>Ga0102947_1000081_pt1 | contig 33120 bp, 25 predicted proteins | sample SalPon2A_A_D2_MG_FD_78210 | JGI IMG/M metagenome (GOLD analysis project Ga0102947, IMG submission 78210) | Soil microbial communities from South San Francisco under conditions of wetland restoration - Salt Pond MetaG R2A_A_D2_MG | ecosystem: Environmental > Terrestrial > Soil > Wetlands | place... | reverse complement strand
GACGGACGTGACCGGCGTCGCCAGCCTGCCGGAAGGCACGGAGATGGTGATGCCCGGCGACAACGTGAACCTGGATGTGGAGCTGATCGCTCCCATCGCCATGGAGAAGGGCGTCCGCTTCGCCATCCGCGAGGGCGGCCGCACCGTCGGTGCCGGCACCGTCACGGAAATCACCGAGTAACGGTCCGCCCTTCGGGGCGAGGCCGACAGACGCCGCGCCGGCCCTCCGGGGTCGGCGCCGAGCGGTTAGAGAGGTCAGCAGGATCGTAGGTCAGTAGCTCAATTGGTAGAGCACCGGTCTCCAAAACCGGCGGTTGGGGGTTCGATTCCCTCCTGACCTGCCAACTTTTTTCAGCGAGTCCCGGCACCCCGCGGCGCGGCCGTGAGCTTCGGCGCGGGGGATCGCGGCAGCAGCGCACAGATAGGTGGACCCATGGATTGGTGGAAAAAACTTCGGACCTTCCTCAAGGAGGTCCGGGCCGAGATGCAGAAGGTGTCCTTCCCGTCGCGGGAAGAGGTGATCTCCACCTCCATCGTGGTGGTGGTGTCGAGCTTCATCTTCGGCATTTTCCTGTGGGCTTCGGACCTGGTGATCCAGTTCCTGTATCAAGGGATCTTCGAGGTTCTGGGGTAACGGATGACCGAGTCCACCGAACACCAGCTCGATTGGTACATCGTCCACACCTACTCCGGTTTCGAGGAGCGGGTCCGGGAGACACTGCTGCAACGCGCCGAGGCGCTGGGCATGGCGGAGTCTTTCGGCGACATCCGCATCCCCAAGGAGACGGTGGTCGAGTACAAGGACGGCAAGAAGCGGGAGGTCGAGCGCAAGTTCTTCCCCGGCTACATCCTGGTCGAGATGGAGATGTCCGACCCGGCCTGGCACGTCGTGCGCAACACGCCGAAGGTCACCGGCTTCGTCGGCACCGGCAAGAAGCCGACGCCGCTGTCCCAGGAGGAGATCAACGAGATCCTGGACAAGGTGACGTCGACCAAGGAGAAGCCGAAGCCGAAGTACGTGTTCGACAAGGGCGAGCCGGTGACGATCATCGACGGCCCCTTCTCGAACTTCACCGGCGTGGTCGAAGACGTCAACCTGGACCGCAACACGCTCAAGGTGATGGTGACCATCTTCGGCCGGCAGACGCCGGTGGAGCTGGATTTCTCGCAAGTTCAAAAGGTATGACGGCCGCAGAAGGTTTGATAGCCGCAAAAGGTCTGACAGTCGCAAAAGACGTGACCGTCGCACCAGGGCTCAAGGGTTAGAGAGAGAGAACAATGGCAAAGAAAGTCGTCGGACAAATCAAGCTTCAGATCCCCGCGGGGCAGGCTACGCCGGCCCCGCCGGTGGGCCCGGCCCTGGGCCAGGCGGGCATCAATATCATGGACTTCTGCAAGGCGTTCAACGCCAAGACGCAGGGCCAGCCCGGGATGATCATCCCGGTGGTGATCACCGTCTACGGAGACCGCAGTTACACCTTCATCACCAAGACGCCGCCGGCCGCCGTGCTGCTGAAGAAGGCGGCGGGCGTCCCCAAGGGCTCCGGCGAGCCGAACCGCGAGAAGGTCGGCAAGGTGACGGACGCCCAGGTGGAAGAGATCGCGAAGACCAAGATGCCGGACCTCAATGCCGGATCCCTGGAGGCGGCCAAGCGCATCGTCGCAGGGACCGCCCGGTCCATGGGCATCGAGATTCAGGGCTAAGGCCGGGTACAGATTTCGGGCCGAGATGGCCCAGCAGTCAGGGAGGCGAACGTGGCGAAGCACGGAAAAGGATATCGGCAGGCGGCGGAGAAGGTAGAGCCCCGGCCGTACGATTTGAGTGAAGCGATGGAGCTGGTGAAGGAGACTTCCTACGCCAGTTTCGACGAGACGGTGGAGGTTTCTCTCCGCTTGGGCGTGGACCCGAAGCACGCGGACCAGATGGTGCGCGGCACGGTGGTCCTGCCCCACGGCACCGGCAAGACGGTGCGGGTCCTGGTGTTCGCCTCTGGCGAGCAGGTCAAGGAGGCCGAGGACGCCGGCGCCGACGTGGTCGGTGGCGAGGACCTGGCGAAGAAGGTCGAGGGCGGTTGGCTCGACTTTGACGCCGTCGTCTCCACCCCGGACATGATGAAGGTGGTCGGCCGTCTGGGCCGGGTGCTCGGCCCCCGCGGCCTGATGCCCAACCCCAAGGCCGGCACCGTGACCATGGACGTGACCAAGGCGGTGGAGGACATCAAGGCCGGTAAGGTGGAGTTCCGCGTCGACAAGGCCGGCATCCTCCACGCGCCGCTGGGCAAGGTGTCGTTCTCCGCCGAGCAGCTCAAGGAGAACGCCGACGCCCTGTTCAACACGATCCTGAAGCTGCGGCCCGCCGCCTCCAAGGGCAAGTTCGTGCGCAAGGCGACGCTGTCGTCCACCATGGGCCCGGGCATTCAGCTCGACGATTCCCAGATCACCCTGGCTGAGGCCTGAGGAGACTTGTCATGCCTTTGACGCGACAGCAGAAGGTCGACCTGATCGACAGTTACAAGACGGGGCTGGCAGCGGCGCCCCATGCTTTCCTGGTGGACTACAAGGGGGTTTCGGTCCCCGACGTGACGGAACTTCGCCAGAAGATCCGTGAGGCCGGAGGCCAGTACGTGGTGGTGAAGAACACCCTCGCCCTGCTGGCCATCAAAGACGGCCCCATGGATCAACTGCGGGACCTCTTCGAGGGCCCCGTGGCGGTGGCGTTCAGCGAGGACGACGCGGTGGGGCTGGCCAAGGCGCTCGATGAGAGTGCCAAGGACATGCCGGCCATCGAGGTGCGGGGCGGTCTGGTCAATGGCCAGATGGTCGGTGCCGACCAGTTGAAGGAGATCGCCTCCCTGCCGAACCGGGAAGAGCTCATCGCCAAGCTCCTGTTCCTGCTCCAGTCTCCGGTCACCCGCCTGGCGCGGGTCCTGGCGGCGGTGCCTCGGGAGTTCGTCGTGGTGCTGGATCAGATCCGGCAACAGAAGGAGCAGGCTTAAGCCTTGGATTCGAAGCCGTCCCCGCGGCACGTGTCGCGGGGAGGGAATGGAAAAATTTGAAAGAGCAGTCCCGGCACCGAGCGTCGCAAGGCGTGACGGTGCCGGCCTGATGCGAACGAAGGAGAGTCAAGATGGCCATTGCAACCGAAGAATTCATCCAGCAGATCGACGAGATGTCGGTCCTCGAGCTCAACGACCTGGTGAAGGCGCTGGAGGACCACTACGGTGTGTCCGCCGCCGCTGCCGCCGTGGCCGCCGCACCGGCCGGTGGTGCCGGCGCTGAGGCCGAGGAAGAGCAGACCGAGTTCGACGTCGTCCTCACCGAGGTGGGCGCGAAGAAGATCAACGTCATCAAGGCCGTCCGCGAGGTCACCAGCCTGGGCCTGAAAGAGGCCAAGGACCTGGTGGAGTCCGCTCCGGCGCCCATCAAGGAAGGCATCCCGAAGGAAGAGGCCGAAGAGATCAAAGGGAAGTTCGAGGAGGCTGGGGCTACCGTCGAGGTCAAGTGAGTCGGGCTTTTTTGAAGCCTGTCTACCACTTCGACGCCGTCACCGTGGCCCCGGTGGCCGTGCCTTCGGGCACCGCTTCGGGGGCCGCGCTGCCCGCGGCTTTTTCCCTCGCCCGGGGCTCTGCCCTGGGCAGCGGTCCCTACCGGGGCCGCGTCGCCGTATGTGGCGAGATTCGCCGATGTGGGAACATCGGCGGTTTGTCCGTTGTTTCGACGAATAGCGTGACCCACCCTCCCGCTCCCCGCGCCGCCTTCCAGTGGTGTTTCGAGCACCGGGCCGCGCAGCAAAACTCCATGCAGGCCGGTCCCATCCCGGGCGGCCCCAGGCAGGAGAACTCGTCGCTTCACCAGGACGCTGTTGCCGCGAAGCAAACCCCACCTCGCCCGTCGTCTCACATCGCGTGAGCGCGGGCCTCGTGTCGTTGGTCATCTCACCGACGCCCGCCGTGCGCCCCCCCGGGCATTGCGCAGGGCCGCATTTCGTCGCAACGGCGCTGTCCGTAGAGCTGCCGCCAGAAACGCCCATTAGGAGTCAGCGAACACCACTATGAAAGACAAGACCCAAAACAGCACCTCCAACAGCGGTGGCCAGCAGGACGGTCAGCGACACGATTTCTCTGTCATCGGGTCGAGCTTGCCGATCCCCAACTTGATCGACGTCCAGCGTAAGTCGTACGAAAAGTTCCTGCAGATGAACCTCCTCTCGGAGGAGCGCGCCGCGTCCGGCCTGCAGTCGGTGTTCACCGGCATCTTCCCGTTCTCCGATTTCCGGGAGACCTGCTCGCTGGACTTCGTCAAGTACTCCATCGGCGACTGGCAGTGCAAGTGCGGCGACATCCAGGGCTTGGAGTACCTGCGCATGACGTGCACCAACTGCGCCGCCAAGATCATGACCGACCATCCCCACGAGGAGACGGTCACCTGCGGCGAGTGCGGCTTCGTCAACAAGAACCGGGTCACCAAGTGCGACACCTGCGGCAACCCGGTGGACCTGCAGCTCAAGTACTCGATCCAGGACTGCCAGGAGCGGGGCATGACCTTCGCCGTGCCGCTGAAGGTCACCTTCCGGCTGTTCGTCTATGACAAGGACCCGGAGACCGGGGCGCGCATGATGCGCGACGCCAAGGAGGAGGAGGTCTACTTCGGCGACATCCCGCTGATGACCGACAACGGCACCTTCGTCATCAACGGCACCGAGCGGGTCATCGTCTCCCAGCTCCACCGCAGCCCGGGTGTGTTCTTCACCAAGCAGGCGCAGCGCAGCTACCTTGCCAAGATCATCCCGTACCGTGGCTCCTGGGTGGAGTTCGAGTACGACAAGAAGGACGTGCTGAGCGTCCGCATCGACCGCAAGCGGAAGTTCCCCGGCACCGTCTTCCTGCGCGCCCTGGGCCTGGAGACCGACGAGCAGATCCTGCGTCAGTTCCACACCCCGGTGGGCTTGAAGCCGGAGGCCGAGGGCCGCTTCACGCTGATGGTGCCCCCCGCCGTGCTGGAGGTGGAGCGCAAGAAGGACCGCCAGAGCCGCGGCCGCCGCGACACCTACAACGTCTTCGCCGGCCTGACCCTGGAGGCCAAGGACATCGGCGTCCTGGAGACCGGCCAGACCCTGGAGCACGAGGTGGGCGCCGGCGACCTGGAGCGGGCGATGTTCATCTCCGACGTGGTCGATCTGGACACCGGCGAGGTCCTCTTCGAGGCCAACGAACTGGTGCCGGAGGACCTGGCGGAGCGGCTGGAGGAGAAGAACCACACCGGCATCGAGGTCTTCTTCCCGGACTGGGAGCTGGTCGGCGCGACGCTGTCCAACACCCTGGCCAAGGACAACAGCCGCAACGCCAAGGAAGCGCTGATCGAGATCTACCGGCGCATGCGCCCCGGTGACCCTCCGACCCTGGAGAGCGCCCGGAGCCTGTTCTACGGCATGTTCTTCGACGCCAAGCGCTACGATTTCTCCCGCGTCGGCCGCTTCAAGTTCAACATCAAGTTGGACTCGGACGTGTCGGTGGATCAGAAGACCCTGTCCGCCGAGGACTTCTTCCTGGTCATGGGCTACCTGCTGCGGTTGCAGAAGGACATCGGCCGGGTGGACGACATCGACAACCTGGGCAACCGCCGGGTGCGCGCCGTGGGCGAGCTGCTGGAGAACCAGTTCCGCATCGGCTTGGTGCGCATGGAGCGGGCGATCAAGGAGAAGATGTCGGTGCACCAGGACATCGACTCGGCGATGCCCCACGACCTGATCAACTCCAAGCCGGTCATCGCGGCGATCAAGGAGTTCTTCGGCTCGTCCCAGCTCTCCCAGTTCATGGACCAGACCAACCCGCTGTCGGAGGTCACCCACAAGCGGCGCCTGTCGGCGCTGGGCCCGGGCGGTCTGTCCCGGGAGCGGGCCGGCTTCGAGGTGCGTGACGTCCACGCCACCCACTACGGCCGGATCTGCCCCATCGAGACCCCCGAGGGCCCGAACATCGGCCTCATCTCGTCGCTGGCGACCTACGCCCGGATCAACGACTACGGGTTCATCGAGAGCCCGTACAAGAAGGTGGAGGACGGCCGGGTCATCGACCACTACCGCATCGTCAAGGTGGGCGACGGTCCCTACAAGCTGGGCGAGATCATCACCTCCGACGAGTTGGAGGAGACCAACGCCAAGCTGAAGAAGTCGAAGAAGTCGTTGGTCGACGTCGAGCCCCACGCCTTCTACCTGTCGGCCTGGGAGGAGGAGAAGTACATCGTCGCCCAGGCCAACGCCGAAGTGGACGACCGGGGCCACCTGGTGGACGACCGGGTCATCGCCCGCGCCGGCGGCGACTTCATCACCGTCGAGCGGGATCGGGTCGATTACATGGACATCAGCCCGAAGCAGCTCGTCTCGGTGGCGGCGGCGCTCATCCCGTTCCTGGAGAACGATGACGCCAACCGTGCACTCATGGGCTCCAACATGCAGCGCCAGGGCGTGCCGCTTCTGAAGAGCGACTCGCCCATCGTCGGCACCGGCCTCGAAGGCAAAGTGGCCCGGGACTCCGGCGCGGTGGTGGTCTGTAAGCGGGGCGGCGTCGTCGACTCGGTGGACTCGGAGCGCATCATCGTGCGCGTCGAGGGTGAGGACGCGGACACCGGCGAGTCGAAGGAGTTCGGTGCCGACATCTACCAGCTCATCAAGTTCCGGCGCTCGAACCAGAACACCTGCATCACCCAGAAGCCCCTCATCAAGGAGGGGGAGCGGGTGAGGAAGGGCGACGTCCTGGCCGACGGCCCGTGCACCGAGGAGGGCGAGCTGGCCCTGGGGCGCAACGTCCTGGTGGCCTTCATGCCGTGGCGCGGGTACAACTTCGAGGACGCCATCCTGATCTCCGAGAAGATGGTCAAGGATGACTACTACACCTCCATCCACATCGAGGAGTTCGAGGTCGAGGCCCGGGACACCAAGCTGGGGCCGGAGGAGATCACCCGGGACATCCCCAACGTCTCCGAGTCGGCGCTGAAAGACCTGGACGAGTCGGGCATCATCCGCATCGGCGCCAGCGCCCGTTCCGGGGACATCCTGGTGGGCAAGGTGACGCCGAAGGGCGAGACCCAGCTCACCCCGGAGGAGAAGCTCCTGCGGGCCATCTTCGGTGAGAAGGCCGGCGACGTCCGGGACGCCTCGTTGAAGGTGCCGCCGGGCATCGACGGCACCGTCGTCGACGTCAAGATCTTCTCCAGGAAGGGTGTCGAGAAGGACCTGCGCGCCCGGGAGATCGAGGATGACGAGATCGCCCGTCTGGAGAAGAACACCAAGGACGAGGTGCGGATCCTCAACGAGGAGCGCAACAAGAAGATCAACGAGTTGCTCCTCGGCCAGAAGGTCGATGAGACGGTCCAGGGCCGCGACGGCAGCGCTCTGGTCAAGAAGGGCGGCAAGATCGACCAGGCCGCCCTGGAGGTCCTGACCCGCAACGAGATCCTGCGCCTGCCGCTGGCCGAGCAGGGGCTCCTCGACACCGTGGACGAGATCTACAAGAAGACCGACTCCCACGTCGAGGTGCTCCACCAGGTCAACGAGGAGCGCATCGCTCTCCTGCAGAAGGGGGACGAGCTGCCGCCGGGCGTCATCAAGATGGTCAAGGTCTTCGTCGCCATGAAGCGCAAGCTCCAGGTGGGCGACAAGATGGCCGGCCGCCACGGTAACAAGGGCGTCATCTCCCGGGTCCTGGCGGAGGAGGACATGCCCTACATGCCCGACGGCACGCCGGTGGAGATCGTCTTGAACCCGCTGGGCGTTCCCAGCCGGATGAACGTCGGTCAGATCCTGGAGACCCACCTCGGTTGGGCCGGCAAGGCGCTGGGCATGAAGTTCGCCACCCCGGTCTTCGATGGTGCCAACGAAACCCACATCAAGGAGTTCCTGGAGCAGGCCGGCCTGCCCACCTCGGGCAAGTCGCCGCTCTACGACGGGATGTCCGGCTTCGAGTTCGAGCAGGACGTCACCGTCGGTTACATCTACATGTTGAAGCTCAGCCACCTGGTGGACGACAAGATCCATGCGCGTTCCATCGGGCCGTACTCGCTCATCACCCAGCAGCCGCTGGGCGGTAAGGCGCAGTTCGGTGGCCAGCGCTTCGGGGAGATGGAGGTGTGGGCCTTGGAGGCGTACGGCGCCGCCTACACCCTGCAGGAGCTCCTCACGGTCAAGTCGGACGACGTCGAAGGCCGCAGCAAGGTCTACGAGGCGATCGTCAAGGGCGACGTGCCGGAAGACCCAGGTCTGCCGGAGTCGTTCAACGTTCTGGTGCGCGAGCTCCAGAGCCTCTGTCTCGACGTCGAATTGCTGAAGGCGTAAGGCGATGAAATTGTTCAAGCGAACGCAAGGGAGGAACTAGGTTGCAACCCTTTTCCAGCTTCGAGAAGCCCCAGTCGTTGAAGGATTTCAACGCCATCAAGATCTCCATCGCCTCACCGGAGAAGATCCGCTCGTGGAGCCGCGGTGAGGTCACCAAGCCGGAGACCATCAACTACCGCACCTTCAAGCCGGAGCGGGACGGTCTCTTCTGCGCCAAGATCTTCGGCCCGATCACCGATTGGGAGTGCCTGTGCGGTAAGTACAAGCGCATGAAGCACCGCGGCGTGGTGTGTGACAAGTGCGGCGTCGAGGTGACCCGCTCGCGGGTCCGCCGCGAGCGCATGGGTCACATCGAGCTCGCCTGCCCCGTCTCCCACGTCTGGTTCTTCAAGGGCCTGCCCAGCCGCATCGGGCACCTCCTGGACATCAGCCTGCGCAACCTGGAGCGCGTCCTCTACTTCGAGCAGTACGTCGTCACCGACCCCGGTGAGACCGACCTGAAGGAGCAGGAGCTGCTGACCGAGGAGCGCTTCCGCGAGGTGCGGGACAAGTTCGGCGCCGGGGCCTTCGAGGCCCGCATGGGCGCCGAGGCGATCCAGCAGCTCCTGGCCAACCTCGAGCCCGAGGAGCTGGCCGAAGAGCTGCGCATCCTGATGAAGACCGAGACCAGCCAGATCCGCCGCCTGAAGGCTGCGAAGCGGCTGAAGGTGGTCGACGCCTTCCGCAAGTCCGGCCACAAGCCGGAGTGGATGATCCTCGAGGTCATCCCGGTGATCCCGCCGGAGCTGCGCCCCCTGGTGCCGCTCGATGGCGGCCGCTTCGCCACCTCCGACCTGAACGACCTCTACCGCCGCGTCATCAACCGCAACAACCGGTTGAAGAAGCTCCTCGAGCTGCGCGCGCCGGAGGTCATCGTGCGCAACGAGAAGCGGATGTTGCAGGAGGCGGTGGACGCCCTGTTCGACAACGGCCGCCGCGGCCGTGTGCTGAAGGGCTCCAACAACCGGCCCCTGAAGTCGCTCTCCGACACCCTGAAGGGCAAGCAGGGCCGCTTCCGCCAGAACCTTTTGGGTAAGCGCGTCGACTACTCCGGCCGTTCGGTCATCGTGGTCGGCCCGGAGCTGTCCCTGCGCGAGTGCGGCCTGCCGAAGAAGATGGCGCTGGAGCTGTTCAAGCCGTTCATCTACAACAAGCTCGAGAGCCAGGGCCTGGTGGGCACCATCAAGGCCGCCAAGGAGATGGTGGAGCTGCAGGGCGACGAGGTGTGGGACGCGCTGGAGGAGGTCATCCGTGACCACCCGGTGCTCCTCAACCGTGCGCCGACCCTGCACCGCCTGGGCATCCAGGCGTTCCAGCCGGTGTTGATCGAGGGTAAGGCGATCAAGATCCACCCGCTGGTCTGCGCCGCCTTCAACGCCGACTTCGACGGTGACCAGATGGCGGTCCACGTGCCGCTGTCGCCGAAGGCCCAGATCGAGAGCCGCATCCTGATGATGGCGGCCCACAACATCCTGTCGCCGGCCCACGGCCGGCCGCTGGCGGTGCCGAGTCAGGACCTGGTGCTGGGGGGCTACTGGCTCACCCTGCCCCGGGACAAGGCCAAGGGCGAAGGCCGGATCTTCCCGGACTTCGACTCGGTGCTGATGGCGCTGGACGCCGACGAGGTGGGCACCCAGACCAAGATCGTGGTGCGCTACACCGGCGACTACATCCACCTGGAGCACCAGTACGACAGCCAGGACATCGTCCACGCCGAGGTGGAGCACGTCAACCGCCGTCTCATCGAGACCACGGTGGGCCGGGTGATCTTCAACTCCCACCTGCCGGAAGACGTGCCGTTCATCAACGGCCTGTTGAAGAAGCGCGGCCTCCAGGACCTGGTGGGCTACTGCTTCATCAAGCTGGGCAACGACGCCACGGTGGAGATGCTCGACACCCTGAAGCAGATCACCTTCCTCTACGCCACCCGCGCCGGCATCTCCTTCGGCGTCGATGACATGGTGGTGCCGGACAAGAAGGCGGCGATGCTGGAGAAGGCGACCAACGACGTGCTGGCCATCGAGGAGCAGCGCTCCGCCGGTGTCATCACCCACGGTGAGCGCCACAACAAGATCATCGACATCTGGCACCGCACCACCGAGAACGTCTCCGAGGAGATGTTCGACGACATGCGCGTGCGTGAGAAGGAGACCGGGGAGTTCAACCCGATCAACCTGATGGCCGACTCCGGCGCCCGTGGTTCCCGCGAGCAGGTGCGCCAGCTCGCCGGCATGCGCGGCCTGATGTCCAAGCCTTCGGGGGAGGTCATCGAGACGCCCATCACCGCCAACTTCCGCGAGGGGCTGTCGGTGTTGCAGTACTTCATCTCCACCCACGGCGCTCGTAAGGGCCTGGCGGACACGGCGTTGAAGACCGCGGACTCCGGGTACCTCACCCGCCGCCTGGTGGACGTCTCCCAGGACGTCATCGTCAACGAGGCGGACTGCGGCACCATCGACGGCATCACGGTGTCCGCCATCATGGAAGGTGGCGAGATCCTGGAGCCGCTGCGCGACCGTGTGGTCGGCCGCGTCTGCCAGGAGGACGTCTACGACGCCATCGCCGGCGACCTGCTGATCGAGGCGGGGCAGCTCATCACCGAGAACCTGGGCAGCGCGGCCCAGGAGGCGGGCATCGAGCGGGTGAAGATCCGCTCGGTCCTGACCTGCGAGTCGCGCCGCGGCGTCTGCGCCGCTTGCTACGGCCGCAACCTGGCCACCGGCAACCCGGTGGAGATCGGCGAGGCGGTGGGTGTCATCGCGGCCCAGTCCATCGGTGAGCCGGGCACCCAGCTCACCATGCGGACCTTCCACTTCGGCGGCACCGCGTCCCGCGTGTCCGAGGAGTCGAAGCACTCCGCGACGAACCCGGGCACGGTGAAGTTCATCAACGTCAACACCGTCGAGTCCAAGGAGGGCGCGCTGGTGGTCATCAACCGCCAGGGCAAGTTGGCCCTGGTGGACGAGAAGGGGCGCGAGCGCGAGCGCTACGTCCTGACCTACGGCTCCCACCTGCTGGTCCACGAGGGCGACAAGGTGGAGCCCGGCGACGACCTGGTGAGCTGGGACCCGTTCACCTCGGCCATCTTGAGTGAGATCGCCGGTAAGGTGGAGTTCCAGGACATCGTCGAGGGCGAGAACGTCCGCGAGGAGACCGACAAGGTCACCGGCCTGTCGCAGAAGATCATCGTCGAGGCCTCGGCCCAGGAAAAGCGGGTCCCGGCCATCGTCGTCCGCGGCAAGGGTGACACCGAGAAGCGCTACCTGCTGCCGTCCGGCTCCCACCTGGTGGTGCCCAACGGTGCCAAGGTTCACCCCGGTGACACCCTGGTGAAGATCCCCCGTGAGACCACCAAGACCAAGGACATCACCGGTGGTCTGCCCCGGGTCGTCGAGCTCTTCGAGGCGCGCAGCCCGAAGGAGCCGGCGGTGATCACCGAGATCGACGGTGTCGTCAGCCTGGGCGACGTGGTCAAGGGCATGCGCAAGGTCAACGTGGTGGACGAGGCCTCCGGCGAGAGCCGGGAGTACCTGGTTCCCCGCTCGGTGCACATCAACGTGCAGGAAGGCGAGCGGGTGGCGGCCGGCGATCCCCTGATCGACGGTCCCATCAACCCCCACGACATCCTGCAGGTGCTGGGTGAGAAGGAACTTCAGCGCTACCTGGTGGACAAGATCCAGGAGGTCTACCGCTCCCAGAGCGTGGCCATCAACGACAAGCACATCGAGGTGATCGTGCGCCAGATGATGCGCTCGGTGAAGATCGACGAGGTCGGTGACACCGAGTTCCTGGTGGACGAGCAGGTCGACAAGTGGAGGTTCGCCGAGGAGAACGAGCGCGTCGTCTCCGCCAACGGCCAGGCCGCCGTCGGCCGTCCGCTGCTCCTCGGTCTCACCAAGGCGTCGCTGTCCACCGACAGCTTCATCTCGGCGGCCTCCTTCCAGGAGACCACCCGGGTGCTGACCGAGGCGTCCATCAACGGCGCCGTCGATTACCTCCGCGGTTTGAAGGAGAACGTCATCGTCGGCCGCCTGATCCCCGCCGGAACCGGCATGGACTACTACCACGACTTCCACCTGGCCGAGGCCGAGATGCCCGCCGCCGGTGACGAAGATGATCTCTTCTTCGACTTCGGCGACGAGGAGATCCGGTCCCTGCCGCAGGAGGTCGAGGGGGAGTGATCCCCGCTGAGTCGAAGTGACCGAAGGGCGGCCAAGGTGGCCGCCCTTTTTCTTGGGCTTCGGCAAGGATTCCCGACAGCGCGAAAGCGCGAGCGGGAACTCCGATTTGACCGGTTTTCCTGGTAACCTGGCAGAGGCTAGTAACTGTAGTATCGACTTTCGGAACTAGGGGCAGATGCAAATGAACGCAATTTCAATGAGTCGGGTAGGGGTGTTCGTCGACAGTGCGAACATATCCATGAACGGTGGTCGCGGGATGCGCTTCGACGTGCTGCGGGAGTTCGCGGCCCGGGACGGCGGCGAGGTGATGCGCCTCAACGTCTACGTGTCCTACGACGAGAAACGGGCCGAGGAGGACCAGGAGTACCGCCGCGGGCAGTTCCAATTCCACTCCATCCTGCGCGACTTCGGCTACAAGGTGATCCAGAAGCCGGTCAAGTGGTACCGGGGTGAGCACGGCGAGGACGTGGCCAAGGCCAACGTCGATCTGGAGATGGCGGTGGACCTGCTGCTCCAGTCGGAGCGGCTGGACAAGGTGGTCCTGGCCACCGGCGACGGCGACTTCGTGCAGGTGGTGCGGGCGCTCCAGAACCGCGGTTGCCGGGTCGAGGTGATGGCGTTTGACAACGTCTCCAACGACCTGCGGGCGGAGGCGGACATGTTCATCTCCGGCTACCTGGTGCCCAACCTCCTGGCGGTGCCCGACACCCAGTCCACCTGGGGCGAGATGGAGTCCCGGGTGCGCGGCTTCTGCTACTACCACTCGGGCAAGGGCTACGGCTTCCTGCGCTTCATCCGCGAGCTGTCCGAGGGTCTGTGGATCGTCGACACCCGGCGCGACGGCTCGCCCTACGAGAGCGTCTTCTTCCACGACTCGAAGCTGCCGGACAACGTCTCCTACCTCCAACTCCCGAGCCGCAACCTGATCTTCGAGTTCACCCTCTCCGAGCCGGAACCGGAGGGCAAGTCGAAGTACCAGGCCGAGGACATCCGGGTGGTGGCGCGGTTGTAGCGTTGCTATAGCCGGGACTACACCGGCCCGAGTCCACGGGAAAGCCCGTCACCTCATGGTGGCAGGCTTTTTCTGTTTAAAGGTCAACCAGTCTCAGGCGCGCGTGCTGTCTTCGAAGGCATCCGCCAACGCCAAGGCCTTGTTCAGATCCACACCCGGTTGCACTCCTCCCAGGGAAACGGGTTGGACGCGGTATTGCTTCGATTCTGCTGCTAGGCCGAGGGCGATGACCGAATGTACGGTCTCCTCGAAGCTGAAACCGGCTGAGGCGGCATGCCGCCGCAGCTCCTTTTCCAAGGCTCCATCTAACGTCAAGGTGGTTGGCATGCAGGAATCATAGCCTCAAAGACCTCCGGCCGGACCGGACCGCCTTGACCCGCTAGACTGCCGGGGTGGACGATGGGGGAGCGGGGATCTATCGGCAGTTCGCCAACGAGGAGGCCGCGGACCGGCGGCGCCTCGGGTGGGGGCTGGTGCTGGCCGTGGTGGTGCACGGGGCGCTCCTCGTCTTGCCGCTGGGGTGGTGGGGCGGGGGGGAGGAGGCGGTGACCATGCCGCCGGTGCCGGGGGAGACCTTCCTGCTGCGAGCCCTGCGCTTCGCGCCGCCGGAGCCGCCGGCTGCGACGCCGGTGATGTCCGAGACGGATGCCGCGAACATCCGGCCTGAGCCCCCGGCGCCGGCCCGGGCCGAGATCCTGGTGCCGCCGGGGCCCGCCGGTGACCTGGTGCCGCCACAGCCGCTGCGCATCCCACCGCCCCGCTCCCTCGCCGCGCTGTGGGAGCGGGGGCTGGGCGCCGAGGTGCGCTTGACGCTGGTGGTGGACGTCCGGGGGGAGGTGGCGGAGGCCACGGTGGAGGAGGTGCGGCTCCGCCACGCTGACGGCGGGGAGGGCGGGGTTGGGAACGAGGCGGGGGAGGCCCCGGAGCTCAGCGCGGGCCAACGGCGGCTCCTGGGTGAGGTGGCGGTGGAGGCGGTGGAGGGGTGGCGCTTCCTGCCGGCGACCCTGCAGGGCAACCCGATCGCCCTCGGCATCGGGGTCGTGGTGATCTTCCCGGCGCCGGAGGCGGTCCCAGGGGGTGCGGTCCCAGGGGCTAACGCCGCGGCCACGACTCCCGGGTCCGGGTAGCGGCCTACCCCGGCGGAGGTGTAACGCTCCGCTCGTTGAGAGGACCATAGCCTCGGCGGCGCGGTAACCTGTCGCCGCCTTTCAGACCTTAAGCACCAGAGAATTACCTGGAGATCCCATGCCGTCCACCAGCCCTCAGCCGTCCTCCGCCCGCCCCTCGGCGCTGCTGCCGATCCTCCTTCTAGCCGTGGTGGTTTGGGCCACCACCCTGGCCTGCGCCGGCGGGACCGATGGCGCGGACGCCACTGCGGCCGACGGAGGGGGCGCCGCCGTTGAAGACTCGGAGGCCACGGGTTCGGGGGACGGCGACGCTGTGGGGGACGCCGGCGCATCCGGCGAGCTGCCGCCCATGCCCGAGGCCGCCGCCGAGGACGGTACCCTGCCCCGGACCTACCTGGGTTGGGAGCTGGGAGGGCCGGCCCCGGACGTCGAGAGAAGCGCTGAGGACCCGCGTTACGACAGCACGGTGCGCTACTGGAAGAAGGTGTCCGATTCCCCCAACACCTTCCACCGGGCCTTCGTCCAGGACGGGAAGATTTTCCGCATCGAATGGATGGTGAAAGCCCCCGGCCTGGATCGGGCGGAGGTGGCGGCGGCCCTGGCCGAGCACCTGGGGGAGCCGGATGAGAAGTCCCCCTACCTGCCGGACAATCACGAACTCTGGTCCGACGGGCTCACCGAGGGGAAGACCACCTGGTGGGTCGGACGGCCGCACAACGGAGACTTCCTGGTGGTGGCGGTGATGGATTCCTGGCTGGATTCGGACGCTATCAGCATCTGACCAGCCCCACTCAAGCGGGCTCGACCTCAGCCGCGCTCGCCGCCGGCGGCGGTGTTGTCGGTGTCGGTGTCGGGATCCCCGGCCCCGCCTTCCTCCGCGGCCGGTTCCTCCTGCTCCATCTTCTGGGCCGGCGCTTCCGGGATGACCGTCGATTGCCAGCCCAGCAGGTGCCACGCCCGGTCCTCGCCGAGGCGGTAGACCGAGGTGAAGCGCACCGGCAGGGTGAGCTGCCGTTCGCCCGCCTCGACGTGGAGGATCGCCTTGCCGGTGACCATGCCGGCCTCCCCAGCCCAGAACACCGAGTCCATGCCGCGCAGCTCGATCTTGCGGTAGCGCACCGCGCCCGACTCCAGGTTGGCGAGGAACGACTCCTTGTCGTCGATCCGGCCGTTGGTGTGGGTGTAGACGAGCTCGTCGTCGAGGATCAGCTTCAGGGCCTCGAGGTCGTTGGTCACCATGGCCCGGAAGCGCCGGGCCTCGGCCTCCTTCAGGCTCCGCTGGGTGGCCTCGGCCGGGGCCGCCGGCAGCAGGGAGGCGCACAGGGCGAAGAAGGCGAGGAGGACGAGGACGGGGCGGAGGGCGGCTCTGGGCGTGGTCATGGGGCGATCCTATCCTGCCGGTCCGCCCCCACCGCCGCGCCGAGGTCGGCGAAGCCGTCCCGTTCCAGGAGCTCCAGCAGGCCGCGGTGGATGTCGCCCACCAGCCTCGGCCCGTGGAACACCAGCGGCGTGTAGAGCTGCACCAGGGAGGCGCCGGCGCGGATGCGGCGGTACGCCTCCGCCGCCGAGTCGATGCCACCCACGGAGACCAGCAGGCACCTGCCGAAAAGCTCCTCGGCGAGGGCGGAGAACAGGGCGAAGCTGGCCTCCCGCAGGACGGCGCCCGACAGGCCGCCGCCGCCGGGCACCGGCTGGGCCACCAGGGAGTGCTCGGTGGTGGTGTTGGTGGCGATGATCCCCGCCGCCCCGGCCTCCACCGTCGAGGCCGCCAGGTCCACCGCCCGCGCCGGCTCCATGTCGGGGGCGAGCTTGACCAGCACCGGGGTGTCGGTGATCTCCCGGGCCGACGCCAGCAGCGGGCGCAGGAAGCTCTCGTCCTGCATGTCCCGCAGCCCCGGCGTGTTGGGGGAGGAGACGTTGATCACCAGGTAGTCGGCCCGGGGGCCGAAGGTCTCCACCAGGTAGCGGTAGTCCTCCAGCGCCAGGTCCCGGGGGGTGTCCTTGTTCTTGCCCAGGTTGACCCCCAGCGGCAGGCGGCGGCGCACCGCCGGCGGGAGGGCGTCCAGGCGCCGCGCCAGCACCTCGGCGCCGCCATTGTTGAAGCCGAGGCGGTTCTGCAGCGCCTCCTCCCGGGGATGCCGGAAGAGGCGCGGCTTGGGGTTGCCGGCCTGGGGCCGGGGGGTGACGGTGCCGATCTCGACGAAGCCGAAGCCCAGTGCCGGCAGGGCCGCCACCACCTCGCCGTCCTTGTCGAAGCCGGCGGCCAGCCCCACCGGCGCTGGGAAGCGGTGGCCCAGGAGGTCCTGGGCGAGGCGGGGGTCATCCACCCGGTGGGCGGCTTCCATGCGGCGGTTGACCGAGGGCAGGGCGGCGGCGGCGCGCAGGGCCGCCTTGCCCAGGCCGTGGGCGCGCTCGGCGTCGAGGCGGAAGAGGAGCGGCTTGGCGAGGCGGTAGAAGGGGGAGGTCACGGCCGAAGCCTACCGCGTCCGCTCCCCGGCCGGCGTGCTAGTTTCACCGCCATGAAGCTGACCGTCGCCATCGCCCAGACCGCCCCCGTCCTCCTCGACCTCGACGCCTCGGTGGAGAAGGCGTGCCAGTGGATCGCCGAAGCCGGCCGCCAGGGGGCCCGCCTCCTCGCCTTCCCGGAGACCTGGCTGCCGGGCTATCCGTTCTGGTGCGACGCTGGGGACTTCGGGCGCTGGGACCACGGCCCGGCCAAGCGGCTGCACCGGGAGCTGTTCGAAAACAGCCTGGAGGTGCCGTCGCCCCAGCTCGACCGGCTGGCGGAGGCGGCCCGGGACGCCGGCGTGGCGGTGGCCCTGGGGGCCAACGAGCGCTGCCGAGGCTCTCTCTACAACGCCCTGCTCTTCATCGACCGGGAGGGGCGGCTGGCCGGCCACCGCCGCAAGCTGGTGCCGACCTATGGTGAGCGGCTGGTCTGGGCCCAGGGCGACGCCGCCGACCTCGACGCCTACGACCTGGGCGGCTTCCGCGCCGGCGGCCTGATCTGCTGGGAGCACTGGATGCCGCTGCCGCGCTACGTCCTCCACGCCGCCGGCGAGCAGGTCCACGTCGCCGCCTGGCCCCACGGCAAGGAGCACCACCAGCTCGCCAGCCGCCACTACGCCTTCGAGGGCCGCACCTTCGTCCTCGCCGCCGCCCTCTGGCTGACCCGGGACGCCCTGCCGGCGGGCTTCGAGATGGTGGGTGACCTGGACGAGGTGGCGGGCGGCGACGGCGTCATCCACAACGGCGGCTCCGCCGTCGTTGCCCCCGACGGCACCTACGTGGTGGAGCCGGTGTACGGCCGCGAGGAACTGGTGGTGGCGGAGCTGGACCTCGACCGGGTGGTGGAGGAGAAGCTGAACCTGGACGTCACCGGCCACTACTCCCGGCCCGATCTCTTCGACCTGTCGGTGCGCCGCCAGCGCCTGGAGCCGTGGCGCGAGGCGGACTGATCCGCGCCCAGGGCCGGTGCCGCCCCCCGGTGCCGCCCCCTGGTGCGGTAGGCTCGCCGGCATGACCACGGCCGGCGAAGCGACGACCCTACCTTTCGACGTCTTCTGGAGCTGGTTGTCGATGCACCCCAATTGCATCCTCCGCGCCGGCACCCCGGAATGCGTCCTCTATGACGACGAGGATCTCCACTGGCTGTTTTCCAGCGAGGCGACCTACCTGCTGCTGCAAGTGCTCAAGGGCAAGCGGCTGATGGGCGAGTTGCTGGTCGAGCCGGAGGCGGTGACCTACGTCGAGGCCACCACCGGCGACCAGGAGGGGGAGTACGTCTTCGAGCTCATCGCCGAGACCGAGAACGAGCGCCTGGTGACCTACTTCTTCGTCCTCGTCCACGGCTACGAGGACGAGGACGACCTGTCACCGCATACCCGGGTGCATTGATCCTCACTACTCGTCCAGCGGGTCGCGGAGCTCGCCGGCGATGGCTTCGAAGGCGTCGGTGGCGGTGAGCAGGCCCACCACCCGGCCGTCGCCGTCCACCACCAGGGCCAGCTCCTGCTCGGCCTCCTGGAAGCAATCGATGGCCTCGCTCACCGGCAGGTCGGGGGACATGCGGAGGGGGTCGGCGGTCAGCTCCTCCAGGCTCTGGGAGCCGTCCCGCAGTTCGTCGATGCAGCCGATGACCGATTGCAGGTAGAGGTTGCCCCGGTAGTCGTCCAGCCCATCGCCGACCACGGGGAAGCGGGTCAGCGGATTTTCCGCCATGCGCCGGAAGATGGTTTCCGTGTCGTCCGCGGTGGACAGGGCGACGATCTCCTCCCGGGGCAGCATGATGTCGGAGATCGGCTGGTGCTCGATCTCCAACGCCCGCATCACCTCCCGCTTGCGGTCCGGGGCGATGCTGCCCCGGGAGAGGACCTCGCCGATCCTCCGCTTGGTCTCCAGGTAGTCGGCGCCGGCATCGCCCGGGGGCCCTTCGGCCTCGCCGCCATCCCCGTTGCCGTCCCCCGCCTCCGCCTCTTTCCACGACCGGCTGATCTCCACCCCGAACAGCCGCAGCGTCCCCTTGGCCAGGCCGTCCCCCAGCATGATCGCCGGGTAGGTCACCTTGACCCACCAGTAGTGGATCGGCCCGGCCCAGCGGATGATCTGGCGGGGACGCTCGACCCCCAGGTAGGTGGGGGCCTGCTCGCCCCACACCTTGTGGACCAGGTTGATGATCACCACCGCCACCACCACGGAGGTGATCTCCAGGGCCCGCCCCTCCAGGCCGATGGCGGTGGCCGCCGGCCGCAGCATCGCCGTCACCGCCGGCTCCGCCACGACGCCGAGAAGGATGCTGGAGGAGGTGATGCCGAGCTGGCAGCCGGTCAGGTAGATCTCCAGCCTCTCAGTCATGCGGAGGGCGCGCTCCAGGCTGGGGTCTTCTTCCGCCTCCTCGTCTTCGATCTCGGCGACGCGGGTCAGCGCGAACTCGGTGACGACGAAGAAGGCGTTGGCCGCGGTCAGCAATACGCCACCCACGAGGCGAAGTATGATTTCGGTCGTTCCCATGGTGTGATTGTGATGCGGAAAGGGTGCCGGCCACCCCGCCTACCCGCCGTGGCTGCGGGCGGCGGTGAAACGGATCGCCGGCCGAGGACACTCACCTGGGAAGCCGGCCGTGCTGAAGCGGGCCGCACCTGGGAAGCCCACAGATTGCAGTTTTCGGTGGCATCCGGTATAAGTTGTGGTAACTAAGGCTTCATTTCGCAGTCTGTACGTGGTTGTGGAGGCCCGTCCGCGGGTCCATCAAGAGTGGGGCTCACCCACGGGAGTTTGAAGAGCATGGTCGAAATCCGCCGCATCGTTCCCATCGTCGCTGTCGCACTGCTCGCGCTGCTGGCGGCTTTCCCCGTTTCTGCCCAGACCACCCAGTACGTGGGAGTGTACTTCGACGTCGATGACGACGCCGCGACCGGCTGCGACGCCCAAGGCTTCAGCGGCGCCGAGCTGCGCATGACCGCGACCCTGACGGTAGTCAACACCCCGTCTCCCGCGGCGCAGGTCACGGCCCTCGAATACGAGTCGTGTGCCGATGCGCTTACCGACACCTTCGGCGCCCCGGTGGCGGTGTCGGGCAACGGCACCCCGCCCTGGCCGGTGGGCATCGGGCTGGGCGTCGATGGTTCCGACGTCATCGAGGCGTACATGCCCCGGGGCCTGTTCCCGGACACCGAAGGCGTGATCCGGGCCGGGGTCTTCTCCGACGTCGGCGACCCCGCCGGCGACACGATGTACGTCACCCTGGGGGGCGGCGACGAGCCGATCCTGATCGTCCTGGCCCAGGTCATCCCCATCCCGACCCTGTCGCAGTGGATGCTGCTGGCCCTGGCCTTGCTGCTGGCCGCCTCCGCCCTCCTGGTGCTGCGCCAGCGGCCGGCCCGGATGGCTTTCCTGGTGCTGTTCCTGGCGCTGGCTTTGTCCGCCGGCGGCGCCGGTGTCGCCTGGGCCGCCTGCGTCATGGACGGAATGATCGGCGACTGGTCCGGCGCGTCGCCGCTGGCCAATGACGCCACCGCCGACGCCATCGGCATGACCCCCGACCTGCGGGCCTTTTTCGGCAAAGAGGATGGCGGCGTGGTCTGCCTGCGCATCGACGCCTTCGTCGCCTTCAACGACCCGCCCAGCATCAGCGACGTCGCCGATCAGACGATCCCCGAGGACAGTTCCACCGGCGCCCTGGCCTTCACCGTGGGGGACACGGAGACGGCGGCGGGGAGCCTCGTCGTCACCGCCACCTCGTCGAACCAGGTGCTGGTGCCCGACGCCAACCTGACCCTGGGCGGCGCCGGCGCCAACCGCACCATCACCGTGACCCCGGTGGCCAACGGCTTCGGCATGACCGAGGTGACCCTGACCGTCGAAGACGCCGACGGTGCCACCGCATCGACCACCTTCCAGGTCACCGTCACCTCGGACAACGACGCGCCCACCATCAGCGCCATCGCCGACCAGGTGATCCTGGAGGACGCCACCACCGGGCCGCTGGCCTTCACGGTGGGGGACACGGAGACGGCGGCGGGGTCGCTGACCCTGACCGGTGCGTCCTCGGACACGTCGATCATTCCGAACGGCAACATCGTCTTCGGCGGCTCGGGGGCGAACCGCACCGTCACGGTGACGCCGGCTGCGGATGCCAACGGCGGGCCGGTGACCATCACGGTGACGGTGATGGACGGCGACGGCGGCAGTGTGCCGGAGCAGTTCACGGTCACCGTGACGCCGGTCAACGACGAGCCGACCCTGACCCTGGGCGGCGACCAGGTGGTGGACGAGGACGCCGGCCCCCAGTCGGTGGCCAACTTCGCCAGCACCTCGCCGGGCCCGGCCAACGAGGCCGGCCAGACGGTGAGCCTGGACGTGACCAACGACAACAACGCCCTCTTCTCGGCCCAGCCGGCCATCAACGCCGCCACCGGCGAGCTGACCTACACGTCGGCCCCGGACGCCGACGGCTCGGCTACGGTGACGGTGGTGGCCATGGACGACGGCGGCACCGCCAACGGTGGTGACGACACGGCGCCGGCGCAGATGTTCCAGATCACGGTGAACGCGGTCAACGACCCGCCGGTGGCCGACGACGAAGTGGTCTCCGCCGCTTGCAACCTCCTGGGCGTCGTGGAGGCTTCGGCGGGGGAGACCGCCGATGCCGGCGCGGCCAAGGTGTTCCGCACGGTGGTCGACAACGTACTGTTGGGTGACAGCGACCCGGTGGAGGGCACGGCGGTCAACATCGTCCAGGCCAGCGCCGGCCTGCCCGACGGCACCACCGACGCCACCGCCCCCTTCAGCATTACGACCAGTCAGGGCGGCAGCCTGACGCTTTACGCCGACGGTAGCTTCATCTACACGCCCGAGGGCGGCGACCGCGGCATCGCCGACAGCTTCACCTACACCATCCAGGACGCCGGCGGCGCCCAGGACGTGGCGACGGTGACCCTGAACGTCGGCTCCACCTGCATCTGGTTCGTGGACAACTCGGTGTCCGCCAGCGACGACGTGGGCAGCGGCACCAGCGCCGACCCGTTCACCAGCCTGGTGGACGAGATCGGCCCCGACGCCGACCCCGACGACGCCGAGGACGCCTCCATCGCCGGCGACGTGATCTACGTCTTCGAGGGCGACTCCAGCGGCGGCGACCCGTACCTGGGCGGCTTCGTGGCCCAGGCCGGCGAGCGGCTGCTGGGCCAGGGCGTGGACCTGGTGGTGGACTTCGGAGGTGGCGACGAGACCCTGTTCACCGGCAACCCGGCCAACCGGCCGCTGGTGGACAACCCGGCCGCCGGCGGCGACGCGGTGCAGGTGACCGACGTCACCGGCGTCGAGGTGGCGGGGCTGGAGCTCGACGCCGATGGCAACGCCCTGCAGGTGACCTCGGCCACGGCGCCGGCCGGAGTCGACTTCCACGACAACGAGATCGCCGGCTCCGGCTCCGAGGCGATCCTCATCTCCCAGACGGTGAACAACGCCAGCGACGTGCGGCTGGCGGACAACACCGTCTCCGCCACCGGCAACGGCATCGACGCTTCCTTGACCGCCGGCTCCCTCGCCCTGGTCATCGACGGCAACACCGGTATCACCTCCGACGGCATCGGCATCGACCTCGACGGCACCGGCGGGGACCTCTATGTCACCTCCTTCTGCGGCAACACGGTGTCCGGCGACACGGTGGGCATCGGCATCCGGGCCGACGGCGTGGTCTTCGACGCCGCGCCGTTGCCCGGCGGCGACGCCGACTTCACCGGCGACGAGGTGGGCTGCGCCACCGCCACCAGCGTCGGCAGCGGCGCCAACCCGGTGGGCGGTTCCGCGATGGTCTTGAACAACGTCTCCGGCGACCTGGCCTTCGGTGACCTGGATCTCTTCGCCGGCGGCATCGACGCCGCCGGCCTGGTCGTCACCGGCACCGGGTTGCTCAACGCCGGCGCCGGCACCGGCTTCGAGATCACCAGCACCAGCGGCACCGTGAGCGCGGCCGATGGCCCGGCGGTGGGCATCGACCCGACCACCGTCGGTCTGGTCTTCGACTCGGTGAGCTCGACCGGCAGCTCCACCTTCGGCATCTCCCTGGTGGACGTCGCCGGCAGCTTCCAGGTCACCGGGACGACCAGTGTGAGCAGCGCCGGTGGGGACGGCATCGCGGTGGTCGATTCCAGCGCCAATGTCACCCTCAGCGGCCAGCTCACCATCGCTGGAACGGGCTCGGAGGGGGTCTTCCTCGACGACCTCACCGGCGACTTCTCGGCCGCGGACACCACCAGCTCCATCACCGGCACCACGGGCGACGCCTTCAATTCGTTCAGCAGCGAGGGGAACGTCACCTACGCCGGCAGCATCACGAACACGTCCGCCAACTCGGTCGAGATCCGCGACCACGGTGGCGCGGCGGCGACGACGGTCGCCTTCAGCGGTGCCATCGACGATGATGGCGCCGGGATCTTGTTGGACAACAACGACCAAACCGTCGGCGCCACGATCAACTTCACCGGCGGCCTCGACCTCGACACGGGCGTCAACGCCGCCTTCACCGCCACCAACGGCGGCACCGTGAACGTGACGTCGGGCGGCGTCTCCACCACCGCGGATACCACCACCGGCACCCTGGTCAACATCGCCAACACCACCATTGGGGCCAGCGGCGTGACCTTCGACTCCACCGGCAAGACCGGCGGCGCCAACGGCATCCTGTTGACCAACGTGGGCGGTGGCGCCTTTGTCTCGGACGCTGGTTCCATCGCCAACCAGACCAGCCGCGCCGTCGATGTTTCCGGCGGCTCGGGCAACGTCACCATCGACAACACCCTGAGCACCACCGCGGCTGGCCGCAGCGTCGAGGTGACGGGTCACTCCGGCGGCACGGTGGACTTCAACGGCGCCATCACCGACAGCGGCCTGGGCATCCACCTCGACAGCAACACCGGCTCGATCCTCCGCTTCGACGGCGGCATGACCGTCGATATCGCCGGCACCGAGGAGGGCTTCAACGCCACCGGCGGCGGCACCGTCCACGTCACCGGCACCAACACCGTCGATACCGTGGACGGCACCGGCATCGCGGTGAACATCGCGAGCACCACCATCGGCGCGGACGACGTGACGTTCCGGAGCGTGTCGGCGGACGGGGCGGTCAGCGGAATCGTGCTTTCCAGCACCGGTGCGACGGGCAGCTTTGCTGTGACTGGCACAGGAACTGCGGGCACGGGAGGCACCATCGCGAACACCACGGCGGATGGCGTATCGATGAGCAGTACCGACGGACCGTCTCTCGCCCACATGGTCATCGGAGACTCGACGGCGGCTCCGGGGCAGGCTCCCGACGGCACCAACAACATCGGAGGCGACGGGATCTCGATGACGACGGTGGACGCCGCCGCCTTCACGGGCCTGAAGATCGCCAGAACCGCGGTCCACGGGATCGACGGAACGGGTGTTACCGGTCTGACGATGACCGATGTTCAGATATTGAACGCGGGCGATGGAAACGACGAGCATGGTCTCGCCTTCGACGGCAATGGCTTCAACAACTTGGACGGTATGGTGGTGTTGACAGACGTGGAGATCGATGGCAGCTCGAACCACAACGCCTTCATCCAGAACTCGAGCGGCACTCTGAACCTCCAAGTACTGGGAAACGCACTGGCCAACTGCCGATTCGCTAACACCACCGGCTCTGCCTTCGGCGAAGAGGGAATTCAGGTCGATGCTCGCGGCAGCGCAGACATCACCATGCTGGTCGACACCTGCACCTTCGAGGACCTGGAGAGTGATGGGATCACCGCCTTCGCCCAGGAGGTCAGCGGGGCGACCCTCGATCTGACAGTGCAAAACAGCCTTTTCAATGGTTGCGGCCCGGGAACCTGTAGCGCCACCGGCAGTGACAACGCCCTGTCGATCCGCACCGCCCAGACCGGTGTCCTGGACTTCGACGTCATCGGAAATGACATCGACAGCAACAACGCCGCGATTCTCCTGCAATCCAACGATTCCTCGACATTGCGAGGTCTGGTGGACAACAACGACATCGGTGATGACGGTGTCGCCGATTCGGGCTCGATCGCCGGCCGCGGTATCGACATCTTCGCCGACGACAGTTCGACGGCGATCATCCAAGTCGAAGACAACGACATTGACGGAACGGACTTCGAGGGGATCTTCGCTCTCTCCAACGATGGCGCCGGAGGCAGCCCCAACCTGCAGATCACCCTTTTGCGGAATCTGGTCGCCACACCTGACGACAACACGGCATTCCCGTTGGGAGTGCCTTCGATCCATGTGCGAGGTCTCAATACGGCGACCGTATGTGCGGACATCCGAGACAACGACGCGGAGATCGGCTCCAGCGATGGATTCAGCCCCGCATTTGATGCGATACGCGTCCAGCAGCGGGACACCGCGTCCTTCCAGGTGGAGCGGCTCACGGTGGGTGCGCAGTCCGCCGCAACCACCGAAACCCATATCGCCGCGGAGAACCCGCTATCGACCTCCGTTGAGGCCGTGGCGGATACTTCCTTCACCGGTGTTGCCGATGGAACCTGCAGCACACCCCCCTAGCATGCGTTGGGTGCTTCGAACCTCTAACTGAACTGGGAGGAATGACGATGAGTGAGCCGTTTTTGGCGGAAGTGCGGATGGTGGGCTTCAATTTCGCACCTCGCGGATGGGCGTTCTGCGATGGGCAGATCCTGCCCATCAATCAAAACCAGTCCCTGTATTCCCTCCTCGGGACAACCTACGGAGGGGACGGGAGAACATCGTTCGCCCTTCCCGATCTCCGAGGACGGGTTCCGATCCACGTCGGGCGTAGCGATGGCGGTGACGACCATCGCCTCGGACAGAAAAGCGGCGAGGAAACGCACACATTGTCGGCCAACGAGATGCCGAACCACTACCACCTTCTGCATGGGCACCAAGGAGCGGGTGCGCAGCCAATCCCGGGAGACGGCCTGCTCGCCAACGGTGGGAGCGACGTCTACAGCGCCGCTACGGGACTGGTGGATATGAATGCGGGGGCCGTGCTAAATGTCGGTGGAAGTCAGGCTCACGAGAACATGCAGCCCTATCTGGCAGTGCACTTTTGCATCGCCCTTCAGGGCCTTTTCCCATCGCGGAATTGAGGGAGGACGAATATGTCTGAGCCTTTTGTCGGTGAAATCCGCTTTTTCGCGGGTAACTTTGCTCCTCGTGGCTGGGCGTTCTGCGACGGCCAGCTCCTCGCAGTCTCTCAGAACGACGCCCTCTTCAGTCTCCTTGGCACCATTTACGGAGGAGATGGCCGGACCACCTTTGGTCTCCCAGACATGCGTGGTCGGTTGCCTCTCCACGCCGGTACCGGACCGGGGCTGTCCCCCCGTCGCCTAGGGGCGAAGGGGGGTGCTGAGAAGGTCACTCTGACCGTCAACCAGATGCCCTCCCACACGCACCGCTTGAAGGGAGCCACAGCCCTCGCCGGGGAGGAGACTCCCGAGGGCAACGTGACGGGGCAGGCGGAAACCTTGCTGTACGGCCGGGAGGCTACCTTCGCGAACATGGCGGCGAGTTCAATCAGTGGGGTGGGAGGCAGTCGGTCACACACCAATCTCATGCCTTTCCTCTGCATCAACCTCATCATCGCATTGGTCGGGATCTACCCGAGCCGGCACTAGGAGGCACGAGAAATGTCAGAGCCCTTTGTCGCTGAAATCCGAATCTTCGCCGGCAACTTTGCTCCTCGTGGCTGGGCTTTTTGCGACGGCCAGCTTTTGCCGGTGTCCCAGAATACGGCGCTCTTTTCCCTGATCGGAACAACCTATGGCGGTGATGGTCGGACGACCACGGCGCTGCCAAATCTGCAAGGACGGGCGCCGATGCACCCCGGACGAGGTCCGGGACTGACGTCGCGCCGCCTGGGCCAGCGCGGCGGGACTGAGCGAGTGACACTGACCGAGGCGCAGATGCCCAACCACACCCACAGCCTCCAGGCTTCCACACGGCCGGGTGAGGAGAACGATCCCAACAACCAATATTGGGCGCGGACGCTGAACTTCCAGTACGCCCCTGGTTCGGCCGGGGCTACGGCGACCATGGCGGACGCGGCCCTGCCTTCGACCGGCGGTTCCCAGGCCCACAACAACATGCAGCCCTTCCTCACCATGAACTTCATCATCGCCCTGGTGGGTCTCTACCCGTCCAGGAGCTGAGCTGAAAGGAATTCATCCATGGCCACCGAGTTTCGCTCCGCCATCGAGGCGGAGAACGTCGAGTTCAAAGCGTACGCTCGCCACTTCGAGCATCCCGGGGAGAACGAGGAAGAGCAGCGCCGGGCGGTGATCTTCGCCGTCGCCACCATGTCCTACCCGGACAGCGGCTGGCAGGTGAACCTGGTGCAGGTGGAGGGCAATCCCGAGGAGTGGATCCTCCTGGAAGACCCGCCGGGCTACGGCGACAAGCAGCGCACCTACCTCATCGCCTCCGGCTCCAGCCTGCACGAGGTGGAGAAGGTGCCGGAGACCATCCTGGTGCGCTACGGCAAGGACGGCGAGGAGACAACCCGGGTCTCCGTGGTCCCCTGGGACTGACCCCTTCGCCCCGACGAAGCACCCCCGGGCCGGCGCCCTGTCTGTATTCGCGGCGCCGGCCCTTCTTCGTACATCGGACATGACCACCCCCCGACCGATCAAGACCGACGCCCCGCCCGGCCTCCACCTGCGCTGGATCACCGACGACGACCTGCCGTTCCTGGCCGAGCTCTACGCCTCGACGCGGCGCGAGGAGGTGGCCCGGGCGCCGTGGAGCGCCCAGGAGAAGGAGGACTTCCTGGCCTGGCAGTTCGAGGCCCAGCACAAGCACTACCAGGAGCACTACCCGGACTGCGAGTTCCTGGTGGTGGGCAAGGAGGTGCTGGGGAAGAACGCGGCGGAGCCCATCGGGCGGCTCTACGTCGACCGCTGGGACGAGGAGATCCGTTTGGTGGACATCGCCCTGCTGCCCGAATACCGCGGCAGCGGCCACGGCAGCCGCCTCCTTCAGGGCATCCTGGCCGAGGGCGCCGAGGCCGGCCTGCCCGTCTCCATCCACGTCGAGAGCGAGAACCCGGCGCTACGGCTATATGAACGCCTGGGCTTCGAGCACATCGACACCAACGGCGTCTACCACCTGATGCGCTGGACGCCGCCGGCAGGGTAGCGACCGGGTGTCAGGGTTCTTCTCGTCGGCGTTTTTCTGCCAGAACTTGGCGCAGGAACGGAAGCTGATAGCGGTCCTTGGGGCGGTCTGCGTGCTCTTTGGTTTCGATGAGGGTCTGAAGGTCGAGGACGCGGATGGTGAATTCCTCGACCACCATTTCCCGAGTGTTCGGCAGTAACGCTGAATAGTCGAGGTCGTCGCCCACGGTCTGCATCAGGTCCACTCGGCCGCACCGGGTGTTGAAAAGATGAACCTTCATTGATTTCAGCTTGTCCGGGTCCGGCCGGATCTTTCGTCCGGCGGGATCAGCGTAAGTGGCGTCCAGCTCTGTCAGGGCTTTTGCCAGGCGCCGGCAATTCTCCTCGGAGACCCGGTACACGAGATCTACGTCTTCTGTGGTGACGGGGGAACCTTGGATGATCGCCGCGATGCCGCCGACGAGGATGAACTCCGCTTCGTGTCGATGGATGAGGCGCAGAGCTTCGTCGAATCTAAGTTGCATTCTGGGCGCGAATCTTGAGGGCGATGTTGACGAGATCCTGCATCGACCGCAGGCGCTCCGTAGGTGTCAGGTCCAACTGACGACGGATCAAGCTGACGTCACCCCATTCGAGCCCCGTTTCCCATGCCTCGGTTCCAGCGTCCGGGTTCGTGCATCCTTCCGGCGAGGACTCTTCGACAGGTCGGTCTTGGCTGTTGGACATGCGGTAATTCTACCAGCGCCAATACCTGACGATCTGGACTACCGCAAAGTCCGCAGCATCTCGCCGTGGCGCACTTTCACCTTGAAGCCGGGGAGGCGGGGGAGAAAGGCCAGCGACGGCGGGCCCTTGCGCGTGCCGCTGACCTTGACCAGGGTGACCTCCCGGCGGCCCACGGCGTAGTCCATCTCGTAGGTGGCGTCGGGGAGCTCCAGGCGGAGCGGGTAGTCGCGCTCCAGGGCGGAGGCGACCTGCCACGGCAGCTCCGGGGCGGTGAGGTCGGCGGCCGACAGCAGCGCCAGGTCGGCGCCGCTCTCCACCCCCAGGTCGGCGACCCGGGCCTCCACCCACCCTTCCAGCTCCGGCACGCCACCGGGGTGGATCTCCTCCAACAACTCGTCCCAGCCGGTGGTATCGACGCCGCCGGTGGCCATGCCGGGCAGCGAGGCCGCCTCGGCCAGCCCCCGGGCCAGGGCCGCGGCCTGGAGTCGGCGGCGGCTCTCCTCCAGAGCTTGCGGGAAGACCCGGCCTTCGAGGAAGAGCTTCACCAGGGCGCCGCGGGCCAGGTCGCCCCGGGGCACCTCCTCGCGCTCGTCCAGGAGCCGGCCTGCCCACTCCCTGCGGACGGTGGCGACGATGCGCTTTCTCCCCTTGTCGATCTTCGGCTGCCCCAGGCGGTCCTCGCCGAGGCCGGCCTCGCGCAGCCAGGCCAGGGGCAGCGGCATGGCGCAGGTGGCCAGGAGCAGCATGTCTCTGAAACCGGAGCCCACGGCGTGGGTGTCGAGGACGGCGATGGCCTCGATGCCGGCCGTGGGGTCGGGCTGGTGGCCCGCACCGGGCCCGCTGGCCACCGCCGACTCCCGGGCCAGCACCAGCTCCGGGCCGCCGGCCGCCCAGGACACCCGCCGGCCGCGGCGACGGGCGACGTGGACCGCCCGGGGGTTGGCGGCGAGGACGATCCGGGCCAGGGCGCGGCGGTCGATGGGACGGTCCGCCGGCGGCAGGCGCCGGGGGAGCCCGAAGGCTTCGCGCAACCGCCGGGAAACCGTCAACGCCTCGCTGGCTCCCCGGCCGCCGTGGACCGAACCGCCAGCCCCCGCCTGGGCGGAGCCGCGCACCGCCACGAGGAGGGCCACGGCGTCGCAGCGCGCCGGGTCTTCGGCGGGGTTGCCACCGCGGGCCGACTGCGCCTCCACCGCCTTCGCCGGCGCCCGGGGTGGCGGCCCGCCGGTGGCCAGGCCTGAGACCAGGTCCACCACGTCCTCCAGCACCTCCCGGGCCTTGCCGTCTCCAGCCGCATCGGCGCCGTCCTCGGCCGCGGCCTCCACCAGCAGCCGGCCCAGGGCGGGGTCCAGGGGCAGGCCGAACAGCTTCTCTCCCCGCTCGGTGATCCGCCCCTCGCCGTCCAGCGCCCCCAGGCCCTCCAACTCGTCCCGGGCGTGGGCCACCGCCTCCTCCTTGGGCGGGTCGAGAAACGGCAGCTCCTCCACTCGCTCGCCGCAGGCCGCCGCCGCCAGCAGCAGCGGGGTCAGCGACTCGCGGTGGATCTCCGGCGGCGTCCGGGGGGCGAGCTGGGCCGCCTCGTCCCACAGCCGCAGCGCGACGCCGGGGGCGGTGCGGCCGGCCCGGCCGGTGCGCTGGGTGGCGCTGTCCTCGGCGATGGGCACCAGGGAGAGAAACCCGCGGTCCCGGTACCAGCGGGTCTGGCGCACCAGGCCCGAGTCGATGACGACGCCGATCCCCGGGATGGTCACCGAGGTCTCGGCGACGTTTGTGGCCAGCACCACCTTGCGCCGCTTCCCCCGGGCGAAGGCACGGTTCTGCTGCCCCAGGGAGAGTCCGCCGTGGAGCTCCACCACCTCCAGGTCGCCCAGGTGGCCGGCACTCCGCACCGCCGCCGCGCAGCCCCGGATCTCACCCTTGCCGGGCAGGAACACCAGGACGTCGCCAGCCAGGTCCCGGGCCTCGGCCAGCGCCCGCACCACCCGCCCCTCCAGGCCGCCGGGGTCGGGGAGGAGGGAGGCCCGCTGGCCACCGCCGGTGCCGAGGTGGCGCACCGCCACGGGGTAGGCCCGCCCCTCGCCCTCGACGTGGCGCCCGCCGACGTGCTCCGCGACCTGGTCGCCCGCCAGGGTGGCGGACATGACGACCAGGTGGGGCGCCCCGGCGGCGGTGCGCGCGCTGGAGCGCAGCCGCCGGGTGAGAAGGGCGAGGATCAGGTCGGTCTCCAGCCCCCGCTCGTGGAGCTCGTCCAGGACCACCGTGTCCCAGGCGCCGTCGTCGATCTCGCCGAAGCGGCGCAGGACGATCCCCGGGGTGGCGAAGAGGATGCGGGTGTCGTCGCCGGCGCGGTGGTCGTCGCGGACGTGGTAGCCGACCGTGCCCCCCAGCTTGCCGCCTTCGAGCTCCGCCACCCGCTGCGCCAGGGAGCGGCAGGCCACCCGCCGCGGCTCGACCACCAGCACCCGGCTGGTGTCCGACGGCAGGCACCAGGTGGGCACCCGGGTCGATTTACCCGACCCGGTGGGCGCCGACACCACCACCGGCCCGGCAGCCAACGCCGCCTCGAAGGCGGGCCGCAGCGCCTCGATGGGCAGAGTCGAATTCACAGGGCCCACCGGCGGACGGGGCGTTATGGGAGAGCGTCCAGGGTGCGCCAGCACGGGCGACCCGCAGCGAAGAGCGAGCGAGGCGTGCTGACAGCACGTTGCGGGAGCGATGAGCGAGGACCGTCCGTGATGGCGTGCACTGGGCGCTCTCAGGTGAAGACGGCTTCGTAGTAGCGCCCTTCGTCATCCTCCGCCACCGGCACCAGGAACAGCTCATGGCTTCCCAGGTCGCCGTGGTCCAGGTCGTAGAGCCCCTGCTCCAGGGGCTGCTCCTTGGGGCCGCGGAAGGTCAGGCTGAACGGTTTGCGCTGGCCTTCCTTCAGCTTCTGGGCGGTCTCGATGGGCTCGGCTTCGGTGAGGCGCAGGTCCAGCGCGGCGTCCTCGGCGCTGCAGCGGAAGTCGCTGTCCACCTGGGGACGGAAGTGGTCGAGGGCGAGGTCTTGCATGTCGGGCATGGGGGGCTCCGGGTGGTGGTGGTTCGGGTGGCGGTGCCCGGATTGTCCGTCCCCCGGCCGTGTCCGTCAAGCGCCCCGGCCCCCGTCGTGGGCCAACGCTTTCATCGCCACCCCTGCCGGTCGCTCGCCGGAGCGGGTATCCTTGCCCTTCGCTTACCCTTCCATTGCCCCGCGGAGACGAAGTGCATCGAGTACCCCTGACCCACGAAGAGCTGCAGGTGACCGACCTCGGTCCCCGCACCCAGCCCTCGCCACTGCGCCTGGACGGCGGGGACGAGGGCGGCAGTTTCATCCATGACGACACCCGGGTGCGCCACCAGATCGAGATGCGCCCGGGTCGGGAGACCGACGATCTCGGCTTCGAGCGGGCCGGGCCGCGGGACAAGCTGTTCTTCAACCCGGCCGAGACCCGGGCCGCCATCGTCACCTGCGGCGGCCTGTGCCCCGGCATCAACAACGTGGTGCGCTCCGCCTACTACCAGCTCCACCACCGCTACGGCGTCCCCGAGGTGCTGGGGATCCGCTACGGCTTCCAGGGGCTCAACCCAGCCACCGCCAAGCCCCCGGTCATGCTGACCCCGGAGATGTTGGAGGAGGTCCACCGCACCGGCGGCACCTTTCTCGGCTCCTCCCGGGGGCCCCAGAACCCGTCCATCATGGTGGACTTCCTGGAGCATCGGGAGATCGACTTCCTGCTCTGCGTCGGTGGCGACGGCACCATGCGCGGCGCCCACGCCCTGCACGAGGAGGTCCAGCGCCGGGGCCTCTCCATCGGCATCATCGGCATTCCCAAGACCATCGACAACGACGTCCCCTTCGTCTACCGCTCCTTCGGCTTCTTCACCGCCCTGGAGAAGGCCCGGGAGGTGATCCAGGGGGCCCACGTCGAGGCCCGGGGGGTGTCCCGGGGGATCGGGCTGGTGAAGCTGATGGGGCGCTACGCCGGGTTCATCGCCGCCGGCGCCACCCTGGCCTCCCAGGAGGTCAACTTCTGCCTCATCCCGGAGG
>Ga0102947_1000079_pt1 | contig 33384 bp, 32 predicted proteins | sample SalPon2A_A_D2_MG_FD_78210 | JGI IMG/M metagenome (GOLD analysis project Ga0102947, IMG submission 78210) | Soil microbial communities from South San Francisco under conditions of wetland restoration - Salt Pond MetaG R2A_A_D2_MG | ecosystem: Environmental > Terrestrial > Soil > Wetlands | place... | reverse complement strand
GCCAGGTACTCCCCGGGGTTGGCCATCACCTCGATGACGGTGGCCGCCCAGGGGGCGGTGATCACACCTTAGCCCGCGCGGCGCCGGGCCTCCTGGAAGTGGGCCTCGCCGCGGCGCAGGTTGTCGTAGGCGGTCTCGGCGGTGGCGGCGGCCCGTTCCAGTTCCTCGTCGGTGGCGGCCTTGGCCGCGGCCAGCCGCTCCACCCGGCGGCGCTCCCGCTCCGCCTGCTCGGCCTGGGCCCGGGCCTCCCCCAGGGCGGCCTCGGCGGCGGCGGCGGCGTTGGCCAGCTCGTCCGACTCCAGCCGCGCCAGCCGTTGCCCCGCCGCCACCCGGTCGCCCACCACCACCGGGCGCTCGACGAGGCGGCCGGCGACGGAGAACCCGACCCGGGCGCGCCGCGCCGAGCGCACGGTGCCGGCGAAGCGGAGGTTGGACGTGGCCTCGGTGGGCCGCACCTCGGCGGTCCTGACCCGCTGCGGCTCGGCGGCCACGGCGGCCGCCTCCTCCGCCGGCGCCTCCAGGACGGTGCTCAGGCCGGCGGCACCGCCGACGGCCAGGGCGGCGATGAGAACAATGACGACAGGGGACCTTTTCATGGTGCTTCCTCCGGTTAGCGGGCGCCTAGACTGGCCGGCCGGTCAATTCGCGTGTAAAGCGCGAGCTTCGAGATGGGTACTGACGGGGCTCCACGGCGGCACTGGGCCGTGGCGCCGCTGCCGCACGGCCACTAACTGGCCGGCCGGTCAACAGTCGAAGACAAAGAATCACCGCTCGTCCTCCGCGGTGGTGCGGCTGGCGGCCCGTTCCAGGTCCGCCAGGCGGGTGTCGCCTTCCTCCCGCGGCAGGACGCCTTCGAAGAAGATCTTCAGCATGGAGCCCAGGTACTCCTCGTCGTCCTCCAGCGGGCTGCCCTCCTCGCACCACTGGCAGTGGTGCTCCTTGCTCTGGAACCAGCTCTGGGCGAGGCCGAGGAAGGAGACCAGCATGTGGAACGGGTGGATGTCTTCCCGCAGCTCGCCCCTCTCCTGGCCTTCGGCGATGCACTTGACGCCCAGCTTGGTCAGCTCGTCGCCGGCCGCGAACTCCTGCTCCTCCGCCTCCTCCAGGTGCATCCAGGAGATCAGGCGGGCGAACTCGGGGTTTTCTTCCAGGAAGCGGTAGTAGGCGATGACCGACTGGTACAGCAGCTCGGCGTTGCGCTCGGCGCTTTCGAGCAGCGGGCGCTGGGCGGCGGCGTAGATCCCGAACCGATGGTGCTTGACCTCCCCCCACAGCTTCTCCTTGGAGCCGAAGTGGTGGTGGATCAGGCTCTTGGTCACCCCGGCGGCCTCGGCGATCTCGCTCACCGAAGCGTCGGCGAACCCCTTCTCCACGAAGGTCGCCTCGGCGGCTTCGAGGATGGAGGCGCGGGTGGCTTCGGCGTCGCGGGTGCGTCCTGAGTCCATGAGGGTTCGGGGAGTTGGTGGTCGAGTGGGATGAGAGTTAACTGGCCGTCCGGTCAATAAGGTATACGCGGGGTGGGACGGTTGTCAAGGGGGCGGGGGTCCTTCGCGGGATGAATCTGGAGGGGGGCGTGGCGCGGAGCGGGGGGTCGGCAGGGTGTGGTGATCCTCCTCCGGGGGCTCATACACACACGCCCCCGGAGGAGGACCCCCACACCCTTGGCACCACGGTGGCCAACGCATACCGGGGTTCAAGACGTGGTGGGCGAATCGGCGGAGGGAACTGAACCGGGGATCACTCCCCGAAAAGGGGGTGGTGGTAGGGGCGGTTGGAACGGGGGTGCCTCGGCGAGGGGGGCTGGCCGCCCAAATTAGCGATCAAGGTGGTCTGGTACGAAACACCTCAGGGGAGGGATCGCAGCTCATGCCGTAAATCCGCAGCTCATGCTGCCAATCCGCATCTCATGCCGTAGAACCGCATTTCGGTCAGGAAGTCACCTGCCTGATCTACCTACCCGCAGCCTTCGTCAATGGCCTCCATCATCTGGCGAGCCGACTCGTCGTCGAGGATGCCGGCGACCTGCTTCAGCTCCTCCAGGGAGGCGCCTCGGGGGAGGGGGGACACCAAGCCGTGGACCAGCTCGGCGGCACGCTTCTGTTGCTCCGGAGAGAGTTGGTCGAGGTCGTTGAGAATCTGTTCTTTGATGGCGGGTTGCACCATGGGGGGCCTCCTTCGCACCGGTTGCAGATCCTTGCCATTGTACTGCGCCGATTGAAGCGGAAGCTCAATATTCCGCGGCAGCCGCGTTTGGCCCCTCATCCAACCGGCTCGTGCACTCCGGGCAGCGGCTCGCGCGGTAGGGGATGGAGCGGCGGCAGAAGGGGCATTTCTTCTCGTCGGGCTCCTCGGGCTGGGCGCGGTCCTCGGGGGCCAGGTGCTCTTCCAACTCGTCCTCGAGGCGGCGGTAGGCGCGGATGACAACGAACATGGCCAGGGCGACCAGCGCCAGGGCGAGGCAGTTGTTGATGAAGACGCCGTAGTTGAGGGTCACGGCACCCGCGGCCTGGGCCTCGGCCAGGGTGGCGTAGGGAGGGCCGGGGTCGGTCCCGGGGCGCAGCAGCCAGAACATGTCGGCGAAGTCGCTCTGCCCCAGCATCAACCCCACCGGCGGCATGATGACGTCCTCGACCAGCGACTTGGCCACCGTGCTGAACGCCGCGCCGACGGTGAAGCCGATGGCCAGATCGACGAGGTTGCCGCGCAGCGCGAAGGTCTTGAACTCCTGGATCAATCCCACTCAATCCTCCTTACAAGTGGAAGGCTACCCCCCAATGAGCACTGTCTACTCCCATTCTCAACCAAGCCATACCAATTTGCATAGTCCTATACTACCCGAAAGACTTGACACAACCTACCAAAAGGGAGATTGTTCGGAGATAAACCTGCAGACCCTCGAAAAAAGGGAAGACCTATGCCTGCACAGATAGACATCCTGACCAGTTCCCTCAACCTAAGCCCGGAGGCCAAAAACATATTGCACGCTCTCTATTTGAGACCCTCTTGGCGATTCCTGGCTTGCACCGAGGAGTACCGCTGCGCACTTGATGTAATAAAACTAAGAACCTCTCTCCAGTCGAAAAAAAGCCTGCGGGGCACAGCCCTCAAATCAAACCGTATCAAGCACAGCCCAATAATAGCAGCTAAGCTGAAGCAAGCGACGCTCGATGCAGCAGAAATCCGCCTCATCAAAGAACACTTGGAGGGATATGCAGATCTCGTAGAGGCAGTCATGCTTACCAAACTCGCTGAAACCTCAGACCGCCATGCGAAACTTGAAATGATTGGAAATTTTCTCCGCGCAGCAATATTAGTCGTACTAGGCATTATAGCAAAGTCCCTAACCTAAACCCAAGTCAAGGAGGATACTATGCCCGCCAATCAACAAAGTCGCCAAGTGCGAATTGCTCAGCAACTCGTAGAACTACAACAGAAAACTCCGACACTCGGTCGCATCTTGGACGGATGCCCGTATGACACCAACAGAAATATTAAAGGCCTACTCACTACCGACCTGTTCAACCACTATCTCTATGTGCACAAACCCAGCGCTGACAAGCTCATCAAAAAGCTCAATCGACTAATCGACAACCCCATCGTCAGTAAAAGAATAATATTCTTGACAGGCTTCAAGGGAACCGGCAAGACAACATTCATCAAACAGTATGCTTCCCAAGTTTTCAATCCCGTCTATATCAATCTCCATGAACTGGCCCAAGGAACGCCGGGGTCGCCACTCGACCTCAAGTCTTTAGAAGACAAGGGTAGTCGTATGCTGGCTGAAGATGCTAGTAGAATTTCGGATAATACCTCCGAGAAAGCCTTCAAAGTAAAAGAAAACGAGGTCCGTCAACTCCTTTCTCAGATGAAGGATGCCACGACTCCAGACTCTCAACCAAATCCAATAGTCTTGCGCCTAAAAGCATACCTAAGCAACGGCATTCCCAAGCAACAAATCCAAGAGTTGCTCTCGCTGTTTGTCGAGGAATTAGATGTCATTGCCGACTATATCTCCGAACATTTTCACGCCTATCTCGAATCAGAAGGCAAGCTGGCCTACGGAAGCAAGCGTGTAGCAAGCACAGTAAGAAACGCAGGCAGTCGAGACACATTTCTTTTATTCCTGGCCTACCTCTTTCGCTTTAAAGCAGTACGCGGAGAGAAAACCCTGGTAATGTTCGACAATATGGATGTGATCGAGTCAGTCTATCTCTCGGAACATTTCCTCAAAGAGTTTTTTGAGGTTCGCGATCAGGCCACGTCGTTTTCAATGCTCGAATCCTCCAGCGGTGACTCCCCCCTATTCAATGAGGTTGACGATTTCCAAGACGAATTCGTCTTCCTCTTTTGCATGCGAGACACCAATTTCGCAGTGGTCAATGCTCATATTCAAAGCAGCCAAGAGCTACAGGTTTCCCAAGTCCCGCTCACTCTACACTTTTCGGAAGATCTTTATGAAGACATTCTCCGAAACAGATACCAACTCGCCAAGATAGTTTGCCTTGACCTCGAGAAGGACAGCGAAAAAGAGAAGGTTCTTGCCGTCATCAACACCATCAGTCGTCTTCAGAATACACGTTATTTTAAAGAAGTCGTTCTTCCGAGCTTCAACTACGACTATCGTCGATTAATTGTAATACTACTAGGGCTTGCGGAGAAGGCCGGAACTGTTGGCGTCTCGAAACAGCTTGGGCATAGTCAGTCTGACTCAGATATTATTCAGACCGGAATTAACGGTAACTGGATGTTCGGCCTCATAAGGACCTTAAGAGAAAAAGACTACCTATCAAGCTACCCATACGGAACAAGCTTTTCCTATTTCTATCTTGATGCCGACAGTGATCAGGCTTACTGCCTTCCGAGTCGGATGATTCTGTGCTTCATTCTTAACAGGTGCTCCGGAGAGTCAGGGCGGAGCCCTCTTGATTCGAATGCTCAGCTCAAATTCATACCAGTCAGTGAGGTGGTCGAAGCTTTCGAAGGAATTATCCATCCAGCCGAGGTTCTTTTGACCATTGCTCGCGCATTCGTCTTCCATAGACAACATTGGGTTCACTTGGTTAGCATCCAGCATTGGGAGGTGGGCTGGCACGGGCAGTTTCAGCTCATCATGAACTGGATGGAATTGGAACTCAAACATATCGCCAAGACCACCAACTCAGAGACCGAGTTTGTTGAGGCCCTAGACGCACTCAATGCCGATATACTCAGAACACTCCTTGAATCGTCTGTTCAAATTACCCCGGCAGGTTTCATATTTCTCAAACATATCCTCCCTCACTTCGAGTTTTACTCCACGCTGGCTAACAGCAGCAAGCCGATCTTTGCGCTCAATCCCAGTAAGCCCGTAGATGCAGAGAGTGATTATGAATTTGAAGAGGTGGCTTCAAAGGTTTTTCGCATTGTCGAATCTCACATTACTCGAATGATTTCCTTCTTTGACTTAAAGCTGAAAGGAGAACTCGTTCCGACCAGTGAAGCTTATCGCCTAAGTGATTACTCCTTCAAGTTTATCGGGGACTCGCCTGCATCCGGCAAAGGGGACTTTCATTGGTTTCGAATTTGTACTCAGCACATCGGCTACCTCGAGCAATTTAGACGCTTAGTCATTTTGAGACGAAATCTTTCAGCGCATGGCTCCAGTTGGGCAGAGGATCTGAATAGACGAGTTCTAGGCATTATGAAAAGGTATATCGACCTGCTGTCAGAATGTCCTGACCAGCGCAGTCAAACGCATGCTCGTCATTATCTGGACAAGCTAGAAGCAATTCAAAGCCGTGACTTCAAGGATTTCGAGACTTTGGTAGTGTTTAAAACGTAGGATTGGGAGTTGTCTTAATGTGGGATTGCTGGGCACTGAACTAGCACTGACTGTTAAAAGGTTGTTGATTCAGGCAGTTGTCGGCGGGTACCTCCTGCCGCGCCAGGAGGCGGGGCGGCCGGCGAGGTGGCGGGCCAGGGCGTACCACTGGATCGCCAGGAGCAGGGCGACGCCCACGGGATGGAGCAGCGCCCCGGTCCACGACTCCCGGAAGCGCCGGGCGGCGTCGAGGCGGGGCAGGTAGGAGGCGGCGGTGGCGACGGCGGCCCAGAGGAGCGCGTCCGGACTGACGGCAGAGGCACCCCCGAGCCCGCGGGCCGCCAGCAAGCCGGCCAACAGCAGCGGGGGCGCCACCTGGCCGAGGCCGAGGAGCAGGGTCCAGGGGAGGATGGCCAGCGGCCCGGCCATCCCCTCGGTGGCGTTCTTGGCCAGGCCGTGCCAGACGCCGGCGGCGCTGTCGTACATGCGGCAGGCGGCGACCTCGGTGGCGTCGAAGAGATCGGTCTGGAAGCCCGCCCGGCGGAACGCCCGGGGCAGCTTCACCCCGTCGTGCAGGGTGGCGCGGATGGCGGCGTGGCCGCCGGCGGTCTCGTAGGCGTCGCGCTGGGCGATGAAGAGCTGGCCGCAGCCGGCGCCGAAGCCGGGGGACCGGGACAGGCGCATGCCGAGCATCGGCAGGTAGCCGAGGAGCACCGAGTGGATCAGCGGCAGGAGCAGCCGCTCCATCCAGCCGCCGGTGACCTGGCGGGGGAAGCCCGAGACCAGCTCGGCGCCGCTGTCGCGCTGGAAGCGTAGCGCCCGGCCCAGCCCGTCCGGCGCCAGGCGGACGTCGGCATCGACGAACACCAGCACGTCGTGCCGCGCCCGCTCCGCCAGCACCGCGCAGGCGTGTTGTTTGCCGCACCACCCGGCGGGCAGCGGCGGCGCCTGCTCCAGCCGCACCCGGGGGTCCGCCGCCGCCATCTCGCGGACGATCTCCGCCGTGCGGTCCTGCGACCCGTCGTCGAGCACCACCACCTCGAGATCGACGTCCCGGTTGGCGAGGATCGCCTCCAGCGACCCCCGGATCGTCGCCTCCTCGTCCCGGGCCGGGATCAGCACCGACACCGCCGGCAGCCCGGCGGCCTCCGCCACGCCGACCTTCCGGGGCGGCCGGTAGAGGAAGAGGTTGGCCAGGTAGAGCGCCGCCGGGAACAGCGCGAAGCCGGCGACGACCTGGGCCACGAGTTGCCAGCTCACCGTTTCTCCCCCCGCCGCACCACGGCCCCGTGCTCCGCCTCGAACCGCTCCCCCCGCGCCCACGCCTTGGCCCGGGCCCACAGGTCGTACACCCCGCCGACCCCGGCGCTGCCGCCCAGCATCTCCATGAACGCCTCCCGGTCCTGCTCCGCCGCCGCCCCCGCCAGCCGCTCCTGGGCCTCCTCCAGGCGGTCCGCCAGCAGTCGGTCCCACCCCTCCGGTCCGAGCCCTTCCCCGACCTCCTCCGTGCGCACCGGCTCGCCGAAGGTAAGGAGCGCCTCCGGGTACTTCTCCTCCCAGAACGGGTATTCGAGGGCCAGCGGCACCAGCGCCACGCCCTGCCCCGCCCGCGCCGCCCGCCGCGCCAGCCGCCCCAGCCCGGGCCGCAGCCGCACCGGCCGCTGCCGCGGATCGGTGAACTGCCCCTCGGGCGTGATCCACATCGCCGTCCCCTGTCGCCGGATCAGCTCATCCGCCACCCGCAGAAACCGACGCGCCCCCGCCACCCCCGGCTCCACCCCGAAGAACCCGAGGCGGCGGAAGAACCCGTAGCGCTCCAGTGCCGAGGCCTCGATGGGGCCGTAGTGGGTGCGCTCCGGGAACAGCGTCGAAGCCAGGACCACGGCGACCATGGGATCCCACCAGGACGGATGGTTGAAGTACACCACCAGCGCCTCCCCCTCCCCCACCTCCGGCACCGCCCCGTGCCGCCGGAGCGCGTGGAAGTGCCGCTTCAGGTACCACCGGGCGTACCGAGCGAATCCCCGGAAGAAGCGGGGGGAGGCGGGGGGCAGGTGGCTGTGGGTTTCGTTGCGCATGGGCTCAGGTCGAGACTACTTCGTGGAGGACTTCGGCGGATGAAGCTTTGTGTTCATAGAAAGATCGGCATCGCAGTCAAAGGCGAACAGATCAGCAAGGGGGGGAAGGTCAGCGCTCCGGCTCTCGCCGGTGCCTCGATCCACCCTGCTTGCCCCTTCGTTCCGCCCCAGTCCTCCTCCTCTCCGGTGGCCTCTCCACCGGCGGCGCTCCACCCTTGGCCAGCCCGCTCCCCCTACCACCACCCCTGCTTTTCCTCCCCCCACCCCACTGGCGGCGGTGCGGCCGGTCCGGTGAGGCGAGGGGCGGGAGCGTCGGTGCAGGGGTGCTCTTGAGCCGCGGGCGCCAGCCTGTTTCGTGTTGGGGAGAGAGGTGCGAAGCGGCTCATGTGCAGCCGAGCCACGGTCCTTCCTTCCACAAGAGCGAGGCGGCCCCTGCACCGACGCTCCCGCCCCTCGCCGTTCCCCCTCCACCACCCTACCCACGCCCCGCTCCACGCCCCGCTCCACGCCCTACCCCACCGCAGCAGCCGTAGCCGCAGCCGCCGCCACATCCTCGTCCAAAGCATCGGCCGCGATCCACCCCGACATCAGCACCATAGGCATCCCCGGCCCCGGATGCGCCGCCCCCCCGGCAAGGTACAGCCCCTCCACCTGCCGGCTCCGGTTCGCCGGCTTGAACGCCCCGGTGAACCGCCCGTGGCTCGCCAACCCGTAGATCGCCCCGTCCAGGACGTGGTAGCGGTCGTGGATGTCCTGCGGCGTCAGCGCCGACTCGTGGACGATGTGGTCGCGCAGGTTCTCCAGCCCGGCGCAGCGCTCCAGCTTGTCGAGGATGACCTCCCGGTACTCCGGCAGCATCTTCGACCAGTCTTGCCCCGGCCGCAGGTGGGGCGTGTGGACCAACACGTACAGCGCCTCGCCCCCTTCCGGAGCCACCGCCGCCTCCGTCGCCGCCGGCGCGCACAGGTACGCCGTGGGGTCCGGCGCCGGCTCCCCCTTGCGGTAGATGTGGTCGAACTCCTCCTCCGGGTCCTTCGAGAACACGAAGTCGTGGTGCAGCAAGTGGTCGTAGCGGCGGTCCAGGCCGAGGTACAACACCACCCCGGAGCACGCCGGCTCGTGCCCCTTCTTCGCCCACTTGCGCCCCACCTCGCCCCCCACCAGCTCCGTGTGGGTGCGCACCGCGTCGGCGCCGGAGACCACCAGGTCGAAGGGGTGGCGGGTGCCGTCGTCGGTGACCACCCCCACCGCCCGGCCGTCCTCCACCGCGATCCTCTGGACCCCGGTACCGGGCCGCAGGTCCACCCCCAACTCCGTCGCCAGCCGGGTCAACGCCTCCGGCACCGCCCGGGTCCCACCCATGGGATACCAGATCCCCTCGTCCGTCTGCATGTGGGCGATGCCGCAGAGCACCGCCGGGGATGAATCCGGCGCCGATCCGACGTACTGGGTGAAGTGATCCGCCACCTGAGCGACCCGGGGGTCGTCGAGCTTGCGGCGCACCGTGCCCCCCACCGTGGCCCCCATGCGCAGGGCGGCAAGATCCGACAGCACCGACATCTTGAAGCTGTCCGACATCGAGAAGGTGTCGCGGACGCCGCCCACCGAGCGCCACAGGAAGTAGCGCTCCGAGACGTCGTGCAGGCGCTCGGAGAGATCCATCAGGTCGGACCAACCCTGCGACGCCCCGGGGGCCAACTTTTCAAGCTCCGCCTCCATCGCCCGGGTGTCCGAGACCAGGTCGAGGACCGAGCCGTCCTCGTAGAAGCAGCGCCACTGGGGGTCGAGTGGCACCATGTCCAGGCGGTCGTCCAGATCGACGCCGGCCTCGGCGAAGACCCGGCGCAGCACCGAGGGCATGATCAGGATGGTCGGCCCCATGTCGAAGCGGAAACCGTCGGCCCGGTGCTGGGCCGCCTTGCCACCGAGCCAGGGGTTGCGCTCGAACAGGGTGACGCGGAAGCCGCGGGCCGCCAGGGTGCAGGCCGAAGCCAGGGCGCCCAGCCCGCCGCCCACCACCGCCACACGGCCGCGGTCGGCACCGCCGCCGGTGTGCATGCCCGGGGAGGCCCCAGGGAAGGGCCGGTTCGTGGTCGTGTCCATGGCTACGCTCATGATGTCTCCTCGCGAAGGTGGGGCTGGTTGGAAGTCGGTTTGGTATCGGAAGGCGGTGCTGTGTCTGAAAGCGGTGCTGTGGCTGAATGCGGTGCTGTGTCGGGATGCGGCTTGGTTTCGGAAGTCAGCGAGGTGACATCAGCCACCCCCGCCTCCCGCCGCCGCCCGGCCCGGGCCCGGGCCACGAGGGCTCGAAAGAGGCCCGGCAGGGCCGCCATCCGGCGCCCCAGGGAGCCGCCGTGGGCCACCGCCAGCCACCCCTCGAACAGCGCCTCATCCTCCGGCAGGTCGGGCTCGAAGTGGCGGTGGGGGCGGGCGAAGCGGCGGGTCAGCAAGCCCGGCAGACGGCGCACCGCCACCGCCTTCGGGGCGGTCATCTCCAGCAGCCCCTCGGCGCCACGGGTGACACCGAAGCCGCTCAGCCCGCGACCGCCGAAGGGCAGACGGGGGTCGGCGGTGGGGACGATGAGGTCGTTGACCGTCACCACCCCCGCTTTCAACCGGCCCGCCACCGCCCGCGCCTCCGCCTCGTGGCCGAAGACCGACGCGCCCAGGCCGTAGGGTGAAGCGTTGGCGCGCCGCACCGCCTCGTCGGCGTCGGCCACCGGGTCGAGGGTGGCCACCGGCGTGAACACCGACGCCGCACGCAGCTCCGCGTCCCAAGAAGCGCCCACCACCACCCGGGGGCGGGGGCCAGGGAGGGGCGGCCCGGAATGGGAGGGCGCAGCAGCCGCATCACCAACCTCGGCCCGCAGCAGGTGCCCGCCGCCGCGCAGGGCGGCGCCCACCAAGCGGTCTGCTCGGTGCTCCTCCTCGGCCTCGCGGGGCAGGGACCGCCCCGGAAGCCCCTCGGCGCCATCCTCGGGCTCCCCGCCGCCCTCCCCCCAGGCCGCCAGAGCCCGGGCCAATCCGCGCTCCACCTCCTCGTAGAGGCTGTGGTGGATCAGCGCCCGCCGCGGCGCGATGCAGGTGGCGCTGCGGTTGAGGCGGAGGCCGAAGGCGAGGGCGTCGACCACCGTGTCCGGGTCGGCACCGGCGAGGGCGATCAAGGCGTCGTTGCCGGACAGCTCCAGGGTGGCGGGGGTCAGCTTGGGGGCGAGGGCGGCCAGAAGCTCCGCCCCAGTGTCGGCAGAGCCGGTGAGGACCACCTTGTCCACCCCCAGGGCCACCGCCCTGCGGGCGTGGGCCGGATCCTCGGGCAGCACTGTGAGCACACCCCGGGGCAGGCCGCCGGCCTCGAGCCGCGCCGCCAGCCACTGCGCCGCCGGCGTGCCGCTCGACCCCGGCTTCAGCAGCACCGCGTTGCCCGCCGCCAGCGCCTGGATCACCTGGACGCCGGGCAGGAACAAGGGGTAGTTGGAGGGGGCGATGACCAGGACGACGCCCAGCGGCTCGCGCACTACTTCGAGTTCGACACCGGCCAGCCAGCCGGGACGCCCCTCCCCCTCCGGCCGGCGGGGGGCGAGCAGATCCTCGGCGGAGCGCTGGAGGAAGGCGCAGGCGTCGGCCAGGGGGACGACCTGGGCGGACAGCGCCTCGCCCCGGGCCGCCGCCTCCTCCACGCCCGGACCGAGGCCCAGCGCCGCCAGCGCCTCGCCGGGGCGCTCGCCGAGGTGGGCACGCAGGGCGGCGATGGGGCGCAGACGCTCCTCCAGCGGACGGGCGGCCCAGGTGGGCTGCACCGCACGGGCGGCCCACACCGCCTCGGCGGCTTCCGAGCCACTGGAGCGCTGGCCTCGGGTGCGCTGGTCTCTGGAGCGCTGGCCGCTGGAGTGCTGGCCTTGGGAGCGCTGGTCTGAAGATCGCTCGGGCCGGGTGCCCTCATCCCGGGGGCTTTCACCGAACGAGTGACCGCCTTCGGGCCCGGCGAACGGCGCGTCCTTCACCATGGGAGCCTCCATTTCGCTCACACCGCCCGCCGCAGCCGTTCGACGTCCCGGCTGGCGTCCCGGCCGGCATTCCGTGCGGCCTCGCGGGCAGCCACCAGGGGCGCCAGGTCGGCCTCCGCGGCCTCGACGTCGGGGAACTCCATCCCCAGGTCTTCCAGCAGCAGCCGGGAGCTGATGCGCGCCGACTCGAAGATCACCGGCAGGCCGCTGCCGGGGTGGGTGCCGCCGCCCACCAGGTACACGCCATCGACCTCGCTGAAGCGGTTCCTGGGGCGCAGGTGGAGCATCTGGCGCAGGTTGTGGGCCAGGTTGAAGGTGGCGCCGCGGTAGACCTGGAAGTCGTTGGACCAGTCGTCCGGGGTGACCACCTTCTCGTAGCGGATGCGCTGCCGCAGGCCCGAGAAACCCATCTCCTCCAGCCGCCCCAGGACCCGCTCGCGGAACGGTCCGGCGTCCCTCTGCCAGTCGACGTTCTCGTGCTGGTGGGTCACCGGCACCAGGACGTAGAGGGTGCTCTGGCCGTCCGGCGCCAGGGTCGGATCGGTGACGCCGGGGTTCTGGACGTAGACCGACGGGTCGTCGGAGAGGACGTGCTGGTTCTCGATCTCGTCCAGGTTGCGCCGGTAGTCGTGGGCGATGTGGATGTTGTGGTGGGGCATGTCGTCGTAAGAGCCGTCTAGGCCCAGGTACAGCATGAAGGTCGAGCACGAGAACTTCTTGTCGGCGATCTTCTCGTCGCTCCAGCGGCTGCGCAGCTCGTTGGGCACCATCTTCTCCATGGCGCGGGCGAAGTCGGCGTTGATCACCACCGAGTCGGCCCGCAGGGTGCGGCCGCCGGCGCGTACCCCCACCGCCTTCTTGCCCTCGAACAGCACCTCCTCGACCTCCGTCTCCAGGCGGATGTCCACCCCCAAGCGCCGCACCGAGCGGGCCATCGCCTCGGAAACCGCGGCGCAGCCGCCGATGGGATGGAAGACCCCGAACTCGTACTCCAGGAAGGAAAGGATGGAGAAAAGGCTCGGGCAGCGGAAGGGCGACATGCCCAGGTACTTGGACTGGAAGGAGAAGGCCAGGCGCACCCGCTCGTCGGAGAAATAGCGCTTCAGCTCGCCGTCCAGGGAGCGCCACGGGGCCACCATGGGGAGCAGCTTCGCCATGGCCGGGGTGGCCAGGTCGCGCCAGCTCTCGAAGGGGTTCTCCAGGATCGGCCGGAACTCCTCCAGCTTCACCCGGTTGTCGGCCAGGAAATCGCCCACCGCGGCGGCGTCGTCGGGGGCGATGGAGGCCACCTGCTCCTCCATGCGGGCCAGGTCCGGTGTCGCGTCGATGTGGCCCCCCGAGGCGAACGAGATGCGGTACTGGGGATCCAGGCGCACCATCTCCACCTCGTCGTGGAGGTTCATGCCGCAGGCCGAGTAGATCTCCTCCAGCACCCGGGGGTATAGGAAGAAGGTGGGGCCGGTGTCGAAGCGGAAGCCTTCGGCCTCCAGTGCCGAGGTGCGCCCGCCGACGCAGTGGCGGCGCTCCAGCACCGTGACCTCCATGCCGGCGGCGGCCAGCAGCATGGCCGAGGCCAGGCCGCCGGGGCCGGCGCCGATGACGATGACGCGCTTCCCACTGCCGCGCTTCCCGCCGCTGCTCTTCCTAACTCCTCGCTCCCCACCGTGGCCGGCACGAGGGTCGGAGATGGGGGTGGCGGGGCGGGTCGTCTCTGTCAGTTTCATTTCTATATTCCTTTCAATTCTACCTGCTCGACTTCTGGCCGTCACCGGCGCGGGGCACCAGGGCGTCCGCCAGGCCGGTGAGTTGAGCCAGGTCGTCACAAAACGCGGAGCAGCTCAGGCGTCGGCGCAGGCCGGAGTCCAGCTCCCGGCCGCCCAACACCAGGGCGGTGCCGTGGTCGTTGGCGGCCTCGTGGAGCTCGGACACCGCCTCCACCAGTCGCTCCTCCGACTCCACCCAGGAGATGCTGAGCCAGAAGAGCCGCAGTTCCTCCTCCCGGATGGCCGCCCGCAGTGTCTCCATGGGCAGGTTGGAGCCGTAGGACAGGGCGTCCCAGCCCCGCTCCCGCAGGGCGACCTGCACCATGTCCGTGGGCAGGGAGTACCAATCGCCCTCCAGGGTGCCGCCGGCCGCCCGGGGCGCCCCCGGACCGACCTCCGGCAGGGTCGCATTCAACTCGTGGAGCACCCCGCGGCAAAGCACCACCGCCCGGCGCTCCTCGTAGATCTCCAGGTTGCCGTGCTGCCAGCGGTCCCCCAGCTCGGTGAAGGCGGCGGCCAGGTACTGGTCGCAGATCTCCACCGCCGGCGTGCCCGCGGCGTAAAGATGGAACACCGCCGAGCGCAACGCCTCCCCGTCCCCCTCCACCAAGGCCTGGATCACCGCCGCCTTCGGCTGCTGCGCCGCCTCCCGATCCATCAACCCCAGCACCTCCGGTTTCTCCAGGCTCATCTCGCTGGCCCGCAGGAACCGCAGCACCGCCGGCCAAGGCATGCGCCGATGGCCCCCGGCGGTGCGCTCCGTCTCGATCTCCCCCTTGTCCGACCACCGCTTCACCGAGCTCTCGGACACACCGAGGGCATCGGCAAGCTGGCGGGGGGACAGGTGGGTGGGCGTGGGCATGATCTTTTTCCGTCTCTCAGGCGGCGTCCGGGGGTCAATCTCAGGTATCGCCACGGAACACTATGAATGATTTGCACGTTTCGGGCCAGACTGGAGGCTTCGACGTAGATAGCCAGACAACGCAGTCTCTTCGGAGAATCTTTCCGATTGGCGGCCATCTCTAACTGGCCTTGACTATACAGCATGGGTGAACGATTTGCACGTTTCACGCGCTGATCGACCATATCCCCGCCGGCGCAACGGTCCCCCTCGCCGCCGTAGCCGGTCCATTCCTTTCCCGCGACGAGGCCGAGATGTCGTCCGCCACCGCCTGGGGCGTCATCCTGTTCCTGTTCGTGATCCTGTTCCTGGGGATCTGGGCGGGTGGTGCGTGGGTCGATCCGTTCGGACCGGTGGTCTAGGGCGTCGCCTGACTACCCTTCCTCTTCATCGGGCTGATTCTGGCCCTCGTCCTCGCCGCCGCCGCACCGCCGGCACGCCGCACGCCCCCCTCGGGCCCCGCCACCACCCGGCAGGCCGGCCCGGTCAACGCTCCGGGATCCGAGCCGGCTTCCGGGGAGCCCCCCGTGGAACGCCCTGAAGAGGCCATCGCCGTCTCCTTCGGCATCTTCTTCTGGTTCCTGGCGGGCCTGCTCGTCCTCGCCGTCTTCTTCGCCTATCTCTGACGGCCCGCGCTCCGAGCCGGCTTGACGGCAGCCGTTCCACCGACGCAGGAGATCCGATGCCCGAAACCGACCTGGAGACCCTGGAGCGGGGCAACCTCTACTTCGTTTTCCGCCCCACCGTGGAGGAGGACGACCCCGAGGGCCTCGCCGACGTCCAGAACTTCTGCCTGGTGACGAGCGTCCACGGCGAGGACCGCTACCGGTCCTTGATCGTCGGCCGCAAGAAGCTCCCGGAGCCGGAAGCCAGCGGCGAGCGCCGCTACTGGGGTTTCGTCGACGCCGTCCTGGAGGACCCCAAGGAGATCGTCGACGAGCTGAAGGGAGAGGAGTACGAGACCGAAACCCGTGGGGAGCGCCACAAGCCGCCGGCGCGTGTCAAGGGACGTCTAGTTTTACGACCTTAGGGGACGCCTAGTGTTATGACCCTCCCGGGTTGGTCCCCGGGCCTTCTGGCCCAGGATGTTGGGGTTGGGGGGGCGGGTGGTCGGCGTCGGGTGGAGGGAGGGCCGGAGGCCCGACCGGAGCCAGACGAGGTCCAGCGCACCCTCAACCTGGAGGAGGAGGCGAGCTACATCCTCACCGTCAAGAACCCGGAGAAGCCCTCGCCGCCCCGCGCCGGCCTGCCGGATCGGGCGGAGGCGGACTACCTGGACCGGCTCCAGAATCGCTTCCGGGACCGCCGCTTCATCCCCGCCGATCCCCCCGACCTCCTCAACCACCCCGGCGCCGAGATCGTCCTCATCTCCGCCTCCGCCGACCCGGAGGCCGAGCTCGATGTCGAGCTCGACCCCCAGGAGGAGAGCGAATCGACGAAGGAGATCTTCAACGACCTGCGCCTGGAGAAGTCCCAGCAACCGGTGAAGCCGCTCCTGGAAGGGGAGCGGGACTGATCCGGACCTGGCCGCCTACTCCCTCATTCTGCTCGCCGAGCGACTGAGTGTAGTCTCACCACCGGTTACAGAATGGACAGAATCACCGGTTTGGATTGGACACCCGTAGAGGGACGTCCAGCCGGTTGAGGTGAGTCGTTTGGGGTGCTTGGGGTGCGGGGTGTCACCGCCCCCTCCCACCGGCGACTTCAGGAGCATCCGCGCCGGCTCCCAGGCCCTCCTCCCCGTCATCCCCGGCCTCCTGGCATCCCGCTGTCCCTCATGAACCTCTTCGTCGTCGTCCTGGTCCTCGGCATCGGCGTCGACTACGGCGTCCACATGGTCCACCGCCACCGCGAAGCCCTGGCCGCCGGCGCCGACGAAGCCGCCCTCAACGCCGCCCTCGGCGAAACCTCAAAATCCGTCCTCCTCGCCAGCCTCACCACCGCCGTAGGCTTCGGCTCCCTCGCCCTCTCCGGCTTCGCGGGGCTGCGGTCCGTGGGCTGGTTGTCGGTGTTCGGGGCGCTGGGGGCGAGGTTGGTGGGACTGACTTTGCTGGTTACTTCATTAAGGCAGAACACCAATCCTCTCCCGGGAAGAAGATCGACCTCGGCGTCGGGCCGCCAATCCCGGGAAACCGCGGCGAGCCTCCCCAACCACCACCGGGACGCCTCCTCGATCCCCCCGTCGTCGGGCGCGGAATGAACCCGGAGCGCCTCTTCCTCCACCTCCCGGCGCAGGAAGACCCGCAGTTCCTCGAGCTCCTCCGCACCTCCCTCGGGTGGCGAGGGAAGTTGCGCACCCAACCCGTGGAGGAGCTCCAGGCCTGACGTCGGGTCGGCCTCGATTTCGCTCTTCCAAAGCCGGCGCAGCGCGCGAAAAGTAATATCGGCGTCCAAACGTCCGGAAAGCACACCACGCATCAAGAGTCCGACCAAGCGGTCACGGTCCACGGCGCATCTCCTATTACATGAATTGCCGCTATTGGACCACACTCGCCGGTAGACGCCTACCGGGAGATCCCTCCAGAGTCCACCGCGTATACTGGGCCGGGAGATTCCAGGATCATGGCGACCGCAAGACAACTCCGAGCTCTGGTCAAGAGCTTCGGCAAGAAAGACGACGAGCACTTCTACTCCGTCGCCATGCAGTTGGCTGCGCACGAGGCTCGGCTCGGTCACGGGAAGCTGGCCAAGGAGTTGAGGGAACTCATCGACGAAGCCCGGGCGGAGCGCTCAGCCGTGAAGCGTTCCTCGTCGCCGGTTCCCCTGGCTGCCCCCCGAGGGGATTTGGAGGGCTTGCTCTCCGTCAGCTATCCGGAGGTCCGCCTGCACGACATGATCCTGCCGGAGGACACGCAACGGAAACTGAGGCGTGTCCTGACGGAGCAGCGTCAGCAATCAAAGCTTCTGTCCCACGGCCTCCCGCCCCGATCCAAGGTCTTGCTGGTGGGCCCCCCGGGGTCCGGCAAGACCATGAGCACCCATGCCCTGGCCGGCGAGCTCAACCTACCGCTCTTCACCATCGTGCTCGACGGTCTGATCACCAAGTTCATGGGGGAGACCGCCGCGAAGCTCCGGCTCGTCTTCGACGCGATCCACCAGACACGGGGCGTGTATCTCTTCGATGAATTCGATGCCATCGGAAGCCAACGTTCGCTGATGAACGATGTCGGTGAGATCCGGCGCGTGCTCAACTCCTTCCTCCACTTCCTGGAAGACGCCAAGCCAAGCTCTCTGATCGTGGCGGCGACGAATCACCCCGATCTGCTGGACCCGGCTCTGTTCCGGCGGTTCGACGACGTGGTCGAATACTCACTCCCCACCTCAGAGCTTGCGCGGCAAGCGTTCGAGGCCCGGCTCCACGGCTTCGACACCCAGGGGGTGGACTGGCCGGCGGTGGTGGACGCCGCCACCGGCCTCAGCTACGCGGACATCGTCAAGGCGTGTGAGGATGCCGCCAAGGACGCGATCCTCTCAAACAGGGAGGCCGTCGGCACGGAGTGCTTACTGAGGGCGCTCGATGACCGGCGAGGCGTCGGCCGAAAAGTGGGTAGCACCGAAGTGTCCTAAATCACCCCGGCGCATCTTTTAACGACCCACAGCGGGTCGGGGACTTATTGTCTTGGCTGATCGAAAAAACCACCGTCACATCATTCTCGAGGGCTACGCGGACACCGAGAATTACGTCTATCCCGGGGGTGGAGGTTCCGACAAACCGCTGCCGGGCCGAAATCGCAAGTCCCACGCCGAGTACCTGCTGGAGCGCTTGGACAAGATTCGCACTGAGGCCGACAAACGCAAGGAGGCCCACAAGGCGGTGGCGCTACCCGCCAAGGATGGGATCCACCTTGAATTCGAAAGCGAGCCAGGCTTCGATCTCGAACTCAAAAGCCTGGAAGACCGGCGACAGGGCATCCAACTGGTGGCCGTTCGCCCGTCTTTCGAGAGAGAGGACGTCACCCTGGCGACGGTCTACGTGCCGGAAGGCAAGCTCGGCGCCTTCGAAAAAAAGGTCCGCAAGTACGCTGAAGAGGACACGGAGACCGGCAAGCCTAGACATCGGAAGCTGGTCGCCAGGATTTCAGACATCCGGCTGGCCCACCTCCGGTCGTTCTGGACGGACCGACCGGAGCTGTTGCCTTCGCCCGATGAAGCGATCTGGTGGGAAGTGTGGCTGCGGACCGCTGACGAAGATGCCTGGGATGACTTCCGAAAGATCCTGGAGCAACTCGAGATCGAAGTCGGCGAAAGAAGCCTGGAGTTTTTGGATACCCGTGTCCTCCTGGCCCACGGCACGCTGGAGCAGTTCGCCACCTCCATCGAGGTGGTCGATTCCATCGCCGAGTTGCGCCGAGCCAAAGAAGTGTCGTTCTTCATGAGCTTGACGGGTCAGGAGCAGCGGGAGTGGGTGGATGATCTTCTGGAGCGAATCGTACCTCCGGGTCCCGCCGCTCCGAGTATCTGCGTACATGACACCGGGGTGAACGCCGGACATCCATTGCTGAGGGTGGCTGCCGATCCTGAGGACCTCCATGCGGTAGACCCGGCATGGGGGGTGACCGATCACCATCCCGAGGGTCATGGCACCGGGGTCGCAGGGCTGGCCTTGTACGGAGACCTGATCGAGGTGCTCGCCGGAGACCGTCCCATTGAGATGGCGGCGCGGCTCGAATCGGTCAAGATCCTCCCTCCTCCCCCAGATTCGAACGACCCCGAGCTCTATGGCCGGATCATGGAGCAGGCCGTCTCTCGCGTTGAGGTCGAGCATCCCAGGAGGCGTCGAGTCCATGAGATGGCGGTCTCGACGGTCGATGGCCGGGAACGCGGGAAACCCAGCTCGTGGTCCGCTGCGGTGGACAAACTCGCATACGGAAATTCGGGCACTGCTCGAAGCGAGGATCCAGAGGCTACCCGTCTGTTCATCCTCGCGGCTGGCAACAGCGACCGGGAAGCGTGGCGCAATCATCCCGACCACCTGGATACCTCGGAAATTCATGATCCCGGCCAGGCTTGGAACGCCATCACGGTCGGTGCTTACACGGATCGCTGGCAGATTGAGGAAGAGGACTTCAAGGGATGGCAAGCCATTGCCCAGCCCGGGGATCTGAGTCCGAGCACCTCCACCTCTCATCTTTGGCAGACGCCCTGGCCCCTCAAACCGGACGTGGTGGAGGAAGGTGGAAACTCGGCTCGTTCGTCCGATGGTCAGTTCCTAGATACGCCGGATTCGCTGAGCTTGCTGACCACCCACCACCAACCACAGGTTCGCTCGTTCACGCCCTTCCGGGACACCAGCGCTGCCAGTCCCCTGGTTGCCCGGCTCGCAGCTATGCTCCGAAGCAGGTACCCAAGCCTGTGGCCGGAGACGATCAGGGCTCTTATCGTCCACTCCGCGACCTGGACGCAGGCGATGCTGGATCGCTATCAGCCTCGAACCAAGGGCGACTACGAACAGATGATACGAGCGTGCGGGTTCGGCGTTGCCAGCTTGGAGCGAGCCTTATGGAGCGCGGACAACCGCTTGACCCTCGTTGCTCAAGACTCCTTGCAGCCGTTCTTCAAGGAGCCGGGCCGCTCCTACGCCAGCCTCAACGAGCTGCAGATCTACAACCTACCGTGGCCGGTTGACTCACTCCGTGACCTGGGTGAGATCGAGATTGAGCTTCGGGTGACCCTCTCGTACTTCATCGAGCCCAACCCTTCGGAGCGTGGCTACCAGCACCGCCATCGGTACCAGTCGCATGGTCTCCGCTTCGACGTCCGGGCCGCGGACGAAACATTGGACGAGTTCCGCCGACGGTTGACCAAGGCGGCCAGGGATCACGAGGACGAGGGCTCGCCGGGTACCAGCGACACATCCGGTTGGGATGTAGGAAGCGATGCTCGGCACAGAGGGTCGCTCCATTCAGACATCTGGCGTGGACCCGCCATCGCCCTGGCGAACCGCGAGCACCTGGCAGTCTACCCGGTCACAGGCTGGTGGAAGGAACGGCATCAACTGAACCGATGGCGGCGAGATGCGCGATACGCGCTGGTGGTATCGATCCACGCGCCGGAGGTCGAGGTCGATCTGTACACACCCGTGGCTACGACCGTCGGCATCGCCACCGAAATCCCCGCTTTCTGACCCTTGATCACGGCTCGGCCTGGGCCATCAGTAGCCCTCTTTTTCGGGGTCCCAGTCGAAGACTTCGATCATCGTCTCCCGGTCGCTGACCTCTAAGGCTTCGGCCTGCGCCATCATCACGGCGTGAGCGCCTCCACCGCCCGCCAGCAGTACCACGCCACGGCGCTGCGCCACGGACGGTAGCCCGTGCCGATCAGCTCCGTCTCGTTCGGCGTCGGGGAGGCGTCGAGGCCGAGGACCCGGGCCAGGCCGTTGCGGACGCCCAGGTCGCCCACGGGCCAGACGTCGGGACGGCGGAGGTCGAACATCAGGAACATGTCGGCCGTCCACGGGCCGATCCCCTTCACCCGCGTCAGCCGGTCCCGGATCTCCGGGTCGGTGGCGCCGTCGAAATCGGCGAGGGTCACGGCGCCCGCGGACACCTTCTCCGCCAGGTCGCGGATCGCCGCCTGCTTGGCGGCGGAGAGCCCGGCGGCCCGGAGCGCCTCGGGGTCGGCCGCCAGAACGGTGTCGGGGCGGACGGCGCCATCCAGCGCGTCCACCACCCGGCCGTGGATCGTCATCGCCGCCTTCCCGGCCAACTGCTGGTAGGTGATGGCCGCCACCAGGGAGGCGAATGGCTCGCCCCGGGGCGGGCGCAGGCGAACGGGGCCGACCTCCTGCACCAGCGGGCCGAAGGACGGGTCGAACCGGAGGCGCTCCGTGGCCTCCGGCCACACCGTGTCCGACACGGAGCTACCCGTCCTTGATCATGACCAGCATCATCTTGAACAGGACGTCGGCGTCGAGGGCGTGGGGCACGCCGGCCGGCAGCGTTATGGTCTCGCCCTCGGCCACGGTGTGCGTGGCGCCGCCGATCCGGATCCGCGCCTCCCCGTCCAGGATCACCACCAGCGCGGCGTAGGGCGTCGTGTGCTCGGTCAGCCCCTCCCCTGCGGCGAAGGCGAACAGCGTCACGTTGCCGCCCTTGCCACCCAGCACCTTCCGGCTCACCACGGAGCCGGGCTGGTAGGCGACCATCTCGGACAGGGTCTGGACTTTGGTTTCGGTCATCTCTTTTCCTGACATCGACGCTAACACGGCTCGAGGGTGCTACCGCTGGGAGAGCTGTGGAGGGAATCGCGACGATAGCGGGGCCAATTCGCGCCATCCCGTCGGGTGGTCATGGCTGCTCACAAGATCGTGATCACCGCAAGAACCACACCCGGGGTCACCGCCAGGATCAGGGCGACGATCAGCCAGAGGCTCTTTCGGAAACCGACGATGAAGGTGAAAATCGCGCCCTTCACCAGCGTGTTCGTGACGGAGGCGATGACGATGCCCATGGCGGCGACACCCGCCCCCAGGTTGTCGGCCGCCATCCGGGAGAGGGACAGGACGATGGCGTCCACGTCCATCAGCCCGGACGCCAGCGCTACCAGGTACACGCCGCGGTCTCCGAACCACTGCTCCATGCCCTTGGAGAGGACGAGAATGGCGGCGAGGAGGAGGCCGAACTTGATCGCCATGCTGAGCTTCAGGGGACTGCTGACGTCGATGTCCTCTCCCGTCTCGGGAGGGTCATCGCTACCGAAGCGCCACAGGATGCCGGCCGCGATGGACATCGAGACCATGATGGCTCCAAGCGGGATCCAGAGCGCCGCCAGAAGCGCGGGGTTCACCACCGAGACCTCGATCAGAACACGCACGAACATGATGATCCCCGCCACGAGCACTCCCCCGAAATAGACTCCGCGCATGCCGCCCCCCCGTGCGAACCGGGCCAGGCTGATGGTGACGGCCGTGGACGAGGCCAACGCGCCGGCGATGGACGTCACCAGCGCACCGAGCCGTTCGCCGAAAAGTCGGATGGCGATGTACCCGAGGAAGGACAGACCCGAGATCAGGACGACCATCCACCAGATCCAGTATGGGTTCAGCGCCTCCCACGGACCGTATCCCTGGTCGGGCAGCAGCGGCAGAAGGACGACCGAGATGATCAGGAGCTTGATGGCGGCGAACAGCTCGTTCGGCTCGATCCGCTGGATCCAGCGGTGGAGCTGCGGCTTGTAGCCCAGCAGGGCGATGCAGATGACGGTCGTCGCGATGGCCAGTATTTCGTTGCCGTAGGTCGACCAGGCCGCCAGGGAGAACGCCAGCATCAGGGCGACCTCGGTCGTGGCGCCGATGTCTTCCTCGGCACGTGCATCGACGACGTAGAAGGTGATGACAAACGCGGCGACAGACAGGAAGGCCACGGCGAGGACCCAGTCGCTCGTCGACTGGGCGATCAGTGCCCAGACGCCGCCCAGGATGCCGACGAGGGTGAACGTCCGCAGGCCGGCAATGCGGTCACCTTCCTCCTCGGCCCGGCCGGCCCAGCCCCGCTCGATACCGAAGAGCAGACCGATGGCCAGTGCGGTGAGCAGTTGGAGGGAAACCTGGTAGATAGGCTGCATGTCAGAGGGCGAGCCTACACCCCTCGGCGGGAGCATCGAGGGCCAGCGGTTTCATGAGCTCCCGTGGGCACGCTCCGAGCTGCCTCAGCCCACCTCGAACCGCTCCAACACGATCCGGCTGAGCTCGCGCAGATCATCGAGGTGCTTCGCGACGATCGCCTCGACGATGGCGGGGTCGACCTCCTGGTACTCGTGGACCGCGATGTTTCGGAACCCGACCATCTTACGCAGGCGTTCCGCCAGATCCGGCGGAAGGACGCCTTCCTCCTCCAGAATCGAAAAGGCCACGGCAACCTTGTCCGGCAGCCCCCAGCCCTCGGTGGATACCACGTGCATCGCTAGGTCGATGTCGGCCTGCACCGCCCGCTGGAGATTCAGCTCCACGATGTCCTGCCGATCCACCGGCCGCAGGTCACGCTCGGGCTCGCGGGCCTCGGCGATCCGGCGCAGGCAGCGGTCGATGGTGGCGACCTTGGCGAGCACCACGTCCCGGTCAACCATCAACGCCCCCTCCCTCGACCCGGGCGATGAGCGCCTCCTCCACCGGGCGCCGGGTAATCAGCAGATCCTCGCGACGCCCCGGCGCCAAAGCGGTGAACCGGTGACGCCGGCTCGGGTCCCGGTCCACCAGCAGCCGCCCGCGGTTCAACACCTGCCAGGCGAGGATCGGAGAGGCTCCATCCAGATCCACCACGTCCACAGGCCGCCCGATCAGCGCCTCCGCCCCGGCCCGCATCTCGAGCAGCTCTTCCGGCTCCGGGCGCTCGCGGAAGAGGCACGCCAGGTCCAGGTCGGAGTCCGGCCGCTCCCGCCCCGCCGCCTTCGATCCGAACAGCCAGAGGCACGCGACGCCGAAGCGCTGGTCGAGGAGGTCGAGCATCGTGCGGATTTCCGGGTCCATAGAGGGCATTCTACGCCGTTGTAGTGCCTTACTCCTCCCCCAACCGCGCCATCCCCAACCGGGCCAGGAGGTTGACGATGACTTCGGCGGTGACGCCCCAGATGCGGTGGCCGCCGACGTGGAGGATGAGGATCTCGGTGGGCTGGCCGCCGGCGACCACGGGGCGGCGCTCGACCAGGCGGGGGTTGGCGAGGACGGTGAGCGGCAAGGCCACGACGTCGATGACGCCGGCGTCGTCGGCCGGCTCTTCGCGCTTCCTGAAGGCGGGCTCGGGGATGGCGGCGACGCAGGGGGTGACGATGACGCCGGCCGGGGTGGCCACCTCATTGAGGCGGCCGAGGTCGAGGGCCGCCTGGGGGTAGAGGCCGGCTTCGCGCTCGCCGCCGGCCAAGGCGGCCTGCCAGGCCGCGGCGGGGTCGAGGGCGTCGGCGACGGGGGCCGGCGGTTCGGGCTCACCAGAAGCACCGCCGTCACCGTCGCCGATCCCGTCACCGGCGCCACCGCTACCTTCTCCCTCGCCACCCTCACCAGCGCCCTCCTTCGGGCCGCCGTAGAGACCGCCCGCGAAGGCGGGGGGGCTAGCGTGGCCCTCTACGCGCTGGGCGCGGAGGGTGATGACGGTCCAGAGCTGGCCGGCATCGACGAAGAGGGGGACCAGGGCCGCGGCGCGGCGCGGGGCGAAGGCCGCCGCGGCCCCCGCAGTGGCCGATTCAGCGGCGGCGGCAGAGGCGCCGTTGCCGCCGTCTTCACCCAGCGATTCCCTGGGCACCAGCACCTGGGGCGGGGGGTCGGCCAGCTTGCGGCGCACCTCCAGGATCCAACTGCTCTCCGCCAAGTCCTGCCGCGCCTTCTCCCGAGCCTGGGATTCTTCCAGGCCGGGGGAGGTCTCCTGATCCTGCGACTTGCCGTCCGTGTCCCGCTCGCTCATCTCTGCTCCTCGAGGTTGCTTCCAATGCTGAGAATCGTCTGCCTCATCGCCCACCGCCTCATTGCCCACCCTCTCATTGCCCACCCCCTCTGGACGGCCGGATGTCGATGCTGCCGCCGCGGCCCAGAGTGAACGCCACGCCCGCCGGCGGCGCCTCCCCCACCGGTTCCATCTCCACCCGGTAAAGGTAGAAGTCCTCCGAGGTCCACCACATGGGGTGCTCGGCCCGGGTGTCGTCCAGCGCCACCAGGAAGAGGGTGCCTCCGTCGCCGGCCAGTACGGTGCGCTCGGGCTCTTCGCCGTTGACCAGGACGCGGCTGGGGCCGCCGGGGGCGAAGTCCAGGTAGATGCGCTCCAGCGGCGCGGGGCTGCCCACCAGCAGCACGCCGGGGGCGTCGCCGGTGAGGCGCCAGGTGGTCTCCGACGCCAGGTCGATGCCGGAGAGCAGCTTCACCCACAGGCCGTCCACCACCTTGTCACGGCCGCCGGGGATGTGGCTCTGGGTGGTCTCGTAGGGCAGGCGGTCCCGGGCGATGGCACTGACGTAGGTGTAGCGGCCGTCGTCGCCGATGGGGAACGCCCGGGGGGCCGACCAGAGCGGCCAGAGGAACGGGGCCGCCAGCGCCACCACCGCCAGGCCGCCGGCGGCGCGGCGCCAGCCGGAAAGATCCCGCGCCCCCGGCCCCCGGGCCGACAGGAACCAGAACGCCGGGTAAAGCGGCAGGAAGTAGCGGTTGGCGATGGCGCCGGTGCCACCGTAGAAGTTGAAGGGGCGGACGAAGAAGAACGCCACCACCGCCGCCGCCACCGCCGCCAGCAGCGCCCAGCGACCCCGGGAGGGCAGGAACAGCCACAGCCCGAGGACCAGGGGCAGGAAGTAGGGCAGCACGCCGACGTCGCGGCCGGCGGCGAAGTAGACGCCGTTCCAGCCCCACAGGCCGAGGTCGAGCAGCTCCATCTTGGAACCCACCGCCCCCTCGTGGAACCACGAGGTGTTGCCCCAGCGGCGCACCGAGTCGTACCACTCGGCGCGGGAGAAATCGACCTCCGGGAAGCCGGTGGTGCCGTAGAAGCCCTGGCGCTCGCCGCCGTAGGGGCTCCAGTGGCCGCCGGCGTTCCACTGCACGAAGCTCGACAGGCCCAGCACCAGCACCGCGCCGGCGAGGATGGCGCCGACGCGGCGGCCGGCCCCGCCGCGCTCCTCCGCCGCCTCGGTGCGGGCGGCCAGCAGCGCCGGCAGCAGCAGTCCCAGGTAGAGGGGGCGGTAGGCGCCGGGGACGGCCAGGAGCGCGCCGACCAGCAGCCAGCGCGGCACCGAGCGCCACGGGCCGGAGGACTCCCACTCCCCCCGGGGCGGCCGGTAGACGTCGGTCAGGTGGCCATGGACCACGGCCCGGGGCTCGCCCAGGTAGGCCAGCGCCAGGCCCGCCGCCGTGGCGCACATCAGGAAGAGGTCGGCGTGGACCCAGTAGGTGTAGGCGAAGGCCACGGAGGCGAAGGCGAGGACCGCCGTCCACAGCGCCGCCGCCGGCCCCACCCGGCGCTCCAGCACCCAGGCCACCAGCAGGCAGGTGAGAGCCAGGAACAGGGCGTTGGCCACCAGCGGGCCGCGCACCGGTGACATGCGGGTGGCCGGCGCCAGCGCCAGGGCGTAGAGGAAGCTCTTGCCGTAGGTCAGGTCCAGGCCGTTGTTGCGGCTCTGCAGGATCAGCCCGTCCGGCGGCACGCCCCAGTGCTCGGCGAAGCGGTCGAAGTCGCCGCGGTCGTAGGCCAGGTCGGCGTCGAAGGCGAGGCTGGCGGACTGCATGGCGTAGGTCGCCTCGTCGCCGATCAAGGACGGCCACGCCGAGCGGTCCATGGTCGCCGCGGCCACCAGGTTGGCCAGCAGCAGGCTGACGAGGAGCAGCCAGCCAAAGCCGCGCACCAGGCGGCCGGGGCGGCGGGAGGACAGTCCCATCTCGCGGCGGGGAGGCAGGTGTCGGGCGCTCACGGCGTCGCCCCGGTGCCGGTTCGCGGAGCCGGGGTCGGCGGAACGGGAGACGGCGCAGTGGGTTCCGGCGCAGTGGGTCCCGGCGAAACCGAAGACGATGACAACGGCGACGGGTCCGGGCGCAGCGGCCCGGCCTTGCCGCCGACGACGCCGCTCCAGCGCAGGCGCGGCGCCGCGTCGTCCAGCCGGGGACGCCCCGGCCGCCGGGCGCTGGAGCCGCCCCAGTCGTCGAAGACCAGCGCCTCCACCACCAGCCGGGCCTCGCCGTCCGGCCGGCGCAGCTCGAAGGGGATCTCCAGCGAGTCGCCGGGGGCGAGGTCCCGGGGCAGCAGCAGCCAGGGGCGGTCGGCCTCCAGGTCAGCGCCGGTTTCGCGGTCAGCCCCCGTCTCCCCCCGGCCGAAGTCGTCCAACGGTCTCAGGGATAGGTCGAAGGCGATGCCCCCCGGCCCGCGCCGCGCCGCCAGCCAACGGGCCGGACCGTGGTTGGTGAGGCGGAGGGTCAGGGTGCGGCGGGTGCCCGGCGGCCAATCGCGGGGATCGTTCTGAGCTTCGTTCTGGGCTTCGTCCCCCAGCGCCACCTCCATCTCCCCGTCCAGGCGGTACGCCGTCTGGGAGGTCGGCGGCGCCGGGCGGGGGGCGGGGGGCGTCTGGCCCGGGGCCACCGGCGGCTCCAGCTCGGCCAGCTCGACGCAGGCCCGGGCCACCGAGGCCGCCGCCCTGGGTGGGGCGTGGTGCAGCGCGATGTGGTCCCGCGCCGCCCGTCCCATGGCGCGCAGGCGCGCCGGGTCGGCCAGCAGGCGGGCGGCGGTGGCGCCCAGCGCCTCGGCCTCCTCCGCGTCGCTCCCCAGCAGCACCTTGACCACCGCCTCCTCCGGCAGCTCCCGGAACTGGGCGTAGTCGGAGACCAGGGTGGGGCGGCCGGCGGCGAGCTGGCGCAGCAGCGCCGCCGAGGTCTCCCCCGCCGTCGGGTAGCGCAGGTTGAGGCACAGGTCGCACGCCTCCAGCGCCCGGGTGAAGGTGGCGGCATCGACGAAGCCGGTGACGTGGACCCGGTCCGCCACCCCGGCGCGGCGCGCCTCGCCCTCCAGATCGACGTGGGGCGACACCTCGCCCACCACCAGCAGATCGACGCCGGCCAGCTCCGGCCGGGCCAGGGCGCGGACGGCGGCGGCGGTGCGCTTGATCGGCGTCTGAAAACCGAACGAGCCCAGCAGCGGCCGCTCCTCAGACAGCCCCAGGCGGCGGCGGGCGCGGCGCGCCTCCTCGCCCCCCGGCGGCCCCACCGCCGGCGGCAGGGGGATGCCTATGGAGACGATGCGCACCGCTACCTCGGGCAGTTCCTCGGCCAGCAGTTCCGCCGCCCAGGCGCTGTGCACCAGGACGCCGCGCTGGCGCAGCAGGAGGCCGCGGTGGGCCGGCAGGGCGAAGGTGCCGCCCTCGGTGTGACCGCCCCAGCGCCGCGGCCGAGCCACCGCCTCGCCCACCCAGCCGTGGTCGGCGGTCAGCGCCGCGATGTACGGATCGGCGGTCTCGCCGGCCAGGGTGCGCTCGGCCACCAGGTGGTGGAGGAAAAGGTCGTGGAGGGTGATGACGCCGGGGCGCGTGAGCGCCAGGTCGAGGACCGCGTCGTGGTGCTGGTTGTTACCCATCTGGTAGAGGGGCAGGCGGCCGTCGGCGCCGACCTCCTCCGCCGCCACCGGCGCCCAGCGCTCCACCAGCTCCGCCGCCACCTCCTGGCCCGGCAGGCGCACCACCCGCAGCTCGGCGATCTCCGGCCGCCGGGCCAGGTGGGGCAGCAGCTCGGCGCTGTAGTCCGAGATGCCGGAGCGCACCGGTGGCAGGGGGGAGACGTAGTCGAGGCGCAGGGCGCCCCCCGTGCCCGACGCGATCGACTCTGTGCCGGTGGAGGCCAAGTCAGCTCGCGGCTTCGGCGTCGGCTTCAGTGTCGTCTTCGCCCATCTGGTGGGCGAGCCAGGCTTCGATGAACGGGTCGATCTCGCCATCCAGCACCTTGTCGGCGTCGCCCACCTCCAGGTTGGTGCGGTGGTCCTTGACCATGCGGTAGGGCTGCAAGACGTAGCTGCGGATCTGGCTGCCCCAGGCGATCTCGGACTTCTGCCCTTCGCGCTCCTGCTGCTCGTCGGCCCGCTTCTGCATCTCCGCGTCGTAGAGGCGGGCGCGGAGCATCTTCATCGCCGTCACCCGGTTCTTGAGCTGGCTGCGCTCGTTCTGGCACGACACCACGATGCCGCTGGGGGCGTGGGTGATGCGCACCGCCGACTCGGTCTTGTTGACGTGCTGGCCGCCGGCGCCGGAGGCGCGGTAGGTGTCGATCCGGAGGTCCTTGTCCTCGATGTCGATCTCCACGTCGTCGTCCACCTCCGGGTAGACGTAGACGGACGAGAACGACGTGTGGCGCCGGCTCTGGGAGTCGAAGGGGCTGATGCGCACCAGGCGGTGGACGCCGTTTTCCCCCTTGAGGTAGCCGTAGGCGTAGTCGCCCCGGACCGCGAAGGTGGCGCTCTTGATCCCCGCCTCGTCGCCGTCCAGCCGCTCCAGCAGCTCCACCTCGTAGCCGTCCTTTTCCGCCCAGCGCAGGTACATGCGCAGTAGCATCTGGGCCCAGTCCTGGCTCTCGGTGCCGCCGGCGCCGGGGTTGATGTTGACCAGGGCGGGCTTGTCGTCGTCGGGACCGGAGAGCTTGAGCTCCAGGTCGAGGCGGGCCAGCTCCCGGTCCAGGCGGTCGAGGAAACGCGGCAGGGAAGGGTCGGACTCGCCCTCCGCCAGCAGTTCCTTCCAGGTGGACAGCTCCTCCTGGTCCTCGCGCAGTTGCTCCAGGGTTTTAAGGCGCCGCTCCAGGCTCTTGCGGCGGCGCACGATGGGGGCGTTGCCGGTGGGGTCGTCCCAGAAGCCCGGGTCCTGCATCTCCATGTCCAGCTCGGCTAGCTCGTCTTCGAAGCCGGCGTCCTCAAAGATACCCCCGGATGGTGACCAGCCGCTCGGCGAGGGACTGCATGCGCTGCTGGGTTTCGTAGCCGGTGTTGGGATCGGTGCTCATGGGTGGGGCTCCAGGTGTTCAGGTGATACGGGTTTCAGAAGATGGAAGTTGGGAGGTCAGGTTTGACGAACAGGGATCGTGGCGGCGGTCGGCGGCCGGCGGGCAGCAAGCAGCGGACCGGAAGGGGATCTCCAGGGGGGCGACCGGGGATCGGCGGGCCGGGCCGGGACCCGGTCAGCGTCGCCGCCGCAGGGAAATCGTAACAGAGGCCAGCGCCAACAGGGTGGCCAGGAGCGGCACCAGCCACGGCGCCCGGCTGTAGGGCGAGAGATCCCGGCGGCCCTCGACGCTGCCCCGCACCACCCCTTCGGCGAAGGGGTCGAGGCGGTCGCGCTCCGAGCCATCCGCGGCGACCAGGGCGGAAACACCGGTGATGGCGGCGCGCAGCAGCGGCCGGCGGCTCTCGGCGGCGCGGAAGCGGGCCGCGGCGTAGTGCTGCCAGGGGGCGGCGGTGTCGCCGTACCAGGCGTCGTTGGTGATGGTCACCAGGATGGTGGCGCCGTCGCGCACCGCCGCCGCCACCTGGGCCGGGAAGACCACCTCGTAGCAGATGGCGCCGCCCAGGTACTCGATGCCCATCTCGTCGTCCTCGGCCGCCGTGCCGTGGTGCGTGCTGCCCACCACCGTGCCCCCCTCGGCGGGCCGCCAGGGAAGCAGGGTCAATTCTTCGGCGGGCTGGAAGGCACCGGCGTTTCTGGCCAGCTTGTCGATCCAGGAGAAGAGGCCGGCGAACGGCACGTACTCGCCGAACGGCACCAGCTTGCGCTTGTCGTAGCGCGAGACCTTCCCCGCCGGCGACACCAGGAAGGCGGAGTTGAAGTAGACGTCGCCGTCGTCAGCATCCGGGCCGTGGAGGTCATGCACCGAGTTGAAGAGCACCGAGCAGCCGCCGGAGCGGGCCAGGTCCAGGACGTCGCGGCGGAACGCCTCGTCGCGGCCGAAGTTGTAAGGCCAGGCGGCGCTCTCCGGCCACACCACCAGGGCGCCGGGGACGCACTCGGCCCGGGACATGTCCAGCACCTTGGCGTAGTTGGCGCGGATGGTGAGCCAGTCGGGCTGGACCTGGTTTTCAATGTTGGGTTGCAGCAGCCGCACCGGCGAGCCGGCAAAGGCTGCCCAGGGGGCGTGCCGGTCCGGCGACTCCCCCGCCCCCCAGCGCGCCCCCATGCCGAGGACCAGGAGAGGGAGCAGCGCGCCGGTGGCGGCGAAGGCCGCGGCGGGGCGCCACGAAGAGGGACGCGGGGAGGGACGCGGGGAGGGACGCGGGGAGGTGCCGGCCGAGGAGGCGCCGGCTGGGGAGGTGCTCACCGGGCGGGTGACCCCGAAGCTGGCCACCGCCAGGGCTGCGGCGGTGTTGGCGAAGAGCAGCAGGTAGCCGATGCCGTAGGCGCCGATCCAGGCCGACGTGGCCAGGGCGCCGGGGGTGTCCAGCCAGGCGTAGGCGGCCAGGTTCCAGGGGAAGCCACCGAAGAGGTAGGTGCGCAGCCATTCGAGCGCGGTCCACAAGGCGGGCAGAGCGGCCAGCGCCCAGACCAGCGACGACAGGCCGGCGCCGCCGGCCAGCCCCGCCACCGCCCGGCGCCACAGTGGCCGGCCGAGAACGGCGAAGGCGGCGTGGAAGGCGGCCAGGTACGACGACAGGAGCACTAGGCCGAGGACCGACAGGACGGGGGGCAGTTCGCCGAAGGTCTGGAGCGTCGGCGCGATCCAGGGGATGGCGGCGAGCCACGCTACCAGCCCGTGGACCCACCCCAACAACGCCGTCCACCGCCACCCACCGGGCGCCCCCATCACCAGGACCAACGGCGCCAACGCCACCCAAGACGCCACCGACCAAGGATCCTGCCCGAAGGCCAGTCCCCACACGGCCCCCGAGACAGCAGAGAAAACGAACCATTTCATAGCAGAGTTAAAAAGCCCCCGGTTTCCATGCCCGGGCGTAGCGAGAACGCTCAGGGTGCGTCAGCACGGGCGACCCGGAGTGAAGAGCGACTGAGGCGTGCTGTAAGCACGTTGAGGGAGGGATGATCGAGGACCGCCCGTGATGGCGTGCACTGGGCGTTCGCAGTAGCCCGGGGATGGAAACCGGGGGCTTATTGGGTGATCCAAGTATCTAGGCGGTGGGCGCGCTTGACCTGGGCGGCCACCTGCTCGGCCTCGGAGCGCTTGGCGAAGGGGCCGATGCGCACGCGGTACATGGTGCGGCCGTCCACCTCGTGGGGCGAGAGGAAGGCGCGCTGGCCGGCGCCGGTCAAGGTGTCCACCACCTTCTGCGCCTGGTCGCGCTCGCGGGAGGAGAAGACCTGGACCACCAGGCCGTCGGCCGTCTCCTGGCTCGGCTGCGGGCGGGTGGTGGTGGGGGGTGCGACGTCGGCCTGCTGCTGGGGCGGCCGGGCCGTGGGCGCGTCCTGGGACAGCGCCGCGCCCTCGCCGCCCGCCGTGTCGGCGGCCTCCTGCTCCGCCGCCAGGGCCGCGGCGCGCCGCGCCTCCCGGCGGTTGCGCTGCACGACGAGGTCTTCCTGCGGCGCCTCGCTGGCCCGCTCGCCGGGGCCGGGCTCCTCGTAGCGCACCTCGGTGCGATCGCCTTCCGGCGGTGCCACCTCGCCACCGCCGCCAAAGAAGTCCAGCTCTTCGATGGGCTGCTCGTCGGCGAGGGCGCGGTCTTCCGCCGGCGGCCGCTCGGCGGTCTGGGGCGCGTCCCCATCCCCCACCCAGATGCCGGCGAAGAAGGTGCCCATCAGGCACAACAGCAGGATGACGAAGGCCACCACCACCTGGCGGTTGGTGAGGGCGATCTCGTAATAACTCGGTTCGTGGTCGGTCACTTCGGGCTCGTATTTCTCAATTCCGGCGCAAATTCAAGCGCAATTCAGGGAAGCATGGTCGTGAATGCGCATCAGTCCATGGCTACCTAGTGTAACCGCCTTCGAACGCTGGGGAATTTCAACTCCACCGCAGGCGCCGCCCGGCCGGCTAATCCCCGCCGCGGGTCAGGGCACGCATCATCTCGATGGGGATGGGGAAGAAGATGGTGGAGTTCTGCTCCGAGGAGATCTCGGTGATGGTCTGGAGGTAACGCAGTTGCAGGGTGACGGGGTTGGTGGCGATGACCTCGGCGGCCGCGGCGAGCTGTTTCGAGGCCTGGAACTCGCCCTCGGCGTGGATGATCTTGGCCCGCTTCTCGCGCTCCGCCTCGGCCTGGCGGGCCATGGCGCGCTGCATTTCCGCCGGCAGATCGACGTGCTTGACCTCCACCGCCGAGACCTTCACCCCCCAGGGGTCGGTCTGGTGGTCGATGATCTCCTGCAGCTCGGAGTTCAGCTTGTCGCGCTCCGACAGCAGCTCATCGAGCTCCGCCTGGCCGAGGACCGAGCGCAGGGTGGTCTGGGCGAGCTGGCT
>Ga0102947_1000077_pt1 | contig 33550 bp, 31 predicted proteins | sample SalPon2A_A_D2_MG_FD_78210 | JGI IMG/M metagenome (GOLD analysis project Ga0102947, IMG submission 78210) | Soil microbial communities from South San Francisco under conditions of wetland restoration - Salt Pond MetaG R2A_A_D2_MG | ecosystem: Environmental > Terrestrial > Soil > Wetlands | place... | reverse complement strand
GCGGGCGCTGGACGAGAAGATCGTCGGCTGGTTCATCATCGCCGGCGGTCAGGGCGGCAACCTGGACGAGTCCAGCCGCTGAGGTTCCACCCCAGGCTGAGCCCCACCCCACGCTGAGCCCCCGACACCAGGCTGAGCCCCCGACCCCTCGCAGCAGATGGTTGGTGAGAAAGGCGGGCTAACCCGCCGTCGTGTCGGCCGCCTCCACCGCTTCCTCCAGGATCTCCAGGGCCGCCTCCAACTGGAGTTCGCTGATGGTCAGCGGCGGCATCACCTGGGCCACCCGACCGTCCGGCCCGCCGGCCAGCAGCAGCAGGCCGCGGCCCAGCGCCTCGACCACCAGGCGGCCGGCGGTGGCGTGGTCCGCCAGCTCGATGCCCCACAGCAACCCCTCTCCGCGCACCGCCGTGACCCAAGGGAAGCGCCCCGGCCACGGCGCGAGGCGGGCCGCCACCCGGGCGCCCAGGCGGGCGGCGCGGGCCGGTAGGGCTTCCTCTTCAACCACGTCGAGGACCGCCAGGGCCGCGGCGCAGGCCGGCGGGTTGGCGATGAAGGTGGCGGTGTGGAGCGCCTCGCCGCCGCTCTCCCAGGCGGCCAGCAGGCGGCGCGTCGCCACCACCGCGGCGATGGGCAGCCCGCCCCCCAGCGCCTTGCCGCAGACCAGAAGGTCGGGGCGCATCGGCAGGCTGGCGAACAGGCGGCCGGTGCGCCCGAAGCCGGTGAACACCTCGTCCGCCACCAACAGCGCGCCGTGGCGGCGGCAGAGGGCGGACAGTTGGCGCAGCCAGCCGGCGGGGGGGAAGACGACCCCCTCGCGGCCGACCACCGGCTCGACGACGACGCAGGCGGCGGCGCCGGTCGCACTGCTGCCGCCAACACTGCCGCCGCCCGCACTGCTGTCCCCACCACCGCCTTCCTCACCACCGCCGTCCCCGGCGATGGCCCGCTCCAGCGCCTCGCCGTTGGTGCCGTAGGGCAGGCGGCGCAGGTGCGGGTGGAGGTGGGCTGCGAAGGGGTTGCGGAAGGCGGGCCGGGAGGTCAGGGCCAGGGCGCCGGCGGTCAGCCCGTGGTAACTCGGCTCGAAGGCGACGACGGCGCTCCTGCCGGTGACCAGCAGCGCCGTCTTGACCGCGATCTCCACCGCGTCGGCGCCGGAGACGGCGGGGTAGACGGAAACCTCCTCGCCACCGTCTCCCACCGGGGCCATGGCCGCCAGGCGCTCGGCCAGATCGACCCGCAGCGGGTGGCCGTGGACGTCCCCCAAGGCGTGGAGGAGGCGGTCCGTCTGGCGGTGGATGGCCGCCACCACCCGGGGGTGGCGGTGGCCCACCGCGGCGACGCCGAAGCCGGAGGTGAGGTCGAGGTAGCGGTTGCCGTCGGCGTCGAGGACGTTGCTGCCCAGCGCCTCGGCCCAGAGGATCGCGGGCTCGCCCCGGTACAGCGTGTTGACGCCTGGCGCCTCGGCGGCGGCGAGGCGCCGGGCCAGGTGGCGGCTGGCCGGCCCCGGGGGGGCGAGCTTCACCTCGGGCAGGAGGTCGCCGGAGGTGAGCCGCGGGCCGGTCATGGCGTCCCGGGAGTCAAAGCTCGCGGCGTCCGGCGATGGAGCGCCCCAGGGTCGCCTCGTCGGTGTACTCGATGTCGCCGCCCACCGGCATGCCGAAGGCGAGGCGGGTGACCATCGGGCCGAGGGGTTTGACCACCCGGGCCAGGTAGAGGGCGGTGGCCTCCCCCTCGACGTTGGGATTGGTGGCCAGCAGCACCTCCTCGACCCCTTCGAGGCGCTCCAGCAGGCCGCCGACGTCGATGTCGTCGGGGCCGACCCCGCGGTGCGGGCGCAACGCCCCCATCAATACGTGGTAGCGCCCCCGGTACTCGCCGGTGCGCTCGATGGGCTCGATGTTGAACGGCTCCTCGACGACGCAGATGCGGCTCGTGTCGCGCTCCGGGTCGGAGCAGATGGAGCAGGGGTCCACCGCGGTGATGGCGTTGCAGCGCGAGCAGTGGAACAGCTTCTCCTTGACCTGGATCAGCGCCTCGGCCAGCGCCGCCACCTCCGCCTGCGGCACCTTCAGGACGTGGTGGGCCAGGCGGGTGGCGGTCTTCGGCCCGATGGAGGGCAGGCGGGAGAGCTCCCCCACCAGGCGGGCCAAGGGGTTTGAGTTGGCGATGATCGGTTCTCGTCAGGTCGGGTCAGCCCGGATTATTCATGAATGCCCGTAGCGAGAGCCCTGGGCGCTCGCAGTAGGGTGGCTGATGAATGATTCGGCCTAGAACAGGTTGGGCATGCCGGCGGCCATGGAGCCCATCTTCCCTTGCAGCCGCTCCTCCACCTGGCGCAGCGCCTCGTTGAACGCCGCCTTGGTCAGATCCTCCAGCATCGACGGGTCCTCGGGATCGACCACCTCCGGGTCGATCTTCACCGATACGATCTGCTTGTGGCCGGTCATGCGGACGGTGACCATGCCGCCTCCCACGGAAGCCTCAACCTCCATCTCGCCCAGCTCCTTCTGCAGGCGCTCCTGCATCTCTTGGGCTTGCTTCATCAACTGACGGATACTGCTCATCGGTCGTTCCTCTCTTCCACGGAGTCGATGGTGCCGTCGAACAGGTCCAGTACGGCCTGCACCCTGGGATGTTCGGCCAGCTCGGCGGTGCCTGGGTCGGGCTGTTCCTCGCTTTCCTGGGTCGCCGGCCGGGCCTCCCCCACCTCGAGCCGCCAGGTGGCTGCCGAGCCCCAGGTCGCCGCCAGCGCTTCGTCCACCAGGCGGCGGTTGCTCTGGCGGGACAGGCGGGAGGGCAGGTACTCGTCGCCGGGCTCGTGGCGGATGCGCAACACGCCGTCGGCGAAGCGTAGCTCGGCGTCTTTCAGGTGGGCGGCCAGCGCCTCCTTGCGCCGGCGAACCTCGTCCAGGAACTCGGCGGTGCTGCCGCCACCGGCCTTGCCACCCGGGGACGATACCGCACGCGGCGCCCCGCCCGCGCGGGGCCCGGCCTCCGTCGGCTTGGGGGAGGCCGGTTCGGGGGTATCGGTGCCGGCCCGGTTGGCGCCGGAGCCTCGAGTGTCGGGGTGCTGAGTGTCGGCGTGCTGTGTGTCGGAACTCTGAGGCGCGGCGTAGTGGGGATCGCTGGCGTCGGGGCGGGCCCACGGGGGCTCTTCCCCGCCCGCCTCGCCGCCCGTCTCCCCGCTGGGCTTGGCAGCGCCCTGGTCGGGGGCTGGCCGCTGCGGTTGCGGTTTCGCCTTTTCCGGCGGTGCGGGCTTGTCCGGGGGGGGCTTGGTGGCTGCGGGTTTCGCCGACGCGGGCGGTGCCGCGTCTCGGGCTGCCGCGTCCTCGGCTGCCGGTGCCGCCGTTGAGGGGGTCGCCTTCGACGGTGCCGGCGTGCGGGTGCCGGATGCTCTGTCATCGCTGCCGCCACCGCCGGCGGAGCCGCCACCCGACCCAGTGCCGCCTCCCTGGGGCGTCTCCTCCGGCGGCCGGGTCGGCTCCCGCTCCGGTATCTCGGCGGTCACCGGGCCGCCGCCCAACAGGTCCTCGACCCGGGTCAGCTTGGGCAGCTCGGCGGCGCGCAGCCAGGCGACCTCCAGGGCCAGGTAGCCGTTCTCGCTGCGCCGCACCATCGCCTCCGAGGCGAGGAGCTGCTGCATCAGGCGGAGCAGGTTCTCGTAGCCCGCCTCGCGGGCCAGGGCGGCCAGGGCCTCGGCGTCTTCCCGGGGCAGCTCGACCCGCGGCGCGTCGCCGTCGCGGCCACCGCCGCCGGGCAGCCCGAGGCGCAGGGCGTCGCGGGTGAAGGTGAGCATCTGGGTGTAGGCCTGGCGCGGGTCCCGCCCCTCGTCCTCCAGCCGGCGCACCGTCTCCGAGACGTCCATGGACCCCCCGGAGAGCAGCGCCTGCAGCAGGCCGTGGAGGAGCCCGCCGTCGAGGCCGCCCACCAGGCGGGCGGCGTCCTCGTCGGCGATGGTGCCGGCGCCGAAGGTGGCGAGCTGGTCGAGCAGCGCCACCGAGTCGCGCACGCTGCCCTCGCCGGCGCGGGAGATGAGATGCAGCGCCGGGTCCGAGACGTCGACCTCCTCGGCTTCGGCGATGGACCGCAGGTGGCGCGACAGGGTCTCCGCCGAGACGCGGCGGAAGTGGAACTCCTGGCAGCGGGAGAGGATGGTGGCGGGCACCGCCTCCGACTCGGTGGTGGCGAAGACGAACACCAGGTGGGGGGGCGGCTCCTCGACGATCTTCAGCAGGGCGTCGAAGGCCTGGCGGGAGAGGCGGTGGATCTCATCGAGAACGACCACTTTGTAGCGATCCCGGGCCGGGCCGTAGCGCAGGCTCTCGGTGAGCTCCCGGACCTGTTCCACCTTGGAGTAGGTGGCGGCGTCGACCTCGATGACGTCGAGGTCCGATCCGGCGGTGATCTCGCGGCACGGGGTGCACTCGTTGCACGGCGTGGCGGTGGGGCCATCGACGCAGTTCAGCGACTTGGCGAGGAGGCGGGCGGCGGTGGTCTTGCCGACGCCGCGGATGCCGGAGAACAGGTAGGCCTGGGCGATGCGGCGCTCGGACAGAGCGTTGGTGAGCGCCGTGACAATGGCCTCCTGGCCGATCAGGCTGGAGAAGTCCTGGGGGCGCCATTTGCGAGCTAGGACCTGGTAGGACATGGTCGCGGTGTCGTGACGCCTCGGTCGGCGGCGCTCGGTCCGGGCTGTGGGTGGCCCGGGCGCCGGGGGCCTTGAAGGGTGGCCCGCGGGTGATGGTCCAGGATGTCTTGAACCGGGATCGTTCGAGCCGGCGGCCCTGGTTCGGCGTGGGGTCCGTCGGCACGGAGCCCGGCAGCGGGTGACGAAGGGCTCCGGCTAATCTGCGGCACTCGACCGGAAACCTTATCGCTGCTCCCTTCCGGGCCTGACGAAGTTCGGAATCGACCGATGCACAGGACCCGAGCCCTTCGCAACCCGCTGCCGGGGCCGACCATGGTACGCCCTGGAGCGGGCGATGTAAAGGCAAGGATTCTTCATGTTGCCGCGAGCGGGCTGCGGATATGCTCTGCGAATGGTCGAAATCAATGCAGTGGAGGACTCAGCGGTCAGACTCAGTAACTTCGTCGAGCTTGGAGAGCGGCTGGCGGCGGTCACCCACTCCGGGCAGCTTTCCATCGAGGAGGCCCGCGGGGCGCTCCACTCGGTGCTCAGGGACCAGCCGGTGGAGCTCCACGCATCCTTTCTGAATCAGCTCTCGGCACGCCACGGTGACCTGGTTGCGGCGGGAGCGCCTCATCAGGGGGAGCACGGCGTCATCGTCGCCGAGCTGGCACATTGGATCGGCGTGGCTCACCATGACCGCGGGAAACGGTTGAAGATTGCGGGTCGCCCGCAGGAGGCGGAGGAGGCGTTCCGTCTCTCCCTCGCGGCGTGGGAGCAATTGGGAGCGACCGACCACGCCCGGGTGGTGGAGGGGGATCTGGGGGCGGCGCTGCGGCAACAGAACCGCTTGATCGAAGCCGAGCCTCTGTTGCGCCGTGCCCTCGCCGCCGCGGCGGCGGCGCAGCATCATCACAACGAGCTGGGGTGGCGGCTGGAGTTGGGCAACACCCTCTGCTTCATGGCCCGACACGACGAGGCGGAGGAGGTGGCCCGTACTGGCCTCTCCCTTGCCCGTCGGCAGGGCAAGGTCAGTCACGCGGGGGGGCTTCTGACCGTGCTTGCCAACGTGGCGGAGAACCGGGGCCACTACGACGAGAGCCTTCGCCTGCACCGCCAGGCTCTGGGCCTGTCGCAGCAGTTGGACGACCCGGAGGCGGAGGCGCTGGACCACAAGAACCTCGGCAACCTGGCGCACCGCTTTCACCGCAGGGACGAAGCCCTCGAGGCCTACGCCAGAGGGTACGAGCTGGCCCGTCGCTCCGGCAACGTGGCACTCCAGGTCGAAATGGCCACCAGCCTCGGCGGCGCCATGATCGCCAGCGGCGAGATTGCCCAGGGGGTAGGGCTGTTGAGCCAGGCTCAAAGCCATGCCGAGGAACTCGGCCTGACCTATTCACTGCTGCGGATCTACGGCAACCTCGCGGCAACCCTCGGTAGCTCCGATCCGCAGCGAGCCCGACTGCTGCTCGAGCGTAGCCACAGCCTGTCGCAGCGACTCGGCGACCGGCCGAGCCAGGCCAAGGACGTCATCGACCTGGTGCCCCTCCTTCTGGAGGCTGGCGAGACGGCCGAGGCGCGTCGTCTCTTGGCGCAGAAAGAGATCGCTCCGGCGACGCTCGAAGACCCGTTCCTCTCGGCCCGGCTTTACGGCATGTCGGCGCGCCTGGCGGTGGTGGAGGGCGAGGCCGACGAGGTGGTCTGGGAGTTTCATGCACGGGCCATGGCCGCGTTGGAGCAGCCCCGTGGTCATGTTCGCCGGGACCAGGACCGCATCGGCTTGTACACCTCCAGCCATCGAGAGATTTACCGCTCGGCGGTGGGCTGGTGCCTCGACCGGGATCTGTGGGACCGCGCCTTCGAGACGGCGGAGAGGTCGAAGGCGCGGCTGCTGCTGGATGCGCTGGACCCCGCGGCGGCGGCGTCACCTTCGCCGCCGCCGACCACCGACGCCCTCCTCGGCCAGCTCCGGTCGCTGCCGCCGAGCACCGCGGTGGTCAGCCTGTTCCATCTCGAAGAGCGCGAGGAGGTGGTTCTGTTTCTCCTTCGCGGCGGCGCACGCGAGGTGACCGGCACCCTTGTGCCCCTGCCGGCGATAGCGTTGACGGAGTGGCGCCGGCGGTGGTCCGAGCTCCTCGCGGGGGATGACCCCCAACCGTGGACTCGGAGCCGCGCCGAAGAGGCTTTGCGGCGCCTGGATGAGCTGCTGGTGGCTCCCATCCGAAGGTGGCTTGGGCAGGGTGAGCCCGTCGACCAACTGTTACTGGTGCCCTCGGGCGAATTGCGGGGTTTGCCGCTCCACCTGGCGGTGGGTGAGGGGAGCGGGCGGACCCTGGCCGAGGAACTGCTCTGCATCTACGTGCCGGCGCTGCAGCTCATGCACGGTGAGGAGATCGGCGCCGCGACCGGCGTGACGACGGAGGACATCCTGGTGGTTCACGATCCATCGCTGGAGCACGCCGGGCGGGAGGCCGATGGGTTGGTCGAACGGTTCGGGGCGCGCCGCCTGGCCGAGGGTGGGAACCTCGGTGCCGCCTTGGACCAGGCGGCTCCGTCGATCCTCCATCTCGCCTGCCATGGTCGTTTCGAGCCGGCCCGCCCCGAAGCCTCGTACCTGCGGTTGCCCGGGGGCACGCCCTTGACGGTCGCCGAGATCAGCGGCTGGCGGCTGCCGCGGCTCGACCTGGTGGTGGCTTCGGCTTGCCACAGCGCGGCCACCGCCCAGGCCGGCTTGGATGAGGCGTTGGGCTTGTCTCGGGGGTGGCTGCTGGCTGGCGCCCGCCACCTGCTCGATGCCTTGTGGCAGGTGGATGACCGGTCGTCGGCCCGCTTCATGGCGGCTTTCTATGGGGAGCTCGCAGACGGGGCCGCCTCCGCCGCCGCGTTTCGGGCAGCGCAGAGGGCGCTTCGTGGTGGAGATCCCATCGACCGGGATCCCCGCGTCTGGGGTGCGTTCACTTGGACGACGCTGGTCCCCGGCGGGGTGGGACCAGGGGCGGAGGAGGGCCGATGACGAAGCCGGACGAGGCGGAGCGCGAAGCTGTCGCTCAACTCTTCAACGAGTTGGGGCGGGAAGCGCCGGACCTCACCCTCCACCCGGTGGACCGGCGGTCATGGGAGGTCTTGGAGGTGATCTACCAGGTCGTGGTCTTCTTCGCCAACGCAGCGGGTGCCGCCAGCTTCGTGGAGTTGGTGCGCCGGGTAGTGCGGCGCCGGCCCGATCTCAGCGTCGGGGTCCGCTACAAGGACCCCTCTGGGGCCGTTCGCAGCATCGACGTGACCGGTGAGTCGGCCGATGAGTTGGCTGTCGAGGTGGACCTCGACAGCATTGACGGCAGCATGGGGGTGCAGGTGCGGGTGCGGGCGCGTCGGCGGTGAGCCCGCGGATGGGCCAACTCCGATGCGCCGGCAAGTCGCGGCCGAGGCGTCGGTTCGGTTGGCGCTTGGCGGTCGGGGCGCCGCGGGGGTTTGCGCTGTTTTCTATTTTGGGTTACGATGGGCGTTCGCCCGCAGTGGCGGAGAGGTGAGGTTTGCGCGAATCCGACACGGACTTCGACCCTGTTGCAGCCGAACGCGACGTTACAGCCGAACGCGACGCTGTCACGGAACGGGACCGCGGCTTCATGCGCCTCGCCATCGCCGAGGCGGAGCGCGCCCGCGCCCTGGGCGAAGTGCCCATCGGCGCGGTGGTCGTTCGGGACGGGGAGGTCATCGGTCGCGGTCACAACCGCCGCGAGATCGACGGCGACCCCCTGGCCCACGCCGAGATCCTGGCCCTGAGCCAGGCCGCCGCGGCCACCGCAGGTTGGCGCCTCATCGACTGCGAGCTGTACGTGACCCTGGAGCCGTGCGCCATGTGCGCCGGAGCCCTGGTCAACGCCCGGGTCGAGCGGCTGGTATACGGCGCCGCGGATCCCAAGGGCGGCTACTGCGGCACCCTGGGCGACGTCGTCCGGGACGAGCGGCTCAACCACCGCCTGGAGGTGGTGGACGGGGTGCTCGGAGAGGAGTGCTCGGCGCTCCTCAGCGGTTTCTTCGGCGACCTGCGCCGGCGCCGCCGCACGGCCCCTTGAGGGCCGGTTCTTTGAGGACAAAACAGAACCTGGAGAGGTGTCCGAGTGGCTTAAGGAGCACGCTTGGAAAGCGTGTGTAGGGCAACCCCCTACCGTGGGTTCGAATCCCACCCTCTCCGCCATATTTCCTTCGTAATTGAGCAGCGCCCATTTTGAGCAGCAACCGATTTGAGTAGCAACCGATTTGAGCAGCACCCGCGTCCCGCCGGTTTCGGACATCGAGTCCCGGGCCGGCGGCCGCGGCGGGAGATGGCAGATCCATCACCGATGGAGATCCCGACGAGGAACCCCAACACGGAGAGGTGCCGGAGTGGTCGAACGGGGCGGTCTCGAAAACCGTTGACCGCGCAAGCGGTCCGTGGGTTCGAATCCCACCCTCTCCGCCAATCTGCCCACCGGGTCGTCTCGATGAGAGATGGCCTTGACCAGCCGGGGTTCCGGCGCTGGCGGCTACACGCGGCGCCACAGATCGTCAGTCAAAGCAGAACGAGGCTCGTGACGAGCCCAATAGAGAGGACGTAACCGTGAAAAGGACATTCCAGCCCAACAACCGTCGCCGCAAGCGCACCCATGGGTTTCTCGTCCGCATGCGCACCAAGGCCGGCCGCCGGGTCATCGCCCGCCGCCGCCGCAAGGGTCGGAAGCGCCTGAGCGTCTGAGTGGGCGCCAGGGTTCCGACCGCAGCCTGACCGTGCCGGAGGAGACTCCGGCCATGGGCGCGGTGCGCCCTGAAGCGCCCCGGGACGAGAGCCTGCCCCGGGAGCACCGCCTGCGCAGCCGCGGCGATTACCTTCACTGCTATCGCCGCGGGCGCCGCAAAGGTGGCCGCTACGCGACGCTTTTCTTCGTCCCCAACCCGCTACCCCATCCGCGCCTCGGGATCACCGCCAGCCGCAAAGTCGGCAAACGGGCGGTGGACCGGCAACGTCTGAAGCGGAGGGTGAGGGAGATCTACCGTAGATGGGACCATCGCACACAACTTCCGTCCATCGACCTGGTGGTCAACCTGAAGCCGGAGGCCAAGGCTGCGGGGTTCGACGAGTTCCGCTCCGCGCTGGAGCGCCAGCTTTCCAAGTTGCTGCCCGGCGACCCGCAGCAGCAACGGGAGGGGCCGAGCCGGTGAAGGGGATGCGGGTACAGGGATCGTGTCGGTGAGCGCGCCGGGCGCCGGTCCCGCTTTGCCCGTGGCGGGCCGCTCCGCTACGCCGGGGTTGGTCAGCCGCGGGCTGGCCGGGCTGCTCCTGGGCTACAAGCGCTGGATTTCGCCCTGGCTTCCCCGCTCCTGCCGCTTCACGCCGACCTGCTCCGAGTACGCCCGGTTGGCTGTCCTGCGCCACGGAGCCCTGCGCGGCACGTTGTTGGCGCTGACCCGGCTGGCGCGCTGTCAGCCGCTGTCGCCCGGCGGGGTGGACCTGCCGTGAGGGCGTCCCCGAGGGTGCGCCGGCCCGGCGCCGGCCGGAGCCCTGGCCGAGGCAACGACATGACCGAAAAACCACCGATCTCTACTTCTCCCACGACCGCAGCGAAAGGAACCTGACCTCCGTGGACAATCGTCGTGTGCTGATCGCCGTCCTGTTGTCGTTGGCGGTCCTCATTGGCTGGCAGCAGCTCTTCCCGGCCCCACAGCCCGGCCAGCAGCGGGTCTCCGAGACCACCACCGCCGACCAGCCCGCGGGCGTCGGGTCGGAGGGCGCCGCGACGCGGGGCGGCGACCCAGCCTCGCCCTTCGACTCCCCCTCCGCCGGCGCGGAAGCTGAAGTCGAGCCTGAGGAGGCCTATGAGCCGGTCTCCGCCAGCCGCGAAGAGGAGGTGGTCGTCGAGACCGACCTCTACCGGGCGGTCCTGACCAACCGCGGCGGCCAGCTCGTCTCCTTCGTCCTCAGTGGCCACGAGAGCCACAATGGCGATGCGGTGGACCTGGTGCGCAGCCGCGCCGATGGCGCCTACCCCTACGCTTTCGTCGATCCCTCCGGGCAGCCGCTGCCCTTGAACGGCCAACTGTTCGCCGTCGAGCGGGGCGAGAACTCTGGCGGCGCCACCAGCGTTACCTTCCTCTACAGCGGCCCCGAGGGGGTCGCCAGCAAGCGTTTCGACTTCTCCGAGCAGGGCCTGTTCGACGTCACGGTCGAGGTGGAGCGGCCGGCGCGTTGGGCGCTGTTCATCGGCCCGGGCATCCGCAACCCGTCGCTGGAAGAGCTGGAGAACCGCTTCGAGCGCCGCGCCGCCGTCTACCGCATGGACGGCGAGGTGGAGAACCTGGACACCACCGGCACCGAGGAGCGGATCTCGCTGCCGGCGGGGGCGCTGGAATGGGTCGGCCTGGAGGACACCTACTTCCTGTCCGCCGTCATCCCCCGGGAGCCGGTGGGCGGAGTGGTGGTGGCGCCCTACCTGCTGAGCGAGGGCTCCGCTGGCGGCGACTGGTCGTTCCGCGACCTGCCGCCGGAGGACGAGCTGACCGAGGAGGAAGAGGAGGCCGGCCGCGACCTGGGCCTGATCATCCGTCCCGACGACGGCCGCCTCGCCCTGACCTCTTACTGGGGGGCGAAGAAGTACCAGCGCCTGTCCGCCATGGACTACGGGCTGGAGGAGACGATCACCATCTGGTCGCTGCTGCGGCCCATCGCCGTGCCGCTTCTGTGGGCGTTGGTCTGGGTGTACGAGAACGTGGTTCACAACTACGGTTGGGCCATCGTCCTGGTGACCATCGTCATCAAGCTGATCCTCCTGCCGTTGACCCACAAGAGCTTCGTCTCCATGCGCAAGATGCAGGAGCTCAACCCGCAGATGCAGGCGATCCGCGCCAAGTGGAAGAGCAAGCTGCGGGACAAGCAGGGCAAGATGAACATGGAAGCGCAGCGCAAGATGAACGAGGAGATGCAGGAGCTTTACCGCGAGGCCGGGGTCAACCCGGTGGGCGGTTGCCTCCCCATGGTGCTCCAGATGCCCGTTCTCTTCGCTTTCTACCAGTTGTTGACCACGGCGGTGGAGTTGCGCGGCGCGCCGTGGATGTTGTGGATCACCGACCTCTCCCAGCCCTCCTTCGTGGTCGGCGGCTTCCCGTTCGAGCCGCTGGCCCTGGTGATGGGTGTGACCCAGGTGATCCAACAAAGACTCACGCCGATGGCGGGCGACCCGATGCAGCGCAAGCTGATGCAGGCGATGCCCATCCTCTTCACTTTGTTCTTCCTGGGTTTTCCCAGCGGATTGGTGCTGTACTGGTTGACCAACAACCTGTTGACGATCCTCCAGCACTCGATCCTCCAACGTTCGATGTCGAAGAAAGACGATCAATCGGCGTCCGGTGATTCCAAGCACGGGACGCAGAAGGGGAGCAAGAGCTCCCGACGGGTGGCAAAGAAATGAGCAAGCGAAAATTCTTCTCGGGTAATTCCGTTCGCCAGGCGGTGGTTTCCGCCGCCTCCCACTTTGACCTGCCGCCGGACGAGGTGGCCTACCGCGAGGTCGACAAGAAGCACGGCTTCTTGAAGATGCGCAAGAAGGTGATCATCGAGGTTGACGCTGACGATCCGCGCACCCCACCGCTGGAGATCCCGGCCATCGAGCCGGAGGCCGGAGACCGGAGCCGGGGCGGTGGTTCCCGCGGTAAGTCCGGCAAGGGCGGTGGCGGTGCCAAGCGCAAGTCGGGCAAGGGCGGTGGCTCCAGGTCGAACCACGACTACGAGCAGCAGCCGCCGCCGGACTACGACGATGGCGGAGGCCGCCGGCCGGCCGTCAAGGTAGAGAGCTCCGACGACGACGACCGTGGCAACCGAGGTGGTGGCAAGGGTCGTTCCGGCGGCGGCCAGAAGACTGGCGGCCGCGGTGGCGACGCAGGCGGTGACGGTGGTGGTGGCCGTGGCGGCCGCAGCAAGGGCGGTGGACGTGGTCAGCAGAAGGACCAGGGCCGCGGCGGCCGTTCCAACCAGGGCGGTGGCTCGCAGCGCAACAAGGGCCGCGACGATGAGCCCAGCAAGGGCTCCGGCCGCGGTGGCAAGCGTGGCGGCGGCGGGGATTCGGCCCGCCAGTCCAAGGGTGGTGATTCCGGGGACTCCCGCGATCAGCGCAGCCAGGGCAAGGGCCGCTCCGGTGGCGGCCGAAGCTCCGGCGGCGGCGAGCGCCGTGGCTCCAAGGGAGGCGGCCGTGACAGCGGGGGTTCCCGCGGTGGCCGTGACGGTGGCCGCAACAGTGGCCGCGACAGTGGCCGTGGGAAAGGCGGCCGTGAGCAGGGTGGTCGCAAGGATGGCGGCGGCGGTCAGGAGATCGTCGAGCTGCCGGATCGCTCGAAGTCGGCTTCGGAGCGTTACCGAGAGGAGGCCAAGGGCAAGATGGCCGACGGTTGCCGCGAGGCTCTGGAGCGGGTCTTGGACGTCGCCGGTATCGACGTCGAGTACAAGGTCTACGAGGGGGACGACCGGTTTGAGGTCGATCTGGCCGGCCCCGACGAGGAGCTGCTGGTCGCCGAAGGTGGCGACCTGCTGCGTGCCGTGGAGCACCTGGTGCCCCGGGCGATGCGCGGCGTGGTTGGCGACTCCACCCTGGTGCGGGTCAACTGCGGCGACTTCCACGAGATCCACGAGGAGCGGCTGCGCTCCCAGGCCCAAGAGGTGGCGGCGGAGGTTCGCAAGAACAACAAGCCGAGCCGCATGGAGCCGATGAGCCCGGCGGACCGGCGCATCGTCCACGTAACCCTCGCGGATGAGCCGGGCGTGAGCACGAACAGTGATGGCAATGGGCACTACAAGCAGGTTGTGGTGAAGCCGGCCTGAACGGTTCGTAGATCGTCGGCGCCCCGCTTTTAGTCGGCGCGCCTTGAAGGTTCTGGAAGGGCCCCTCCTTGGTGGAGGGGCCTTTTCTTTTGGTGCGGGGTTGTGCTGCGGCTCAGGGGCCGGCGCGGGTCGCGGCGTGAGGTCGCTCGGCGTGAGGGTGGTGGTGAACAGCCGGTGGGGAGGGGTGGGGAGTCGTGAGGTGGGCCTGTTGTGAGGCTGGGGGTGTGGGGGCGATCTTGGATGTTTCACGTGAAACGTGGAGGGGAGAGGGCGGGGTGGTGTTTCAGGTGAAACGTGAGGGAGGGGTGTTGGCGCCTTGGTGGTGTTTCACGTGAAACAGTCGCCGGGGTGGGGATGAAGTGTTTCACGTGAAACATCGGGGCGTGGTGTAGCATCCGCCTTCCGTGTCCCGCATTCCCGCCATCTCCCGCGCCGTCTTTGCCGAGACCCTGGAAGCGGTGTCCCCGGAGCCTTTGAGCGAGGCGGTGGTGGAGGCGTTGTTCGTGTATTACGAGGAGTTGCGGCGCTGGGCACCGCGGATGGCTCTGATCGGACCGGGGACGGCTGATGAGGTGCTGCGCCGGCATTTCGGGGAGTCTCTGGCGGCTCTGCCGTTGATCCCGCCGGTACCCCCGGAGGGGAGCGCGGGACAGATCGTGGACGTGGGGTCGGGGGGCGGTTTTCCGGGGATGGTGTTGGCCGCGGCGCGGCCCGGGTGGCGGGTAACGCTGGTTGAGGCGCGGCAGAAGAAGTGGGCGTTTCTGATGTCCGTCGCACGCAAGGCGGCGTTGTCCTGCCGCTGTCTGAATGCTAGAGTCGGCGATCCGTTACCAGAGGGGATCCCTGGCCACATCGGCCTGCTGACGGCCCGGGCGATCCGCCTTCCGGCGGGCGATCTCGGCCTTCTGTTGGACCGGATGGGCGCGGCGGGCCGGGGGCTTTTCTGGGCCGGGGTGGAGAATCCGGACCTGCCCGCCGGCTATTCGGCGCGCACCGCGCTGAGTCTCCAAGGGAGCGAGTCTCGCCGCATCGTCGAGATCATCCGCCAGCAGCGGGGTGGCGCCCAGCCCGGCGCCGCAGATGCGGCGTCCGGGTCGCCCGAACCGTAGTCGCCAAACCTCACGTCCAACCACCCGCACGTCTAACCACCCGAACCGCGAGCCGTTCAAACATGACCATCCTCGCCATAGCGAACCAGAAGGGTGGCGTCGGAAAGACGACCACCACGATCAATCTTGGAGCCGCCCTGGCGGCGCTGGAAAAGCGCGTCCTGCTGGTCGATTGCGACCCCCAGGGCAACGCCTCCCGCGGCGTCGGCCAGAACGCCGAGCCTCCCAACCTGTACCAGGTGATGACCGGTGAGGCCGACGCCGCGGACTCGATCCGCGACACCGGCTTTCCGAACCTCGACCTGATCCCCGCCGACCGCGACCTGGTCGGGGTCGAGGTGGAGTTCGTCGGCCAGGAAAACTGGCACCGTAAGCTGGCCAATGCCCTGGCGCCGGTGGCCGACGACTACGACCTGGTGCTCCTCGACTGCCCGCCGTCCCTCGGCCATCTCACCCTTTCGGCGCTGTCGGCGGCGGACGGCGTGCTGGTGCCGTTGCAGTGCGAGTACTACGCCCTGGAGGGGGTCAGTGAGCTGGTGTCCACCATCCGCCGGGTGCAGGGCGGCCTCAACCCGCGCCTGGAGATCGCCGGCGTGCTGCTGACCATGTACGACGACCGCACCAACCTGTCCAAGGACGTTGCCGACGAGATCCGCAAGCACTTCAGCGGCCGGGTCTACGAGACGGTGATCCCGCGCAACATCCGCCTCGCCGAGGCGCCCAGCCACGGGCTGAGCGTCCTCCAGTACGACATCCGCTGCCGCGGTTCCGAGGCCTATCTCGCCGCCGCCCGGGAGATGCTGGGGAGGGCGGCGTGAGCGCGGCGCGCAAGAAGCGCGGCCTGGGCCGCGGCCTGGACGCCCTGATGGGCGACGAGCCGGCACCGGTACGGGGAGGCGTTCAGGAGGTCAAGGTCGGCGACCTGAAGCCGAACCGCTTCCAGCCGCGGAGCTACTTCGACGACGCCGGGTTGGAGGAGCTGGCCGAGTCGATTCGCGCCCAGGGGGTGATCCAGCCCATCGTCGCCGTGGCCGGCGACGGCGGCGGCTACACCATCGTCGCCGGCGAGCGGCGCTGGCGGGCGGCGCAACGGGCCGGCCTCGAAGCGGTGCCGGTGGTGGTGCGCTCGGTCACCGGCGACCAGGAGCTGCTGGAGCTGGCGCTGGTGGAAAACCTGCAGCGCGCCGACCTCAACCCGGTGGAGGAGGCGGAGGCGTACCGCGCCCTGAGCGACAGCTTCTCCCTCTCCCAGGAGCAGATCGCCAAGCGGGTGGGCCGGGCGCGGAGCACGGTGACCAACACCCTGCGCCTGCTGCGCCTGCCGGACGAGGTGCAGGACATGCTCCGCGACGGCCGCCTGAGCGCCGGCCACGCCAGACCGCTGCTCGCCCTCGACTCCGAGGACGAGCGGGTGGAGCTGGCCCGGGAAGCGGTGGCCAAGGACCTCACCGCCCGCCAACTCGAGGAGCGGGTGCGCCAGCCCGAGGCCAAGCCCAAAGCCGCGGCGAAGGAGGCCGACGTCCACGCCCAGGCGGCGGCGGAGCGGCTGACCCGGCGTCTCCAGACCCGGGTCGAGATCCGCCGTCGCGGCGAGAAGGGGACACTGCGGTTACACTTCCACTCGGAAGAGGAGCTGATGCGCCTCTACGACCTGCTCATCTCCCACAGCGATTCCCAGACTGGAGGCGAGGACTGATGTTCAGCAAGAGCGATGGCCAACCGGACTTGAACGGGTTTCTCGACCAGGGGGCGAACCTCCAGGGCGAGCTCAGATTCGACGCCTCGTTCCGGATCGACGGCAAGTTCCAGGGCTCGGTGCGCTCCTCGGGCCGCCTGGTGGTGGGGGAGGACGGCACGATCGACGCCGAGGTCCACGTCGGCCACCTCCTGGTCTCCGGCGAGGTGCGCGGCTCGGTGAAGGCTGCGGAGCAGATCCAGATCGCCGCCGGCGGCCGGCTGCTGGCCGACATCGAGACCCCGTCGCTGTTGATCGAGGACGGGGCGATCTTCGAGGGGCGGTGCTCGATGACCGGCAACCGGAAGGATGGCGCCGGCGAGAAGCGCTCCGGCGGCAACGAGTCGGTGACCCCGATCTCGGCCAAGGCCGGCGGCGAGTAGCTCACCTTCGAGCGGCGCGGCCCTCAGCCGGTCTGGTTTCGCTTGCGGGGCAGCTCGCCCTGGATCAGCTCCAGGGTGGTCTCGACCACCGCACGCATCGGCGAGTCGTCCGCCGCGCCGCGGCCGGCGACGGCGAAGGCGGTGCCGTGGTCCACCGAGGTGCGCAGCCAGGGCAGCCCCAGCGTCCAGTTGGTGGCGTAGCCGAAGGCGGCGGTCTTCACCGCGATCAACCCCTGGTCGTGGTAGAGGGCCAGGACCCAGTCGAACTCCCCCCGTGCCTGGCGAGCGAACAGTGAGTCAGCGCTCTCCGGGCCGTGGGCATCGACGCCGCGCTGGCGCGCCGCTGCGACGGCGGGGGCGACGACGTCGTCATCCTCCCGCCCCAGCAGGCCACCCTCTCCGGCGTGGGGGTTGACCCCGGCCACCGCGATCTTGCCGCCGGCGTGCCGGTCGAGGCAGTCGAGGGCCTGGCCGAGGGCGTCCCCGGTGACCCCGTCCAGCGCGTCGCGCAGCGGCAGGTGAGTGGAGAGCAGCGCCACCTGCAGGCCCGGGGCGAGGAAGGCCATCAGGTAGTCTCGGCCGTAGCGTTCTAACCCTGCGGCGGCGGCGAGGTAGTCGGTGTGGCCGACGAAGCCGGGGAGGTGGTGGCGGGAAATCGACTCCTTGGACACAGGCGCCGTGACCAGGCCGTCGATGGTGCCGTTCTCAGCCAGCTCGATGCCGGCGTCCAGCGCCGCCATGGCCGCCGCCGCGTCGGCGGCGCCGGACGATCCGTGCTCGATCCGCCGCTCTTCGGCTACCGGATCGACCACCGGGATGCGCCCTTCGGCGGCCAACTCCAGCAGGCTCTGGCGTTGCGGCAGGGAGTGTAGGTAGGAGAAGCGGTGCCACGGGGCGCCCGGGAGGACCGGCCGCAGGGAGTCGAGGGCGGCCTTCTCGGCGAGCAGCAGAGGCAGGTAGCCGTGGTCGCCGCTCTCTCCCAGCACCGAGGCGGGCTTGGCCGAGTCGGAGGCGACCCCGGGGTCCGACGCCAGCGGGGTCAGCAGCTTGAGCAGGATCTCCGGGCCGACTCCCGCCGGGTCTCCCTGGGTGAAGGCGAGGATCGGAAGCCGCTGGGCGGGGGTCAATCCTCCCCCGACTCGTCAGACTCTTCCGACCCGTCGGAGGCGTCGGACGTGTCCGAGGAGGACGACGCGCCGCTCCGCTTGCGTCGGCCGCGCCGCAGCTCCTCCTCCTTGTACATGTAGCGCACGTTGTGCTTTGGCACCAGGAGGTTGGGCTCTTTCGCCCGGTGGAGCTTGATCGCCCCCTTGTCGTACCACTCGATCCACCCCTTCAGCTCCTCACCGTCCTGCAGGACGACCACCATGGGCGTCTTGGCGGACATCTGCTTCAGGTAGTAGAACTCCTCTGCGTTGGTCTGTTCCGGGGGCGTCGATTTTCTTCGTACCGAGCGTGGCATGTCTCTCTTCAGCTCGTTCATGTCGGGGCGGATCAGTTTGCGGTTGGGCATGGTCTTGGGGTTCGCCGATCAGTGTCTCGGGATGCGGGGGGCGCGTGGGCGGCCAGGAGGTCGTTTCCCCGGGGCCTCAACGGCGGGCCTTGCGGGGTTTCGACTTGCGGTATTGGTCGTCTTCGTAGGCAAGACAGCAGAGCAGCCGGCCACACTGCCCGGAGATCTTGGACGGGTTGAGGCTGAGGTTCTGGCGCTTGGCCATCTGGATCGAGATCGGCTTGAAATCTTTCAACCAGGTCGAGCAGCACAGGGTGCGGCCACAGATCCCGATGCCACCCAGCAGCCCGGCCTCGTCCCGGGCGCCCACCTGCACCATCTTGACGCGGCAGGAGAAGCGCTTCGCCAGGTCCCGCACCAGTTGCCGAAAATCGACCCGGCCGTTGGCGGTGAAATAGAAGGTCGCCTTCTTGCCGCTGAGCAGGAAATCGACCCGGGAAACCTTCATCTCCAGGCCAAGCTCCCGGGAGCGCTTCTGGCAGTAGCGCCGCGCCGTCCACTCGTTCTTCACCTGTTGCGCGTGGGCCGAGCGGTCGCTGTCGTCGGCCTTGCGCATGATCGGCCGCGCACCCGCCTTCTGACACGGCTTGAAGACCGGCATCGGAGAGCGCACCACCTTTCCCAGAGCGGGCCCGGTGTCGAGGTCTACGATCACCTGATCGTCCACCGCCACCAGGGCCGCTTCCGCCTCGACCCGCGCCTCGGAAGCCAGGGCCGCGGTGCTGCACAGCGTCGGGTTGGTCTCCTCACCGAAGCGCACGCCGACGAAGGTGTCTTCGACGGCGGTGGACATACCTCGAAAGGAGCAGCCTTGGCAGGACATCACGCCTCATCCGGTTGCGAAGCCCGCAGCCCTATCCGGGTTTTGCGAGCCTCATCGACCCTGCCCCGTGGGGCGGTGGGCCGGTGAACGATAGATACTTCTGGAACCTGCTTGTTGCAACATGCACGAGCGATACCAGCGCTTCAGCGGGTTGGGAAACGCCTTGCCGGCAGGGTTCCTCAAAAATTGCGCAAAAGCTGCGCAGCGGCGTGACTCACAGTACCAAGGTGTCATTTTGGCACGCTTGAGGCTTTGGGGATCACCGCCCGGGATCCCCCTCCTGCTCCAGCACCCGGCGGCCGATGTCCCGGCGCAACACTTTCGACGGCCAGTGGATCTCGCCGGCGGCGGAGTAGGCCCGTTTCAGGGCGTCGGGGAGGTAGGGGCCGGTGGCGCAGACGTTGAGCACCCGGCCGCCGGAGGAGACCACGTCGTCCCCCTGCTCCCGGGTGGCGGCGTGGAAGACCTCCACCCCGGGAACGGCGGCGGCGCGCTCCAGGCCGCCGATCACCTCGCCCTTGACCGGCGTCCCGGGATAGCCCTCGGAGGCCAGGACGATGCAGGCCGCGGCGGCCTTCTTGAAGCGCAGCCGGCGGCACTCGAAGGCGCCCTGGGCGCCGGAGGCGAGGACCGGCAACAGGTCGTCCTCCAGGCGCAGCAACAGGGGCTGGGTCTCGGGGTCGCCGAAGCGGGCGTTGAACTCCAGGACCTGGGGCCCCTCGGCGGTCATCATCAGGCCGGCGTAGAGGACGCCGCTGAAGCGCCGCCCCTCCTCCGCCATGCCGGCGATGGTGGGGCGCATCACCCGGTCCATGATCTCTTTGCACTGCTCGGTGCTGAGCAGCAGCGACGGGCTGTGGGCCCCCATGCCGCCGGTGTTGGGGCCGGTGTCGTCCTCGCCGATCCGCTTGTAGTCCTTGGCGGTGGCGAAGGGGAGCAGCCGCTCGCCATCCGACAGCGCCAGGAAGGAGACCTCTTCGCCGACCAGGAACGGCTCCAGCAGCACCTTCTCGGCGGCGGCACCGAAGCGACGCTCCTCGAACAGCTTGTGGATCGCGGCGTCCAGCTCGTCCCGGCCGTGGACGATGAGCACCCCTTTGCCGGCGGCCAGGCCGTCGGCCTTCAAGACCAGCGGCAGGCCCATCTTCTTCGCCTGCTTCCTGGCCTCGGTGGCGTCGTGGACCACGGCGTGGGAGGCGGTGGGGATGCCGTGGCGTTCCATGAACGCCTTGGCGAAGACCTTGCTCCCCTCGAGCTCGGCGGCGGCCCGGCTCGGCCCGAACACCGCGAGGCCGCGGCGCTGCAACTCGTCCACCAGCCCCAGGGTCAGCGGCAACTCGGGGCCGACCACGGTCAGGTCGATGGCCATGTCGGTGGCGAAGTCCGCCAGCCGTTGGATCTCTTCCGGCGCGGTGGGCACGAGGTCGGCGATCTCGCCGATGCCCGGGTTGCCCGGGGCGCAGTAGAGCTCTGAGAGCAGCGGGCTCTGGCGCAGCTTCCAGCACAGGGCGTGCTCGCGGCCGCCGCCCCCGATGACGAGAACCTTCATAGGGTCGATCCCTTCACGTGACGTTCATGACTTCCCGCCCGGGAAGGACGGGCGCCCGGGGGTAGATGGCTCACGAGGCGGCCCGTCGGCGCCGCTGCCGGGCGGCCAGGGTGGTGACGGCGATGACGTCCACGACGTCCTCCGCCGAGCAGCCCCGGGACAGGTCGTTGACCGGATGGCGCAGGCCCTGGAGAAGCGGCCCGACGGCCCGCCCCCCGGTCAGGCGCTCGCTGAGCTTGTAGGCGATGTTGCCGGAGTCCAGATCCGGGAAGACCAGCACGTTGGCGCGCCCCGCCACGGCGCTTCCCGGCGCCTTCTGCCGGGCCACCGCGGGGACCAGGGCGGCGTCCCCCTGGAGCTCGCCGTCGAAGGCGAAGTCGACGCCCCGGCGCTCCAACTCGGCCACCGCCCGGCGCACCTTCTCCACCCGCGGATGGTCGGCGCTTCCGTGGCTGGAGAACGACAGCAGGGCGACCCGGGGCTCCTCGTCAAGCAGCGCGCGGCAGGTGGCGGCGGCGGCGACGGCGACGTCGGCCAGGGCCGCCGGGCCGGGGTCCGGGAGGACGGCGCAGTCGCTGTAGATCAATGGTCGGCGCACCCGGCCGTCACCCTCCCCGCCGCCTTGCCCCTTGCCGCCCTCCGGCGGCACCATGAGGAACGAGGAGGAGACCACCCGCAGCCCGGGCCGCGGGCCCACCGCCCGCAGCGCCGCCCGCATTGTGTCGGCGGTGGTGGCCACCGCCCCCATCACGGCGCCCTCGGCGCGGCCGGTGGCGACCAGCAGGGCGGCGTAGTGGAGCCGTTCCCGGCACAGCGCCTCCAGGGCGTCGTGCTCCAGGCCCTTGTCGGCCAACCGGTTCGCCAGGTGGGCCAGGAGCGCCGGAAGCTCGGCGTCGGCGGCGGGGTCGAGGATCTCTCCGCCGGCCGCCTCCACGGCGTCGTGGGCGACGGTGCGCCGGGCCACCAGGACCGGAACGCACAAGCCCAGCCGAGCCGCCTTGGCGGCGGCTTCCAGGATCCGGGGGTCGTCTCCCTCCGCCAGCACGATGCGCGGCGGGTCCGGGTCCGCGCCGGCGCGCTGACGCAAGGTCTCCAGGAGTTGGCTCATGACGGTGAAGCCAGCCTACTGCAAGGATTCGGCCGGCGCCAGCCTATCTCGCATTCTCACCAGCCTTCTGTTGCGAGCCCGAACATGCCCGGACCTGCCCCTTGACCTGGCGCCCGGGGAACGATGAAATGAGCTTTGAGCCGTCGGCACCGGCCGAACCGGGCGGGCGGCCCCTCGCCCGCGCAACGGCGGCCCCGGCAACCCGGGGGCGCCGAGCATCGAGCGCCCCGAGCATCCACCCCGCACCGAAGTGAGGAAGCGCCATGGAGATGGGAATCCTCGGCCTGTCCAAGGCCGGAAAAACCACGCTGTTCAACATCCTGACCGGCACTCGGCAGGCGACCGACAAGTTCACCCGCTCCGGCGAGGTCAACGTCGGCCTGGCCAAGGTGCCGGATCCGCGCCTGGAAGCGATGCGGGACCTCTACGACCCGAAGAAGTACACGCCGGCGACGGTGCAGTACGTCGACGTCCCGGGGCTGGAGAAGGGCAGCTCGACGGAGAGCCTGAGCCTCGACAAGGTGAAGAACGTCGATGCCCTGATGCACGTCGTGCGCGCCTTCGAGGACCCGGAGCTGCTTCACCCGGAGGGCTCGGTGGACCCGGCCCGGGACGTCGAGACGGTGGATCTGGAGTTGATCCTGGCCGACCACGCCCTGGCGGAGCGGCGCATGGAGCGGTTGGAGAAGTCCAAGCGGCGGGGGCTGTCGCCGGACGAGGATCGGGAGCTCACCCTGCTCGCCGAGGTGGTCATGCCGGCCCTGGAGGAGGAGAAGCCGCTGCGCGAGGTCGAGTTTGCGCCGGACGACGACCGTCGCCTGCGGGGCTTCCAGTTCCTTTCCGCCAAGCCGATGCTGGTGGTGGTCAACGTCGGCGAGGACCTGGTGGCGGAGGCGTCGCCGGGCGACTTCGGGGTGCGCGACGCGCATGGGCGCCAGGGGTTGGTGATCAGTGCGCCCATCGAGGAGGAGATCTCCCGTCTCGACCCGGAGGAGCAGAAGGAGTTCCTGGCCGATCTCGGGCTGGAGGAGCCTTCCGCCTCACGGGTGATCCGGGCGAGCTTCCAGCTCCTCGGGTTGATCGCCTTTTTCACCGTCGGCGAGGACGAGGTGAGGGCCTGGACGATCCGCCGGGGCACCGACGCCCGGGCGGCGGGGGGGGCCATCCACTCGGACATCTCCCGGGGGTTCATCCGCGCCGAGGTGGTGCCGTGGGACGACCTCCTCCGCCTGGCCAGCTTGGCGGCGTGCCGGGACGAGGGGCTGCTGCGGTTGGAGGGGAAAGACTACGAGGTCAAGGACGGCGACGTGGTCCACTACCGCTTCAACGTCTGAGCCGGCCCCGCCGGAGCGGAGCCGGCGCAGAGCCTTTACAACAGGCTAGCTGTTGCGGGTGGTCACCTCCGGCTCCGGCTCCAGCTCCATGCGCAGGCTGCCGGTGCTGCCGATGGGGTTGGGGGTGCGGCCGCCGTCGCGGCGGCGGCGGGGGTCGCTGGGGCCGCCGACGGTGGGCTCGTCGTCGCCCGGGGCGTTGCCGCCAACGATGACGGCGCCACCCTGGTTGCGGCCCTGATTCCGGCCCTGGTTGCCGCGCTGCCGGGCCGCGGAGTTGCCCGCCTGCCCGGTCGGTTGACTGGGTCGAAACGACCGCACCGGCGACTCGGGGCGCGCCGACGGCGGGCGATAGCCGGCCCGCGGGGTGGGCGAAGCCTGGTTCACCGAGCCGCCGGAGATGTCCTTCTGGTCCAACACCTTGCGCTCGGACGGCGGCATCGCACCGTCCGGCTCCTCGCCCATCATGACGTTGTTGGGCTCCTGCTCCGCCCGCATTCCCGCGGGGGGCTCGGCCTCGTCCTGGGTCTCCTCCGGATCGACCACCAGCAGGCGGGCGATGCGGTTGGGGTCGTTGTACACCCGCGGCGCCCGGGAGGCGATCATCCCCTCCTTGTAGCCCAGCAGCATCGCCTCCGTCACCAGGTCGCTCTCGAGGATCAGCGGGTTGACGTCGGCGAAGGCGAGGCCGGGGTCGAGGCGGAAGGCCTGGGCGTAGCGCTCGATGGCCCGCCCGTCCTTGCCTTGGGCCTCCAGGATGGCGCCGAGCTGGTAGTGGGCCCAGGCGTCCGAGGGGTCGAGCTCCAGGACCTCGCGGTAGGACTCGGCGGCCTGCTTGAGGTCGCCGGCGTCGTGCAGCAGGAGGGCCAGGTTGTAGCGGTAAGCCGGGCGGTTCGGCGCCAGCTCGACGGCGGTGCGGTAGGACAGCTCGGCACCCAAGGTGTCGCCCATCAGCACCAGCAGGTTGCCCAGGTCGTTCCTGGCGGCGGCGTTTCCGGGCTCTTCGGCGATCAGGCGGCGCTGCTCATCCACGGCCAGGGGCAGGTTCTCGGGCACCGGGGTGGTGCTGGCGGCGGTGCCCACCAGGCCCACCAGCAGGACCAGGGACAGGAGGAAGGGTACGTATCGTTTCACTGCGTCTCCTTGGGGCTCGGGTTCGAGCGCCGATCTGAACTTCGGGTTGCGCCCGCCGGCTCGGACTGCCGGGCTAGTCGCGTAGCGGTTTCGCTTTCAACTTCATGGTGTCGCCGTCCGGCTCCAGCCGGAAGCGGACCTGGGTGCAGCCGGTCTTCGCCTTCAGGGCCCCGAGCTGTTTTTCGAGGTAGCCCCGGAAGCTCTCCAGGTCGAAGCGGGGTCCCTGGCCGGCCTTGGCCAGCCCTTCGTAGAGCACCTCCGCCGCCGCCGTGTCGACCCCGTCGGTCAGGATCACTCCCTGGCGGGGATCGCGCCGGGGCGCCCGGTCCTTGAGCGGCGCGAGGCCCGGGCCGCGGCCTTCTTCGCTGTGCCGCAGGCGCCGGCCGTAAAGCTCGGAGTAGCTGTTGTAGCGCGCCTCGACCTGGGTCAGGCGGTAGTTCTCGGCCACGCCGCGCAGGTTGGAGTTGCGCAGGCGGCGGATCTCGCTACCGATCTCGTCGCGCAGATCCTCCGGTGGCACGGCGATGGCGCCGTTGAAGAACTTCTCCCACTCGATGCGCAGGTTGCGCACGGCTTTGTCGAGTCGGTCGATGCTCTGCAGGAGGTCCATTGCGGTTGTCGGGCTTTCGCGTTGGCGCCGCGGTGGTGTCCTGGGGCCGGCCGCCTCAGCTCATTATACGGAGACGGGGGCGGGAGCATCCAAGGGAGGGGGGAAAGGGGGTTGATCAGAGGGCTCCCACGAGGTGGTGAGCTGATGACGGGGAGCAGAGATGGAGAAGCGACGTGGCAGGGCGAGGCATCGAATGAGCATGAGATGTATGGTTGCCAAGCACGCGAGGAAAATGACGCAGGAGGAGATTCAGACATGGACATCTCAGGAGCGAAGGCACTGGTCACGGGGGGTAGTGAAGGGATCGGGCGGGGCATCGCCGAGGCGTTGATCGCCAAGGGGGCCGACGTGGTGATCACCGGGCGGGACGAGGCGAAGCTGGCCGCCGCCGCGGAGGAGATCGGGGCCGGCCACATCGCCGGCGACGTCGGCGACGAGGCCGACGCGGTGCGCACCATGGAGGAGTTCATCGAGCGCCACGGGCGCATCGACGTCCTGGTCAACAACGCCGGCTTCGGGACCTTCGCGCCGCTGGTGGAGACCCGGCTGGAGGACCTCAAGGCGGTCTTCGAGACCAACGTCTACGGCGCCTTCCTGATGGCCCGGGAGGCGGCGAAGCACTTCATCGAGCAGGGCTCCGGCCACCTGGTCAACATCTCCTCCACCGCCGGCACCAAGGGGGGCAAGGGGGGCACCGCCTACTCTTCGTCGAAGTTCGCCCTGCGCGGCATGACCGAGTGCTGGCGCGCCGAGCTGCGGCCCCACGACGTGCGGGTGATGCTGGTCAACCCCAGCGAGGTGCAGACCGAGTTCTTCTCCAAGGTCGGCTTCGAGCAGGAGGCCTCGGCGAAGAAGCTGCGCCCCGAGGAGATCGCCGCCGCCATCGTCGGCGCCCTGGAGATCGACGACCGGGGCTTCATCCCGGAGCTCTCCGTCTTCGCCACCAACCCGTTCTGAGGCCGGCCATCCCGACGTTCCCGGCGCTCCGCCCCCAACTCCCGCCCCGCCCCCGCCGTGATCTCAGCCCCGGGGCCCTGCCATGGTGAGGACGCTGGAGGACCGCCTCGACATCCTCATCGCCCGCCTGGGCGACGAGGACGAGCAATCGGTGCGCTCCGCCGGCGACCAGTTGCTCGACATCGGCGAGCCCGCCGTGGCGCGCCTGATCACCGTCCTGGAACACGGCGAGCCGGAGGTGCGCAAGGCGGCCAGCTTCCTCCTCGGGCGGCTGGCCGGGCGCGAGATCTCCGGCGGCCGCCGTCAGCGCGAGCAGCGCGCCCGGGAACTGGCAGCCCTGCGCCATGCCCTGGCCGACGACGAGCCCAAGGTGCGCAAGAACGCGGCCGTCGCACTGGGTAAAGTGAGCGCCGGTAAAGTGAGCGCCGGTAAAGTGAGCGCCGACGAGGGCTCCGAGGGGGAGGACGCCACCGCCACGGTGTCGGCCCTCGCCGACGCCCTGGAGGCGGAGACCATCACCTGGGTGCGCCCGTCGCTGATCCTCGCCCTCGGCGCGGTGGGCGGCGGCGCGGCGCGGCAGGCGCTGGGGCGGGTCCGGCCCGACTCCGAGCGCGAGGCCGAGGCGCTGCGCAAGGCCCAGGACCGCGTCCGTCCCGAGGCGCCGGAGGTCACCTGGCGCAGCGGCGTCGCCACCCCGGTGCCGATTTGGGCCAGCGTCCCGGTGGGCCTGGAGGACGTCGCCCGGGAGGAGGCCGAGGAGGCGCTGCTGCGGGTCGGTCCCGTGGATGAGGGCGGTGGCGGCGCCGGCGCTGCCCCGGCGGGCCGCATCCGCCTCACCGCCGGCGCCCCCACCGCCAAGGTGCTCTCCCGCCTGCGCTGCGTCGAGGATCTGCGCCTGCTGCTGGCCGAAGCCCCGCCGCTCCACGACGTCGCCCACGGCGAACTGCCCGGCCGGGTGGCGGCGCTGCTGACCGCCAGCCCGGTGCTCTCCGCCTGGCGGCGCTTCCTCGAAAGCGAGGAGGACACCCTCCACTACCGCTTCGCCCTCGACGACCTGCGCCTGCCCAAGGGCGTCTTCTTCGAAGTCCTGGGGGCGGTGCGCGACGGCCTGGCGCCGCTGGGCCTGGCCGACAGCCCGTCCAACTACTCGGCCCAGCTCACCGTGGAGGCGGGGCGCGACGCGACGCGGGTCTGGCTGATCCCCACCTTCCTCCCCGACGAGCGCTTCGCCTACCGCCGCGAGGACGTCGGCGCCAGCGTCCACCCGGTGGTGGCCGCCGGGCTGGTGCGCCTGCTGCGCGGGCCGGTGGATCACCCGGCGGACGGCGCCGACGCCGGCGGCGGCGGCCACCACCGCACGGTCTTCGACCCGACCTGCGGCAGCGCCACGCTGCTCATCGAGCGCGCCAAGCTCGCGCCGGGCCGCCTCGGCGGCAGCGGGGGTGAGGGGGCCACCCTCCACTTGCGGGGCATCGACGTCAGCCCCACCGCCGTGCGCGCCGCCCAGGTCAACCTGCGGGCTGCGGAGCTGGCCGGCCGGATCAACGTCGACCGCGCCGACGCCACCGACCCCCGCTCCTGGTCGCCGGTGGACGAGGTCATCGCCAACCTCCCCTTCGGCCGCCGCAGCAAGCGCCAGGACGTGGATCTGGAGCGCCTCTACCACCGCCTCGCCGGCCACCTGGCGGAAGCGCTGCGCCCCGGCGGCCGGGCGCTCCTCTACACCTCGAACCGGGACCTGATGGACCAGGTCCTGGCGCGCCACGCCGGCGACCTGCGGCTGAGCGATCGCCGCAACGTGGAAGCCGGCGGCATCCGGGTGGGTGCCTGGCTCCTGACGCGCTGACCGCGGTACACTCCTGCGCCCATGCCCGACCAGCCAACGTCCCCGCCCGCCGCCGGCGAAACCGCACCCCTGCCCACCGGCTCCTCCGCCCTCGCCCGCGAGGTGGAGCGCCGCCGGACCTTCGCCATCATCTCCCACCCGGACGCCGGTAAGACCACGCTGACCGAGAAGCTCCTGCTCTACGCCGGCGCCGTCGAGATGGCCGGCGCGGTGCGCACCAAGGGCAAGCAGCGCCACGCCCGCTCCGACTGGATGGAGATGGAGAAGACCCGCGGCATCTCGGTCACCTCCACCGTCCTCCAGTTCGACTTCGAGGGCTGCCGCTTCAATCTCCTCGACACCCCCGGGCATCAGGACTTCAGCGAAGACACCTACCGCGTGCTCACCGCGGTGGACAGCGTCATCATGGTGCTCGACGCCGCCAAGGGCGTCGAGGCCCAGACCATCAAGCTGTTCGAGGTCTGCCGCCAACGCGGCCTGCCGGTGCTGACCTTCGTCAACAAGCTGGACCAGCCGGGCCGCGAGCCGCTGGAGCTGCTGGACGAAATCGAGGACATCCTGGGGATGACCGCGGTGCCGGTCAACTGGCCCATCGGCCAAGGGCGGGAGTTCGTCGGCGTCTACGACCTGGAGCGCTCCGAGGTGCTGCGCTTCGAGCGCGTCACCCGCGGCGAGCGGGCGGCGCCGCTGTCGGTCAGCGGCATCGACGACCCCCAGTTCAAGGAGCTGGTCTCGGAGCGCGTCCACGGCGAGTTGGTCGAAGAGGTCAACCTGCTCGACATGGTGGTCCCCCAGTTCGACCGCCAGGCGTTTCTGGAGGAGCGCCAGACGCCGGTCTTTTTCGGCAGCGCCCTGAACAACTTCGGGGTCGAGCAGTTCCTGGAAGCCTTGGTCGGCCTGGCGCCGCCGCCGGCGCCGAGGAACAGCGACCTCGGGATCGTCCCCCCCACCGCCGACGTCTTCTCCGGCTTCGTCTTCAAGATCCAGGCGAACATGGACCCCCAGCACCGCGACAGCATGGCCTTCCTGCGGGTCGTCTCCGGGCGCTTTGAAAAAGACATGACCGTGGCCCACTCGCGCCACGACAAGGCGCTGCGCCTGCCCCGCGCCCACCGCGTCTTCGCCCAGGAGCGGGAGAGCACCGAGGAGGCCTACCCCGGCGACGTCGTCGGCCTCATCAACCCGGGCCTCTTCGCCATCGGCGACACCGTGTCCGACGGCGAGCGCATCGCCTTCGACCCGGTGCCCCGCTTCCCGCCGGAGCACTTCGCCCGCCTGCGCCCGACCACCATCCAGAAGCAGAAGGCGTTCCGCAAGGGGCTGAAACAGATGGAGGAAGAGGGCGCCGTGCAGGTGCTCTACGACGCCGACGCCGTGCGCCGGGAGCCGATCCTCGCCGCCGTCGGCGTCCTCCAGTTCGACGTCGTCCGGGCGCGCCTGGCCAACGAGTACAAGGTGGAGACCCACCTGGAGGTCCTGTCCTACAGCTCCGCCCTCTGGGCCCGGGTGCCGGCGGAGGACACGGACGACATCGAAACCCCCCTGCGCGGCGCCCTCAAAACCCAGGACCGGGACGGCCAGGCGGTCTTCCTGGCGGCCGGCGAATGGGCCGAGTCCACCCTGCGGGAGAAAAACCCCGACGTCGAGTTCTCCCGCACGCCGTAGGCGTTGGCAGGGGTTTTGGTTTGTTCGATCAAAGTATATTGATCCAATCGACCGAAAAACTTGACAAACGCACGATTGATCGTTATATTGAGTTTGTCGGATGGGAGAGAGCCCAACGAGGAAAGCTCCTAGGAAACGCTATTTGAAACGGCGATCCGCCGACCATCCTTAAGACACTACATCTCGGAATGAACACGCTGAAAGGATCCAAACATGACAACTGCTACCCATGAGAATGTAAACGTACTATCCGCAAATACCTTGATCGGTGACGACGTGGTCAACCCCCAGGGCGAGAACCTGGGTGAGATCAAGGAGCTGATGATCGACCCCCAGACCGGCCACGTCGGTTACGCGGTGCTGTCGTTTGGGGGCTTCCTGGGGCTCGGTGACAAGCTGTTCGCCATCCCCTTCCAGTCGCTGAAGCTGCGCACCGATGAGAAGGACTTCGTGCTCGACGTTTCCAAGGAGAAGCTGGAGAACGCGCCCGGCTTCGACAAGGACAACTGGCCGTCCACGACGGACCGCGCCTGGGGCACCGAGATCCATTCCTACTACGGTGTGTCCCCCTACTGGGAGACCACCACTCGCACCACGAGCTGAGCAAACCCCACCCGCCGGCCCCCGCGCCGGCCCCTCAGCCGGGGCTGACCCCCCATCGGCCCCCCGCCCGGCTCTCCGGCCATTTGGCCGCGGCGCCGGCCGGACGCAGAAACGCCCGCCATCCCGGCGGGCGTTTTTGCGTTGGGGGCTATCGGTTCGGGGTGCCGGTGGGCCCGCCCGCCGCCTACTGCGTCAGGTAGGCGGAAAAGGTGACCGCCACGGTGCGCTCCGAGGTGTTGTAGAGGTAGACCTTGTAGCGCGGGAAGCCGAGGCGCACCTCGGGCTGGCCGGAGGACACCCAGAGGCTCGACTCCTCCACCTCGGCCACCACCTCCATGGGGAACAGCAGGCGCTCCTCCTCGAAGGCGCGGCTGGCCACCTCGGTGTGGGGGATCAGCACCGCCCCCACCGCCCCGCCCCCGCCCCGGCCCTGGGTCTCGCCGGCCAGGGTGAGAACCGCGTGTCGCCAACCGGAGCTGTCCAGCCCGCCGGCGAAGACCATGGCCGCGGGGCTGCGGCCGCGGGTCGGCTCCAGCAGCACCTCCGCCGTCGAGGCCATCGCCGCCGGCACCGCCTCGCCCACCGTCACGCTACCGAGCACCCGCACCCGCCCGTCCACCTGCTGAACCTGGGGGAAGTTCACCACCTCCACCTCCTGCGCCGGCTGGGAGCGCTGCGCCCGGGCCGGCTCACCGGGCAGCAGGAGGAGGGAGAGGGCGAGGAGGCAGCTCAAGATCAGGCCGTAAATCACTTTGTGCCACATGGGGGGGTCTCCGCAGTTCGCTGGATGGGGGCTGTCAGGGTGTACGGAAGGCGGGATCGGCCCGTCACACCTGTGGCCCTGCACATCTAGCCCGGCGCCACGCAGTAGCCAGTAAAAGGGCGCGTTAGACTGGCGACGCGCTGGCCTCCTAGCCCGGCCAGCAGATCAGAGAACGCCGTCAGTGAACCCGGAGTGCGCCAACAGATGAACGTCCAGCCCCACCGTCGGCCGGCCCCCGCCGGCCTTCCCCACCTCACCGTCCACCTCACCGCCCACCTCACCCTCCTGCTCGCGGCCCTCTTGACCGCAGCGCTCTCCGCCGCTTTCCCGGCACCGGCCGCGGCCCACGAGGGGCCGTGCCCCTGCCCGTCGGAGGAGGCCATGGAGGAGGCCGCGGAGGAGGAGCCGCCGGCGCCGCTCTGGGATACGGAGATCGGCCTCGCCTACGTTGCCACCGCGGGCAACACGGAGACCACCAACTTCGGTTCCTCCTTCGAGGCGAACCGCCGCCCCGACCCTTGGGGGATCGAGATCTTCGCCACCTACGACCGCTCCGAGGACGGCGACGAGCTGCAGAGCGAGCGCACCTTCGGCGGCGTGCGGGGCAAGCGCTCGCTGGGGGAGCACTGGGAGTACTTTGCCGGCGTCACCGCCGAGAGGGACGAGTTCGCCGGCATCGACCCGCGCTACGTCGTTTCCTCCGGCGGCACCTACCGGGCGCTGCTGGGCCCGGCCCACTTTCTCGACTTCGACCTGGGGCTGACCTGGACCGACGTCGATCGCCTGCCCCCGGGCGAGGACGAGAGCTTCGCCGGCGCCCTGGTGGGCGGCGAGTACCGGTGGGAGATCAACGACCACGCCGCCTTCGACCAGCGCCTGACCTGGTTCCCCAACTTCGACGAGGGGAGCGACTGGCGGCTGGAGTCGTTCACCAGCCTGGAGTCCAGCCTCAACGAGTGGCTGGCGCTACGCCTGGGCTACGACCTGCGCTTCCAGAACGAGCCGGTGGGCGACCGCGACGACACCGACACCACGGCCCGGGTTTCGGTGGTGGTGAACTTCTGAGGCAAGCCCGACCGGGCGGTGTCGGTGTCGAGAACGGATCGGATCAACCGCCGCCGCTATCGCCTCGGTTCACCAACTCGGGATCGACACGCCAGCCGGTACCACCGAGAGTAAACCAGAACTTCTGCGGCAAGCGGTTGTCTTCGATGTCCGTCAAGGTGACAGCGGTAGCACCGATCGAGTAGACAGAGTCTTCGCCGTTCACCGTCGCGGTCCATTCGCAGATTTCTTCTCCAGGACCGCCATTGCCTGCGGTATAGACCTTCAACCATTCGATGGTGCCGGCTCCCCCTGCACCGACCAACTGAACTTCGAGGGAGTCACCGGTGTTCAAGTCCGTAGTCCCCGCAGGTGGAGAGAACTCAGGGTGGCCATCGTTCCAAACCAGGGTAAGTACCTGTAATGCCATTTTCAGCTCCTCTTCTCATCCGATAGTCGATTTGATGACTGCACTCACTGAGGAGTGTTACAGCAACGATTTGTATTTCCCTTTCAATCGTCTAGACCGAGGGGGGCGTAACCGAGGCTCTCGAGGCGGGTCATTATCCGTTCAGCCGGCCCTCGATCCCCCAGGGCAAGGAGGCACTTTGCTTTCAGAGCCAGCGATTCAACATCCCGTGCGTCCTTCGTCGAGGTTTCCAGGATCGCCAACGCTTCTCGCAGGTGCTCCTCAGCGCCGGCCTGGTCGCCATTCGTCTCACCTGCCTTGGCCAGAATCCAATGACTGGCCGCGAGGGCGTGCAGAGTCTCTGGCTGACCAGGTTGATCGGCCAGCAGTGACTCCAAGCTGTTGCGGGCGGTCTGAGCCAGATTCTTTCCCTGGCTCACTTGCCCCCGTTCGATGGCGAGTTGGGCGCGACTCGTCCGCGTCTGAGCAAGGTCCCGAACCCAGCCATGGTTCGAAGGATCTTTTTCGACCAGATCGCTCAGTGCCCGCTCTGCGGCTCGAAGGGATTGTCCGGCGCTGGCCGAGCTCTCGCTGAGCAGCTCGAGCCTGCCGATCTGGAGTTGGGCGATGGCGAGTTCCCGCCGCCAACCGGTGTTGGCGGGGTCGAGCTCCACCAGACCCGCGTATAGATCCAGGGCTTCCGACGAAGCCTCGAACCCGGCGTCCAGATCGCCCATCAGCATGGCGAGCTTCCCAACGTACAAGGAATTGACTGCGAGGGAGAAACGGGCGTCCGGATTGTTCGGGTTTTCGGCAAGGAGCGCCCGGCGCAACTCCCGCTCTCTGCGGAAACTTTCTCTCGCTTCCGTCAGATCCCCGCGGGCGATGAGCATGGAGCCCTGCCAGGAGAGCCCGTTGGCCAGGCTGCGTTGAAGCGCGGGGTTTTCGGGGTCGGCTTGCAAAAGACCCTGCTTGATTTCCAAGGAGCGCCGAAGTGCGGCAAGTGCCGCCTCCTGCTCGCCGAGGGCCTCGTGGACGACGGCCAGGTTGCTGACGGCGTAACCCTCCTCCAGTTGCCACTGTTCCCGGGCCGGATCCTTCGCCACAAGGCGCTCCGCGATGGCGAGATAGCTCGCGAAGCGATCCCGTGCCTCGGGTAGCTCACCCGTGAAGAAATGGACATTGCCTTTCCAGAAGTGGCTGTGACCGAGGCCGAGCAACCACTCCTCCCTCCCCGGGTTGCGCTCGACGAGAGCTTCAGCGAGCCGCTCCGACTCCTCGAACGCCTCCATCGCCGCCGGCAGGTCGCCCTGGGCGATGCGCACCTCGCCGATCTGGCGCAGCGCCTTGGAGCGCCGGAACAGCTCGTCGTCGGTGCGGTCCTCCACCGGCAGCGACTCGTAGTAGGCCAGCGCCTTGTCGCCCACGTCCTCCAACAGCTCCAGCCGGCCGACGTCGGAGAGCTTGTCACGCAGGTCGCCGAGCATGAAGCCGATCAG
>Ga0102947_1000076_pt1 | contig 33755 bp, 24 predicted proteins | sample SalPon2A_A_D2_MG_FD_78210 | JGI IMG/M metagenome (GOLD analysis project Ga0102947, IMG submission 78210) | Soil microbial communities from South San Francisco under conditions of wetland restoration - Salt Pond MetaG R2A_A_D2_MG | ecosystem: Environmental > Terrestrial > Soil > Wetlands | place... | reverse complement strand
TCCTGGCCCCCCCAGGCGGCGCCGCCGCCGCCCAGGCCCTCGGCCACCGCCGGCAGCAGCGGGTGGGAGGGGAAGATCACCGCGTCCACCGCCGGCTCGCCGCCGCCCGGCGCGTAGGCCGAGCCCGGCGCGGTGAAGCGGTTGCAGAACTCCCGGGCATCCGCGCTCAGGTGATTCATCTTCCAGTTGGCGGCGACAAAGGGCTTGCGGTCGGTCGGGGCGTCTGGGCTCATGATGGGGCTCCTTCGTGGGTCGGGTCGGCGGGACCGGAGACGGCTTCGATGCCGGGCAGGGCGCGGCCGGCGAGGAACTCCAGCGACGCGCCGCCGCCCGTGGAGACATGGTCGATGTGGTCGACGACGCCGGCGGCACGAGCGGCGGCGACGGTCTCGCCGCCGCCGATGACCGAGAAACTGTCGTCCCCGGCGGCGGCCAGCGCCTCGGCCACGCTCCGGGTGCCGGCGTCGAAGGGCTCCTTTTCGAACACCCCCAGGGGGCCGTTCCAGAAGATCGTCCGGGCCTTGGCGAGGGCGGCGGCGAAGGCGGCGCGGGTGGCGGGGCCGACGTCCAGCGCCATCATGCCGGCGGGCACGGCGTCGGCGGCCACCGTCTCCACGCGGCCCGGGGAGTCGAAGTCATCGGCCACCACCAGGTCGCTGGGCAGCACCACCTCCACCCCGGTTTCAGCGGCCCGGGCGAGGATCTCGCCGGCCAGCCCTACGCGGTCGGCCTCGACCAGGGAGTCGGCCATGTCGTGGCCCTGGGCGGCGAGGAAGGTGTTGGCCATGCCGCCGCCCACCGCCAGGACGTCGAGGCGCGGCAGGAGGTTTTCCAGGGTGTCGATCTTGCCCTCGATCTTGGCGCCGCCCAGGAGCGCGGCGAAGGGGCGGTCCGGTTCCCCCAGGAGGCGGCCGAGGGCGGCGACCTCGCGCTCCAGCAGGCGGCCGGCGGCGCGGGCTGGAAGGTGCCGCGGCACCCCCACTACCGAGGCGTGGGCGCGGTGGGCGGTGCCGAAGGCGTCATCGACGTAGGCCCCGCCGTCGCCGGCCAGCGCCGCCAGCCGAGCGGCGAAGTCGTCGTCGTCGGCCTTCTCCCCGGCGTGGAAGCGGAGGTTTTCGAGCAGGCAGAGCTCGCCGTCGCCGAGGGCGTCGGCGGCGGCCCGGGCCTCCTCGCCCACCGTGTCGCCGGCGAAGGCCACCGGCCGGCCCAACAGCTCGGCGGTCTTGGCCGCCACCGGGCGCAGGCTGTAGCGCGGGTCCGGCTCCCCCTTGGGCCGGCCGCAGTGGGAGGCGAGGATCAGGCGGGCGCCGGCGTCGGCCAGCTCGCGCAGGGTGGGCAGCGCTTCCTCGATGCGGGTGGTGTCGCCCACCCCACCGTCGCCGGTCAGGGGGACGTTGAAGTCGACGCGGACGAAGACCCGGCGGCCGGCCAGGCCGCCGCCGTCCGCGGCAAGGTCGTCGAGGGTGAGGAGTCGGCGGGTGGGTGGGCTCATGGTGGAACTTCCTCCGGGGTCACCGGCAAGCGGTCACTGGGTTGAGGATCGGTTGGGGTCGGTCGGGGTCGGTTGGGACGGGCTGCTGTGGAAGGTGGTTGAAAAGGGGTTCAAGACCCGTTCCGGGGGCCGCCGACGCGGGCCACCAGGTCGGCCAGGCGGGTGGCGTAGCCCCACTCGTTGTCGTACCAGGCCACCACCCGGGCCAGGCGGCGGTCCACCACCTCGGCCAACGGCAGATCGACCACCGCCGAGTGGGGGTTGCCTACGAAGTCGGAGGAGACCAGCTCCTCCTCGGAGATCGCCAGGACGGCGGCGAGGTCCGGGTCGCCGGTGGCGCCCGAGGCGGCGGCGCGAAAGGCGTCGCGGAGATCCGCCGTGTCGGCGTCGGAGCCTAGTTCAGCGGTGATCTCCATCATCGCGCCGACGGCGGTGGGCACCCGCACCGACATGCCCGCCACCCGGCCGGCGAGATGGGGCATGAGGCGGCCCAGGGCGGCCGCCGCACTGCTCGCCACCGGGATGAGGTTGACCGCCGCCGCCCGGGAGCGCCGCGCCTCGGCGTGGTGGGAGTCCACCAGGCGCTGGTTGCCGGTGTAGCTGTGGACGGTCGACATGGCCACCCGCTCGACCCCGAAGGCGTCGTCGAGGACGCGGACCAGGGGGGCCAGGCAGTTGGTGGTGCAGGAGGAGTTGCTGAGCACCCGGTGGCGCGCCGGGTCGTAGGCGTCGAAGTTGACGCCGCGGCACAGGGTGACGTCCGGGCCCGGGGCATTGGCCGACAGGATCACCCGCTCGACGCCGCCTGTGCCCTGGCCCAGGTGCCCGGCGGCCTCGGCCCGCCCCAGGAAGCGGCCGCTGGCCTCCACCACGATGCGCGCCCCGCTGTCGCCCCAGTCGCAGTCGGCCGGCGTCGGGGCGGCGGACACCGGAATCCGGCGGCCATCCACCACCAGGTCGGAGCCGTCGGCCCAGACCTCGCCGGCGTACGGGCCGTGCATCGTGTCCCGGGCCACCAGCCGCGCCAGCGCCGCCGCCGGCACCGGGTCATTGACCGCCACCACCTCCACGTCGTCCCGCCCCGCCGCGATGCGCAGCAGGGCACGTCCGATACGGCCGAGTCCGTTGATGGCGAAGGGTGTGGTCATGGCTGAAAACGGCTGTCGGTTCACCGCTGGGTTTGGTGGGCGAGAAAGGCGCCGAGCCGATCATCGCCCTCCAGGTGCTTGATAAGTTGCCCTGCGAGATACGTGAGAGTCTCTATGGCTTCGGGGGTCGCCCTATCCAGACCCAGCACTTTAGCCTGGCTCTCCGAGGGCTTGAAATCGAGGCGCTTGTACCTGTCCCCGAGGACGTAGCGACACTGGTTGACGACCAATGCCTCTTGACTTTGCATGGTGAGCTGCACCAGACGACGCGACCACGCGAAGAGGCCGAGGCTCCCCAGCGAGCGCACCGCGCCTTGGCTCACTGGCGCAGCCGTGCCGATGCTCAGAACGGAGATTTGGTCTAGCAAAACTGGCAAACCGCGGACCGACTCGGCGACAGCTACAAGGTCTGGAGCATTGGCGATCAGGCCGCCGTCGATAAGATTCTCCCGGTCCACCAGGTGAGGAGGAAAATAGGTCGGGGCGGCCGCCGTGGCGAGAGCAGCGTCCAGTAGGGTGACCTGATCCGCTCGGTCGCCGGCAAGGCCCTTCGAGCGTAGAAGACGCGGCTTCCCCGAGGTCTGGCTGACAGTCGGGACTACAACCGGCACCTCCAAGTCGCTCAATAGAGAATCAGCTTTCTCTCCGACCACCTTTCTCACCAGGCGCGCCAAAGCATCGCTCGAGTAGGTGGCTCGCCGCAGACGCCGAACTGCCTTTATAGGCCGCCAGCCGCCAAACAGCTCGGGACCGTGATCTTCGACGGCTTTCGATAAGGCCTCTGATTTACAGTTAGAGGCTAGGGCCAAGGCGAGAATGCCACCGACCGAAGTTCCCGCCAGCAGATCGAAGCACTGGGCGAGGGGACGCCCGGCCCTCGCTTCAAGCCAATTCAAGACCTGAGCCGTAAAGAGCCCGCGGAACCCGCCCCCGGTCAGAGCGAGAATTTGAAACCGGGGGTGAGTCGCCCCTAGGCGTCCTTCCGGCAGATCCAGCCTAAGACGACCTTCATCGCCGATTGCAACTTTTCCGGGTCCCCGCTTCTCCCGGTTCACGCGTAGGGATCGAGCAGGGAGAGTCCCAACTCTTCGAGAGCTGCGTGATAGTGCCTTCGGTTGTCAACGAGGACCAGGTTCTCCACCATGGCTGTCGCTGCGACTATCTGGCGACTCAGGTCGAGCCGTTTCATGGTGCCGTTCGCCTGGTCCTCGACGTGCAGCTCGAGGGCGCTCAAGTCTGCCGAGTGCAGCGCGATGGCCAAGCTGACGGGCAGGGTCTTGTCGCGAAGACGGAGAAGGGCTTTCTGGAACAGTCCCCGCCAAACTTGCTTCTGGACTCCATCGAGGCGTTCCACGTCCGTCTTGAGGAGTTCGAAGGACATTACGCTGACCCACACCGCACGCGAAGGAACCTCTTCGCGGTGCATCCAGTCACGAAGGGGCCCCTCCGACTCAAGCGCCAAATCGGCCAGCGCCTGCGTACTCAGCAGGTAGCGTGTCATTCAGTTCCGGAAAGCCTCACCGGAGCTGCCTCCCTGGGAGAGGGATCGAAGACCAGGCGCTTGGCAGCGTTGTTGGGAGAGACCGGAAACAGTTCCGCCAGCTTCGTTTCAGGACGGACCAACAGGCTGTGAAGCTGCTTCACCGAAATCACCATCACCGGATCTTCGCCTTTGTCGCGTCGATTCTCAACAATCCGAACTCCACCCTCTTGCGCCTCTTTGACGATCTTGCTGAAATGGGTCTTCGCCTCGTGAATTGATAACCTGGGCGCATCCGTCATCTCGGTTCGCAAGCCCTTGGACAGCCCCTTGCTCCGAAGCTCGGCGCTGCTGGCCTTTTTTCGCTCGTAGGCCTTGACGAACTGCTTCTCGAACTCCTGCCGTCCCTGCTCCAGGGTGACTCCATTTCCAACCAACTCGTCGATGATCTCGCCTAGCTCGAAGCTCTTGGTGGTTCTTGCATCGCCCATGAGGGCCTCCTTGACTCGTTGTTGCCTGGAGATCATACAGGGGTTGGTCATAAGAGGCAACGTTCTAGTCCAACCCGAGGTTAGACTCCATGACCATGCCTTCTAAGAATCCCGTCGTCTTCGCCATCGAGACGTCGTGCGACGACACCGCCTGCGCCCTGGTGGACGGGGACGGGCGGGTGTTGGCGTCGGTGGTGAGCCGGCAGCTCGCCGCCCACCGGCCGTTCGGCGGCGTGGTGCCGGAGATCGCCTCCCGGGAGCACCTCAAGAACTGGCCCCCGGTCTGCGAGGAGGCGCTGTCCCGGGCCGGCCTGGAGCTGGCCAACGTCGACGTGGTGGCCGCCACCCGGGGGCCCGGCCTGGTGGGGGCTCTCCTGGTCGGCCTGTCCCTGGGCAAGGCGCTGGCCTACGGCCTGGGCAAGCCGTTCCTCGCCGTCCACCACCTGGAGGGCCACCTCTACTCGCCGTTCCTGGCGCCACCCCCCGGCGACGAGGGCCCCATCACGGCCAGCGACCCGGTACCCGACCCGTTCGTCGGCCTGGTGGTCTCCGGCGGCCACTCCAACCTCTACGCGGTGGAGGACGGGGCCATTGAAACGCTGGGCCAGACCCGGGACGACGCCATGGGGGAGGTCTTCGACAAGGTGGGCAAACGCCTCGGCCTGCCCTACCCCCAGGGGCCGTGGGTGGACCGCCTGGCCGAGATCGTCGACCCGGCGGGCACTGGAGATGCCGGCGACACCGGAGACAGCAGAGACAGCGGTGACAGCGGTGAGCCGGTCGGCCCCGGCGATTTCGGCATCGCCGACCTGCCCGGCTACGACGTCTCCTTCTCCGGCCTGAAGAGCCAGGCGTTGAACGCCATCCAGCGGTTGGAGCGGGACGGCGTCGACACCGACCTTTCCGGCCTCGGGCCCGACGACGCGGCACCCACCGAGGTGGGCCGCCTGCTGGCCCGCTTCCGTGCCGCCGCCGTCGGCCAGATCCTCGGCCGCCTCGACGCCCTCCACGACCAGCGCCGCCGCGAGGGCAAGCCGTTCCCGGTGCTGGCGGTCTCCGGCGGCGCCGCCGCCAACCGCCGCCTGCGCCGCGACCTGGCCACCTGGGCCGCGGCCCACGGCGTCGAGCTGCGTCTGGTGGACCTGCCCTACTCCGGCGACAACGCGGCGATGATCGCCCACGCCGCCCTGCTGCGCCACCGCCGCGGGGAGAGCGACGACCCGTTCGCCGCCGAGGCCGAGAGCCGGCTGGCCATCCCCTGAACGAGACCTTCTTCTTCCGCCACACCCCGACCCACTCCGACACACTCTGACCCGAAACCCCGACCCGACCACCTGGAGACACCCATGAACCCCACCCGCAAGGCGGCGAGCCGCCCACACACCCGCCCCGCCGGCACCCCGGCCCTGATCCTCGCCCTGGCCCTGGCCGCGAGCCTCGGCCTGGCCGGCTGCGCCACCAGCGGCGACGCCACCCCCGCCGCGCCCGCCGAGGCCGCCCCGCCCCCCGTCGCCGCGGCGGTGGAGGGGGCCGAGGGGGCCGTCGATGAAGACGTGCTGCTGGAGGATGAAGGGACCCAGAGCGAGACCGGCGACGCCGACGCCGACGCCGAGCCGGCGCCGGCCGGCGGCCTCGACGCCCTGCTCTCCTCCATGGACCCCAGCGCCGACCCCTGCCAGGACTTCTACCGCTACGCCTGCGGCGGCTGGCTGGACACCACCGAGCGGCCGGCGGACCAGGCGCGCTGGGTGCGCAGCTTCTCGGTGATCAACGAGCGCAACCAGCAGGTCGTGCGCGGGCTGCTGGAGGACGCCGCCGCCGACCCCGCCGGCACCCCCGCCCGCCGGCGCATCGGCGAGTACTACTCGGCCTGCATGGATGAGGCGGCGGTGGACGCCGCCGGCACCGCGCCGCTGGCGCCGTGGCTGGAGCGCATCGAGGGAGTCGAGGACGCGGGGTCGCTGATGCGGGTCACCGGCGAGCTTTTCCGCATTGGCGTCGAGCCGCTGTTCGGCATCGCCACCATCGCCGACTTCGCCCAGCCCGACACCAACATCGCCTTCACCTTCCAGGGCGGCCTGGGCATGCCGGAGCGCGACTACTACGTCTCCGAGGACGAGACGAAGCGCGAGCTGCTGGAAAAGTACGAGGCCCACGTCGCCCGCATGCTCGGCCTGCTGGGTGAAGACGACACCGCCGCCAAGGCGGAGCGCATCGTCGCCTTCGAGACCGCCCTGGCCGAGATGTCCCGCCCCGCCACCGAGATGCGGCAGATGGAGAAGCTGTACAACCGCATGGAGGTGAGCGGCCTTCAGGAGCTCACCCCCGACCTGCCCTGGGACGCCTTCTTCAGCGCCGCCGGCCACCCGCAAGTCGAGGCGATGAGCGTTGCGACGCCGGAGTTCTTCGAGGGGCTGGAGCCGCTGATCGCCGAGACCTCCTGGCAGGAGCTGCGCACCTACCTGCGCTGGCACCTGGTCAACGAGACGGCGCCGCTGCTGCCGGCCCGGTTCGTCGAGGCGGACTTCGAGTTCTTCGGCCGCGAGCTCTCCGGCCAGCCGGAGATCCAGCCGCGCTGGAAGCGCTGCGTCAACGCCACCGAGGGCGCCCTCGGGGAGGACGTGGGCAAGCTCTACGTCGCCGAGCGCTTCGCCGGCGACTCCAAGGAGATCGCCACCGAGATGATCGCCGACATCCAGACCGCCTTCGCCGGCGCCCTGCCGGAGCTGAGCTGGATGGACGAGGGCACCCGCGGCGTGGCGCAGGAGAAGGCCGACGCGGTGACCGACAAGATCGGCTACCCGGACACCTGGCGCGACTACTCGGACGTCGAGACCGCTCCAGAGGCCCACTTCGCCAACTCGCTGGCGGCCCGGGAGTTCGCCTTCGACTTCGAGATGGCGAAGATCGGCGAGCCGGTGGACAAGAGCGAGTGGGGGATGACGCCGCAGCAGGTCAACGCCTACTACAACCCGCTCTACAACGAGATCGTCTTCCCCGCCGGCATCCTGCAGCCGCCGTTTTTCGACCGCACCTTCCCGGCGGCCATGTCCTACGGCGCCATCGGCGCGGTGATCGGCCACGAGCTGACCCACGGCTTCGACGACAGCGGCCGCAAGTTCGACCCCGAGGGCCGGTTGCGGGACTGGTGGGACCCGGCGGCGGTGGAGCGCTTCGAGGAGCGCGCCCAGTGCGTCCGCGACCTCTACTCCGGCTACCAGGTGGAGGACGGCGTCTTCGTCAACGGCGAGCTGACCGCGGGGGAGAACATCGCCGACATCGGCGGCCTGAAGCAGGCCCACGCCGCTTACGAGCTGTGGGAGGGGCGCCACGGCGCGCCGGACCTCGACACCGACCTGACCTCGGAGCAGGTCCTGTTCGTCGCCTTCGGCCAGGTCTGGTGCTCGCTGGTCAGCGAGGAGTTCGAGCGCATGCAGGTCACCGTCGACAGCCACTCGCCGGGGCGCTTCCGGGTCATCGGCCCGGTGTCCCAGAACCCCGACTTCGCCGAGGCCTTCTCCTGCGAGGCGGGGGACCCGATGGCACCGGCGGACCGCTGCCAGGTGTGGTGACCGCGGGCCGGCCGCGCCGTCAGCCGGGAGGGCAGCGGCGCGGCGGCGTGGACGGGGCGGAACCGGCCAGGCGCTGGATCTCCGCCCCGCTGTCGACGCTCCAGGTCCTGGCGGCTCCAGGGGTGGAAGCCGGTGGTCTGCCGCTCGTAGGGGGGCAGGGCGCCCGCGGCGGCGGCCAGGGCGCGCTCCGCCGCCGCGTGGGCCATGGCCTCCGGATCCTGGGCCACCACCGCCTGGAGAACGTCCCGCCGGTCCGTCAGCATGGCCGCCAGCGTCGGGCTCAGGTCGATGCCGAAGACCCACACCTCCCCCTGCCGGCCCAGGTCGTAGGCCGCCTCCACCGCCGCCTGGGTGCCCCTCTCGTTGGTAGCCCACAGCACCGCGGGGCCCGGGTGCCGGCGCAGCAGCTCGCAGGCGTCGGCCATCTCCCCAGCGTCGCTCAGCACCCGGTAGTCGGCCTCCCGCAGCCGGGCGTCGGCTGCCCCCCGCCTCTCCCCCAGGGCAAGGCGCAAACCGTGCAGCCGCTGGAAGCAACCCTCACCGAGGCAACTGCGGTAGACCAGGAGGGGAAGCCTCGGCGGCAGCTCCGCCTGGTGGCGGCGCCACCACTCCAGCAGCGCCAGGCCCGAGGCGTGGCCCAGCGGCGCGTCCTCGGTTTCGAAGCTGGCGACGAAAACCTCATCCCCCCACCCGCTGTCCGGGCACTGGTCGTAGCAGACGAGGGTGACCCCGGTGTCGCGCACCGGCGTCAGGTCCTCCACCTCGAAACCGGTGGCGCGCAACAGAACGGCGTCGAAGCGCCGCGCGAAGCGCTCCAAAGTCTTCCCCTGACCGTCGGCCACCGGCAACATCCCGATTCTGACCTCCACCTCACCGCCGACCTCCCGGGCGGCGCGCCGCACCCCGGCTGCCACGGCGTCGAAGAAGTACTGCCGCTCCGGGACCAACAGGCCGAGGCGGAGGGTGGGGTCGGCGGCGCGCCCACTGGAGTCGGCGACCGAAGGGGGCACGGAGCGGGCGCCGGCGAACAGCCCGCCCCCCAGCCCCACGCCGTAGTCGAAGCTCGCGCCCTCGAGGTGGGCGGCGTCGAAGGCGGTGAGGAGGTTGAGGCGCGAGCGGCGAAAGCCCGCGCCCCGCAGGTCGGCAGCGAAGAACTGGGTCGAGCGCAGATCGGCGCCGGCGAAGCTCACCGCCGGTTGCGGCGTCCCTTCACCGCCTTGCGGGCAGCCGCGGGCGCGGTGCAACCCGGCACCCTCCAGCCGACTGCCCACGAAGCGGGCGGAGCAGAGGGCCGATTCATGGAGGCGGGCCGCGGTGAGGTTGGCGCGAAAGAGGTCGGCGCCGGTGAGGTCGGCCTGCCGCAGGTCGGCGCCGGTGAGGTCGGCGCCATGGAGCTTGGCCGCTGACAGGTCGGCGCCGCGCAGGTCGGCACCGCGCAGGTCGGCACCGTGGAGCTGGGCGCCGCGCAGGTCGGCGGCGGTCAGCGCAGCACCCCGCAGCCGGGCGCCGGTCAGGTCGGCGCCCTCCAGCACGGCGCCGCGCAGCTCCGCTCCGGTGTCGCGGTAGAGGCCGGGCAGGCGGGAAAGCCACGAGCCACTCAACAGCCGGTGGCGGCCCACCAGCAGGCGGCACCCATCCAGGTCGAGGCCGGCGAGCTGGGCGCCGGGCGCCTGAAGCCCGTCCATGGGGAAGCACTGGCGGTTGAGCCATTCGAGGGAAGGCTGCCGGTTGCCGTGGTGGCGCGCCCCGGCGGCTTCCATGACGGAGCTCCAGCGCGCCTCCCGCTGTTGCGCCCGGCGCTCGGGCAGGCCGAGGAAGAACGAGAGGATGGCGACCAGGATGGCCAGCCGGCCAAAGTACTCCAGGACCTCGAAGATGGAGCGCTCCTCGAACCACCGGGCCAGCCGGTACAGCGAGCGCTCGACGACCCCGGCGCGGGTCCGGCGGCTGAGAGCGTAGTCGGCGAGGAGAGACTCCAGTTCCTCCTCCGCCAGCCCCAGCCTGCGGGATTCACGGAGCACGACGTAGCGCCGCTCCAGGGGATCGCTGACCGAGCTGACGCGCTCGAAGCATTCGGCCATCTGCTCGGCCGAGGGTGGCCGCGTCAGGGGGTCCCGCCGCTCCTCCCCCGGTGCCGATGGGTGGAAGTCTGCCATCGTGGCTCTCCCGGCGGCACGCCCCATCCAATAGAAAGCGCACCTTTGTTTAGATAATTATGAATTCTATCCGGTGAGCGGCCGTTTGTCGCCACCCGCCTCCCCCCTGGGTGACTGGTGAGAAATGCGGGCTTGGCTGGCGGGCAGGGACGCGGGTTAGCCCGGCGGGCAGGCGCGGGCGGGCGCCCGGGGGAATGACTCCGGGTCGGCCTGGCCCGCCAGCTCGCGGATCGCCGACCGTTGCTCGGCGCTCATCCCCTGCCGCGCCCAGGTGCGGTGGCCGGTGATCAACCGCTCGTAGGGGACCGGCTCGTTGCGGGCCGCCGCCAGCGCCCGGGAGGCGGCGACATAGCCCATCTCCCCAGGGTCCTGGGCCACCACCGCCTGCAACGCACCCTGGGGCTCGACGAGCATGGCGGCCAGGGCGGGGCTCCAGTCGATCCCGAAGACCGATACCTCCCCCTGCCGGCCGAGGGCGTGGACCGCCTCCACCGCCGCCTCGGTACCCTGCTCGTTGGTCGCCCACAGCACCGCCGGCCCCGGCTGCCGGCGCAGCAGATCGCAGGCCGCGGGGTAGAGGTCCTCGCCAACGGCCACCCGGTAGGCCGCCTCCCGCAGCGAGCCGGCGTGGCGGCTGGTCACCGAACCGGGGCCCCTCAACTCGTCGCGGAGCCCCCGGACGCGGCGGAAGCAACCCTCGCCGAGACAACTGCGCAAGACCAGGAGCGGCACGTCCGGGGGCAGGGATCGCCGCCGCTGCGCCTGCCACTGGCGCAGCACCTCGCCGCTGGCGGTGCCCAGGTTCTCGCCGGTCGATTCCGTACTGACCACGAAGACCTCCGCGCCCCAGGCACCCTCTGGGCACTGGTCGTAGCAGGCCAGGGCGACGCCGGCGTCGCGCAGCGCCAACACCTCCCGCAGCTCCAGCCCCGGCATGCGCAGAACCACCGCATCGGCGCGGTCATCGATCTCGGTCAACAGCGGCGGGTGGGGGCCCCCCAGATCGACTCCCAGCTCATGGGCCGTCACCCCGATCCTGGGATCGACCTCCAGGGCCGCCCGCACCATCCCCTGCCGGACTTCGGTGAAGAAGTGCTGCTGGTCGGGCTGGACGAGGGCCAGGCGCAGGGGTGGGGTCGCCGAGCCCCGGTCGCCCGCCGCCGGCGCCACATCTCCCGGGCTGGCGGGGGGGACCGCGGCGGCGGCGAAGAGCTCCGCCCCTGGAACGGTGGTGTGGTCGAAGCGGGCCCCAGCCAGGTCAGCCCCGTCGAAGGCGGTCTGGCGATCGACCCGGACGCGGTGGAAGCGGCCGCCCCGCAGGTCGGCGGCGAAAAGGTGGGCACCGGTGAGATCGGCGCCAGAGAAGTTGGCGAAGGGGACGGTGCCCGCAGGATCGGTGGCCGCGGGATCGGTGACCGCGGGATCGGTGACCGCAGGGTCGGTGGTAGCGGTCGAGGAGCCCGCCGAGGAGGAGACGTCGGGAGACGCGCCAGCGGGCGATCCCCCGGGGGCCGGCCCCGTCTCGGCCGCCGCCGGGCACCCCTCGGCATGGTCGAGCTCGGCGCGGCGCAACCGGCTGGCGACGAAACTGGTGCCGCACAGCCGCGCCAGGTGGAGGGTGGCGCCGGTGAGATCGGCCTGGAACAGGTTGGCACCGGTGAGATCGGCCCCGAACAAGTTGGCCCCGGTCAAGTCGGCCCGCACCAGCACGGCGCCGGTCAGATCAGCCCCGACCAGGTCCGCGCCGCTGAGGTCGGCGCCGGACAGATCGGCCCGGGCCAGGTGGGCATTGCTGAGGTCGGCGCCGCGCAGACGCGCTCCCTCCAGGTTGGCAGCGGTCAGGTCGGCGCCCTTCAGGTTGGCACCCCGGTAGGCGTAGAGAAAGGGCAGGACTGGCCCCAGCCAAGCCCCACCGACGGTCAGCCCGCCGGGCAACTGGTGGCAACGGTCCAGGGCCAGCCCCGAGAGCTGGGCCCCGGGGGCGGCGACCCCCTGTAGCGGGAAACACTGGCGGTTGAGGATTTCCAGCGACCCCACGCGATCACCGTCGTAGGACCCGCCGGCGGCGGCCTGCACCATCTCCCAGCGGCTCGCCCGATGCTGCGCCCGGCGCTCCGGCAGGCCGATGAAGAAGGAGGCGATGGCGAAGACGATGGCCAGGCGGCCGACGTACTCCAGAATCTCGAAGAACGAGCGCTCCTCCAAACGCCGGGCCAGGCGGTACAGCCAGCTCTCCAGGGTGCCCCGCCGGGTGCGTCGACCGAGGGCGAAGTCGGCGAGCAGCGCCTCTAGCTCGCCCACCTCCACCTCGAAACCCTCCGCCTCCCGCAGCAGCGCGAAGCGGCGATCCAGCGGATCCCGGATGGCGGCCAGCCTGCCGTAGCAGGCGGCCACCTCCCCCGGGGTGGGATGGCGCGCCCGGTCCGGGCCCGCCATCGGCGGCCGGCCCCGGGGTGGATCGTCGTCGATCTGCCCAGGCATCAACCCTCCTCGTTCAACCTGGCCCGCAATTGAGTATGGATTCACGTAGTCTAGTGCACCTACCCCCCGCAGCCCGGCGAGCCCCGCCTGTTGTGGTAAAAGGGGCCATCCGACGCCGCACCCCAGGGGGCCCCAACAGAGTGGAGACGGACGTGACCCGAGAACACCTCTTCAGCCAACCCCGCCGCCGCGCCGGCGGTCCCTCCCCCGGCCACCCGTGGCTCGCGCCGACCCTCGTGCTGACGGTCCTGATGACGCTTGCACTGGCCCTGGTGCCGGCGGGCCCGGCGATGGGCCACGATGATCCTCCCGAGACGCCCGGCGACCCCGGCGAGGCGGCCTCCCAACTTCCCTGCCGTGACGGCCGGGCCGGCATCTACCCGTGCCACGACGTCGATCTGGTGGCCTTCCTCCCCCGGGACGGGATGGGCCTCGGCGGCACCGAGACCGCCGCCGACATCTGGGGCTGGACCGACCCGGCCACCGGCATCGACTACGCCCTGGTGGGCCTGTCCACCGGCACCGCCTTCGTCTCCCTGGAGGAACCGGCGTCGCCGCGCTTCCTGGGCACCCTTCCGACCCGCACCCTGGCGGCGCCGTGGCGCGACCTGAAAGTCTTCCGCAACCACATGTACGTGGTCGGCGACGTCGTCCAGCACGGCCTCCAGGTGTTCGACCTGACCCGGCTGCGGGGCGTCAACTCGCCCCGGAACTGGCAGGCCGACGCGGTCTACGCCGGCCCCGGCTTCGGCGTCCTCGGCGGTTTCAGCCTGGGTAGCGTCCACAACGTCGCCATCGACGAGGCCAGCGGCTTCGCCTACGCCGTAGGCTCGAACACCTGCGACGCCGGCCTGCACATGATCGACCTCGCCAACCCGGCCCGGCCGCGGTTCGCCGGTTGCTTCGGCGAGACCGGCTACATCCACGACACCCAGTGCGTCGTCTACCACGGCCCCGACTCCGCCAGCGCGGGGCGGCAGGTGTGCTTCAACGCCAACGTCTCCTCCCTCTCCGTGGTGGACGTCACCGACAAAGGGGCGCCGCGGCTGCTGGCCAACGTCCCCTACTCCGGGGCGGCCTACGCCCACCAGGGGTGGCTGACCCCGAACCACCGCTACTTCCTCCTCGGCGACGAACTGGACGAACTGCAGAACGGCCACCGGGCCCGCACCTACGTCTTCGACGTCTCCGACCTGGTCAACCCACGCCTCACCGGCGTCCACACCAGCGCCGAGCCGGTGACCGACCACAACCTCTACGTGCGCGGCGACCACGTCTACCAGGCCAACTACTTCTCCGGCCTGCGCATCCTGGAGATGGAGAACCTGGCTCAGGGGCGGCTCACGGAGGTGGCCTTCTTCGACACCGTGCCCGACCGCCAGGAGCCCGGCTTCGGCGGCGGCGCGTGGAGCGTCTACCCGTTCTTTGATAGCGGGCTGGTGATCGTCTCCTCCGTCGCCGAGGGGCTGTTCGTGCTGCGGCCGCGCCTGGGCGGCCACCACGACGCCGCACGGCCGGCCGGCCAAGAGGCGCCGCGCCCCCACGAGCTGCGGGAGACCCCCCTGGGTCCAGAGGCCGGGGAAGGCGCCAGGACTTTGCCAGGCAGGGGGCTGGCAGGAGGCAGGGGGTAGGAGGAGTAGGAGGTAGGAGGTAGGAGGTAGGAGGTAGGAGGTGGGGAGACGACCGGGCCGCCCTCAGCGGCCCGGCCAGCCGGGGGGTGCCCCGGTGGAGATGTGGCTTCCGGTCAGAAGCCGAACGACAGGCTGGCCACGCCGCTGAAGCCGCTCAGGTCGTCGGTGTCGTCGCTGAAGGAGAAGCCGGTGAGGTCAAAGTTTTCCAGCGTGTGGAGGTACATCACCTCGCCGCCCAGCTCCCAGCGCTGACCGAGGGGCCAGCGCACGCCGCCGATGGCGTGGAGCCCGGTGGAATGCGCCTCCGAGTCGAACGCGAGGCCGCCGGAGGAGAACCGCGCCGTCCCGGACAACTGCGCGTCGACGTAGGACGGCCCGCCGCCGGCGAACCAGCTCCAGCCCTGGCCCGCAGTCTCACCGTTGTAGGCGGCGGTGAGGTGGACGATGGAGAGGTCGGCCTCGACGTCGAAGGTCGGGGTGAGAGCGGCGGGCCCCGCGGCGGGCACGAAGGCGCCCTCGCCGTCCGCCTGCTCGTAGGCCAGGCGCAGGGAGAACGACGGCCAGCGCACCTCGCCCTGAAGCCCCAGCAGATCGGTGGTGCCGTCGAAGACGTCCTCGTAGAGGCCGTTGCCCGACAGGTCGGCGACGCCAGCACGGATGCCGAGGTGGAAGTCAGGCTGGGCCGAGGCGGGGACGGCGAAGCCGAGGGACAGGGCGGTGAGCAGGCAAAGGGCGGGCACGAGGCGTGAGGTGAGGACGGACTTCATGAAGACTCCTTCGAGGACTGCAAGGGTGGTTGGCGTAGCTGATGACGTGCATTTCACGGTCTCTTTACGCCTTCAATTTCGCGAGGGTTGCAAAGATTCCTCGAAGAAACGGCCGGCCCCCCCCCTCGGCGGCTCACCGGGGGGCGCGCTCACCGGGGCGTCGGGGTGGGGGGTGCCAGCTCCAGCGTGCGCAACGCCTCGCGCGCCGCCCGGGCCACCCGGGGGTCGGGATCGTGGGTGAAGGGCTCGATGGCCCGGGCCAGGTCCGGGTCCCCCAGGTCGGCCAGGAGCAGCAGGGCCGTGGGCCGCGCCGCCGGCTCCTCCAGGGCGCGCAGCAGAAGCCCTCGGCCCGCCTCCCCGGAGCGCCCGACGAGGACGGCGGCCAGGTCGTGCACGTCGGCGTCGGAGGAGGTCAGGGCGGCGACCAGCCGCCGCCCCGCGGCAGGCAACCCGACCCGCCAGCCGGCGTAGGCGGCGAGGATCGGCGCCGAGCGGGTCAGCGTCGCCAGGCCGCCGGCGGCCATCCTAGAACCCGACCCGACCGGGAACGTCGTGGCGCTGCCAGGTGCCCGGGTCCCGGGCCGCGCTGTGGCTGAACCAGACCGGCAGGACGACCTCCTGGATCTGGGGGTCCCGGAAGCGCTGCCCGCCGCCGTCGGCCAGGATCACCAGGTCGAGGCGCACCCGCACCGACACCGCCCGCTGGACACGGTCGAAGTCGGGCCAGTAGACGTGGCGGTGAACCGGGCAGGCCAGGAACATCATCATCTCCGATTCGAGACCCAGTTGGCTGGCCAGCATCATGACGTTGGCGCCGTGGCTGTGCCCCAGGAGGGTGATCCCCTGCTCGTCGTGGCCCTCGACCCAGTCGAGAAGGTCCCGGGCCCCCAGGCTGCGGGCGGCAGGGCTGTACCCCCCCGACCAACCGAAGCGGTCCGCCTGGTCGTACAGGTCGGCGAAGCGGGGCACCTGCGTTTTCAGATAGTCGTGGAACTCCCCTCCCGGCGGCCACCACGAGGAGCCGGCGGCCCAGGTGCCGTGGACCAGCATGCTGGTCTCCCCGGCGCCCATCTCCGGCGCCCCTGCCGAGCCTTGGGCCAGACGGGCCAGGGCCGGGTGATCGGGGGCGAACTGGGCCAAGCCGGTGGCCGCCAGCTCGCAGACGTCCGCTTCCCCATGGGCGAGCCCCTCTTCCAGCACCGGCACCAGGCGGAGGGGGTCGGCGGCCAGCGGCAGGTAGGCGATGGCGGCGGCGGTGCCGACCAGCGGTTCGGGATGGTACAGGCACGCCTCCAGAAAGAGGGCCAGGCGGTCCGGCCGGGGTTGCCGACAGAGCTCCTCGGCCAACTCGCCGTAGTCGCTGGGCCCGAGGCCCGGGGCGTAGCCCCCCTCCCCTTCCCCGGGCTCCGGCCCACCCTGGGCCAGGTGGGGCGACGACTCGGCCTCCAGGCCGCAGCGGTCGGACAACTCGATGCGGACCTGCTCATGGGAGTACCGGGCGCCGGTGGGCCGGACCAGCGGCACCTCGAGGGTCTCCACGTCCTCCACCGGTGCCGCCTCGGTGAAGCCGCCGGCACCGCTGGCGGCGGCGACGGCGGCGAGGCCGGCCAGGTCGTCGCGCTGCTGGTTGCCCAGCAACAGCAGGCTGGCGGCCAGGGACTGGGCGGCGGAATCACCGGCGGTGGCGCTGGCCTCGACCAGCGTCAGCGGTGGGTTCTCGTGATCGGTGACGGCGGTGTAGGACATGCGTGCCTCCTGTGGAATTAGCCCGGATTATTCATGAACGCCCGTAGCGAGAGTGTTCAGGGCTTAGGCTCCGGGGCTCAGAACGCGAAGGACAGGGTGGCGGCGCCGGCGATCCCCTCCAGGTCGTCGGTGACCAGGCCTTCGACCTCCAGCAGATCGCTGATCGTGTAGTAGAGGATCTCGCCGCCGAGCTCCCAGCGCGGGCCCAGGGCGCGGCGCACGCCGCCGGCGGCGTGGAAGCCGGTGGCGCTGTTGCTGCGCCGGCCCAGGATCCCGTCCTCCTCGGCGTCGGCGAAGGAGACGCCGCCGCCGGCGAACCAGCCCCAGGGGCCGGCGCCGCCGCCGTTGTAGGCGGCGGTGAGGTGGTAGAGGTCCAGCGACAGCTCCACCGCGGAGCCGGGGAGGACGTTGCCGCCGCCCACCACGTCCGGGATGAAGAGGTCGCCGTCGGCGTCGGCCTGCTCGGCGGCCAGGCGGAGGGAGAAGGCCGGCCAGCGGGCCTCGGCCTGGAGGCCCAAGGTGGTGACCCCGCCGTCGTAGACCTCGTCGTACAGGCCGCTGCCGGAGAGATCGGCGTAGCCCGCCCGGGCGCCGACCAGGAAGTCGGGCTGGGCGGCGGCGGGAAGGGCGGCGGCGGCCAGGAGCGCGGCCAGGGCGGCACAGGCAGCCAGGCGGCCGGCGAGGTGACCGTCGAGAGGGCCGGCGAGGCGGGTGAGGTTGCGCGAGGGGAAGCGGATCGGCATGGGATCTCCTTCGGGTGGCTGCCGGCGAACGGCAGTGTCTGTGCAACGAATGTCTGGGGAGAATCTTACGGCAAGGCGCTCCCAGACCCCGAGCACGGCGTGGGACACGTTATGATTCGCCTCCCCCCGGGCCCTCGGGCCGCCGCCCGTCACCACCACACACCCCATAGCCACAGGACGTCCAGATGCAACCCCACGAGAGAATCCGCAACTTCTCCATCATCGCCCACATCGACCATGGCAAGTCGACCCTCGCCGACCGCCTGCTGGAGCGCACCGAGGCGGTCTCGTCGCGGGACATGCAGAACCAGGTGCTGGACGACATGGACCTGGAGCGGGAGCGGGGGATCACCATCAAGGCCCACGCGGTGCGCCTGGAGTACAAGGCCGAGGACGGTGAGACCTACGTCTTCAACCTGATCGACACCCCGGGCCACGTCGACTTCAGCTACGAGGTGTCGCGCTCCCTGGCCGCCTGCGAGGGGGCGCTGCTGGTGGTCGATGCCGCCCAGGGGGTCGAGGCCCAGACCCTGGCCAACGCCTACCTGGCGGTGGACAGCGAGTTGGAGCTGATCCCGGTGATCAACAAGATCGACCTCCCCCAGGCCGACCCGGAGCGCATCCAGGAGCAGATCGAGAGCGTCATCGGCCTGGACGCCCAGGAGGCGGTGCTGACCTCGGCCAAGATGGGCCAGGGGATCGGCGAGGTGATGGAGCGCATCGTCAGCCACGTACCGCCGCCGGAGGGCGACCCGGAGGCGCCGCTCAAGGCGCTGCTTTTCGACTCCTGGTACGACCCCTACCGCGGCGTGGCCTGCCTGTTGCGGGTCATCGACGGCACCCTGAAGGCCGGCGACGACATCCGCTTCATGGCCTCCGGCCGCACCTACGAGGTCGACGAGGTGGGCGTCCACCTGCCCAAGGCGACGCCGGTCAAGCAGCTCTCCACCGGCGAGGTGGGCTACGTCTACGCCGGCATCAAGGACCTGATCCAGGCCCAGATCGGCGACACCGTGACCCACCCGGACCGCCCCACCGAGAAGGCGTTCCCCGGCTTCCAGGAAGTCAAGCCGATGGTCTTCGCCGGCCTCTTCCCGGTTTCCGCCGACGACTACGAGGACCTGCGGGACGCGATGGACAAGCTGCGCTTGAACGACGCCTCCTTCAGCTTCGAGCCCGAGTCCTCCGCCGCCCTCGGCTTCGGCTTCCGCTGCGGCTTCCTGGGCCTGCTCCACATGGAGATCGTCCAGGCGCGGCTGGAGCGGGAGTTCGACCTGGATCTGATCACCACCGCCCCCGGGGTCAGGAACGTGGTCCACACCACCGACGGCGAGAGCTTCGAGATCGACAGCCCATCAAAGCTCCCGGACCCGGGAATGCTCGAAAAGATGGAGGAGCCGTACATCCGCTCCACCATCCTCACCCTGTCGGACTACGTCGGCGGCATCCTCACCCTGGCGGAGGACCGCCGGGGCGAGCAGGTGCGGATGGAGTACCTGTCCACCGACCGGGTGATGATCGAGTACGACTTCCCCCTGGCCGAGGTGATCCACGACTTCTACGACCGCCTGAAGTCGGTCTCCCGGGGCTACGCCTCCTTCGACTACCAGATGCAGGGCAACCGGGTGAGCGACCTGGTCAAGCTCGACGTCCTGGTCAACGGCGAGCCGGTCGATGCCCTGTCCTTGATCGTCCACCGGGACAAGGCCTACGAGCGCGGCAAGTCGCTGGTCGAGAAGATGAAGGAGCTGATCCCGCGGCAGATGTTCGAGGTGGCGATCCAGGCCGCCATCGGCAACCGGGTCATCGCCCGGGAGACGGTCCGCGCCCTGGGCAAGAACGTCACCGCCAAGTGCTACGGCGGCGACGTCACCAGGAAGCGCAAGTTGATCGAGAAGCAGAAGGAGGGCAAGAAGCGCCTGAAGCGGGTCGGCAAGGTGGACATCCCCCAGGAGGCGTTTTTGGCGGTGCTCAGCGTGGACTGAGCGTGGATTGAGCGTGGACTGAGGCTCCGGCGGCGAGGGCCCGGCCGTGAGCGAAGGCGCCGGCCAGGGAACACGAGCCCTCCCCGGCCCGTAAGTGGTTTCGTGATGCAGGGTATTCTTGGAAGCACAATCCTGAACCACCCCACTGGAGCCGCTATGCCGGATCGAAGCCTCAGCACCGCCCTCCGCCCCGCCCTCCGACCCGCCGCCAGTCTCCTGGCCGGCCTCCTTCTCCTCTGCCTGCTGCCGGCCCCGGCGGCGGGCGCGGCGGAACGCCCCACCCTGGTGGGCCAGGTGACCGACGAGGAGTCGCAGCCGGTGGCCGGGGCCCGGGTGGAGATCCTGCGGCCCGAGGGGTGGTGGCAGGAAGCGGGCCGCGAGTTGGACGGGGGGGAGCGCGAGGCGGTGGCACGGACCACCAGCGACGAGGCGGGGCGCTACCGGGTGGAGCTGCCGGAGCCCGGCTTCTTCGAGATCCGCGTGGCGACGGAGGGTCGGGTGCACTATGCCTTCGAGGTCGGGCCCGTGGAGGGCGTGGAGGTGGTCGGCGACGCCATCCTGACGCCGGCCGAGACGGTGACCGTGGTGGTGGTGGACGGCGACGGAGCACCGGTGGCCGGGGCCCGGGTGGCGGTGGCCGGCGACGGCGGCGACCGGGTGTCTCGCCGCGGCCCGTTCCCCGCCGTCATGGACCACAGCGACCGGCAGCTCGCCCACACCGGTGACGACGGCACCGCCCGCTTCGAGCGGCGCGAGGGCGAGACCCTGGCGGTCACCGTGCTGGCCCCCGGCTACGCGCCGGAACGGCTGAAAGAAGCGGAGGGCACGCGCCTGACCGTAGCGCTGGAAGCGGGCGAGACGCTGCCGGTGGAGGTGCGCGACGCTGACGGCGAGGCGGTGGCCGGGGCGGTGGTCGGCGTCGGCTCCCCCGCCGTGGCGGCCGGGCGGACCGCCCAGGACGGCCGCTTGGCGCTGACCCACGACCCGGAAGTGGAGACCCGGGTCGTCGCCTACGCGGAGGACGGCGGCCGGGCGACCGAGCTGGTGGCGGCGCGCGCGGCGGACGCCGACGGGGAGGCGGCGGACACCGGCGGCGACCCCGACCCGCCCCTGATCCTCACCCTGCCGCCCCGGGCCACCCTCACCGGGCGCACCCTGGCGCGGGGGGAGCGGCAGCCGGTGGCCGGCGCCTGGGTGTGGGTCAACCCCCTCTCCCACCAGGCCGCCCGCTCCGACTCGCGGGGCAACTTCACCCTCTCCACGCCGAGCCGGGACGGCCGTGCCTACCTCCGTGCCGACGCCGTCGGCTACGCTCCCTCGGCCGAAATGCTCCGGCCCGCCCAGACCACCGGGAACGAGACGGTGACCCTGCTGCTGGCGCCGACCCTGTCCGCCTCGGGCCGGGTGGTGGACGGCGCCGGCCAGCCGGTGGCCGGGGCCGAGGTGTGGAGCGAGCCCGCGGACGGCCGCCTCCCCACGCCGACGCCCGGGGACGAAAGCTTCACCGACGCCGAGGGACGGTTCCACCTCGCCGAGCTGGTGGCCGACAGCCGCCACACCCTGAACGCCCGCCACGACGACTTCGCCCCCGGCAGGCTGGACCTGGGGCCCGCCCCCGCCGGCACCCTCGTCGAAGGGTTGGAGATCACCCTCGAGCCCGCCAGCGTCGCCTTCGGCCGCGTGGTGGACGTCGACGAGTCCGCGGTCCCCGGCGCCGAGGTGACGTTGACCCCGGGGCTGGAGGGCAGCGACATCTCGGCCCTGTTCCGGATGGCCAGGGGTGGCGTCACGCCCCATTCCACCACCACCGACCGGGAAGGCTATTTCGAGATCGGCGGCCTGGGCGACGGCCGTTTCAACCTGGCCGCCGGCGCGGCCGGCTTCGCCCCCTTGAACGTGCCCGGCGTCGAGCTGCCCGCCGGCGGCGGCCGTGTCGATCTGGGCACCCTCTTCCTGGAGCCGGGCCTGCGCCTCGAGGGCCGCGTCGTCGGCAGCGGCGGGGAGCCGGTGGCGGACGCCCGGGTGGGGGCCTCCGACGACTCCGCGTTCGGCGTGCCCAACCTGGCCGGGGTGGATGCCGAGGGCAAGGAGACCAGGACCGGTGCGGACGGCCGGTTCGTCCTCGACGACCTGGCCCGCGGCGCACGGCTGACCGTGTGGGCGGACGCGGAGGGGTACGCCCGGGCCTCGCTGGAGGGCGTCGAGGTCCCCACCGAGGGGCCGCTGAGCATCGTCCTGGAGCCCTCGGCGACCCTCTCCGGCGTGGTCACCGACTCCTCCGGTGCGCCCATCGAGGGCGCACGCCTCGTGGTGCGCGGGAAGCTCGGCTTCGGGGGATTCCCCGGCGGGGCGTTCGCCAGCGACAGAAGCGACGAGGACGGCCACTTCAGCATCGAGGACGTGGCCCCCGGCAGTCTCGTGCTCTCGGCGATGGCGGAGGGGTTTTTGAGACAGGAACGCACCGGCCTGGAGGTGGTGGCCGGCGAGACGATGGACGACCTGCGCGTCATCCTCGAACCCGGCGCCACCGTCACCGGCCGGGTGCTGGACGCGCTGGGCAACCCGCTCTCCGACGCCCGGGTCTCCATCGTCCGAGACCGGATGGACTTCAGCATCAGCGGTGGAGCCTCGGCTTCCACGGACGCCGACGGCGTCTACCGCATGCCGGGCGTGCCCCCCGGCGAGCGGTCGCTGGAAGCGGAGCACGACGGTCACCAGCGCCAGGTGCGGGACCTGACCGTGGTGGTCGGCGAGAACCGCCTCGACTTCCGGCTCCAGGCCGGCGCCTCGGTGTCGGGCCGGGTGGTGGACGAGGGGGGAGCGCCGGTGGCCGGCGCTCTGGTCTCCGCCTCCGCCGCCGGCAGCGGGCCCACGTTCAGGGCCGACGGCGAGACCACCGACGACGCCGGCGCCTTCCAGCTGGAAGGCCTGAGCCCCGGGTCCTACAACGTGACGGCGCGGATGGAGGGCTACGCCGCGACCACCCTGGAGGAGCCGGTGGAGATCACCGGGGGCCCGGTCCAGGGCGTCGAGGTCGTGCTGAGCCGCGGGGCCGTGGTCACCGGCCGGCTGCTCGGCGCCGAGCTCGAGGAACTGGCCGGCGCCTCGGTCATCGCCGGTAACTTCAACCGCCAGGACCGCATGCCGCTCGTGGGAGCCGTCGACTACGAAGGCCGCTTCCGCATCGAGGGGGTGCCCGCCGGCGAGTGGACCCTGATGGCGCTGCTGGCTGACGGCTTGCCGGCGGCCCAGGAGCGGTTCACCGTGGCGCCGGGACAGCGCGAGGCGTCGGTGGACATCGACCTCGGTGCCGCCAAGGCCTCTCTCCGTGGCCGAATCCGCCTCGGCGGCGAACCGCTGGCCTCCGCCTTCGTCACCCTGGCGGGCCAGGACACGCCGGCCCGCGGCTTCGGGCGCACCGACCACCAGGGACGGTTCGAGATCCGCGGGCTGGAGGACGGCACCTACGAGATGGAGGTGGTGGGGCCCGACGTCAGCCGCAGACAGCGGCGGACGGTGGAGGTCCGTGGCGACACCGAGGTCGACGTCGACGTCGAGGTCTCCACGGTGAGCGGCGTGGTCATCGCCGGGGGCGAGCCGGTGGAGGGCGCCCGGGTGGAGATCGAGCTTACCGACGGCTCCCCCGACTTCCGGCTGCCGACCCGCACCGGCCCCGCGGGCCGGTTCCGCTTGACCGGGGTGACAGCGGGGAGCTACCGGCTGCGCGCCTCCGCCCAGGGTTACGCCCCCGGCGAAGCCACGGTGACGGTGGAGGAGGGCACCCCCCTGGCGGGGGTCGAGATCCGGCTGCAGCAGGCCGGCGGCCTGGAGCTGGTGGTCCTCGGCCCCTTCGGCGCGCCACCGGAGCGCCTGCACGTCGCGGCGATGGAGCCCGCCTCGGCCACCGTTCCCGGCACGGCCGGCGAGCTTCCTTTGAACGGCGGTCCGCCCACCGTGTACACGGCCAGGCCGCCGGTGGGGGAGGAGGGGAGGGTGCGCCTGGACGGCCTGCCCCAGGGGAGCTGGGACCTGCTGGTCGACGACGGCCGGTCGGCGGTGGCGCGGCGGCGGGTGACCTCACCGGGCCCGCCGGTGGTCATCGCCCTGGAGCGCGGCCACCAGCTCACCGTGCGGGTACCGGACCTGGCCGACCTCGGTCAGGTCGGCCGGGTCGAGCTGACCGGCGCCGACGGCCGGCCCTTCATCGACCTCGGCTGGACCGGCACCCAGAGCAACTGGGCGCTGAGCGGCGGCTCGGCCCAGGTGGGCAACCTGCCCGCCGGACGCTGGACCGTCACCGCATCCACCCCCGACGGGCGCACCTGGACCGGCAGCGTGGTGACGGCCGGCGGCGCGGCGGCGGAGCTGGTGCTGGAATGAGGCTCGCTGACCTGCTCGGAGGCCCGAGGATGACCAAGATCGACACCCACACCGATACCGACACCGACGTCCACACCCGACCGTCACCAGGGTGGTTCCCGCTGGTCGCCGCCTTCGTGCTGATGGCCGTGACCTGGGGCGGCGCGGTGCGCGCCGCCGACGCCGGAGAGCCCGGCACCACCTGGTCTTTCACCCTCACCGACCCCGACGGCCAGGCGGTGCCAGGGGCCCGGGTGACGTTGCGGCGCATCGAGCCCCTGGAGCAACGCCAACGCCGGTGGCTCAGCGGACAGCCGGACCGGCTCCTGGAGGAGGCCACCACCGGCGCCGACGGGATCGCCCAACTCGTCTTTCCCGCCGCTTCGCACCTCCAGTGGCGCGCAGAGGCGCCCGGATTCCACCCCGCCGTCCAATGGTTCCAAGGCTCGGCGGTCCACGGCCTGCCGACGCGGATCCCGTTGCTCACCGATCCGGGCCTGGAGCTGCGGGTGCTGGGCCCCGAGGGCCGGCCGGTGCCCGGTGCCCGGGTGCACCGTCTTCATCCCCTGGCCGGACCGCCGGCGCTGACGGGGGACGACGGCCGGGCCAGGTCCACCCAACCGGTGGTCGCCGGAAAGACCGGGCATGAGCAGCCGGTGGCTTACCGGGTGCTCCCGCCGAACGAGCGCGCCGACCTGGCGCCCTCTCCCTGGGTGGACGTGGAGGCTGCGCCCGGTGAGCCGTTCAGGGCCGAGGTGGTCTTGGCACCGGCCCGTCCCCACCGCCTGCGGGTGCTGGACGCGGCGGGCCAGCCCGCCGCAAACGTCCTGGTGCGCCTGGTGAACAGCGGATCGCCCGATCCCCACCACCGCCTGGCGTCGGAGGTGCCCCTCGCCCTCGGTGACGCCGACGGGCTGGTGGAGGTGCCCCGCCCCCTCTCCGGCGAGGCGCTGACGCTACGCCTGGTGGGTCCGGGCCTCGATTGGGCAACGGTGGAGCTGGCCCCCCCAGCCGACCCCGAAGGCACGGGGGCCACCCCCGCCAGCGTCCGCCTGCGCCCCCCCGGCGAGCTGCGCCTGCGGGTGTTGGACCACCGCGGCGGCGACCCGGTGCCGGGGGCCCGGGTCCTGATCTTGCCGAGTTTCGCGGCCCGCACCGGTCCGGACGGCGAGCTGACTGTCCGCTGGCCCTCACCCACCCGGCACCCCTATGGCCGCGAGACGATCCTGGTTTCCGCCGCCGGTTTCATGGATGCCACCCTCTCCCCGGCACACTTCCCCGAGGCCACCGACGGCACGGAGAGGACCGTCCACCTCACCCCGCTGGCTCGCCTCGCCGGGCGGGTCGTGGACTCCGAGGGCAGACCCGTGGCCGGCGCCCGCCTCATCATGTCCATCCGCGACTCGCCCTTCTCACCGGGCCTTTTCGCGAGCCGCACCCATTCGTCCGGCGACCGGACCACCGGGCCCGACGGGGGCTTCGAGATCATCGGCCCGCCGCCCCACCTGACCCTGTCGCTGCGGGTGGAAGCGGCGGGCCACGCGCCCGCCGAGGTCGCCGTGCAGGCCGTCGAAGCCGGCGAGTCGCGGAGCGGGATCGAGATCGTCCTGCCGCCGGGCCGCCGCGCCCGGGCCAGCGTCCTCGGCCCCAACGGCGCCCCGGTGCCCGGCGCCACCCTGGATGTGGCCCCCCACGGACCGGGCCAGGGCGACCTGGTGAGATCCGCCCCCATCCACTGCGACGCTGACGGGACGTGCACCGTGACCGGCCTCTCGGCCGGCCGCTTCGACCTGCGCGCCACCGCCCCGGGCCACGCCGCCACCCGGCGGCGGGGGGTGGAGGTGACGGGGGACGGCGGGACCGGCGCCCCGGTGGACTTCGGCACCCTCTACCTGGAGCCGGAGGCGGTGATCGCCGGCCGGGTCAGCGCCGGGGGCAGCCCTCTGCCCGGGGTACGGGTGTGGGCCACCCGGGGCCGCGGGGACGACGGCGATGATCCCCTGCCTGAGACCCGGAGCGGGGACGACGGCCGCTTCTCCCTCGGCGGCCTGGTCGCCGGGGCCCGGGTCCACGTCCACGCTCACCTGGAGGGACATCCGCCCGTCGTGGCGCCCTCGGTGGAAGCCCCGAAGGACGACCTGGAGCTGGGCGTCCCCCCCGGCGCCGAGGTGCGCGGCCAGGTGGTGGACTCCACCGGCGCCCCCGTCGAGGGGGCCTGGGTGGCGGCCCGCCCCGTCTTCGAGCCCGGCTCTCCCTACAGCCCCGAGGTGCGCCAGGCCGCCACCACCGGCAGCGACGGCACCTTCCACCTGGAGGCTCTGCCGCCCGGCGACCTGACCCTGACGGGCCACCAGGGGACCCTGCACAGCGACACCGCCGTCCGCCTGGAGCCGGGAGAGCGGCTCGGCGGGGTGCGCATCGTGCTGGAGGCCGGAGAGGAGGTGCGGGTGGTGGGCCGGGTGACGGACGGCGACGGCCTTCCCCTCGCCGGCGCCCACGTCCACCTGAGCGCCCGCCAGCCCAACGGCAGCCAGGGCGGCGTCAGCACGAACACCCGGAGCGACGGCACTTTTTCCTTCGACTCGAGCACCGAGGGCGCTCCCACCGCCGGCGGGCCGATGACCTACGAACTACAGGTGGACCACCCCGGCTACCTGGAGCACCGGCGGCCCCTGGGCACCGCCGGCGACCTGGCAGCCCTGGGCTCGGAGACGAGCCCCCTGGCCATCGTCCTGGCCGAGGGCGGCACCACCGTCTCCGGGATTCTCGTCGGCGAAGGCGGCGAGCCGGTGGCCGGCGCAACGCTCATTCTGGAGATTCCCACGCGCCCGGGCATGCGGGTCGGGTTCCGCAGCGACCGCAGCCACATCTCCATGAGCCGGCCGGACGGGACCTTCGAATTCCGCGACGTCGAGCCCGGGCGGTGGGTGCTCAACGCCCAGCACCCGGCCTGGGTGGACGCGGCCCTCGACGAGCCGGTGGAGGTGGGGACCGCCCCCGTCGATGACCTCCGACTGACCCTGGAGCGGGGCGCCACCCTCCTCGTGCGGGTCACCGGCCTCGAGCCCCGGGAGCTGGCCGGCGTCCGGCTGAAAGCCCAGCCCCAGGGCGACTCCCGCGGTTTCTTCGGGCTCCAGGGGCGACCGGACCACGAGGGCGTCGCCCGCCTGGCCGGTGCCTGGCCCGGCGAGTGGCGCCTCACCGTCAACGTCGGCGACGACAGCCGGCTGCGCTACGTCCCGGTGACCGTCGCCGGCGGGGAGCGCGAGGTCCCCGTGGAGATCGACTTCGGCAGCGGTGCCCGCCTGAGCGGCGAGCTGTGGGTCAACGGAGAGCCGCGGCAAGGCGCCCGCCTCACCCTCTCCGGCGACAACCTGTGGTTGCACACCGTCACCGGGCCGGAGGGGCGCTTCTCCTTCCCCGAGGTCGCCGACGGCGAGTACCGGCTGACCAGCACGTGGCCCCAGTTGGAGCGCGGGCTGACGGTGACGGGGCCTCGACACCTCCGCCTCGACCTGGAGACCGGGACCGTGGCCGGCCGGGTGGTCGGCGGGACCGGTGAGCCCGTGCGGGCCAAAGTGGAGCTGATCTCCCTGGGCGAGCCGCCCTCCGGCGGGCGCCGCCACCCGACCGTCAGCCAGAGCGGCCGGGCGAGCTTCCACTTCGAGGTGCCCCCGGGCCTCTACGGGCTGCGGGTCTCGGCCCCCGGCCACCAGACCCGGGAGTTCCAGGTGCAAGCGGGGCCGGGACTCGAAACCGGCGACATGGCCGTGACCCTCCCGGCCGTGGCGACCGGCACCCCGGCCTCCTGACCAGCCCGCGGAGGTTCAGCCGGGATGTGCTCCGACGAGATCTTCAGCAACTCGCCGTTGCCGGCGCTCCGGACGTCGCCCCAGGGCCCGGGCTCCCCCGACCCGTGGTGTGTCGGGGTGGGCCCGCCTACCGCTTGGCGAAGCCGGTGACGATGTAGGTGCCGGAGCGCTGGTCCTTCTTCAGCTTCACCAGGCCGTTGCGCTCGGCGTCCTCCAGCAGGTCGGAGAAGGTCGAGTAACCGTAGTAGCCCTCGTTGAACGACGGCTTCTTGCGCTGCATGGTCTGCTTGATCATGGAGCCCCAGAGGACGTCCTTGTTCTCCCGCAGCAGCGCCTGGATGGCGTCCACCATGAGTCGGAACGCCTCGTTCTTCTTGGCGTCCTTGCCGTCCACCTTGGGCGGGCTGGCCTGGCGGTCGCGCCACAGGTCCTCGTAGTAGATGAACTCGTCGCAGTTGTCGATCAGCAGGTTCGACGAGGAGCCCTTGACCCCGACACCGATGACCGACTTGTTGTTCTCCTTGAGCTTCGACACCAGGGGCGAGAAGTCGCTGTCGCCGGAGAGGATCACGAAGGTGTCCAGGTGCTCCTTGGAGTAGGACAGATCCATGGCGTCCACCACCATCTTGATGTCGGCGGAGTTTTTCCCCGAGTAGTACTTCTGGGGGATGTCGATCAGCTCGATGGCGACCTCGTGCATCGCCTTCTTGTAGTCGCTGTAGCGCTCCCAGTCGCAGTACGCCTTCTTGACGATGATCTTGCCCTTCTCCAGCAGGCGCTCGATGACCAGGTTGATGTCGAACTTCTTGATCGGGGAGTCGCGCACGCCGAGGGCGATGTTTTCGAAGTCGCAGAACATCGCGATCTTTTTTTCTTCACTCACAGAGGGGGTCCTTTCGGCAGCGGCGTTGAGGATTTCTTCACGGATCTCGGCGATCTCGTTGAACGAGACGTCGTCAAAGGTGTACTCATCGCGCTGGAATTTTGTGCCTTGGGATTGGGAATCGTCGGAGCGGGAGTCGGAGCGACCTTGGTCGTCGCTGTCGTTGCGGCCGCGGCGGCGGGAGCGGTCGTCGCCCTTCGCCTCGGCGGCCTTGTCAGAGCCACCGCCCCGGCGTCCGCCGGAGCCGCCGCCGTTGCCGCTGTCGGAGCGGCTGTCGGAACGGCGGGAGCGGTTCGAGCGGCGCTCGCCCGAGCCCTTGCCGTCGCCACCCTTCCCATCCCCACCCTTGCCGCCCGTACTGCGGCGGCGGGACGAGGAGGAGGAGGAGGACGAGGAGGACGAGTCGCTGCTCTTGTCGTCGCTCTTGTCGCTGCTTTTCGGGCTGCTTTTCGAGCTGCTTTTCTTGGAGCGCGACCGGTCGGAGCCGGAGCGCCCACCGGAGGCCTTGCGCCGGGAGGAGCCGTCGCCGGATCCCCCCTTCTCGCTGGCCTTCTTGTCGTCGTTCTTATCGGGTTGGAGTTCTTCGGGCAGATTATCGGGATCATCGGCGCCCTCTGCCGTGGGGCGCAACCACCAGGGACTCAAAGCTTCAATCTTCCTTTCTCAGCGCCGCCGGGCGTCGTGCCCGGCCCATCAGAGGCCCGGGCTACGGGGTCGGCGGCTTGTTCCGTGCGGGGGGAGGCCGGGCAGGCGCCCGTCGTGGCCCGAACCGCTCGGCGTCCATCGGAACTCGTGTCTGGACGGGGTTCGGGGTGCCGCAGATCGCGGCCGGCGCAGTCGGCCTGGGGGGTCTGGGTGCGCGTCCGCACGGATCGTTAGCGGATCGTTTTCTCGCGCACCGGGCGTAAGTATAGCAACATCAGGAGGCTAGGGCGAAAGAAACTTCGCGACGGCGGATAGACTGGGCACCACGCCCCGGGCCCCAGCCGCGAAGAGAGCCACCGATGGGAGCCACCCGAGCCGGCCCGAGGCACGCCCCCAACGACGTCCCCTCGAACGACATCCCCCCAGCGAAACCACCCAACTGACATCACGGAGTCCCACCCATGACCTTCGTCGCCGACCTGGAGCCCCGCCCCGTCTGGAGCCACTTCGACCAGATCCTGCAAATCCCCCGCGCCTCCAAGGACGAAGAGGCGATGCGCCGCCACGTCCGCGAGCTGGCCGAGCGCCGCGACGGGACCGAGACGCGCCAAGACGACGCCGGCAACCTGGTGGTCACCGTCCCCGCCACCCCCGGCTGCGAGGGCGGTGAGCCGGTGGTCCTCCAGAGCCACCTGGACATGGTGCAGGAGAAGAACTCCGACAGCGACTTCGACTTCGCCACCGATGCCATCCGCCCGCTCCACGACGGCGACTACCTGACCGCCGACGGCACCACCCTGGGGGCTGATAACGGCCTCGGCGTCGCCGCCATGCTGGCGGTCCTCGAAGGCGCCGACGACGAGCTGCGCCATGGCCCGCTGGAGCTTCTCTTCACCATCGACGAGGAGACCGGCCTGACCGGCGCCGCCGAGCTCTCCCCGGACCTGCTTCAAGGCCGCCGCCTGCTCAACCTCGACACCGAGGAAGAGGGCGCCCTCTACGTCGGCTGCGCCGGCGGCGGCGACAGCCTGCTGCGCCTGCCGGTGGCAAGCGCTCCCGCCGGGGAGTCCCAGGACGGCGAGCCGTTGCGGGTCGCCCTGACCGGCCTGAAGGGCGGCCACTCCGGCGTTGACATCCACCTGCAGCGCGGCAACGCCATCCGCCTGCTGGCCCGGGTGCTGCGCGCCGCCGCCGAGGATGGCGCCGTGCCGGTGGCCCTGACCGCGATCCGGGGCGGCACCGCCCACAACGCCATCCCCCGGGAGGCGTTCGCCGAGCTGCGGGTGCCGGCGGGCATGGCCGACGAGGCGACTGCCGCCCTGGAGCGCGCCTTCGCCGCCGTCCGCGACGAGTACCGGGGGGTGGACCCGGACATGGAGTTGACCGTGGAGTCAACCGGCGAGGCGGATGGCAGCGACGAGCCGCTGAGCCGCGACTCCGGCGAAAAGCTCCTCTCGCTGCTGGCGGCGCTGCCCCACGGCGTCGTCACCATGAGCCGGGACATCCCGGACCTGGTGGAGACCTCCAGCAACCTGGCCCGGGTGAGCCGCGACGGCAACCAGGTGGAGGTACTGATGTCCACCCGCTCCTCGGTGTCCACGGCCCTTGAAGCCCAGCGCGACCACATCCGCGCCATCGCCGAGCTGGCCGGCGCCGAGGTCGAGGAGGAGGAGGCCTACCCCGGCTGGCAGCCCGACATGGAGTCGGAGCTCCTGGCCACCTTCCGCCACCTGCACCGCCAGGTGCTGGGCGAAGACCCGGAGATCAAGGCGATCCACGCCGGTCTTGAAACCGGCATCATCGGCGAGAAGTACCCCGGCATGGAGATGATCTCCTTCGGCCCCCGCATCGAATTCCCCCACTCCCCCGACGAACGCGCCCTGATCCCCACGGTGGGGCCGTTCTGGAAGCTGTTGAAGGCGGCGTTGGCGGAGCTGGGGTGCTCATGAGTAGGAAAGAACCACTTCCTGAACGAGACTGGTCGCCAATCGATCGCTACCGGGATCAACTGATCGAGGCTAATGGATCACCTAAAACACCGAGCGAAAAGTTCGCCCTTGGCGAGAAGTTGAATCTGTACGCCAAGAAGCTCTATCCAGACTGGCCCAACGAAGCGGAGCGCCAGGCGGACCTGGAAAACCATGCCCGGGTTTCCCGGCTACTGAGACAGGCGGCAGCAGCATCCGGGCGGGAGTAGGATCAACGTCATGACCACCCCGCCCCGCCGCCTCGCCCTCCTCGTCTCCGGCGCCTCCGGCATGGCCCTGCCGCGCCACCTCGTCGGCGTGCTGGCGGCCCACCCGGAGGTCGGCGAGATCCACCTGGTGGTCTCCCGCGGCGCGGCCCAGGTGCTGGCCCACGAGATGGGGCGCACCCAGACCAGCGCCGAGAGCCTGGTCGAGGCGGCCGGGGTCGGGGACGCCGACCGAGAGAAGATCACCATCCACCGCGACAGCGCCCTGGATGCGTCCATCGCCTCCGGCTCCTACACCCTGGACGGCACCATCGTCCTGCCGTGCAGCTCCGGCACCCTCGGAGCCATCGTCAGCGGCGTCGCCAGCACCCTGGTCTACCGGGCAGCGGCCGTGGCATTGAAGGAACGCTGGCCCCTGGTCCTCGGCTTCCGTGAAACCCCCTACTCAGTGGTCCACTTGGAAAACATGCGCCGCGCCACCTACGCCGGCGCCATCATCCTCCCCCCCATCCCCGCCTTCTACATCGGCGGCCCGGAGGAGTACGGCGAGGAGACCATGGAACGCTTCCTGGACCATTACTGCCTGCGGGTGCTGGACCGGTTTGGGTTGGAGGAGGTTGAAGACTCCCACCTACGATGGTCTTGAAGCCAGATCGAACGTCTAACTCTTTTGATGCGCTCGAATCTGGCGGTGAATCTCGTCACGGTGGGCGTCATAGTAGCTCCACGCACGGAGCAAGTCCCCAGCGCCTAACGAAGGGTAAACCCGGAGAATCTCCTCGTCGGACAACCCCAACTGGCGAGATTCCACGAGAAGCCAAACGGGGACGCGGGTTCCGGCGATGCACGGATCGCCACCCATGACGCCTGGCCTCTGGCTGATGCCAGCAATGTGCTCAGGCGATTGCATCTCCAGCCCCCTTGTCGATCAGTTTGGTCCTCCACATCTCGGCCTCTGCGGTGCCTTGGCGAATCTCGGCGTCGATCTGAGCTTGATGACTGAAGTAGTAGGAGAGAGCTGCGTGGACCTTCCAAAGCCCCAAGTTGAACTGGTCGGCGAGTTCTTCCGGGGACATCCCCTGTTCAACGTGGTAAACGGCGATGTCGGATATCCGGAGGGTGGTGCCGCGGACCACAGTTCGACCACCGCGGATCTCCGGATCACGGATGATGCAGTCGATGGTGAGGGTCTCGGTCGGCATCAGGTCTTCCCCTTGCTGGTCCGGGAATCGTAACAGCGCTCCCTCGCTTGGTTCGCGGTAGGCTTCCCGGCGCATGAGAACTACGACTTTCCTTCGCGACACTCGCACCGTGCTCGAGATGATCAAGATCGAGCACACCCTGTTCGCCCTGCCCTTCGCCTTCCTCGGCATGATGCTGGCCGCCGGGGGGTGGCCGGCTTGGGGGACGGTGGGGTGGGTCGTGGTGGCGATGGTGGGGGCGCGGAGCGCGGCCATGGGGTTCAACCGGCTGGCGGACCGGAAGATCGACGCCGAGAACCCGCGCACCGCCGGCCGGGCGCTGCCCGCCGGGCGGGTCAGCCCGGGCTGGGTGGCCGGGTTCGTGGCCGCCAACGTCGCCCTGCTGCTGCTGGCCGCCTGGCAGCTCAACCCGCTGAGCCTGGCGCTGGCGCCGCTGGCGATCCTCATCCTCCTCGGTTACTCGTTCGCAAAGCGCTTCACCTGGGGCGCCCACCTGTTCCTCGGGCTGGCGCTCTCCGGGGCTCCCCTGGGGGCGTGGATCGCGGTGCGCGGGTCGGTGGAGCCGACGCCGTTCATCCTCGCCGCCGCGGTGCTCCTGTGGGTCGCCGGCTTCGACGTCCTCTACGCCCTCCAAGACATGGACTTCGACCGCGGCCGGGGGCTGCACTCGATCCCGGCGCGCTTCGGCGTCGTCGGGGCGCTGCGCATCTCGACCCTGTTCCACGCCGGCATGCTGGCCCTGCTGGGTGCCCTGCCCTACGCCTACGCCGCCGGCGGCGGCCCGCGGCTGGGCTGGATCTACGGGATCGGCTGGCTCGGCTGCCTGGCGCTCATCACCTACCAGCACTGGATCGTGCGCCCCGGCGACCTCTCCCGCCTCAACGCCGCCTTCTTCACCGCCAACGGCGCCCTGGCACTCTGGCTGTTCGTGGTGACGGCCGTGGACCTTCTGCTGACCTGACGGACGG
>Ga0102947_1000075_pt1 | contig 33846 bp, 30 predicted proteins | sample SalPon2A_A_D2_MG_FD_78210 | JGI IMG/M metagenome (GOLD analysis project Ga0102947, IMG submission 78210) | Soil microbial communities from South San Francisco under conditions of wetland restoration - Salt Pond MetaG R2A_A_D2_MG | ecosystem: Environmental > Terrestrial > Soil > Wetlands | place... | reverse complement strand
TGAAATTGCATCGAAAACGGTCGCTATATTGGTCCTTAAAGCTTCCACTGCCACATTTGTAAATGCTTCAGCCCCGGGCAGCAGGATAAGGTACGTTAAAAAAGTCTCAAGTTCCCCGGTATCGGCCACCTGAATTAGGTTGGCCACTTTAGGAACAAAGTATTCCGCATTTTCTTCTAAAACCCGCACGAGGAGATAAATTCGACTTACCTGCAGGGTATTGGCCTTACGGTCCTTGAGAAATACAGAGAACTCCGGATCCTCATCGGATACATCGAGCGGTTTGGAATGATCTATTTTACCGGCTAAAAGGCTATAAGTGAGATAAAGTTCCCTGGCAGAAGCTGTGCTGATTATCCGGTCCAATTTCTCTTCGATCCATTTTTTCGTTTCAGAAGATACATTGTGCTTAATTATTTCCAGTAAATGTTCACCGGGATTAGAAAATTGCATGTACTACTTTTAGTTCTACATAAATTGAGATGCTATAGCCATCACCGCCTAGGCCTCCAAAGATATTAAGATAACTAGAAACTGCATCAATTATTATATGTAATCTGACCGCAGATCTTTTGTTGGATTAGTGTACTTCTTTTATAATTTTGTAAAAAACACCCATGTTAGGACTTAAATTACCCACAGATCCCCGCTGGATTAATATCGCGGAGAAAAATATCGATGAAATTTTAATCGACCACGCCTATTGTGAACAGAAAGCAGCCAGTACGGCGATCTCCCTTATCATATCCTTTCCCGAATATCCGGAATTGGTAGAAGAGATGATTGCCCTTGCCCGTGAGGAAATGGGGCATTTTAAAATGGTACACGATCGTATTTTGGCGCGGGGAAAAACCCTGGGGAGGGATCGGAAAGATGGGTATGTAAATGCGTTGCATAGCTGTTTTCCCAAAGGCGGTGATCGTTCTGTTCAATTAGTACATCGCCTGCTATATGCGGCCATGATTGAAGCTAGGAGTTGTGAACGCTTCCGACTGCTTTCAGAACAATTGCAGGACAAGGATCTGGCGGAGTTTTATCATAAATTAATGGTCAGTGAGGCAGGGCACTATACCTTGTTTTTAAATTTTGCAAGAAAATACGGGGATCGGAAGGTGGTCGATGGAAAATGGAAACAATTATTGGAATTTGAGGCTGATATTATAAAAAACCTGGAAAATAAGGAGCGTATCCATGGCTAAGGCACCTGCAAAGGGGTACAAATAACAAGCAGGATGCAACAGAATCCATCACTTTATTCCGAAGTGGTTGATTGAAACGCCCAGGGGCCTATGGTTCCCTGAGCTTTTGCAGATAGTAATCGTACATCGCAAATTGTGACCGTACTCTGGGGGCATTATTTTTTCTGTAAACGTTATTTTGGCTGGAGTTATACACCCGGGCTTTTACATTATCCTTCCAGGAAATTTCAAAGGTATCCATCAATTCCTTTTTTATTCCGGGGTCGTAAATGGGACAACCGACCTCTACCCTATTCTCCAGATTTCGCGTCATCCAGTCTGCGGAAGAAATATAGACCTGGGGTTTCCCGTCATTGCCGAATATAAATACCCTGGGATGCTCTAAAAATTTATCCACGATGCTGATGGCCTCTATATTTTCACTCATCCCCTCCACTCCCGGAACAAGACAGCAGATTCCCCTGATGATCAATTGAATCTTCACGCCTGCATTGCTGGCTTCATACAGCTTATCCACCATTTCATAAGAGGTAAAACTGTTCATCTTTATTTTGATAAATGCTTCCATCCCTGCCTTTGCAATTGATATCTCCTTGTCAATCAATTTAATAAAGACTTTTTTGGTATAATGCGGAGAAACAACCAGGCGTTTGTATTTGTTTATCTTATAGGTTGTTTCAAAGAAATCAAAAACCTTATTCACTTCTTTTAAAATAGGTTCATAGGCCGTAAACAGGGTATAATCTGTATAGATCCGTGCGGTAGATTCATTAAAATTTCCGGTACTTATAAATCCGTACCGCTTTACCTGCCCCCCTTCTTCCCGCTCAATAACGCAAATTTTGCTGTGCACCTTTAAACCCGGAACTCCGAATATCAGCTTTACCCCTTCTGCCTGAAGTTGTTCTGCATATTGGATGTTGGCCTGTTCATCAAAGCGCGCCTGCAACTCAATCTGCACGGTTACCTGTTTGCCATTCTTCACTGCATTGATCAGGGAGGAAGCCACCTGAGAGTCGTCTGCCAATCTGTAGACCGTAATTTTGATGCTTCTTACCTTTGGGTCAAGAGCAGCTTCACGCAGAAACTTAATGACATAGGAAAAAGTCTGGTAAGGTGTATATTGCAGGTAATCCTTTTTGGCTATCGCTTCAAAAAGACTGCCTTCCAAACTCAGGCCTTTTATGGGTAAGGGTGCAATTCTTTCATATAGAAGATCTTGCCGGCCAAGGCTTGGGAAAGCCATGTAATCCCGTCGATTGTGATAACGCCCCCCCGGGATAACACTATCCGTATCCTCAATATTCATTTTTTCCTTGAGAAATTTCAGGGTATCTTTTTCAATGCACTGATCATATACAAAGCGGACCGGATCACTTATCTTACGGTGCTCAACACTGGTCGATATTTTTTCAATAAAACTTTTACTCAGGTCATTGTCAATATCCAACTCTGCATCCCGCGTTATTTTAATCATATGGGCAGAAATAGACTCATAGGTGAACATATTAAAAATGCTTCTCAAAGAATAACGGATCAGATCGTCCAGGATCATAATGTAGCTCTTATTCCCGTCCTTTGGAAGCTCTATAAACCGATCTATTCCCTTGGGGATCTCAATGAGCGCATACCTGATATTCGCCCCTTTCATTTTTCCATGTCCGGCACCTTCTTCGGGAATAAGCACCATTTTAACAGCGAGATAGGCCGCAGTATCCTTCAACATGGGAAACTGAGCAAGATCATTCAGGATGATCGTCATTAAAACAGGACTTACATTTTCTATAAAGTATTTCTTTATGAATTCTTCCTGGGCTTCGTTTGTTTGGTTCTCATTGATGATAAAAATATTCTGGGCCTCCAGTTCGCGCTCGATGTCTTTTAGTATTTCAAGGCTTTCTTCCTGTTGGTTAATGACAATTTTTGTGATTTCTTCCAGCAAATCCTTGGCCACTTCGCCGCCAAGCACACTCTTCCCGCTTTTTCCGGCCTCGACGATCCTTTTGACAGTAGCGTATCGGACCTTAAAAAATTCATCGAGATTATTGGAAAATATACCCAGAAACCGAAGTCGTTCAATCAAGGGTACATTGACGTCAGCACTTTCCTGCAATACGCGCTCATTGAATCTCAGCCAGCTTATTTCCCTGTTTATGTATTCATTTTTGGTTTTAATCATCATTATTTAAGGTGTTTTGGAAAGATTTTTTGAAAGGTTGTTCCACGTTCTATCTCACCCCAATCATCAACGTCGAATTGCAAATGCACCAAACCCGTTGTGGGAACATTTGCAATACTCTGATTCCCCCATTGATTGGCCACATGGGTAAAAGCGTGGTTATGTCCGAAGATCATTACCCTATCCAGATTATTATCCATGCCACGGACAAATTTCATTACACTTTCCCCTGAAAAGTCATACAGTGCTTCCGTAATCCTGCACCGGTCCAATGGAAAATTGATGGTTCTTAATACGATCATACAGGTATGAAAGGCCCTGTTGGCCGGGCTGGAAAAAACCATATCTATACCCGGCGATTTAGCTTTAAAAGCTCCCGAGACCAAATACCCGTCCTCAATACCTCTTTCCAAAAGTGGCCGGTCCTTGTCTGCTGCCGAATATTCCCAGGAAGACTTACCATGACGTACTAAAATTAATTCTTTCATAATGTAACATATTAAGTGAGCCCAAAATACAATCAACACCCAGCCTTGAGTTCCGCACGCGACGTCAAATAACATCAGGGCCCCGGCACCAGCCTCCAGATGCTATTCGGCTATGGTGCCAGGCGTTCAATTTTCCACTGGTAATCCTTCATGAGCGTATACCTGATCCTATCGTGTAGCCGGTTGGGTCTGCCCTGCCAGAATTCCATGGAAACAGGCCTTACCAAATACCCCCCCCAATATTCCGGCCGGGGTATTTCTTTGTTTTCATACTTCTTTTCCAACGCCAACAACTTTTGTTCCAACACTTCCCTGGAAGGTATTACACTGCTTTGGTCAGAGAGGATGGCTCCAAGTTTACTTCCGTCGGGTCTCGATTCAAAATAACCATCCGACATATTCCCGGATATCTTTTCGGCGTCCCCCTTGATAATTACCTGCCTTTCAAGCGTTGTCCAAAAAAATGAAAGACACACCCTTGGATCAGCAGCTATGGCCTTCCCCTTTTCACTATCATAATTGGTATAGAATATAAATCCTTCATAGGTGTACCGCTTTAATAATACGACACGACTTTTAGGATAACCGTCCAGACCAGACGTGGCGACAGTCATGGCATTAGGTTCTTCAACACCTTCGGTTCCTTCAACTTCATAAAACCATCTTTGAAAAAGTTCCATCGGATCTTCACTGATGGAATCCTCCGTCAGTGCACTTTTTTTATATGATTTTCGAAAGTTGCCGAGGTCCTTTTGCATGAGGTGTTAATTAAAAAACAAGATAAACAAAGTTGAGGAAAAGATGGCTAATAGGAAAGTTATATTATGCGGAATATGTGCTTGATTAAACCTAAAATTCAAACACTTTGCCATCATCCGCCAGTGCCACATCCGGATAAATCTTCATGGCCTCCGCCTTAAATCCCTCTATGGATTTATAACGTGTGGAAAAATGCCCCAGGATGAGTTGGCCCACCCGGGCAGCTTTTGCCAGGGTAGCTGCTTCCCTGGCCGTGGAATGTCTGGTTCTGGCTGATAGATCGGATTCCGTTTCCAGGAATGTGGCCTCATGGTAAAGCACATCCACATTCCTGATCAGGGGAATGAGTGACGGCATGTACGCGGTATCACTGCAGTAGGCATACGTTTTTGGATTCGGAGGATCCAGGGTCAGTAACGCATTGGGGATAAAGGTGCCGTCGTCGAGGGTGGCATCCGCTCCGTTTTTTATGTTTTGAAATTGACTTTTTTCGATCTTATACCTTCCGGCGGCTTCTGCATTTAATTTCCGTTCCCCTATTTTCTCCCTGAACAGAAAGCCGTTGGTATAAATTCGATGATCTAACGGAAGGGTGGTAACGCTTACCTTCTCATCTTCGAATATCACCTCGGGCGCATTTGAAGATAGCTCATGAAATAACAGCGGAAAATTGGTCCAGGAGTTCCCCAGTTTCAACAGTAAGGTAATAGCTTCCTTAATGCCTTTGGGGCCGTAAACGTGCATCTCCTTCTCCCTGCCAAGGAGACGGAACGTGGAGATCAGGCCAGGTAAACCAAAAAAATGATCCCCATGCAGGTGGGAAATAAAAATGTGACTAATCCTGGAGAACTTTGTTTTGCTCTTCCGGAGCTGTACCTGGGTACCTTCCCCGCAATCGATCAGGAAAAGGTGGTTTCTTATTTCCAGGATCTGGGCCGTGGGGTTAGACCATGTTCTTGGTGTTGCAGCGTAACATCCCAGGATGGTTAATTTCACAACGGATTAAAAATTATAAATTTAGATGCCAAAACTAAGGATAATCTCTTCAATTTAACAAGGTGGTTAGCCCTTATATGTACGGAAGTCCAATGTTAAAGGCCCCGGGGAATCACGGCAGGTTACGGAATACACCCCTTAAAAGCTAAATGCCAAACGGTATCCAACTGGGCGATCCGTAAATTCACCCAAGCTCAGTTCATTTTCAGGATTCAACATTTCACGGGCTTATAGTTCAGGCTCTCTTCAAGGGTAAAATTCCTTTTAAAGGTAAAGGAGTACGGTGATTCACCGTTTGCATTTAAATAATCCAGTCGCCTTTTTGCCTCAGAAGTTGATGGTATGGTGCCGGCTTCCACATACCAAAGGGCCATGTGCATATCCTGCATTTTGGAAAACCACTCCTTCCGCCGTTTAAATATTTCAACATGTGCCGTCTTGTACGTAAATTGGAATAAAGCGTCCACCGAGGTCCAGACCGACATATTTACTATGTAAAATTCGTGATCAAACAGTTGAACGGTGGTCGCATTGTTCCCTTCTTCCGCTAAACGCCAAACAAAGCCTTCGCTTTGTTCTGCCAGCGCATTAATGCGGTCCAGGTTATTTACAAAATCGGCCATTATATCACTGTCAATCGGTGCCAGCATTCTGGCAATATTAATTTGTGCAAGGTGATATTTCATGGGTGCAAAGCTAGTAAATATGGAAAGCGGTAAAAAATCTTATAAAGAAAAGTATGTCATGAACCCTTCCCATGGCCAACAGGTTCCTTTACAGGCCACCTTTTGGCAGGTTCTAAAATTCAGCGGGCAGCCCGGTGTTACATAATACATGGCTGCTTATCCTCGTCGATAATTACAGCTCCAAATCCCTTTCTATTTCTTCCATTTCAATAACATCCCTTGCCTCCTGAATGGTTGGCACCACACAAATCTCGTCAGGTACCTCATCGTAGGACACTTTTCCTGTAACCAATATAAATGATTTCCCGGAAGCCCTGTGGGTATTGGATAATTGCAGGAACTCGAGGAGATCATCTGACCTGAGTTTTGCAAATGAAAACAGGTTAAGGATAATGTGGTCGTTTTTTAAGTCCTTATAGGCTGAGTTCAGGTTTTCAATAAATGTCCGGAGGGATGCATTATCCTGCAATACGATGGTAATATTGTCCTCTCTATCGAAAATCATGGTATCTTATTTAATTTTTGAAGCCAATAGATAGATCACGGCCATCCGAATGGCTACCCCGTTCTCTACCTGGTTCAGGATAATGGATTGTTTGGAGTCTGCCACGTCACTGGTTATTTCCACGCCACGGTTGATAGGTCCCGGATGCATGATCACTATTTCCTTCTCCAGGCTGTCCAAAAGGGCTTTGTTGATCCCGAATTGCTGTGCATACTCCCTGGTTGTAGGAAAATAACTCATGTCCATTCGCTCATTTTGTATTCGCAGCATATTGGCCACGTCGCACCAATTCAGGGCTTTCTTAAGGTTGGTTTCAACTTCGATTCCCAGTGATTCTATATGCTTTGGAAGAAGTGTTTTGGGGCCACAAACCTTAACATTGGCCCCCTGTAATTTAAGTGCGAATATGTTGGACAAAGCCACCCTTGAATGTAATATATCGCCAACGATAACAACGTTCTTTCCTGATACATCGCCAAGCTTTTCACGGATAGAGAAGGAATCCAACAGCGCCTGGGTCGGATGTTCATGGGCGCCATCCCCGGCATTGATGATCGCCGCCTTTACATGCCTGGATAAAAAAATACCGGCCCCAGGGTTGGGGTGTCGCATAACCACCATATCTACCTTCATAGACAGGATATTGTTGACGGTATCTATCAGCGTTTCGCCTTTTTTTACGGACGACTGGGCTGCAGAAAAGTTAATAACATCCGCGGACAATCGTTTTTCGGCAAGTTCAAAAGATAGTTTGGTTCGCGTACTGTTCTCAAAAAAAATATTGGCAATCGTGATATCCCGAAGCGAAGGCACTTTTTTAATAGACCGGTTAATAACCTCCTTAAAATGATCTGCAGTTTCAAAAATGAGCTGGATATCCCTTTCCCTAAGATATTTAATGCCAAGTAAGTGGTTTACACTCAGTTCACTCATTTCTGACTATCGATTATGGTTTGCAATTTTTTTTAAATTCGAATTCAAGGTCCAGTGGTTCATTTCCCTTTCTGTTAAATGTGAGGTGTACCACGGCACCTTCCAAGAAATCAAATCCGTCGAGGATCGGATGCATTGTTTTAAACAGCGTTTCCGCATTACTCCCGTAGGTAAACAGGGTGCCGTGACTGTCATCCATACTGACTTCATGCCCGTCATGCTTCCCTATATGCTCCGGAATTTCATTAAAAAGCCGCTCATCCAGTGCATGAATAAGGTCGATACTTTCAAACTGTCCAAAACGTATGATGACCGAATCCTTTTTTAATTCACTTTCATTTAAATCCACTAAATCCAGTTCCTTAAGTATGTCCATATGCCGAATTTTATTTGTTTATCAGATATATAACATCTTTTCCGTCATTTTCCTCCCACAGTACTTTTACCTTTTCCTCGTTAATGGCATCCACCTGCCGGCCCCTGTAATTCGGCTGTATTGGTAAATGCCTGCTAAACCTCCTGTCTATAAGTGTTAAAAGCTCAATTTCCTTTGGCCGTCCAAAGGACTGAATGGCAGTAAGTGCCGCCCGAATACTGCGTCCGGTATAGAGTACATCATCGATCAGGACCACCTTTTTCCCTTCCAGTAAAAAGTCCATTTCGGTACTGCTCGCCTCCAGGGTCCTGTCTCCTCTCCTAAAATCGTCCCTGTAAAAGGTTATGTCCAAAAAGCCAAGATCTATGTGTTTTACCCCATAGTCATTCCTGAGAATTTTTGTAAGTCGCGCCGCTAGAAATGTTCCTCTTGGCTGCAGGCCAACAAGGGCAGTATCCTTGAAATCCAGATGATTTTCTAAAAGTTGACAGGCCAGACGGTGCAGAATAATGTGTATCTCTTTTGAGGAAAGTAGTACTTTTTGACTCATGAGTTGGGTGACCAGCACTTTTGAAAAACAAAAATAAGGATTTCTTTGGAATGTGCCGGGCATGGGTAATGAAATAGGGGCGCAATTTTAAACCGCATTTTTTAATACCTGCTGACCCATAGCATAATAAATTCTGTGGTGAATTGCGATCCCGAAGGTATTCCCGGTATATTAGGTATCCCCAGGGTTCCTGAAAGGCGATATGCCTCATTGTCTGAAATAAATTGACCCAGGCAACCCAACACACAAAAATACCGTCTAATAAGTAAAGGGCAAAATATGGCCGCTGACAAAAATATGGTCAAAACCGCCGGAGCATTAATCCTGCTACAATAGTTCGCAGCCATTTTAAGTTATAGCGTCATCCTGGAACCCATTTTATTTGGCTCTGGTGATTTTCTGGCAGAAATATCGGCTCATTCAACTTCCGTGAAAATTGCCGTGATCCTTGACTTTGTAGCAGGTGCCGCTTGGTTTGGTGCTGCGGTATTGCTATTCCCTGTATTAAAGAAATATAGTGAACGTATAGCCCTTTGGTTTGCAGGAATCAGACTAGGTGAGTTCGTTACCCTGATTATCAGTGGTATACTACTGCTGGCCTTACTTTATAACGGCCAAAAATATGTGCAGGCAGGCACACCTGAGTCCTCCTGCCTAAGGTCCATGGGAGAAGTCATTCGTTATACACGCGGTTCAGCCCAAAATATAGGCCTTCTGACCTATGCCATTGGATCAGGATTTTTTATTACCTGATGATTATCACAAGACTCATCCCGCGTTTCCTTTCGGTGTGAGGATTTATAGCAATTTTCGGGCTGCTCGTGGATACTTTAATGAGTATTTTTGGGTATTCCACAGGAGCTTTGATGTACCTTATTATGTTGCCAATGGGATTAAGTGAAATAATTTTGGGTATTTGGCTCATCGCTAAGGGGTTCAGCGAGGCGCCAAATAAGGAGTTTTCAAACCTGCGGTAAATATATGTACATTAACAAGTCCCGCGGGGTTAACGGATATCGCTGACCATCAAGGTCCGCTATGAATAGAAAGCGAACATACAACAAAGCACTGTATTAAAATCCCGGGTAGAAAATTAATCAAAGGTGACCGAAGAACAGATTACAAGGTTTTTCAAAAGAATTGACCAACTGACTCCCGAACAACAACCTTTGTTCGGCAAAATGAATGTGAACCAGATGGTATGCCATTGCACCGACCAGATAAGGCTGGCATTGGGGACCCTATTGGCGGATGAATATGGTGCCGTGGACCCTGCAGAGATCATCTCCCTTGCCAGGTCAAATAAAACCGTGCCTACCGCAAAAGGCCTGGGGCAGGTTGAGGGGGGTGGCACCCCGCCTACTGTTTTAGATAATGACATAAAAATTTTAAAACAACACATACGCGACTTTTCAAAACTGGGGATTGACTTTGATTTTAAACAACATCCGTTTTTCGGTAAGTACAATAAAGATCAGTGGACGAAATTAACACGGTACCATCTGGACCATCATTTAAAACAATTTCAGGTTTGAGGGGAGTTCCTTATCCTTCCATACCACTCAGTAATTGCATCGGCCCATCTAAAGGGTACTTTTAAAATTCGGATTTAAGTGCATCTATAATAATCCCAATTTATTTAGGGGGCCATGATGGAGAGGACGAGCAACCCCACAATTTTCAGATCAGTGGGGCGTAAGGGTCATGCTAAGTCCTACCCCGGCATAGAACTTCAGGGATGGCATTTCTTCCCATGATTTCTTCTTTCAGGGTTCTGCTGTTGCCTTTAAAAAGGTGGATGAGTCCTGGAGGTATGGCATTGGTATATCATACACCAATGGCTTTGGAGAACCAAAAACCTTTCCCGTAATGGCTGTCAACTACCTAACAGAGGAGGTCTCCCTGGGTATCATTGCCCCGGTACGACCTAATTTTGCCTATAAACCCGGAAAAGTCTCCAATGGTTTTGATATTGCCCTGGAAGGTGGGCAATTTCATTTGTCGAGCAAACCCGGAGATGGTATAATTATTACCACCCAGGACAGTACTAAATTTTCGAGGTATAATATCGGACCTACCCTGGGTTGGGATGCAGGTATCACATCGAGATTTGAAATATCGGCCGGAATTTCATTAAAGCGTACCCTGAAGGCCATCAGCAACTCAGGAATGGAAACAGATTATGATCTGGCCAACGGAGTTTATTTGTCGTTGGGATACTATCTGGGCAGATAAAGGGATATAAAAAAGATCCCCAACGATTCCGTTGGGGATCTTGCTATTTTAAAACGGGTAGCAACCTTATTTCTTCTTTCCTTCCATTTTATCTTTCAGGGCCTGCAATTGCTCATTCGCATCTCCAAGTGTGGGTTTTGCTTCATCGGCGGTATCTGCTGCCTTCCTTCTGGCTGCCCGTACGTTGCGTTGCTCTTCTTCTCTGAAAATGGCCGTGTGGCTTGCCACCACCCTTTTGAATTCCTTATTGAATTCAATGATCTTAAATTCTGCCTCCTCGCCTTTGGTCAGCTTTTTGCCATCTTCTTTCTCCAGATGGCGTTGTGGTACAAACGCGGTAATATCTTCATTAAAGTCGATCACAGCACCTTTGTCCACAATTTCAGTGATCGCAGCCTTGTGTACTGTTCCCAGTGCAAATTCCTTCTCGTACTTATCCCATGGGTTTTCGGTGGTTTGTTTATGCCCAAGACTTAACTTACGGCCTTCCACGTCCAGTTCCAATACCTCCACTTCGAGGATATCCCCGACGGTGACAAATTCTGAGGGGTGTTTGATCTTCTTTGTCCAGGAAAGATCCGAGATATAGATCAGCCCATCAATACCCTCTTCCAGCTCTACAAAAACACCAAAATTGGTGAAGTTCCTTACAATTCCTTTATGCCTGGAACCTACGGGATATTTCTTAGTAATATCGGTCCAGGGATCCGGGCTTAATTGCTTGATGCCCAAAGACATCTTGCGATCTTCTCTATCCAAGGTCAATACAACAGCTTCCAACTCGTCCCCGACCTTAACGAAGTCCTGGGCAGATCTCAAATGGGTGGACCAGGACATTTCAGAAACATGTATAAGTCCTTCCACACCTTCGGCCACTTCCAGGAAGGCGCCGTAGTCCGCAATGACCACTACTCTTCCTTTAACCTTATCCCCAATTTTGATCTCATCACCCAGTGCATCCCAGGGATGTTTTTCCAATTGCTTAAGACCCAGTTGAATTCTGGATTTGTTATCGTCAAAATCCAGGATTACCACATTCAATTTCTGATCCAGTTCCACCACTTCATTGGGATGGTTGATCCTGCTCCAGGAAAGGTCCGTGATATGGACCAACCCGTCAACGCCGCCAAGGTCGATAAAGACCCCGTATGAGGTGATATTTTTTACTATTCCTTCCAATACCTGACCTTTTTCAAGCTGGCTGATGATCTCCTTTTTTTGTTCCTCAATATCTGCCTCGATCAGCGCTTTATGGGATACCACCACATTTTTGAATTCATGGTTTATTTTAACCACCTTGAATTCCATATTCTTCCCAACATACTGGTCGTAGTCCCGAATGGGTTTTACATCGATCTGTGAGCCTGGCAGGAAAGCCTCAATGCCGAATACATCAACGATCATCCCCCCTTTGGTTCTGCATTTAACAAAGCCGGTCACCACTTCTTCATTATCGTGGGCTGCATTTACGCGATCCCAGGCCATAATGGTCCTGGCCTTTCTGTGGGAAAGTACCAGCTGGCCACTTTTATCCTCCCGGATATCTATTAGTACTTCCACCTTATCCCCAACTTTGAGGTCCTGGTTATACCGGAATTCATTGAGTGAAATGACGCCTTCGGACTTAGCATTGATGTCAATGATTGCCTCGCGATCCGTCAAATGAGTTACCGTACCTTCTACGACCTCTTCATCGGCTGTATCCACAAAATTTTCAGCCACCAGTTTTTCAAACTCCTCCAGCTTGGATTCATCCACCCGCTCAATGCCCTCTTCATACTTGTCCCAATCAAAATTTTCCAAAAATTCCTTTGGATCCCGTTTCGGCTCAGTTTCTTTTACTTCCTGTTTTACTTCGGTAGTTACTTCTACCTCCGTCGTTGTTTTTTCTTCAGCCATTTGCTGATTATACATTTGTATCCTGCAGGGTTACAAGAGGCCTGCGATTACTGCAGAAGATGTTATTAGTTTTTGTTTATCCTTTCCCTTTACTCTTGATTATTCGCAAAAAAGGAGGGCAAAAATACAATTAAATAATCGTTTTAACAACACCCTAAGGGCGAAGGATATATGTTCCCTCCCTATTTCGGCCCATTTATGAAAAATCGTCGAGGAATTTGTATATTTCCACCATTAAAATTTAACCATTAAAAAAGTAAAAATGAGTGTAAAATCAAAGTATCAGCCCGTATTGAGTCTTGGAGAAAAATTGGGAGTAAAAGATGGTAAAGTAACCGAAGAGGATGGTGTCCTGAAGATAAAGGGAGAGGCAAATACCCAATATGAAAAAGACCTACTCTGGGATAAGATCAAGGAAATTGGCGGTGAGCATCCTTCCGATCTCAAAGCCAATATTACCGTTAGTGACGACTCCGTCTACCACAGGCATGTTGTCCAGAGCGGGGAATCCCTTAGTAAAATTGCCAAGCATTATTATGGCGATCCAATGAAGTACAAGCAGATTTTTTCCGCAAATACCGGTATCCTGAGCAATCCCGATGTAATTCACCCGGATCAGGTCCTGGTTATCCCCAATCCGTAAATACTGAAATCGAGGTACCCAAATAGCTTAAAGGCGCCTGTTAGGTGCCTTTTTTGCTTTGCTCCTCAATCACCCGAAGCGCATGACTATGGATGCGTTCAAATTGTTCGGTAAGGCCCATGTCTCCATTGTCAAATTCAATGGCATCCCCGGCTTTTCTCAACGGTGAAATCTCCCGGTGCGAATCGATATAATCGCGTTCCTGTACATTTTTTAAGACCTCCTCAAAAGTGACTGTCTCCCCTTTGTCAAGAAGCTCCTTGTACCGGCGTTGTGCCCTGACCCCGGGAGAAGCCGTCATAAAGAATTTTAAATCTGCCTCGGGAAGAACCACGGTGCCAATATCCCTGCCGTCCATGACTACACCTTTCTTACTGCCCATTTTCATTTGCATATCCACCAGTTTATAACGAACCTGCTCAATTGCCGCAATTTTGCTGACATAGCGCGAAACATCCAGGGTACGTATTTCCTGCTCTACATTTTCATTATTAAGATACATCTCAGCGTATCCCAATGCATCATTATAGACAAACTGGAGATGAATTTTTGGGAGCAAGCTGATCAATGCCGACAGATTATCCTGTTTTCCCCCGATAAAATGATTTCGCAATGCGAATAAAGTCACTGCGCGGTACATGGCACCGGTATCCACATAAACATAGCCAAGGGCCTTTGCAAGTTGCTTGGCAAGCGTACTTTTTCCGGTAGAGGAGTAGCCGTCAATGGCTATGGTAATTTTTCCCATTCCCTAAAAATAGGCAGAATTATGGATTTCGGGCGATATGACGAAGATTTCTAAATATTTCAACCCCCGGAATGGCCCGGTTGTTAATGCAGTGCAATCCTATGGGAAGGAACGCTAGAATTTCTTGGCATTTTTCACCTTCTGGTTGGTCACTGCCAGGGCAATGACTTCGCTCATATCAGTTACATAGTGAAAGGTGAGTCCTTTCAGATATTCTTCCTTTATTTCCAAAACATCCCTTCGGTTATCTTCACAAAGTATGATCTCCTTTATCCGTGCCCTTTTGGCCGCCAGAATTTTCTCCTTGATCCCCCCAACCGGCAGCACCTTGCCACGCAAGGTAATCTCACCGGTCATGGCCAGACTCTTCTTAACTTTCTTCTGTGAAAAGAGTGATACCAGAGAGGTAAGCATAGTGATTCCGGCACTGGGGCCGTCTTTTGGGGTTGCCCCCTCAGGAACGTGAATATGTACATTGTACTTGTCAAAAACTTCCGGATCTATGCCAAATTCCACCGCGTTGGATTTAATGTATTCCATGGCAATGGTTGCAGATTCCTTCATCACCTTCCCGAGGTTCCCCGTAATATTTAGATTGCCTTTCCCTTTAGACAATATGGATTCAATAAAAAGGATGTCTCCCCCAACCTTCGTCCATGCCAGTCCGGTCACAACCCCAGCCACTTCGTTGTTTTCGTACTTGTCCCGCTCCATCCGTGGCGGACCCAGTACCTTTTCTACATCTTCATTGGTCACCTTACTATTGTATTCTTCCTCAATTGCAATCGATTTGGCAGCAAACCGGACCATCTTGGCTACCTGTTTTTCCAGGCCCCTTACACCGGATTCCCGGGTATAGCCCTCTACGATTTTCTCCAATTGTCTTTTCCCAATTTTCAGGTGGTTGGACGATAACCCGTGTTCCGCTAATTGTTTTGGCAGCAAATGTCTTTTAGCGATCTCTACCTTCTCTTCAGTGGTATAGCCAGTGACATTTATTATTTCCATCCGGTCTAACAATGCCGGCTGAATGGTTCCCAAATTGTTGGCAGTGGCGATAAACATCACCTTGGACAGATCGTACCCCATCTCCAGGAAGTTATCGTGGAATTCACTGTTTTGTTCCGGGTCAAGTACTTCCAACATGGCGGAAGAAGGGTCTCCCTGGTGACTGCTGGAGAGCTTGTCTATCTCATCCAAAATAAACACAGGATTGGAGGTTCCGGCTTTCCGTATATTTTGAATTATTCGCCCCGGCATAGCGCCGATATAGGTTTTGCGGTGGCCCCGGATCTCTCCTTCGTCCCGTAAACCACCCAGGGACATCCTTACGTATTCTCTTCCAAGCGCTTCCGCCACCGATTTTCCCAGGGAGGTTTTACCAACTCCCGGAGGGCCATAGAGGCATAGGATGGGAGATTTCATATCATTCCGAAGTTTCAGGACCGCCAGGTATTCTATGATCCTCCTCTTTACATCTTCAAGACCGTAATGATCCCTGTTTAAAATTCGCTCGGCTCTCTTAAGATCGAATTTATCCTTCGAATACTCATTCCACGGCAATTCCAAGATAAGATCAAGATAGTTCCTCTGGATTGAATATTCAGCTACCTGTGGGTTCATCCGTTGCATCTTGGCCAGTTCCCTTTCAAAATGCTCCTTCACCTTTTTTCCCCATTTTTTCTTTTTTGCCAGGACCTTCATCTCCTGAATCTCCTCGTCATAAGAAACACCTCCCAGTTCTTCCTGAATGGTTTTCATCTGCTGATGCAGGAAATACTCACGTTGCTGCTGGTCCATGTCGTTCCTTACCTTGGACTGAATATCATTTTTCAATTCCAATTTCTGGAGTTCCACGTTCATGAACTTCAAAGTAGCCAGAGCACGCTCCTGCAGGTTATCGATCTCCAGAAGATCCTGTTTTTCCCTTACACTGAGGTTAAGGTTAGAGGACACAAAATTGATAAGGAAGGAATTGCTTTGGATATTCTTTATTGCGAAGGAGGCTTCGCTGGGAATATTAGGGTTGTTCCTGATAATGCGTAATGCCAATTCCTTTATGGAATCAATGATGGCCGTAAATTCCTCATCCTCCCTGTCTGGCCGTATCTCCCGGGCTTCCCTGATGGTGGCATTCATATAGGGCTGTTCTGTAAGTACTTCGGCAATCTCAAACCGTTTCTTGCCCTGGATGATCACCGTCGTATTTCCATCGGGCATTTGCAGCACCCGTAGGATTCTGGCCACCGTACCCAGTGTGTTGATGTCCTTTATCCCCGGATTTTCTATTTCTTCATCTTTCTGAGATACCACCCCGATGACCTTGGATCCATTGTTTGCATCTTTTACCAGGGTAATAGATTTGTCCCTGCCCGCAGTGATGGGGATCACCACCCCAGGAAATAGCACGGTATTTCGTAACGGCAGGATCGGGAGGGTCTCCGGAAGGCCCTCATTATTCATCTCTTCCTCGTCTTCGGGGGTCAATAAGGGTATAAGTTCAGCATCCTCGTCAATCCCCTGTAACGACATATTGTCAAAATTCGTGAATTTAGAATCTCCCATATCTAATTTATCAGTCATTCTGTCACTTAAAGACAGCATACATCTTATTTATATCCAACGTCCATAACCGCAAATTGGTGGTTCTCAACGCCAGTGGGCCAAAAAAAAGTATTGGCTTCCCTGTAATTAGACAATTCTTATGCCAATGACATTATAATTTTCTTAAAAACTGTAACAATCACTAAATTGATTCATCTATAAGACAAACCATTTACTTTTTGAGCCAACTTTTAAAACATATTGATGACCTGCTGCCATTGTGTTTGGAGGGTAATCACATCGCACAGATGGAAGTTTACAATCGGTATTACAGGGCCATGTATAACACCGCGGTACGGATTGTAAAAGATAGCGCGGAAGCTGAAGATGTCATGCAAGAATCGTTTTTGAATGCGTTTACGAAACTGCACTCATTTAAGGGCGATGTAACCTTCGGAGCCTGGTTAAAGCGGATTGTTGTTAACAACAGTATTTACCATTACAGAAAGCATCAGAAGAAAAAAGAGGTCAGCCTGGATGATATAATGTACAAGGTCGAAGATAATGATGCAGTTGTTTCTGATCATGGTAGCACAGAACTAAAGGCTCAAAAAGTACTGGAAGCCATGAAACGATTAAAAGACAATTACAGAGTTTCTTTGACCTTACATTTAATCGAGGGATATGATTACGAGGAGATCAGCAAAATAATGGATATCAGCTATGCAAATTGCAGGACGACGATCTCCAGAGCAAAGGAAAGTTTGAGAAAAAAAATGATAAATGCCTGAATTATGCAAGAAGAAAATATAGAAAAATTGTTTAGCGAACTCAGTGGAAGCTTTGATATTGAGGCCCCATTACCCGGACACCGGGAGAGGTTTCTCGATAAATTAAAGCAGTCCGATGGCGTCGTTGTTATGGAAAGGAAGAAATCCTCCTGGTGGAAACCACTTTCCATTGCAGCCTCCTTTGCGATCCTGTGCACCATAGGGTTTGGATTGCTGAACAGCAATCCAACCATAGAGGAGCAGGTTGCCAAGATCTCCCCCGAAGCATCGGAAACGCAATTTTACTTTGCCAGCCTTATTGAACAACAGGTACAGGAGTTGGAACGCAAAGGCACTCCCGATACGCAAAAGATGATAGACGACACCCTGTTGCAAATGAAAAAGCTGGAATCCGCCTACGGCAATCTTGAACAAGACCTGCTCGATGGGGGTAACAGTAAACTTATTTTAAGTGCAATGATAACAAACTTCCAAACCAGAATAGAACTATTACAAGAGGTGATGAACAAAATTGATAACATTAACAACTCAAATACATTTGATGATGAGAACTTTACTATTTAAATATATACTACTATTCCTCCTTGCTTCCCCGGGGCTCCTTATGGCCAACAACGGGAACTTAAAGGGGAAGTATACCAAGGAGAAAACCATTAAAAAGGATTTTAATGTAAATTCTGATGCATTGCTCAAAGTAAGCAATAGCTATGGCAATCTAAATATCACTTCCTGGAGCGAAAACAGGGTGGTCATAGAAGTGCATATCCAGACCAACGGCAATAATGAGGAAAAGGTGCAGCAAAAGCTGGATGAGATCACCGTAGACTTTGACGCCAACAGCAGCATGGTCTCCGCCAGAACCATTTTTAATAAGAATAAAAGCAGCTGGGGTTGGAACTGGGGGAAAAACAACAATGTGAACATGCAGATCAACTATACCATTAAAATGCCGGTTAAAAACAGTGTTCATCTCAGCAATGATTACGGAAACATAAACCTCGACCGGGTAGATGGCCATGCCAAGATCAGTTGCGATTATGGAAGGTTGGAACTGGGTGAACTTCATGGAAGAAATAACGAATTGAAGTTTGATTATACGTCAAGATCCAGCATCGGATATATTAACAGTGGAAGGATCTCTGCGGATTATTCGGGATTTGAAATTGAAAAAGCCGGCAACCTTGTGATCAGCGCGGATTATACCAACTCGTTTATCAGGGAAATGGAGAACCTGGAATACTCCTGCGATTACGGTAATCTTGAAGTTGATGATGCGAATAACATCCATGGAAACGGCGATTACATTAATGTTAAATTAGGCACCATACACGGTGATGTGGACATCAATGCGGATTACGGTTCTGTGAAGATTGACCGTATGGCTGCGGACGGAGGCAATGTCAATATACGCACCGATTACACCGGCATAAAAATGGGGTATGATGCTCAATACCACTTTGATTTTGAAATAACCACCGACTACGCTGGTGTGAGCGGCAAGGACGATTTTGAAATGAGCATCAGCAAGGAAAAATCGAACGAGCGATATTATAAAGGATATTATGGGTCTGCAGGCAGTGGAAAACAGGTACATATAACCAGTGACTACGGCAGTATTTCATTCATTAAGAATTAAAAAATAACTTAAACAATTCAATAACGCAACCTGCCTTCGATCAGGGAACTAAAAACACTTCATCATGAAAAAATTAGTAACATTATGTTTGGCGCTGTCACTGGTAACGATCACCAGTGCGCAATGGAAAAGAGTAAAAGGGAACGGCAATGTGGTAACCATAGAACGTTCTACGGGGGATTATGACGCGGTAATGGTTTCCGGATTTTTTGATGTGGATCTGGTAGACGGCCCTGAGGGACAATTGACACTCAGGGGTGAGGAAAATCTGCTTGATCATATAGTCACCGAAGTAAAGGGCGGCGACCTGGTTATCAAAGTGGAAAAGGGATTGAACCTCCAACCCTCAACCTGGAAAGAAGGGATCCATATCACGGTGCCCGTTGAAAGTATCAGCGCTGTTTCCCTATCAGGATCGGGTGACATCGTAGGCAAGAAAACCCTGAAATCAAGCAATTTTACGACCAATATGTCGGGTTCCGGAGATATTACCCTGACAGTGGATACCGATAATATTGAAGCCAGTATGTCGGGTTCCGGAGATATTAATTTAAGTGGGAGAACCTCAAATTTCGAAGTCAGAATATCCGGTTCAGGGGATGTAAAGGCCTATGATCTCGAGGCTGACAACGTAGAGGCCACCGTATCCGGATCTGCTGACATAAAAGTAACCGTCAATGGGGAACTGAAGGCAAGGGTATCCGGTTCCGGGGACATACACTACCGCGGGAACCCCACCAAAATTGACAGTAAAACATCCGGTTCCGGGGATATATCACGGGGCTAAGAGCACAAATCAATCAACGAACAGCAAATTCAACCCCGTCATCAACTGGACGGGGTTTTCTTATGCACCCTGGTGAGCAACAGCACCCCTATAATAAAAAACAGTCCCAGGAAAATGGTTGCATTGCGCATACTCCCCGTTAGCTGCGCAACAAACCCATACAAAAAAGTACCGATGACGATCCCGATCTTCTCGGCCACATCATAAAAACTGAAAAAGGAAGTGGTGTCCCTGGTCTCAGGGATAAATTTGGAGTACGTAGATCTGGACAAGGCCTGGATCCCCCCCATGACCATACCCACACACCCTGCAGCGATATAAAAATCCGTCGGTGTTTTCAGAAAATAAGCGTCAATACAGATTAAAACCCAAAGCACGTTTACCACTATGAGCGTTTTAACATTCCCAAAAGCTTTGGAAGCCCTGGCCGTCAGGGTTGCACCTAAAATAGCCACGATCTGAATGACCAAAATACTGACGATAAGGCCCGTAGTTCGTTCTGCGTCGGAAGTCCATTGAATTTCTTCTTCCCCAAAATAGGCCGCAATAAGCATGACCGTTTGAACGGCCATACTGTAAACAAAAAATGCCCCCAGGTATCGTTTCAGGCGAATATCATGTCCCAGTTGCTGCCAGACAGATGTAAGCTCCCGAAAGCCATTCAGTATTATATGCCGGCGTTTCCCCCCTTTTTTAAATCCACTTGGCAAGTGAAAAAAGGTATACTGACTAAATAAAATCCACCAAATCCCGACGGACAGAAAAGAATACCGCATGGCCTTCATCTCGGCAGCCCCTTCAGCGTCGGACAAAATGCCAAACAATGACGGGTTCATGATCATGGCAAGGTTAAACAGCAATAGCAAAACGCTGCCGAAATACCCCATTGAATATCCTTTGGCGCTTATGGCATCCTGCTGTTCCGGGAACGCGATATCCGGGAGGTAGGAGTTACTTACGGCAAAACTTACCCAAAATCCGACCAGCCCGAAGAAATAACAAAGGAGCCCAATATAGATGTTTTCCAGGGAGAACCAGTACAGCCCCATGCAGGAAATCCCTCCCAGGTAGCAGAAGAACTTCATGAAAATTTTCTTGTTGCCTAGATAGTCCGCAATACCGGAGAGAAGGGGCGTAATAATGGCAATAAAGAGAAATGCCGCTGAAGTTGTGTAGCTTATCAGCGGAGCCCGGGCAATTTCCCCGCCAAAAATGGCCACTTTCTCTATGCCTGCCACCCGAAAAAGGGCTCCGTAAAAAATGGGGAAAATGGCCGATGAAATAACAAGGTTGTAGACTGAATTGGCCCAGTCATAAAATGCCCAGGCGTTCAACAATTTTTTGCTCCCTTTAATTGCCAAAGCTTTTGCCATTGAGTTCCCCTTGTCTGCCCTTAATAATTTATTCCCGACCAAATGGTATTGATCGGTGATCCGCACTGATTTTTGAAAGTATTCAGTACATGATCCAAAAATTCATGCCTCCATCCTAAATACGGCAGGTACTTACGCTGCCTGTGTAGATACACCATTGACCTTTCAAAAACAGGAACCGATAAATTACAACCTGCAGTATCCTGCCTATTTTAAATAATAAAAGCCGTCCGTATTTTGAACAGCTTTTACATTAAAATTAAATTGAATTCATCTGATGCCTCAAGGTCTTATTCAAAGGTGGTTACCCCAAATTTTGCCGCCTCTTCTTTTGCCAATGGCGCCCATTGCATTAAGTTTTGTATCCTGGTATCATTGGATGGATGCGTACTGAGAAATTCCGGGGGTGCACTGCCCCCTGCCTTCGCTTTCATCCGTTTCCAGAGCTCTGCCGCTTCATCCGGGTTATAGCCGGCAATGGCCATTATTTGTAAGCCAATCCTGTCTGCCTCGGTCTCATGACTCCTGCTGAAGGGAAGCATCACGCCCACGGTTGAACCCAGGCCATACGCCTGATTGAACATATTCCTTTTTTGCGGGTCCTGAATGGCGATATTACCTGCCACCGCGCCGATCTGCTGCAGGGTGCCGGCACTCATTCGTTGGGCACCGTGGTCCGCCAGTGCATGGGCCACCTCATGCCCCATGACTACTGCCACCCCGGTTTCGTTTTGTGTGATGGGCAAAATCCCGGTATAAAATACAATTTTACCGCCGGGCATGCACCAGGCATTAACGGTGGTATCATTGACCAGGTTATACTCCCATTTATAATCCTTCAGATACCCGGGATATCCGTTCGCCGTTAACCAGCGTTCCGCCGCTGAAGATATGCGCTGCCCAACCCTGGTAATCATTTTGGCTTCATTGGTGCCGGTAATTACCTTGTGATCGGTTAAAAACTGGTCGTATTGCGCAAAGGCCATTGGGAAAATCTGGCTGTTCGGGTAAAAGTTCAGGACCTTCTGCCCCGTAAATGGATTAGTCTTGCAGGCTGCCACTACCAGCAATACAGCTATTAGTAATATATATTTTTTCATCGTCCCGAAATTAGTGTTTTAGCAGGTAAAATATAAATATTATTTTCCGGTTATATGTAATTCCGTGAAATCCTTTTTTACCTCAATTACATTGTCCCCATTCAATTTTAAATCCTTCAGGGATACTATTTCATTATCAACTTCTATACCAGAAATTTTAAAAGGCAACCCATGGAACTTCATAATAAATTTATCATAGGGCGTTACATAGGTACCATCCTTGAATTGTTGAATTATCAGTTCCTTTTCCTTCCCCAGAAGTTTTAATCTTCTAAGGCTGAATTCACCTTTTTTATAGTCGTAGCCGTCCTGTGCGTCCTCATAGACCAGGGATCTTTCGTCCCCTAATTTATAGTAGACATCCAGGATCAGCTCTTTGACTTCGACTTCGCCAACATATTGTTGCACCGGGTATTTGGGTAAAACAGACCCTTCTTTAATAAACAGGGGGATCTTATCCAGATCAGCTGCCACCCATTTTTCCTTTCCGCCCTCTACCGTTTCCTCTGTCCAATAATTATACCAGTTTCCTTTGGGGATATACATTCTTCTACCCATTGCATTTGGTTCCTGAATAGGGCATACCAGTATTTGTTTTCCGAAAATGAATTCATCGGTTCTGAAATGGGTCTGCGTATCCTCCTGATCGTAATAGACCAGGGATTGGATCATGGGGGTACCCGCTGTGCTATATCTCCAGAACATGGTATATAAATACGGCAGTAACTGATATCGTATCTCAATAAATTTACGAACGATATCTGTAACTTCCTTCCCGAATGACCAGGGTTCCTGATCGCCGTGATCGCCACTGGAATGAACGCGGCAAAAAGGGTGAAAAATTCCAAGTTGCACCCATCTTGCGAATAATTCGCCGTTGGGCTGTTCCGCAAATCCTCCAATATCGGACCCAGCGAAGGAATAGCCGCTCATACACATACGTTGTGTCTGCACATTGGCAACCCACAGATGCTCCCAGGTTGCAACATTATCCCCGGTCCAGGTAGATGAATATCGTTGGGTGCCGGCATAGGCAGCCCTGGTAATGACGAACGGCCTTTTGGGGTAGACATATTTTTTAACACCTTCGTATGTGGCCCTGACCATCTGCATCCCGTAGATGTTGTGTGCCTTGCGGTGGGTACATGGGTGGCCGTCAAAATCATGTCGTGTATCCAGGGGTGCTGTTTTTGTAGGAACCTCCATAACCGCCGGTTCATTCATGTCGTTCCATACGGCATGGACGCCGATCTCGGTCATAAATTCCTTGTATAATTCGGCCCACCACACACGCACTTTGGGGTTTGTAAAATCCGGAAAATAACATTCGCCCGGCCATACCTTCCCGTGCATAAAAGGACCATCGCCCCGTTTGCAAAAATAATCATTCTTCACACCTTCGTCATAAACCCAGTAATCACGATCGACTTTGATTCCCGGGTCGATCATAACTACGGTCTTGAACCCATTCTTGTTTAGTTCCCTGATCATTCGCTTGGGATCCGGAAATTTAGTCTTGTCCCATGTAAAACACCTAAACCCGTCCATATAATCAATATCGAGATAGATGGCATCACATGGAATTTTGAGTTTCCTGAACTTCGCCGCGATGGCTTTAACATTACTTTCAGGGAAATAGCTCCATTTGGACTGGTGAAAGCCCAGTGCCCATAAGGGGGGCAGTTCAGGGGTACCCGTTAAATTCGTATAGGCCTTTACAACTTCCGACATTAGGGGGCCGTAAATAAAATAATAGTTCATTTCCCCCCCCTCTGCCCAAAAACTGGTCACATTCCTTCGTTCATGGGCAAAGTCAAAATAGCTTCTGAAGGTATTGTCAAAAAACAGCCCGTACGACATGTTGTTGTGCAGGCCAATATAAAAAGGGATCGCCTTATACAAAGGTTCCTGGTCCTTCACGAACGCATACTGGTCCATACACCAGTTATTCACGCGCTTCCCTTTTAAATTTGTGTGGGTGGCCTTGTCGCCCATACCATAAAAGCTTTCCGAAGGCTGGGTTATCTTGCTCATTTTAACCGAATTCCCTCCAAAGTCATAGTTTTCTTCCCAATGGAAACCCAGTTCATCTTCGTTCAGGATATGACCCTCAAGGTCCGAAATCTGTGTCCGCAAGGTTTTTTTATCTACCAATACCTGGATCTTAGCGGTTTCAACCAGGTATTCCGTCCTGGTTTCAGTGACGTCTAACCGGTTATATCCATAGCTGGCATTTTCACTGATAGCATAGGAAAAATCGGGTTGAAATACATATTCGGTGGCAAAGCGAAACCGGATGAGGCCATCCTGTAATACGGTGAGTTCCAAAATAACCCCGTTCGCCGTGGTGAAATAAAGTTTGTGTGTATCCCTGATGTAATCTACGATCTGGTTTGGGTACAAATTACCCTTGTATTCCAATTCGGTATTGGTAATCATAGTTGGTTCCTAATTTAATAAAAGTCCTGACCTTTAAGACCCATAAAAACGGATTTTTGTCCGGGCCTACAAAAAAAAGACATTAAACCTGAAAATGAAAATGATATTGTGACCAATTATGAACTATAACGTTTGAGTACATTGCGTTATGCGAGAATGATCACTCCCAGGGGCGGAATAGTTAGTTCAACCGATTTCTTATGACCATGCCAGGGCGTCCTGGAGGTTTTGACAGCAGAATTTTTCTGTCCGCTACCTCCATACTTTTCATCGTCACTGTTAAAAATCTCCTTCAGCCTGCCGGCTTTCGGAATGCCAATCCGGTAGTTTTCCCGGATCACCGGTGTAAAATTGCAGGCGACGATAAGATCGTTCTTGGCATCGTGTCCTTTTCGTATAAAGGTCAGGACAGAGTTTTCATGATCCCCATAATCAATCCATTGAAAACCTTCCTGACTGAATTGTTTTTCATATAATGCCGGGTAGCTCTTATAAATGGTATTGAGGTCCCTGATCAATTCCTGCACTCCCTTGTGATAATCATATTGCGTTAGATGCCAGTCCAGGCTCTGTTGAAAATTCCATTCCGAAGATTGTCCGAATTCCCCACCCATAAAAATAAGTTTGGCCCCCGGATGTGTAAACATATAGCCAAACATGAGTCGTAAATTGGCAAATCGCTGCCATTCGTCACCGGGCATTTTATAGAGCAGGGACTGTTTGCCATAGACCACCTCATCATGAGAAAATGGTAGCATGAAGTTTTCGGTGAAAGCATAGGTCATGCTAAACGTAATGTCGTTCTGATGATGTCTTCGGTAAATAGGTTCTTTTTTAAAGTATTCCAGGGTGTCGTGCATCCAACCCATCATCCATTTCATGCCAAATCCCAGGCCGCCAAGGTCCACAGGTCTTGAGACACCCGTAAAGGCCGTGGATTCCTCTGCGATGGTCTGAACCCCCTTAAAGCTATTGTAGACTTCGGAATTGAGTTCTTTGATAAAGGAAATGGCTTCCAAATTCTCATTGTTCCCATAAATATTGGGTTCCCATTCCCCTTCTTCCCTCGAATAATCTAAATACAACATGGAAGCCACAGCATCTACCCGCAAGCCATCCACATGAAACTGGTCGAGCCAAAACAAGGCATTGCTTATGAGATAGGCCCGAACTTCATTTCGCCCGTAATTAAATATCAAACTCTTCCAATCCGGATGGAAACCCTTCCTTCGATCCGGGTTTTCATATAAATGTGAACCGTCAAAAAAGCCTAATCCGTGGGCATCTTCAGGAAAATGCGAGGGTACCCAATCTAATATAACCCCGATATCGCTCTGGTGTAATTTATCGACGAGCAGTTTAAAATCCTCCGGCTTTCCAAAGCGCGACGTTGGTGCAAAATACCCTGTAAGCTGGTACCCCCATGAAGGATCATAGGGATACTCCATAACGGGCATAAATTCAACATGTGTAAAATTCATCTCCTTTACATAAGCGACCAGTTCATCTGCCAGTTCTATATAGGACATAAATTCATTGTCATTCTTTCGCTTCCACGACCCTAAATGCACTTCATAAACCGAATACGGCCTGTCCAGGCCATTTTTATCGGCCCTGTACCCCATCCAGGCTTTGTCTTTCCACTTGTATTTGTCGTGCCATACCACGGAGGCAGTATTTGGCGGATGTTCACACAGACGTGCAAAAGGATCCGCCTTTTCTGTCTTGATATCATGGTTATTGGAATGAATTTTATACTTGTACCTGGTGCCGATTTCAACACCCGGAACAAAGCCTTCCCAAATACCGCTGGAATCCCAGCGGACGTTCAGCGCATGATCCCCTTCCAGCCAATAATTAAAATCGCCCACCACGGAAACCGATTTGGCGGTTGGCGCCCAAACGGCAAAATAAGTACCCTTTTCACCGTTGACCTCCATTGGATGGGATCCCAGTTTATCATATAACCGGTAATGCTTGCCGGCTCTGAACAAATTAATGTCAAACTCCGAAAATAAACTGTGTACTACAACTTTGCCCATTTCTTTAGTTAGTTTCTGTCGTTAATAATGCCCATAATCCCCTCCAGTGGAATTACGGCCCATCTTGGTCTGGAATTCATTTCATACCCCAGTTCATACACTGCTTTCTCCAACATACAGTACTTCAGCAGGAAAATCCGTTCCTGGCTGTACCCGATATTTAGGTTGTGTTCCTGAATAAGGCTGATGTAGTTCTCTAAAAAGACCCCTATAAAATATCTGTAAAGCAACTCGCCTGCCGTAAAAAGGTCCTCCTGGGAATATGGGTAATCATCTCCTTTATTGAAGATGGTGGCATAGAGGGCATAATGAAAGGACCTGAAAATACCGGCGATATCTTTTAAGGGTGGTTGTTTTACCTTTCTATCCCTGATCGTGCTTTCGGGCTCCCCTTCAAAGTCGAGCAAATAAAAATCGTCATCCTTCACCAATACCTGCCCCAGGTGATAATCCCCATGCACCCGGATACGTTCCCCTTTTAATTTGGTCCAGTCAAAGGCAATGAACCGTTTCCTTATTTCATTTTTTCGTTCCAGGAACTCCTTCGCAAGTTCAACGGCCCTGCCTTCCAATTTATGGAGGCTGTTCTCAACCATATTAAGGCGGTTCTGAAACTGGTATAAAAGCCGGTTCTTTAACCATACTTCGTAATCCCCGTTAAAATGGGTTGGCGTAAAACTGGTGTCCTCAAATTCCGAACCCAGGGCGATGTGCATTTCCGCGGTTCTTCTTGCCAGGACCTGTAGTTTCAGAAATATATTAAGCCCTGCCCAATCAATAATTTCCGGAGGCACATCCTGTATCTGCAGCCTCTGGAACATCGTAGTGGAGGGCAGTTTGTACACATCTATTCCCTTGTACTCCAGATTGCTGAAGATCTTGTGAAGTTCGTTGAGCATGTACTCCCAGGCATCCCCCTGATTGGGAACCAATTCCTGCATCAGGGCAATGGTAATGCTGACATCGTCGGCATCTATGATGTTTAAGCTTCCCTGATAGGCGGGGGTATTCCCATACCCTTTGCGCTCCGATAAAAACCGGCTCATCTCATAGTCGGGATTCTTGTCCGCATAGATGCGTCTGAAAAACTTAATGACCGAGGTATCATTAATGATTATAGAGGTGTTGCTCTGCTCCAGACCCATAAATTTTGATGACACGTACTCCGTGACCTGGAAATTCCTGCTTTTGTGATATTGCACCTTTGTAGTGTCATCGGCTTCGGCCGTGACGATCCTCTCAAAAACCAGCTTTCTGAAAGATTCGAGGTTAATCGCATCAATGATAAAACCCTCCTGCCCCTTGATGCTCAGCGGCAGAATCCGGTCCTTCTCGGCAAAACTTTCATCGGAAACAAAGGCGATGGGCAAAAAGTAGTGCTGGTAAAAGGCCTCTTCAAAATTTACTTCCAGCAGCAACCCGTAATATACTTCCTCGTTCTGTTGTATCCTAAAATATTCCTGTAATTCTATATATTTAAGTTTGCTCGATTTTCCCCCATACCAGCGTTGTCGTACCACGTAGTCCTCCAATACATCCGAAAGAAAGATCTTTACGAACTTTGCATCTTCCAGCAATTCCTCCCACGCTACATCAAAGGCGTAGGGAGGTTGTAATATGGATTCCTGCTTTTTCTTGGTCATACTCAATGTTTAATATGGAAAAGATGGAAGGGCAAGGCCGGATGAAGCTCAATAAAATTCCATTCATTATTCCAAATATACCCATTATTGGTGATAATGTCGTATAATTCAACGCCCCGTTCGGTAAATGGCTGCAGGGCATCCAGGGGTAATTGAACCTGTCCCCTCTGTGCGTAATACGGATCGAGGTTGATCACGATTAACAGCTCGTCTGTCTTGGCGTCATTCCATTTGTAAAATGCAATAAGTTGCTCATTTTGTATTTCGCAAAAGCGGATATTGTTGGTCTGTTGCAATGCGGGGTGTTCCTTCCGTGCAGCATTGATTTTTCCAATGAGGTAGGTAAGTTTATTTTCCTTTGACCAATCCCAGTGCCTCACCTCATATTTTTCACAATCGCGATATTCTTCTTTCCCCGGCATAGCTTCCGTAACCATATATTCAAATACGGGGCCATAGATCCCGAGGTTGCCACACAAAGTCCCGGCGAGCACGTACCTGATCAGATGCATGGTCTCGTTGGCACCCTGCAGATGATACGGGTTGATATCGGGGGTATTGGGCCAAAAATTCGGACGGTAGTATTCCTTCATCTCACTTTGGGTGAGCTCCACCACATACTCTGTGATTTCATGTTTATGAACTCTCCAGGTAAAATATGTATAGGACTGGGAAAAGCCCTGTTTTGCCAGCTGCTGCATCACCTTTGGCCTGGAAAAAGCTTCCGCCAGGAACAGCACATCCGGGTGTTTCTTCTTTACCTCCCCTATGAGCCAGTTCCAGAAGAAATAGGGTTTGGTATGCGGGTTATCTACTCGGAAAATATTAATTCCCATAGATACCCAGTGAAGGGCAACACTCAGCAACTCCTCCCAAAGTGCCTTGTATTCTTTCGTTTCAAAGTAAAAATTGACAATGTCCTGGTATTTTTTGGGTGGATTTTCAGCATATTGAATGGTGCCGTCCGGTCGTTTCCTGAACCACTCCGGGTGTTCCGTCACATAGGGATGGTCCGGAGCGGCCTGAAAAGCCAGGTCCATCGCGATTTCTATCCCCATCCCGTTCGCCTTTTTAATAAGCGCCTTAAAATCCTTTTCATCGCCCAATTCAGGATGTATTGATTTGTGACCACCATGCCTGGAACCTATCCCCCAGGGTACCCCGGAATCTCCTTCGCTCGCGGTGGTAACATTGTTTTTTCCCTTCCTGTTGACTTCGCCTATGGGATGGATCGGCGGGAAATACAGCACATCAAAACCCATATTTGCAATCCTTGGCAAAAGGGCTTCACAATCCCTGAAGGTGCCATGTTTCCCGGGCTCAGGTGAGGCAGAACGCGGAAAGAATTCATACCAGGTACTGAAATTGGCCTTTTTCCTGTCCACATAAAGCCTTAAGGGTGCACTGGAATTCGCCAGGATTCGCTGCGGGTATTCGAGGAATAGCTGATGCAGTTCGTCCGAGGTGGCTGTCGCAACCGCTGTGTCATATTTTTTTTCATCCTGAAATTCCCCAATCCATTTTTTAAGAAGGGACTTTTTCGTTTCGGCTGCGCGGGTACTCAGGTAATTCAGGTACTGTACTCCGTCCAGTAATTCGCTTCTTACATGTTGATGATCTTTTAATTTCGCTTCAATACCATGTTGCCAGTTCAGGGCATAATCCACCCATCCCTGAACATGGTAGGTATAAAAGCCTTGTTTAGCTACGACAAAGGAGGCAGTATGAACATCCTGTCCGAGGTGCTCCATACGGACCCCTGTATATTTTTTGGCCGTTTCGTGCTTAAACATTACTTCTGCCTGAACCAAATCATGGCCATCGGGTAATACATCGGCATAGATCCGCACGGAATCTCCGGTAACTCTTTTAATAAAATATGAACCACACTGTATTTGTGGTGAAACATTCTCTATGATAACGCGTTGTTGTTTCAACATTTGGTCAATTGCATTGGTTATCGCTAAATGTAGGAAATTCTCCTGAAATCATTATGGGCCCCGAAAAAAATATACAAAGAGTCCCGGGAATCCCGGGAATAAATAATTTTTGGAACGCTTTTTGAAAGCGATTGTACAGACACAAACCACAGCAGCGGTCAAAAGGCCTGCTTCTAACATTTAAAATTTATATTTATGAAAAGCACAGTACTTTTTATCGGCACTTTTTTAGCATTAATTTTTAGCTCCTGTGAAGGTCCTGCGGGACCTCCCGGATTCGACGGGCGGGATGGCCTGGATGGATTCGATGGCCTGGATGGGGTAAACATCCTTGGCAATGTGTTGGAAATCGAAGGAGATTTCAATACCGGAAACGAATATTCCATATTTTTTGAATTCCCGCAGACCGTCGAGGTTTTTGAATCGGATATTGTCCTGGTCTACCTGTTATGGGACCAGACAGAAGACGGCAACGGGGAAGCCGTGGACATATGGAGGCTACTTCCCCAAACGCGCATATTAAATCAGGGGCTGTTGCAATACAATTTTGATCATACTTTTCTGTATGTCCAAATCTTTTTGGAGTCGGATTTCGACCTTTCGACGCTGCCTTCGGATGACACCGATAACCAGGTATTCAGAATTGCCATTATGCCGGCTGATTTTGCTGCCGGATCCAAATTGGATATGGGCAATTTAGATGCTGTAATGCGCAGTCTGAATGTGAAGGAAAGTGATGTGAAGCGTATGAAGCGTTAATAGCGTCGATATTTTGTAATGGCTTATCCCCGGATCCCTCAGGGAACGGGGATTTTTACATTTGAATGCGTATTTTTGACAGGGTTGTTCATAAATTACGTCTAAAGCAAAAAAAGATATGATGAAACATCTTGCAATTATTTTCTGCCTGATGCTGTTCGGGTGCAAGGGAAACTCCCAGGAAAAAGAACTGGCCAAAGAAAACTCATCCGAGAAAGAAGCAGCTTTTCCTGTGACCAAATCAGAAGAGGAATGGCGCAAAACTCTGACAGAGACGGAGTTTTATGTCCTAAGGAAGGCAGCTACGGAAAATCCCGGCACCAGTGAGTTGCTTCACAAAACAGAAAAAGGGACCTATGTCTGTGCCGGGTGTGGCACTCCCCTTTTTAAAAGTGAGCATAAATTTGAATCGGGCACCGGATGGCCAAGTTTTGACCGGGCTATCGAAGGTAATGTCGCCTATGATGTCGACCACAAGATTGGGTATAAAAGGACAGAGGAACATTGCGCCGTATGCGGAGGTCATCTTGGGCACGTGTTTGAGGATGGTCCCGCGGCAACTACCGGGATGCGGCACTGCATCAATGGGGTAGCTCTTGATTTTGTGCCTTCCAACGAGTAAAAAAGGACGTACCTGCCACGGGCAAATCGACCGTTTTATCATTTATCCGTCGTATCTCCAATTAGCACCGGTATATGAATACTCAGGAAAACTACCTGCAAAGTATGTTCCATGAATTCAGGCGTTATAAATCCCTGGGGGACAAAACATTTGCTCAACTCAACGACTCCGATATCCATTGGAAATATAGTGAAACGGATAATTCTGTCTCGGTGATTGTCAAACACCTGACTGGTAATATGAAGAGCAGATTTACCAATTTTCTGGAAGAAGACGGTGAGAAACCATGGCGCCAGAGGGAGGCAGAGTTTGAGGATACGTATACCTCCAAAAAAATGATGATATCTGAATGGGAAAAAGGATGGAAATGTCTTTTTGATGCCCTGTCATCCGTGACCATGCAGAATATCGGCCAGGTGGTTAAAATCAGGAATGAGGAGCATAGCATTACCGAGGCCCTTAACCGGCAACTGGGGCATTATGCCAACCATATCGGACAAATAGTAATGCTTGGCAAGATGATCAAAGGCGAGGATTGGGTGTCTCTCTCTATTCCAAGGGGGGGCACAGCGGCTTTTAACAAAAGGATGTTTGGAAAGTAACCCCCTATGGCTCGTTTCCTCTTTCCGAATGAAACGTGCACATTCCCTCTTATTTTATTCGCGGAATTGAAGCTATGAACATTGATTATTGTCAATGGTTCAGGGATCGTAATTCCCTGTCTGCTCGTTATTCCGCCCTGTTATTTAACATTGATTATCCTGTTTGATATTTTACATGGCGTTTCCGATTGGTTTTGTAACTTTGGCATCGCACATTTTTCACAGCTAAAAATTTGACATATGAGCACTTTCGATGTTATTGTCTTGGGTAGTGGTCCCGGGGGATATGTTACGGCTATCAGGGCTTCCCAACTTGGGTTAAAAACGGCTATCATAGAAAAAGAAAATCTGGGTGGCGTATGTCTGAACTGGGGATGTATCCCTACCAAAGCCCTGTTGAAATCAGCCCAGGTCTTTGAGTACCTGCAGCACGCCGGGGATTATGGGTTAAAAGTTGAGGGTGCGGATAAGGATTTTGGAGCGGTGGTGAAAAGAAGCAGAAATGTGGCCGATGGCATGAGCAAAGGCGTTCAATTTCTGATGAAAAAGAACAAGATAGAAGTCATCCATGGTTACGGCAGGCTAAAGCCCGGGAAGAAAGTAATGGTACAGGATACTGACGGTAAGGAAACGGAATACGGTGCGGAGCACATCATCATTGCCACGGGGGCCCGAAGCAGGGAATTGCCGAGTCTTCCTCAGGATGGAAAAAAAATAATCGGGTATCGCAAAGCGATGTCCCTGGAGACACAACCTAAAAAAATGATCGTTGTTGGCAGCGGTGCCATCGGCATAGAATTCGCGTATTTTTACAATGCCATGGGCACCGAGGTGACCGTGGTGGAATTCCTGCCCAATGTAGTGCCCGTCGAAGATGAGGAGGTCTCCAAACAATTGGAACGAATCTTTAAAAAAGCAGGGGTAAAGATCATGACATCTTCCGAAGTTACAAAGGTGGATACCTCCGGAGACGGTGTAAAGGCAACGGTAAAAACAGAGAAAGGGGAAGAAATTCTCGAAGCAGATATTGTCTTGTCTGCCGTTGGAATCAAGAGCAATATAGAAAATATCGGGATCGAGGACGTAGGGATAGCCACGGACAGGGACAAGATCGTCGTCAACGATTATTACCTCACCAATATCCCCGGGTATTACGCCATTGGGGATGTAACACCAGGACCTGCCCTTGCCCATGTGGCCTCGGCTGAAGGCATACTATGTGTCGAAAAAATTGCGGGAATGCATGTGGAACCCCTGGATTATGGTAATATCCCCGGTTGTACTTACTGCATGCCAGAAATAGCATCGGTTGGATTAACGGAGCGGCAGGCCAGGGAGAAAGGGTACGACATAAAAGTGGGCAAATTCCCGT
>Ga0102947_1000074_pt1 | contig 34085 bp, 26 predicted proteins | sample SalPon2A_A_D2_MG_FD_78210 | JGI IMG/M metagenome (GOLD analysis project Ga0102947, IMG submission 78210) | Soil microbial communities from South San Francisco under conditions of wetland restoration - Salt Pond MetaG R2A_A_D2_MG | ecosystem: Environmental > Terrestrial > Soil > Wetlands | place... | reverse complement strand
GCCACCGCGTCCGGTGTCGCCAGTGTCGACATCGACGCAGATCGGGGTGCCGTCGGCCTCGAAGCCCTGCAGGACCTCACCAGCCGGGCAGCTGACGCCGGCCAGCAGGGTGTCGCCGGCCACGCAGACCGGGGCGCCGGCGCTGTCGAAGCCGGTCAGCACTTCACCGGCGTCGCAGGAGACGTCGGCCAGGACGTCGCCGAAGGACACGCACACCGCGTCGCCGGCGGAATCGAAGCCGCTCAGCAGCTCGCCGGCGGCGCAGCCGGCGTCGGCCAGCGGGTTGGCGCCGGCGTAGCCGATGCGCAGGCCGACGACGTACAGGTCGCCGTTTTTCGCGCCCTGGAAGGCCAGGCCGGCGACGTCCACGCCACCGGCAAGGGCGGCGGGGAAGAGGCTGGTGACGTCGACCTCGGTGATGGCGTCGGCCACCATCGAGGCGGCGCCGGAGGCGCTGGCGGTGTAGGCGTCACGGGCGGCGCCATCCTGCGAGATGGAGAGATCCGCCTCCCAGGTGATGCCGGTGGTCTTCTTGCCCATGAGCACGACCTTGGCGCTCTCGAGCTCGCTGAGGCCGTCGGGGATAGAGAAGCTGAACCGCGCCTCCCCGTTGTTGGTGACTCCCCAGTTCCCGACCTCATGGTCGGCTTTGTCGCCGGGGTGGACCCACATTTCGTCGGCGTTGGCCGACAGGGTGGCGAGGGCCAGCAGTAGCGCCAGCCCGACACACCCGGAGATCTTGCTCCACGTAACGTGTCGCATGAGTTGATGACTCCTCTCTAATCCGTTCCCAGTAAAGATGCTCCGCCCGGCACTCCGCCGAGACGAGAGCCAATTGAGGGGCGTTAAGCCCAAACGAGACGAGGACACGAAGATCCCGTCTCTTCAAGTGATCTTGCAATTAGATAATTCGCTGCATTATAGCTTGCCGGAGGCGAGTCGTACAGCCCCCGGTGTGCAGTGGGGTGTGACGAGGCGGGCCGAAGGGTTTCACCTCCGGCCGCCGTGCCGCCCCCGCGGCTCCGGCGGCGCTCCCCCGGCGGACCTCCCCCGGTCGTCTCACGAAGGCGAGCCGTGCCGCTCCGGCGGCGCTTTCGGGGGTCGCCTTGACACCCTCGACGGGCCGCCGGTATCCTCCGTCCGCTGTCACTCCAAAAAGCTGAAGCAATCACGTCCAATCCCGGCGGAAAGGCTGGTCTTGGCGCAGATTTTCTCTAGGTCCGTGAATCGGGCTCCGGCGCTCCTCGCCGCCACGGCGGCGGTGGTTGCATTGGTTGCCGCACTCGGTGTCTGGTGGTTCTTCTCACCGGAGTTCATCGACGTCGGCTACCAGCCGGAGCAGCCGGTGGCGTTCAGCCACGCTCTCCACGCAGGGGAGCTGCGCATGGATTGCCGCTATTGCCACTACTCGGTGGAGCGCTCCCCCGTCGCCGCCGTGCCGGCGACCTCCGTGTGCATGAACTGCCACCAGCTCGTGGGCCGGGATCTGGAATCCCTGGCCGCGGTCCGCGACAGTCTTGCCGACGAACAACGCATCCGCTGGGTCCGGGTCCACAACATCCCGGACTACGCCCGCTTCGATCACAGCCTGCATCTCGAGGCGGGGATCGGTTGCTCCAGTTGCCACGGCGATATCCGGGCCATGGAGACGGTGACCCAGGTCGAGCCCATGTCCATGGGTTGGTGCCTGGAGTGCCACCGCGACCCGGCCCGTCACCGGCGTGCCGGCGAGGAGCTTTACGACACCGCCTGGACGCCGCCGGAGGCCCCGTTGTCGGACGAACAGACCCAACTTGCCAGCCGCCTCGCCGAAGATCACCCGGTGGCGCCGCCCACCATCTCGTGCAGCGGGTGCCACCAGTGAGCCGCGGTCAGCGGTTGGTGACCCAGCGGTTGGTGACGCTGGGGGGAGCCCCGGCCGAGGAGGCCTCCAAGCCGGAGGCGGCTGGCGCCGAAACCGACGGTGTCGAAACCGGACCGCCGGCCCGGGGGCGTCGCTACTGGCGCTCCCTGGAGCGGCTGCGGGACTCGCCGGCCATGGCCGCGGAGGGACGGCTGCCGGAGGAGCTGCGGCCCGAGTTCGCCGCCGGCGCCGACCTGCCCCCCGACGCCGTCACCCGGCGCACCGTCCTCGGCCTGATGGGGGCGTCCATGGCGATGGCCGGGCTGGCCGGCTGCCGGCGGCCGGAGGAGGCCATCGTCCCCTACGTGCGGGCGCCGGAGAACGTGACCCCGGGCCTGGCCCGGCACTACGCCAGCACCTTCCCCCTGGCCGCCGACGCCCTGGGGGTGGTGGTGGAGACCCACGACGGGCGCCCCACCAAGATCGAGGGCAACCCCGAGCACCCCGCCTCCCAGGGGGGCGCCAACGCCTGGGCCCAGGCTTCGATCCTCCATCTCTACGATCCGGACCGGGTGCCCCGGCCCCAGCTCCGCCAACGCCACACCGTGGCGGCGGGCGGCGACGATCCGGCGGTCGAGGTGGCCGCGGGGGAGATCGCCGACGGCCAGCAGGCCGGCGGTGAGGTGGAGCCGGCCGGGGGCGGGCACGGCGCGGGCCGCGACGGCGGCGCTGCCGTGACCGACGCCCGCCAGGGCGCCAGCGCCACCACCTGGGGCGACTTCACCACCTTCTGGCAGGGCCGGGCTGAAGCGCTGGGCGGGGACGGCTCCCGCCTGGCGGTCCTCACCGGCGACGGCGCCTCGCCGACCGTGGAGCGGCTGGCCGGTGAGCTGGAGGGCCGCTTCCCCGGCCTGACCTGGGTCGCCTACGACGCCAACGCCGCCGACACGGCCGGGTCGGCGCCGGCGCTGCATCACCTGGACCGCGCCCGGGTCGTCCTCGCCCTCGACGCCGACCTCTTCCTCACCGAGCCGGGGGCGGTGGCCGCGGCCCGCGGTTTCGCCCGCGGCCGGCGGGTGGACGAGAACGGTGACGGCGAGGTCAACCGCCTCTACGTCGTCGAGCCCACCCCCACCGCCACCGGCGGCTCCGCCGACCACCGCCTGCGCCTCAAGGCCTCCCAGGTCGCCGCCTTCGCCCGCGCCGTGGCCGCCGAGATGGGGGTTTCTGCCAGCGCCGGCGACGCCCCCCAGTCGGATTCACCGCAGCCGGATTCACCGCCGCCGGAAACGCAGCAGTTGGAAACGCAGCCGCCGGAACCGCTGCCGCAGCTCGCCCTGGACGCCGTGCCGGTGATCGCCGCCGACCTGCGCCGCGCCGGCTCGTCGGCCCTGGTCGCCGCCGGCCGCCGCCAGCCGCCGGAGGTCCACGCCCTGGCCCGCGGCCTGAACCGGGCCCTGGGGGCCGAGGGCACCACCGTGACCTACGGGCCCGGGCCGCGTGGCGGCGGCAGCGCCGGTGGCCCGGCCGCCGCCTTCGCCGACCTGGTGACGGCGATGCGCGGTGGCGAGATCGACACCCTGGTGATTCTCGGCGGCAACCCGGTCTACTCGTCGCCGGCGGACCTCGACCTGGCCGGCGCCCTGCCCCGGGTGCCCCACGTCGTCTACCTGGCCCACGGCTGGGACGAGACCGCGGCCCACGCCGACTGGCTGTTGCCCGAGGCGGGCTGGATGGAGTCCTGGGGCGACGCCCGGGCCGCCGACGGCACCGCCTCCCTGGTCCAGCCGCTGGTGGCGCCGCTGTTCGACAGCCGGAGCGCCGCCGAGGTGGTGGCGCTGCTCGCCGCCGGTGAGGAGCGTCCCGGCTACGAGTTGGTGCGGGAGACCTGGATGGGGCAGTTGGGTGGCGACGCCGCCTGGCGCCAGGCGCTCCACCGCGGCGTCCTGCCGGGGGCCGCGCCGGCGGGCGGCACGGCCGCCGGGAGCGGCGGCGAGGCCGCTACCGAGACAGCCACTACCGAGACACCGGCGACCGAGACAGCGGCTGCCGCGACCGCCGCAGGGGAGACGGCTGTTGCCGAAACCGCCGTCGCGGAGCCCGAGAACGCCGCAGCCGCCGAGGCCCCGGCCGAGGGATCGTCCCTGGCCGCCACCTCCCCGGCCGAGGACCACGCCGAGGCCGCCACCGCCAGCGATTCCGCTGGCCACGCCGCGCCCGCGGTCGCCGCCGCCGGCTGGGCCGCCGACCCCGGCGCCGAGCGCGGCTCGCCGGCGGGCCACCAGCCGAAGCTCGACCTGGAGCTCGTCTTCTCGCTGTCGCCGTCGGTCTTTGATGGCCGCTTCGCCAACGTCGCCTGGCTCCAGGAGATGCCGGACCCGGTGACCAAGGTGACCTGGGCCAACCCCGCCCTCGTCTCGCCGGCCACCGCCCGCCGCCTCGGCCTGGAGGACGGCGACGTCGCCGTCCTCTACCACGCCGGCCGCCGCGTGCGCATCCCGGTGGTCGCCCAGCCCGGCACCGCCGACGACACGGTGGTGGTGGAGCTGGGCTACGGCCGGCGCGGCGCCGGCCGGGTGGGCGACGGGGTGGGCGTGGACGTCGGCCGGCTGCGCACCAGCGCCGCCCCCTGGATCGCCCCGGCCGCCGGCCTGGCCGCCACCGGCGAGAGCTTCGCGCTGGCCCGCACCCAGGAGCACGACGCCATGGAGGGCCGCCACCTGGTGCGCGAGGCGGACCTCGGCCAGTTCCGCCGCGACCGCCGCTTCACCGAGCGCTTCGAGGTCGACGTCGAGAAGGTCACCAACCTCTGGGAGGAGCCGGGCTACGACGGTCCCCACCAGTGGGGGATGACCATCGACCTGAACGCCTGCACCGGCTGCAACGCCTGCGTCGTCGCCTGCCAGAGCGAGAACAACGTGCCGGTGGTGGGGCCCGACCAGGTGCGCAAGGGGCGCGAGCTGCAGTGGCTGCGGGTGGACCGCTACTTCGAGGGCGACGGCGACGAGGCGCGGCCGGTCTTCCAGCCGGTGCCGTGCATGCACTGCGAGAACGCCCCCTGCGAGCAGGTCTGCCCGGTGGCCGCCACGGTGCACGACGAAGAGGGGCTGAACGCGATGGTCTACAACCGTTGCATCGGCACCCGCTACTGCTCCAACAACTGCCCCTACAAGGTGCGCCGGTTCAACTACTTCAACTTCACCAAGGACACGCCGGAACTGGTGAAGGCGGCGATGAACCCGGACGTCACGGTGCGCTCCCGGGGCGTCATGGAGAAGTGCACCTACTGCGTGCAGCGGATCAACGAGGGCAAGGCCGCCGCCAAACGGGCCCGCCGGCGCCTGGCCGACGGCGAGGTGAAGACCGCCTGCCAGCAGACCTGCCCGGCGGAGGCGATCACCTTCGGCGACCTCTCCGACGCCGACAGCGCCGTCTCCCGCACCAAGCGCTCGCCCCGCAACTACGTGCTGCTGGCCGAGCTCAACAACCATCCCCGCACCTCGTACCTGGCCCGGGTCAGGAACCCGAACCCGGACTGGCCCGGCTACCACCAGGTGCCGCTGCCGCCGGCGCGGCCGGCGGCGGGCCCCGGCGAGGGCTCGGTGGGAGCGGGCAGCCGGGGCGACGGCGCCCACGGGGACGGCGCCCACGGCGGCGAGGGGGGGCACTGATGGGAGCCCGGCTCGCCCGCCGCCTGCCGTTCCCGCCTCACCTGGCGGCCCTGGCCGTGCTGCTGGTGGTCCTCGGCGGCTGCCGCGGCTGCACCAGTTCGCGGCCACCGATCCACCTCAACCCCAACATGGACTACCAGCCCAAGTACCAGGCCCAGGAAGCGAGCGAGTTCTTCCCCGACGGCGCCGCCATGCAGGCACCGCCGGTGGGCACCGTGGCGCTGGAGGACCCGGTGGAGCTGAACGGCTTCGCCACCGGCAAGGACGACGGCGGCGCCCTGGTGGCCAGCGTGCCGGCGGAGGCGCGGCAGGCGTTCGGCGGCGAGGAGGAGATGCTGCGGCGGGGTGCGGAGCGCTACACCATTTACTGCGCCGTCTGCCACGGCGACAGCGGCGACGGTCGCGGCACCCTGTACCACCGCAGCGGGGTGGAGAGCGGCGACCTGCGCCAGGCACGGCTGCGGGCGGTGCCCGACGGCCACATGTTCGACGTCATCACCAACGGCCTGGGGCTGATGTCGTCCTACGCCGCCCAGGTGCCGGTGGCCGACCGCTGGGCCATCATCGCCCACGTGCGCCAGATCCAGGCCGAGGCTCCGGTGCCCGACGCACCGGCCGCGGAGGGGGCGGCGCCCGGGACGGCGCCCACCGGCGGCGCCCCCGCCGGCGTTGCGCCCACCAGCGGCCCGGGCTCGCCCGAGGCTGACGCCGCCGGCGCAACCGGCCCCGCGACCGATACTCCAACCGAATCCCCAACCGACCCCGCCCCCGCCGGCGAGGAGGCCCGCTGATGCCGTCCTTCCCGAAGCTCAAGCGGCCGGAGAAGATCACCCCGGGGATGATCGCCCTGCTGGTCCTGGTGCTCGCCTTGGGCGCCTGGATGACCTGGAAGGGCGCCGTCTGGTTCGACGACACGCTGGGCTACGACAGCCCGCTGGCCGGCGAGGCGCTGGAGACCCCGTTCGACCGCGCCCAGGCCGACGCCGAGGCCGCCGCCGCCGAGGAGGCCATGGCCCGCCCCTACGAGGAGGTGGAGTACCGCGCCTTCCCGGTGGTGGGGAGCCGGGTGGCGATCTGGGTGGTGGCCCAGTTGAAGCTGCTCTTTGCCGCCTTCGTCCTGGCGGTGCCGATGTTCGTCCTCATCATCGAGTTCGTCGGCTGGCGCACCAAGGACGAGCGCCTCGACCGGTTGGCCTACGAGTTCACCAGCCTGCTGTCGCCGGCCTTCGCCATGACGGCGGCCTTCGGCGGTGTCATGACCTTCATGCTCATCGCCCTCTACCCGAAGTTCACGACGTACCTGATGGGCATCTTCTCGCCCACCCTGGCGCCGTACTTCGTTCTGCTCTTTGCCGAGGCGGCGTTCTTCTACACCTATTACCTGACCTGGGGCAAGGTCGGCCCCAAGCTCCACCTCTTCCTCGGCCTGATGCTCAACCTGGTGGGCACCGCGCTGATGTTCATCGCCAACGCCTGGCTGACCTTCATGACCTCGCCGGCGGGGATCTCGGAGAAGGGCGCCATCATCTCGGTGTGGGACGCGGTTTCCAACTACACCTGGATGCCCATCAACATCCACCGCATCATCGCCAACATCGCCTTCGGCGGCTCCATCGCCGCCGCCTACGCCGCCTTCCAGTTTCTGAACGCCAAGACCCCGGCGGAGCGCGCCCACTACGACTGGATGGGCTACATCGGCAACTTCGTGGCGGTGGCCGGCCTGCTGCCGCTGCCCTTCGCCGGCTACTGGCTGGCGTCGGAGATCTACGCCTTCTCCCAGACCATGGGCATCACCATGATGGGCGGCGCCTTCTCCTGGCTGTTCATCATCCAGGCGGTATTGATCGGCAACCTGTTCCTGGGCATCAACTACTACCTGTGGATGGGCATGGGGCGGGTGGAGGGCAAGCGCGCCGGCAAACCGTTGATCCCGGTGCTGCTGGGCGTCATCACCCTCTGCTTCATCGTCTGGGCGACGCCCCGCTCGCCGGTGACGACGCCGGAGGAGATGGCGGCCATGGGCGGCTCGTCCCACCCGATCCTCGGCTTCCTCGGCGTCATGTCGGCCAAGAACACCGCCGTCAACCTGATCATCCTGGCCACCTTCGTCTCCTTCATCCTCTATCGCCGGAGCGGCAAGAAGCCCTCCGTCGGCTGGGCCAAGCTGGGCAACGTCGTGCAGGGGGGGATCCTGCTGTTTTCCGCCCTGGTGGTCATCTCCCTGGGCATCGCCGGCTACTTCGTGGAGGCCCAGGTGCGCATCGGCCTGTCGGTGCCCATGGTCCTGACGGTGCTCTTCGCCATGCTCATCGTCACCGTCATCGACGTCCTCATGCTGCGCGGAGCCGACGAGTCGGGCAAGACCCACTGGGGCCGCATGCCGGACCGCGCCCAGTACGTGCTGATCTTCCTCGCCGTGACCTTCACCTGGCTGATGGGGCTGATGGGCTACGTGCGCTCCGGCCTGCGCCAGCACTGGCACGTCTACGGCGTCATCCGAGACACCTCGCCGGACGCCTTCACGCCGACCCTGGGCTACGCCACCAAGGTGGTGAGCGTGACCGTGCTGATCTTCTTCGCGCTGATCGGCTTCATCTTCTGGCTCGCCAGCCTCTCCCACAAGAAGAAGCGCGGCCCGTTCGGCGAGGCGGCGGCCGAGGCGGTGCCGGCGGCGGGTGGGCATGATGGGCCTGGCGGCGCGCTGGAGCCCGGCACGCCGGCCTCGCCCGGCTCGGCCCCCGCCATCGTGCCCGGCGCCGCCCGCTCCGCCTCCGCCGCCACCCGGGACGACCTGGTGGCCTACGGCGAGTCGGACGAAACGGGCGAGGCGGGCGGGGAGGAGTCGCCATGAACGTCCCCATGCCGGTGAAGCTGCTGGCCCTGGTCCTCGGCGCCACGCTGTTCTACACCTGGGTCGGCTCCCTGGTGCCGCAGAAGGAGGTCCACCCGCCGGAGGTCGTGGAACTGGCCGACGACCTCTCCACCGAGGAACTGGTAGAGATCGGCAAGACCATCTACGAAGGCAAGGGCCTGTGCAACACCTGCCACACCATCGGCAAGTCCGGCGCGCTGCGCTTCCCCGACATGGCGGGCATCGCCGAGACCGCCTCCACCCGGGTGCCGGGCTTCGGCCAGCTCGACTACCTGGCGCAGTCGATCTACCAGCCCAACGCCTTCATCGTCCCCGGCTTCAACCCCGGCATGCCGGCCATCGACAAGCCGCCCATCGGGCTGTCCGACGGCGAGATCCTCTCCGTCATCGCCTACCTCCAGACCTTGGGCGGCGAGGCGACGGTGAGCGTCGGCACCCAACTGCCCTACGCCGACGGCGCCGAGCCGACCAGCGACGTCGATCCGGCCGGCGGCACCGAGGTGGCCGACGCCATCGCCGGCAGCGACACGGTGGCCCCGCCCCAGACCGCGACGGTCACCCAGGCCGGCGCCGCCGCCGGCCCGGCCCAGGCGCTGCTGGAGCGTTACGCCTGCAACGAGTGCCACGGTGAGGGGGGCGAGGCCAGCCGCCTGGCCGGCCTCGGCACCCGCCGCACGCCGGCGGACATCCGCCGCGCCCTCGTCGATCACGAGCCGCCGCTCCCCGCCAGCTACACGGGCCGGGTCACCCTGGCCGAGGTGAGCGCCATGACCGAGTACCTGAGCAACCTCGAGGAGGGTGGATGAGACTCTGGGTCGTCGCCGTAGTCGCCCTGGTGCTGATCGCCCTGGGCCTGGCCAGCCGCCGATGGGACCGCCTGCGGATCGGCCCGCTGGCTTGGATCGCCGTCTGGGGTGCCGCCATCTGGTTGGTTCTGAGCTTCGCCTTCATCGTGCCGGTCCCGGCGTCGGTGATGAACATCTACATGGGCATCGTGATCCTCGCCCTCCTGGTCTACCTGTCATCGGACCGGGAGAGGCTGGAGCGGGCGAAGCGGCCGGTGGTGGCCTTCCTCACCGAGCGCCGGTTCGCGCCCTACCTCGCCGCCGTGGTGCTTCTGATCCCGCTGCTGGTGGTGACCAACATCTACCTCGCCTCCAGCGCGCCGCCGGTGGCGCCGGCCTTCGGCCGCTCCGTCCACCCGGCGCCGCCGGACCAGATCACCGTCCACGAGCAGGCGATCAACCTGGTGACGCTGAACAACCCCTACCGCCACCTGGAGGACGACGACCCGGCGGCCTTCGCCGACCACCTGGCCAACGGCCGGCGGGTGTACTACGAGAACTGCTTCTACTGCCACGGCGACCTGATGCGGGGGGCCGGGATCTTCGCCTCCGGCCTCAACCCGATCCCGACCAACTTCCAGGACGTCAACACCATCAGCCAACTCCAGGAGTCGTTCCTCTTCTGGCGCATCGCCAAGGGGGCGCCGGGGCTGCCGCCGGAGGGCGGGCCGTGGGATTCCGCCATGCCGGCTTGGGAGAAGTTCCTCTCCGAGGAGGAGATGTGGGACGTCATCCTCTTCCTCTACGACTTCACCGGCAGCCGACCCCGGGCGCGGCACGAGATGGAGCACGAGTGATGAGCGCTCGCAGCGATTCCCCCGCCTACCGCGCCCGCCGTCGCATCCCGCTTCGCGGCGTTGCGGCTCCTCGACATGGCTTTGGCTCTGCCTGCCTCGCTACGGCCGGTCATCCGCTCCGAACGCTGCGCTTGGCAGTGGCGTTGGTGGTCTGCCTGGCTTGGGTCCCGTCGGCCCTGGCCCAGGAACCGGACCTCGGCACCGAGGAGCAGCGCGCCCACGGCAAAGAGGTCTACGACAAGTGGTGCGGCCAGTGCCACGGCGACGCCGGTGACGGCCAGGGCATCGCCACGCCGTACCTGCTGCCCGAGCCCCGGGACTTCACCAGCGCCAAGTACAAGTTCCGCTCGACGCCCTTCGGTTTCCTGCCCACCGAGGCCGACCTGGAGCATTCCATCAGGGACGGCCTGGCCGGAACCGGCATGCCCGGCTTCCCGGAGCTGTCGGACGACGAGGTGACCGACGTCATCCAGTACCTGAAGACCTTCTCCTCCGACTGGCAGGACCCCGGCGCCTACTCCGAGCCCATGGACCTGCCGGACCCGCCGCCGTTCTCCGCCGAGCGCGCCGCCGAAGGCGAGAAGGTCTACTTCGAGATCGGCTGTGCCCGCTGCCACGGCGACGAGGGCCGGGGGGACGGTAGCTCCGCTCCCACCCTGCGCGACGACTGGGGCGACTTCATCCGGGTGGCCGACCTCACCATGCCGTGGACTTTCCGCGGCGGCGCCACCCGGGCCGACATCTTCCGCACCCTGACCACCGGCATCTACGGCACCCCCATGGCGTCCTTCGGCGACGCCCTGACGGTGGAGCAGCGCTGGGCGCTGGTCGATTGGATGGTGGAGCGGGGCGGAGGCGAGGGCGCCGCCGCCCCCTTCCGCCGCCTGGTCCGGGCCCACCCGGTGGACGGCGACATCGAGTTGCCGGCGGACCCGGCGGCGGTGCGCGAGCCGTTCGCCGACGCCGAGGCGGCGCTGTTCCCCATCGTCGGCCAGGTCATGGAGCCCGGCCGGGCCTTCCACCCGGCGGCCCGGGCGGTGGAGGTGAAGGCCATCGTCAACCGCGATGAGATCGCCTTCCTCGTCTCATGGCACGACATGAAGGCCGACGTCGCCGGCGTCAACAGCCCCGACGCCGCGGTGCCGCCGGTGGGCATGCAGGAGGCGGTCTCCGAGGTCATGCCGGGCAGCGAGGGCGCCGGCTCGGCGGCGGTGGGCGAGGAACTGGGCGGCTCCGCCGACACGGCGTCGAGCGGTGGCGACGACTTCTGGGGCTCCGCCGCGGCCCCCGCCGAGGAGGCGGAAGACGACGGTGACGCGGCCGAGGACGGCGGCGGTGGTGGTGACTTCTGGGGCACCGGGGGTGATGCCGGCAGTGGCGCCGGGAGTGGCGAAAACCAGGAGGCCGCCGACCCCTTCGCCAGCGACACCGCCGCCGCCCCCAGCGTGCCGGAGAGCGACTGGTCCGACGCCGTCGCCCTCCAGTTCCCGGTGCAACTGCGCCCCGGGGTGGCCAAGCCGTACTTCCTCTTCGGCGATCCCTCCTACCCGGTGGAGCTGTGGCACGTCGATCTCGCCAAGCCCGACGCCCCGGGCCTGTGGGAGGGCCGGGGCAGTCAGAACCTGACGCCGGTGGAGCGCACCGCGCCGCAGGTGGTGGCCCACTACGAGGCGGGCCGCTGGTCGGTGGCCTTCAAGCGCCCCCGGGCCGCCCAGGCCGGGCCGTCCTTCGCCGACGAGGACGTCTTCGTGCCGTTGGCCGCCACCGTCTGGGACGGCTTCCACCAGGAGCGGGGCAACAAGCGGGGCCTGACCCAGTGGTTCCACGTCCACGTCCCGCCGCTGGAAGCGCCTTCGCCGGTGGGCTCCATGCTGCGCGCCGGCTTCGGCGTCCTGGGGCTGGAGCTCCTCATCGTATTCTTGGCCCGCCGCCGCTTCCGCCACGACGAGACGGCCCTGGCCGACCCCGCCGACGGCCCGGAGAGCACGTAGGAATAGACTCATGAACTCCATCGACCCCATAGACCGCATCGACCTCACCGATCCCCGACCGACGAGCCGCATCGCCTTAGCCAGCACCTTTACAGCAGCGACCAGCCTGGAGCCCAACCGATGACCGAGACTCTGACCCAGACCCAGCAGGCACCGCAGACGGGGATCACCCCGTACCGGGACATCTTCGTCCCCGTCGATAACTCGGCCCATTCCAACCGCGCCATCGAGACCGCCATCGCCCTGGGCCAGACCTTCGACTCCAAGCTCACCGGTTGCCACGTCTACGCCGCCCGCATGCATGACTACCGGTTCAAGCAGATGGAGTACACCCTGCCCGAGGAGTACCTGGTGGAGCGCGAGCTGTCGCGGCAGCGCAAGATCCACGACTCGCTGATCACCATGGGGCTGGAGCTGATCTCCGACTGCTACCTGAATGACATGGACGAGCGGTGCCAGGAGGCGGGCCTGTCGTGTGAGCGCAAGATGATGGACGGCAAGCACTCCTCCGAGCTGCTGCGGGAGATCGGCGCCAACGGCTACGACCTGGTGGTCCTGGGCGCCGTCGGCATCGGCCGCACCAAGGACAGCCAGCTCGGCTCGGTGTGCGCCCGGGTGGCCCAGGAGAGCGACCGCGACCTCTGGGTGGTCAAGCACGTCCCCGGCAAGGACGAGGCGGAGCGCGACACGGTGATGGTCGGCGTGGACGGCTCGCCGGAGTCCTTCGGCGCCCTGATGACCGCCGTCGAGCTGGCCAAGCGCTACGACAAGAAGCTGGAGGTGGTGGGCGTCTACGACCCGTACCTCCACTACGCTGTCTTCAAGGGCATCGTCGAGGTGCTGACCGACCGGGCGGCCAAGGTGTTCCGCTTCGAGGAGCAGAACCAGCTCCACGAGGAGATCATCGACACCGGCCTGGCCCAGATCTACAACAGCCACGTCAACGTCGCCGCCACCATGGCCCAGGAGGCCGGCATCGAGGTCACCAAGACGCTGCTCGACGGCAAGGCGTTCCAGAAAATCCTCGACCACTCCCGCAAGGTGGAGCCCTGGGTGCTGGTCATGGGGCGGGTCGGGGTGCATCGCCAGGACGGCGAGGAAGGGCTCGGCTCCAACACCGAGAACTTGCTGCGCATGGCCGAGTGCGACGTGCTGCTGACCAACTCCCAGGTGGTGCCCGAGTTGGACCTGAAAGCCGAGGAGTCGATCCACTGGACGCCGGAGGCGGAGGAGCGCATGACCCGGGTGCCGGAACAGGTGATGGGCATCGCCCGCACCGCCATCCTGCGCCTCGCCCTGGAGCAGGGCCACAGCGTCGTCTCCTCCGACCTCGTCACCGAGGCGATGGACCGCTTCATGCCGAAGCGCTCGGCGAAGCTCACCGAGAAGCTGGCCGAGGCGCTGGCCATCGAGAAGGCGCGGCGCGAGGCGGTGTCGATCTGCAAGGGGTGCGGCGTCGCGGCGCGCACCCCGGACCCGGAGGTCTGCACCGTCTGCGGCGCCGGCGACTTCGAGGTGGTGGAGCCGGAGGTGCTGGACAAGATCGCCGCCCTGGAGGGCGGTGTCGAGGAGGAGACCGGCTACGACGGCCGCAAGCTGGCCTGGACCCAGGATGCGAGGAAGGCGCTGCGCTCCATCACGGACCGCTACCAGCGCCGCCGGGCCAAGGCGCGCATCGAGAAGTCGGCCCACGGCCAGCGCATGTCGCCCATCACCCTGGACTTCGCCAACCGCTACATCGAGGAGGAGACCGGCGTCCTCTACAAGACCAGCGCCGACCCGGAGGAGGCGAAGAAGGTGCTGGCCGAGGCCCGGGACGCCATGGACGCCCTGCACGGCAGGAACGGCGACGAAGCGCAGGCCGAGGCCAGCGCGGCCGAAGCCGGCGAGACAAGTGCCGCCGAGGCCGCCATCGACGACGACCCGGAGGTCAAGATCCTCTCCCGCGACGCCCAGGGGACGCCGCTGGTGTCGCGCTACGACTGGACCGACGACGCCATCGCCCGGGTGCTGCGGGTGCCCGGCGGCTACATGCGGGACAAGACCCAGGCGCGCATCGAGGAGTTGGCGGCGGAGCGCGACGCGGACGGCATCGACATGGAGCTGGTGGAAGAGGGGCTGGAGCACGGCCGGCGGATGATGGCCGAGATGATGGGCCAGTACCAGGCCCAGCCGCCCGAGGGCAGCGCCCGGCAGGCGGGGGCGGCCGAGGCGTCCAACGGCGCCAACGGTGCCGCCGCCGGCGAGAGCTGCCCGGTGGACCACGAGGCGGAGCAGCCGGAGCGTGCCGCCACGAAGACCGGGACGGTGACCGAGGTGGTGGAGACGCCGGCCCCGGCGGGCATGGCCCTCAACGAGGTCAGCGTCATGTCGGAGGTGGAGCGCCGGCGCCGGGAGATGGGCGTCGATGGCGAGGCCGCCGCCGACGAAGCGGGGAAGTGATCATCAATGCCGCGATCATCCGTGCAGTGATCGCAAAGCCGGTGATCGCCGAGCCGGTGATCGCCGAGCCCGTGAGCCGTGCTGCCCTGACCTGCCGGGCCGCCTCGCCGGCCGCCGTCTCGGCCCCGTGACGCCCCGTGGTCGCCTACCGCTTCTGCCGTCCCGACGACATCCCCCTGCTGGTCAGGGCGCTCAACGAGTGCTGGTTGCCCCACGCCGGTGGCGAGGCGATGACCGAGGAGGGCTTCCGCGGCGAGATGAAGCGCCTCGACGTCTGGCCCTCCAATTCCATGGTCGCCCTCGATGGCGCCGGCACGCCGGTGGCGGTGTCCATCGGCACCAAGCGCCCCGACTCGGTGCTGGTCCACCGGGTGGCGGCGCGGCCCGGCCACGAGCGTCAGGGGCACGGCCGGCACTTGGTGACCTCGTTGTCGCAGAAGCTCGCCGTCCTCGGGCCGGAGCGGTTGGAGGCGGAGGTCCCGGCCGCCGAGCCGGCCGCCGTGGCCTTCTTCGAGGCGTTGGGCTGGCAACGGGAGGTGGAGCTGACCGACCGCCTGCGCGCCGCCCCCGGCGGGGCGCAGGGCCAGCCGGTGCCCGACGACCTGGTGGTGCCGATGACGGTGGACGAGCTGGAGGGCGCCGGCGCCCTGGCCCCGCCACCCTCGGCCCCCTGGCAGCGCCGCCTGCCGACGCTGCGCGCCCGCGCCGGCGAGCTGGTGGGGATCGGCGTCGTCACCCCCGACTCGGTGGAGGCGTGGGTGGTGAGCGAGGCCTTCTCAGGCGAACCGGAGGCCACGGAAACGCCGGGCACCGATGCCCCGGTGGAGATCCTCGCCGCCGGCTGCCGCGACCCGTCCCGGGCCGACTTCCTCCTGGGGCTCCTCTTCCGCTGGCTATCCCACACCGCCCGCCGGCCGCTGCGCATGGCCCGGGTGGCCCCCGGGGAGATGCCGCCGGGGGCCCTCACCGCGGCCGGCTTCGAGGCGGCGGGCCGGCATCTGCGCTACTCTTCCCAGGCAACCCCACTATGAGGAGCAGGTTCCCATGAGGAGATCGAACCTCCAATGAAGAGCTACGCGGACATCGTCGGCGACGGCGGCTCCAACGTCCTCGACCAGGTCCTCTCCCAGCGCGCCGCCATCGCCGACGCCCTGGCCGGGGTGCGCCACGTCCTGGCGGTGGGGTCGGGCAAGGGCGGGGTCGGCAAGAGCACCCTGACCATGGCGCTGGCCCGGGCGCTGGCCGGCCGCGGCCGGCGGGTGGCGATCCTCGACGCCGACTTCAACGGCCCCACCCAGGCCCACATGGCGGGGCTGGAGGACACCCCCTGGGTGCCCGGCGAGGGGGGCCGGCTGGCCCTGCCGCGGCTGGAGGACGACGCCGTCGGCGCCGCCGGCGGTCGCCTCGGCGTCGTCTCCCTGGGCAGCCTCCTGGGCAGCGCCCAGGAGCTTTCCTTCGACACCGTCTCCCACGGCGAACAGCACACCTGGCGCTCGACCCGGGAGTTCGCCATGCTCGGCCAGCTTCTCTCCACCGTCGAGTGGGGCGATCTCGACCACCTCCTCTTCGACCTCCCCCCCGGCGCCGAGCGCACCGTCCAGTACGCCCAGTTCTTCGCCGGCGCTTTGGGTGAAGGTGAGCGCGGCGAGGGGCGGGTCTCCTTCGTCATGGTCACTCTGCCCTCGGATCTTTCCCACGGCGTCGTCGCCCGCTCCCTGACCGCGCTGTCGGCCATCGGCGCCCCGGCCCTGGGCTACGTCGAGAACATGGCCGGCTACCTGTGCCGCGACTGCGGCGAGGTCAAGCCGCTCTTCCCGGAGGCGGCCGAGGGGTTGGACGCCCCCTGCCTCGGCCGGGTGCCCTTCGACCCCGAGCTGGCGGCCTTGTGTGACCGCGGCTGGCCCGCCACCGAGCCTGGGCGGGCGGAGGCCGCCGGCGCCGCGGTGGCGGCGGTGGAGCGGGTCGCCGACCGCCTGGACGCGGTCTTACCCCCCGGCCCGCCCCCCGGCATGCCCACCGGAGCAGTCACGCCCACCGGAGAAGCATCATCCCCGACCGCCCCAGGCGGCCAACCCTTGGAGACCGAATCATGAAGTTCCTCTGCGTCGAGTGCGACGAACCGATGAAGCTGCACGAGACCCGGGCGCCGGACGACTCCGGCTCCCTCTCCGTGCGTTTCGGCTGCCCGAGCTGCGGCCGCGACATCGCCATGCTCACCAACCCGTGGGAGACCGAGGTGGTCTCGTCCCTGGGGGTCAAGATCGGCCCCTCCGGCGAGCCCGAGGAGGCGGCGTCGCGCTGCCCGTTCTCCGGTGTAGTTCAAGAAATGCAGGTGAAAGAAATGGAGGCGGAGCGCGCCTCCCCCACGGCGCCGACCGGCCCCCAGTGGACCGCCGAGGCGCTGGCCCGCCTCGAAGGCATCCCGGAGTTCGTCCGCCCCATGGCCCGTCAGGGCATCGAGCACTACGCCTCGTCCAACGGCCACGCCGTGGTCGACGAGAAGATCCTCGACGAGGCCAGGCAAAGGTTCGGTATGTAACTCCGGGCTGACCTCCGCCCCCAACCCCCATCATGTCCTTCGAGATCGTCAGCAAGCTCGTCCTCTGCCTGCTGGCGGTGCCGGTGGTCCTCTGGCTCGACCGTGCCGGAGCCCGCGACTCCCGGCGCCAGGCCGGCTCCATCCTCGTCCTGGTGGCGACCATCGCCGTTGGCGCCTACTACAACTACGGCGCCTTCCACGGCACGAGCTACATCCACCACTGGGAGCAGTTCCACTACTACCTGGGCTCGAAGTACTTCCCCGAGCTGGGCTACGACGGCCTCTACGCGGCGTCGCTGCGGGCGCAGCGCGAGACCCACCGGGAGATGAACTTCCAGGCTTGGACCCGGGACCTGACGACCAACGAGGTGACTTCCTCCTGGCAGGTCCTGGCCCGGGGGACGGAGGTCAAGGAGCGGTTCTCGGAGGAGCGCTGGCGCAGCTTCCTCGCCGACCACACCTACTTCCTGGAGCGCAACAACTGGCAGTACATGCGCCGGATCCGCATGGATCACGGCTACAACCCGACCCCCACCTGGACCGCCGTCGCCCGCCTCTTCGACGCCTGGCTGCCGGCCGACGATGGCAGCCTGTCGTGGCTCGGCAGCCTTGATCTGGTGCTGCTGGTCGTCCTCTTCGCCTTCATCATCACCACCTACGGCTCCCGCATCGGCTGTTTCAGCCTGATCGTCTTCGGCCTCGGCTACCCGTGGCGCTTCGACTGGGTCGGCGGCGCCCTGCTGCGCCTCGACTGGCTGGTGGCGGTGGGGGTGGCGGTGTGCCTGCTGCGCCGGGAGCGCTACCGCTGGGCCGGTGCGCTGCTGGCCTACGCCGGCCTGGTGCGCATCTTCCCCCTCGCCCTGCTGCTGGGGCCGGGGGTGCTGGCGCTGCGGGCGCTGATCAAGAAGGAGGACTTCGGCTGGGCCTGGCGCTTCGCCCAGGGGTTCCTCCTCAGCTTGGTGCTCTGCGTCCTGGCCGGCAGCCTGGCGGGCCGCGGCGTCGAGGCCTGGGGGGAGTTCGCCAGCAACCTGGAGACCCACGAGGAGACCTGGCTGACCAACAACGTCGGCTTGAAGAACGTCCTCCTCTACGACGTCGATACCATGCAACGCAACCGGGTCAACTGGAGCCTTCCCGAGCCGTGGCTACCCTGGCAGCGCCACATGACCCAGGTGAAGGAGGAGCGGGCCGCCTGGTTCTACGCCCTGGCCGGTCTCTACCTGCTGCTGGTGGCGGCGGCGGCGTGGCGGGCTCAGCGCGACGAGTCGGTGATCCTGGGCATCGGCGCCGTCTTCGCCCTCGGCCTGCTGACCTGTTACTACTGGTCGATGCTGCTGCTGGTGCCGCTGCGCGACGGTCGGAAGGGGGCGGCGACCCTGCTCCTGCTGAGCGCCGGCCTCTACGGCCTCCACCTGGCCACACCGCCCTCCTTCGAGATGATCTACGGGCTGATGTCCTGGGCCATGGCGTTACTGCTCCTGGTCTGGCTGGGGCCCCAGGCCTGGGCCAATTTCCGCGCAGCTTCCGACTCCGGGCGAGCTTCCCCCGAGGCTTGAGAGCGGGGGCCGACCGCTCAGAACGCTCCGGGCCACTCCCCCTTGGGTGGTGGCAGGCCGGGGCGGGCCAGGAGATATCCCTGGGCGAAGTTCACCTTGGCGGACTGGACGGCGGCCAGCTCCGGGATCGTCTCGATCCCCTCGGCCACCACCTTGGCCCCCATCTCCTTGCACATCCGTACCAGCGAGCGCATCAGCCAGAACAGCCTTGAGCCCTCCTTGCAGCCCATCACCAGCTCCCGGTCGAGCTTCACGATGTCCGGCACCAGGTCGGCGATGTAGCGCAGGTTGGAGTAGCCGGCGCCGAAGTCGTCGATGGCCAGCAGGACGCCCTTCTTGCGGATTTCGGCGAGGATGTTGTGGCACTGCTCGAAGTAGATGATGGGGACCGACTCGGTGATCTCCAGGTAGAGCGGGTGGCGGTGCCAGAAGATCGGGTCGTCGGGCCGCACCAGCCATCCCTCGTCGAGCTCGTTGGGGTGGATGTTGATGAACAGCGGCCAGTCGGGGCAGGCTTCCAGCGCCTGGCGCCGGTGCAGCCGCCCCATCTCGCCGACCCGCCCGGAGCGGATCGCCGCCTCGTACATCTCCACCGGCGACGGGAAGATAGGGAACGGGCTCCGCGCCAGCGCCTCGTAGGCATAGGTCTTCCGGGTGCGGATGTCGAGGATCGGCTGGAAGGCGATGCGCAGCAGCTCCCCGTCGATGATGCGGTCGATCGCCTCCTTCTCGCTCCCCTGGGCGGGGCCGGTCACTTCATTCAAAACCATGGACATAGTCTAGCCGCTCTTAAGCCATCCCCTGAACACCGAAGCCAGGCTTCCGGACCTTCGGAGGCCGCCGGTGGCGGGCGGCCCGGAGGGCGGTGTCAGACCGCCGGCGGCAGGTAGTATGACGCCATGCCCCTGACCCTGCCCCAGCTCGAACGCCACCTCTTCGCCGCCGCCGACATCCTGCGCGGCAAGATGGACGCCTCCGAATTCAAGGAGTACATTTTCGGCGTCCTCTTCCTGAAGCGTGCCTCCGACGTCTTCGAGGAGCGTCGGGACGAGGTGAAACGGGCGCAGATGAAGCTCGGGCGCTCGCCGGCGGAGGCCGAGAAACGGGCCGACAGCCCAAGCTACTACTCGGACGCGGACGCCTTTTTCGTGCCCCCCGAGGCGCGCTGGCCCCACCTGCGGGACGAGGTCCACAAGGACGTCGGCGACGGTTTGAACAAGGCGCTGTCGGCGCTGGAGGCTTCGAACACGAGCCTCGAAGGGGTGCTCGAGCACATCGACTTCAACCGCAAGGTGGGGCAGTCGAAGATTTCCGACAAGCGGCTGCGGGACCTGATCACCCACTTCTCGAAGTACCGACTGCGCAACGAGGACTTCGAGTACCCGGACCTGCTGGGCGCGGCCTACGAGTACCTGATCCGCGACTTCGCCGACTCGGCGGGCAAGAAGGGCGGCGAGTTCTACACCCCGCGGTCCGTGGTCCGCATGATGGTGCGCATCGCCGAGCCCGGGGAGGGGATGAGCGTCTACGACCCGTGCTCGGGCTCCGGCGGCATGCTGGTTCTGTCGAAGGAGTTTCTCGATGAGCGCCGGTTGAACTCGCAGAATCTCGGTCTCTACGGGCAGGAGTCCAACGGCGGGGTGTGGTCCATCAGCAAGATGAACATGCTGCTCCACGGCATCTCCTGGGCCGATCTGAGAAACGGCGACACCCTGGCTGATCCGCTGCACGTCGAGGGCGGCGAGCCGATGCGCTTCGACCGCGTGCTCACCAACCCACCGTTCAGCCAGAACTACACCAAGGACGGCATTCCGTCCCCCGAGCGCTTTCGCTTCGGGTTCTGCCCCGAGGGGGGCAAGAAGGCCGACCTGATGTTCGTCCAGCACATGGTCTCGGTACTGCGCCCCGGTGGCCTGTGCGTGACGGTGATGCCCCACGGCGTGCTCTTCCGCGGCGGCGCCGAGAAGGCGATCCGCACCGGCTTCCTCGACGCCGACCTCCTCGACGCGGTCATCGGCTTGAGCGCGAACCTCTTCTACGGCACGGGCATCCCGGCCTGCCTCCTGGTGCTGCGCGCGCCGGACGCCAAGCCCCCGGAACGCCAGGGCAAGGTGCTGTTCATCAACGCCGACCGGGAGTACGCCGAGGGCCGTGCCCAGAACTACCTCCACCCGGAGCACATCGAGAAGATCGTCAGCGCCTGGCGCGCCTTCGAGGACATTGAAGGCTTCGCCCGCGTCGTCGGCCGCGACGAGCTGCGGGAGAACGACGACAACCTCAACATCCGCCGTTACGCCGACAACGCGCCGCCCCCCGAGCCCCACGACGTGCGGGCCCACCTCTTCGGTGGCGTGCCGAAGGCGGAGGTCGAGGCGAAGCAGGCGCTCTTCGCCGCCCACGGCCTCGACCCGGGGCACCTCCTCGCAGAGCGGGATGAGGGCTACTTCGACTTCGCGGCCGACCTGGCCGGGAAGGCGGACCTGAAGGAGCGCATCGAGGCCGACCCCGGCGTCACCGCCCGGGAGACGGCTTTGACCGAGGCGGTGGAGACCTGGTGGGTGGCCCATCGCGATGGCATCGTGGCCCTGCCGACGACGCAGGAGCTGACCCGGCTGCGGCAGGATCTCCTGGCGAGCTTCGAGGACGCTGTTCGCCCCGTCGGCCTGCTCGATCGCTTCCAGGTCGCGGGCGTGGTCGCCACCTGGTGGGGTGACGTGCAGAGCGATCTCAAGACCCTGGCCGCCCGGGACTTCCTCGGCCTCGTCGAGGCGTGGGAGGTCAGCATCCTCACCGCCATGGAGGACAAGAAGAGCAAGGACAACCCCTTCGACCACCGCCTCGTCCGGCGGCTCCTGCCCGAGTACCTGGGGGACGTCTCGGAGCTGGAGGCGAAAAAGGCCGAGCTGGCCGCGAGGATCAAGGGGGCGGCGGCGGCCGGCGAGGACGGCGAGGAGGACTCGGAAGAGGAGCTGTCCGAGGAGGAGGTGAAGGCGCTGAAGAAGGAGCTGCGTGCGGTGAAAAAGCAACTCAAGACGAAGCGGGGCAACTTCACCCAGCGGCTTCGGGAGGCGCGGGAGGGACTGGACGAGGATCGGGCAGAGGAGCTGGTCTTGGGTGTGCTGCGGGCGGAGCTGGACGCCATCCTCGGGCGCTACGTCGCGGATCAGCGGCAGGAGGTGGTGGGGGATTTCGAGGGGTGGTGGGAGAAGTACCGGGTGACGCTGGCGAGTATCGAGGAGGATCGGGATGCGGCGGCGGGGAGGTTGCGGGAGTTTCTTGGAAAGCTTGGCTATGCGTGAAGAGCAGTGGCAGTTTCGCCGCCTTGGCGAGGTCCTATCGCTTGAGTACGGAGCGAGCCTCCCCGCGCATCGCAGAGAGGGCACCCGGTTTCCGGTATTCGGGTCGAGTGGCCACGTTGGCCGGCATCATTCCCCCTTAGTTGAAGGGCCAGGCATCATCGTTGGCCGGAAGGGTACGGTCGGTGCGGTCGTTTGGTCAGATCAGAGCTTTTGGCCGATTGACACAACTTATTACGTTCAAACTGCACGCCACGATCTGCGGTGGCTTTTCTGGCTCCTTCGGCGGCTGCCGTTGGCGCGGTTTGATTCGTCAACAGGGGTTCCCGGTCTCAATCGGAACGACGCTTACGACGTCGGCGTTCATGCTCCGCCCCTCCCCGAGCAGCGACAGATCGCGGAGATCCTCGACACGGTCGATGAGGCGATTCGGAAGACCGAGGAGATCATCGCCAAGCTCCAGCAGGTGAAGCAGGGCCTGCTCCACGACCTCCTCACCCGCGGCCTCGACGACAACGGCGAGCTGCGCGACCCGGTCCGCCACCCCGAGCAGTTCAAGGACTCGCCGCTTGGGCGGATTCCGAAGGGTTGGAAGGTAGCTCCTCTGCGCCAATACGGAAGTCCCTATCGCCCGCATCTCAAGACTGGCCCTTTTGGATCGAGCTTGAAGCAGGAACACTGGGTGTCAGAAGGCGTTCCGGTCGTGACGATTGGCTCACTCGGCGAAGGTCACTTCGTACCTTCCGAGCTGCTCTTTATCACCGAAACAACGGCTCGGAGCCTAGCGTCCTACGCATTGGAGGCGGGCGACATCGTATTCTCTCGTGTCGCAGATGTTGGTAGATCTGTCGTTGTTCGTTCCGACCAGTCCGGATGGATCATGTCCTCAAACATGATGAGAATAGTGATAGACAGTCAGCGAGCAGTTCCTGATTTTGTGCAGGCGAACATTTCCAGCAACTGGCGAGTTCGACAGCAAATCGGTCGGTTTGTGAATTCAGGCGGCCGAGATGTTGCGAATGCGACCATCATGAATCAGCTTTTGTTTCCCTGGCCGCGCTTGAAGGAGCAACAGGCTATCGTCGACTCGGGCGCCGCCTCAAGCGAGCTTATTGATCAGAAGTCTGCTGAGCTAAAGAAGGTCCGGCTGCTCAAACAGGGACTCATGGAAGACCTCCTCACCGGCCGCGTCCGCGTCACCCCGCTCCTGGAGACTACGGCCCCATGACCGGCGGCCCCGAGTTCACCCTGGTCGAGCAGCCCTTCCTCGACCAACTCGCCGCGATGGGCTGGAAGGTCATCACCGGCAGCCCCGACTTCCCCTCGGTGACCGGGCGCGAGTCGTTCCGCGAGGTGCTGATGAAGGACGACCTGCGCCAGGCCGTCCGGCGCGTCAACCTCCGCGACGGCGAGCCCTGGATCGACGACGCCCGCGTCTCCCAGGTGGTCAGCGCCCTCGAGCGCATCGGCCAGAAGAAGCTGATCGAGGCCAACCAGGAGGCGACGGAGCTGCTCCTCGGCGGCGTGCAGGTGGAGGGGCTGGACGGCTGGGACGGGGGCCGGGCGCGGACGGTCCACTTCATCGACTGGGACCATCCCGAGAACAACCGCTTCACCGCGGTCAACCAGTTCAAGGTGGACTGTCCCGGCGGCATGGCGAAGAGCTGCGTCCTGCCGGACGTCGTCCTGTTCGTCAACGGCATCCCGGTGGTGGTCGTCGAGTGCAAGAGCCCCAAGCTGCCGGAGCCCATCGCCGAGGCGGTGGACCAGCTCCGCCGCTACCACAACGCCCGCCAGGCAGCCGGGGAGGTGGAGGAGGCCGAGGGCAGCGAGCGGCTCTTCTACACCAACCAGTTCCTGGTCGCCACGAGCTACGACGAGGCGCGGGTGGGGACCATCGGGGCCGGCGCCCAGCACTACCTGGAGTGGAAGGACACGGCGCCGGTGCCTCTGGCCGACGTGCGGGCCGAACTGGGGAAGGATCAGCTCTCCAGCCAGAACAAGCTCGTCGCCGGCATGCTCCGGCCGGCGCACCTGCTGGACATCCTGCGCCACTTCACCCTCTACCTGCCGGTGGGCGGCAGGAAGGTGAAGGCGGTGTGCCGCTACCAGCAGTACCGCGCCGTGCAGCTCGCCGTGGATCGGCTGCTCCGCGGCAAGACGAGGCGCGAGGACGGCGAGCGCGACCGGCGCGGCGGCATCGTGTGGCACACCCAGGGATCGGGGAAGAGCCTGACCATGGTCTTCCTGGTCAAGAAGATGCGCTCCATCCCGGAGCTTCGCCGCTTCAAGATCGTCGTCGTCACCGACCGCACGGACCTGGAGCGCCAGCTTTCCGGCACCGCAGCGCTGGCCGGGGAGACGGTCGATCGCGCCCGCAACGTGAAGCAGGTCAAGTCGCTCCTGCGTCGCAAGGGGCCGGGCCTCGTGTTCGCGATGATCCAGAAGTACCAGGATCGCGATCTCGACGCGCTACGCCCCGACGACAAGGTCGGCGATCTCGGCCTGCTCAACGACGACGAGTCGATCCTGGTGCTGGTCGATGAGGCCCACCGCAGCCAGGCGAGCAAGCTCCACGCCCACCTCCTCCAGGCGCTGCCCGAGAGCGCCCGCATCGGCTTCACCGGCACGCCGATTCTCATGGGGGACAAGAAGCGCACCCACACGATCTTCGGCGAGTTCATCGACCGCTACACGATCCGCGAGTCGGAGGAGGACGGCGCCACGGTACCGATCCTCTACGAGGGCCGCACGGCGGAGGGGGCGGTGTCGGACGGGCGCGATCTCGACCAGCTCTTCGAGGATCTCTTCATCGACCGCTCCGAAGAGGAGCGCGAGGCGATCCAGCGCAAGTACGGCACCCGGGGCTCCCTCTTCGAGGCGAAGCGGCTGATCGCTGCCAAGGCGGCCGACATGCTGCGCCACTACGTGGAGCACATCCTGCCCAACGGGCTCAAGGCGCAGGTGGTGGCTTACAGCCGGCGGGCGGCGGTGCGCTACCAGGCGGCGTTGGAGGCGGCCCGGGAGGAGCTGGTGGCCGAGGCGCTGGCGCTGGACGAGGCGACCCGGCGGTTGGATGACGTGACCCTCCAGGCCAAGCCGCGCAAGATCCGCTCGGCGGTGCGGGCGTGGCGTTCCCTCGACGCGCTGCGGGCGCTGGAGTTCGCCGCCATCATCTCGCCGGGCAACAACGACCCTGGCGAGTGGAAGGAGTGGAGCGACGGCGGCAAGATCGAGCGCCACATCGAGCGCTTCAAGAAGCCGATGCCCGACCCGGACGCGGCGCAGGGCCAGGCCGGCTCCGGGGATGCGGCCGGCTCCGGCGAGAGGCGCACCGACCCCCTCGCTTTCTTGATCGTCAAGTCGATGCTCCTCACCGGCTTCGACGCACCCATAGAAGGCGTCATGTACCTCGACCGCCCGATCCGCGAGGCCGAGCTGCTCCAGGCCATCGCCCGGGTCAACCGCACCGGCCATGGCAAGACGGCGGGCATCCTGGTGGACTACTACGGCGTGGCCCGCCACCTGACCGAAGCGCTGGCGGCCTACAGCGCCGAGGACGTCGAGGGCGCGCTGCAGAGCCTGGCCGACGAGATTCCCAAGCTCCGGGACCGCCACGCCCGGGTCCGGGGCCTGTTTGAAAGCCGCGAGGTCGATCCCATGGACGACCGGGAGGCCGCCATCGAACTGCTCGAAGACGAGCGCCTGCGGGCCGAGTTCTCGGTCAAGCTCAAGCAGTTCCTCACCACCCTCGACCTGGTGCTGCCGCGTCCCGAAGCGTTGCCCTTCGTCCACGACGCGGCGGTCTTCGGCGAGATCTACACCCGCGCCCGCAACCGCTACCGCCAGGGATTGGCGCCGCTCGGCAAGGACGTGGGCCGCAAGGTGCAGCGCCTCATCGACGAGCACGTCATCTCCCTCGGCATCGACCCGAAGATCCCGCCCATCGCCATCACCGACGCCCAGTTCGCGGACCACGTCGGCCACACCGTCTCGCCGCGGGCCAAGGCGTCGGAGATGGAGCACGCCGTGCGCAGCCACATCCGCAAGAAGCTGGATGAGGACCCGGTCCACTACCAGGGTCTGTCGGATCGGCTGGAAGAGATCCTGGCGAAGTTCGAGGGCGACTGGGAGCAGTTGGCCCTCGCCCTGGCGGAGTTCGTCGAGGAGGTGAAGAGAGGTCGTCAGAAGGACGACGAGGTGGGCCTCGACCCGGACCTCCACGCGCCGTTCTTCGACCTCCTCAAGCAGGAGCGGGAGAGGGAGGCGCCGGTGCGTGGCCAGGACGTGAGGTGGCTTGCCGACCTTGCCGTCGAGCTCGTCGAGCGGGTGGTCCGCCCCGCCGTCAACGTGGTCGGTTTCTGGAGGAACGTGCCGCGTCAGGATGAGCTGCGCGGGCGCGTCTTCATCTTCCTCGACGAGAACGAGATCGTCGACTTCGAGCGCGCCGACGCCGTGGCCGACCGCCTGGTGGAGCTGGCCAAGGCCAATCACCACCGGTTGACGAGGGCCTCGTGAGCACGCCGGTGCGACAGGCGACCCTCACCGTCGGCGACCTGGAGTTCGAGCTGCGCCGCAGCTCCCGACGCCGGACGCTGGAGATCACCGTGGATCGGGACGGAGATCTGGTGATCAGCGGCCCGCCCGACTGTCCCACCGAGTCGATGGAGGAGTTCGTCCGCGAAAAGCGCTTCTGGATCTACACCAAGCTCGCCGAGAAGGAAGCCCTGCGGCATCCGACGCCGGAGAAGAGCTTCGTCAACGGGGAGGGCTTCCCGTACCTCGGCCGCCGCTACCGGTTGCTCCTCGTCGATAAGCAGGACGCGGCCCTCAAGCTGGAGCACGGCCGCTTCAAGCTCCTGCGCGCCGAGGCGGATCGAGGCCGGGACCACTTCATCGACTGGTACCGCGTTGCGGGACTAGGCTGGCTGAAGCGGAGGGTGCCGCCTTTCGCCAAGCGCATCGGGGTGGAGGTGCGAGGGCTCCGCGTCCGCGACCTGGGCTACCGCTGGGGCTCCTGCGGCGCCGATGGCTCGGTCAACTTCCACTGGGCCAGCTTGATGTTCCCGCCGTCGATCGTCGAGTACGTGATCGTCCACGAGCTCGTGCACCTGGTGGAGAAGCACCACACGCCGGAGTTCTGGCAGCGGGTGGAAAGAGCGATGCCGGACTTCGAGCGGCGGAAGAAATGGCTGGCGGAACGGGGCGGGCGCGAGGTGGGGTGGTGACGGGCCGGTCTATCCCGCGGTTTCCTTGCGCCGGGGGATCATGCTTTGGGGCCTACGTCACCCCGACGACTTCACTTCGGGGTACGGATGGCAAAAGCGGCGTGTTTCCGCTTTAAATCTACAGCTATCTCATTGCGTATCTTGCACTTACGGGCTTCACCGAGGAGGAGTTGGAGGCCATGCTGCTCGAAACCGAGACGACGAGACCTGACCTTGCCTCAGACGCTGTTCTCGGCCAGCCAGGCATGATCGGCCTTCACTGAGCGTCGCCGAGATTGGCCCACACCTGGCGGCCGCGCTTCATGGCGAAGGGGACGATGAGGGTCCACTGGAGAAAACCTAGGAAGACCAGCAGCGACCATTCCAGGACAGGCCCTACACCAAAATCGGGCAGAAGAGGGCTCACGGCTACGGGCAGTAGCGAAATCGGAAGATTCAAGATGAGCAGTTGGAGAGTCAGCTTCATCTCCAATTCGCCGACTACACCCGGCAGCTCGGAGCCTCCGAGGGTCGAGACCTCGTAGAGAAAACCTGCCAGCGCGGCGACGCAGAGGATCGCCCATCCAGCCAGCGCTACGTAAGCTGCCGTCCGCGCTATAGCCGGCTTCATAGAGGGCTTTCTCTGTACCCGGGCCGGCTTGGATTAGCTGGTGATTGGCGCGGAGACAGGAAGCCACACTGCACCCGACACTGGTACAGCACTCGATCCGTGTACTCCTGACAGTCCTCACCTGCGGGTCCGATTGCATAGGTGCTGCGAGGCTGACTCCACATGGTGCGGAGGCAGTCTTCTAAGCAGGTGTCTGGCGGCTCTACCTGTTTGCAGCTCTTGGGATCGAAGATGTCCCGCGGGTTGTTCCCGGTCCCAGGTTGGAGATTGTCGAAGAATGCACCAGCTCCAGGCTGCTTGCTGGTGCTATCGCAGGTGTAGGTTCCGTTCGCTTCCAAGAAGCATGCGTACTGATGGTTGACAATCGGTGGAGGCGTCTTCGGGCCGGGTGGTTTACCCAGCGGGCGCGTGCAGTGGTAGGTCTGGAGACCGAGCGGATCGGTGCCAAACAGAGGGTTGGACCTCACGTAGCCGTAGGGGTTGATGTCCTGGAGGGTGAAGAACAGCGGGTCGGTCCGGCTGTACCTCCCCGTCCCAGGTGTATACCAACGGTGAAACGCACATCCACCGCGAGTCTGACGTACCCCGCGCCGCATCCCTAGTGCCTTCTGAGACTTACAGCGGTTGGAGCCCGACGCGAGGCGGCGGCGGGAGCTGATACCCCCTGACGCGAGTTTTCGGCCCGGCAGGCGCCGGTGCGGGCGGCGGCCTGGGCGGCCGAGCGGTCGCCGGGAGGTGAGGTTTTCTCCTTTAGCTGCAGGGGTTGGCACGGTTGGAGTTTACACCTGGGTTGATGAGCCTCAGGCTGCTTCAAGAAGCGGAAGGATCTTGGTTCCGCTGACTCCCCAGAAGTGGACACGGTTGTAGAAGATGAGCCAGAAGAAGCCTTCCCGATTGTCGTCCGGCGTCCGCTGCCAAGCGTAGTGGACGGTTCCGTCTCCGATTCTGACGAAGCGGAATTCAGGCAATCCCTGAATTCGTCGAGCTTCGACGGTTCCATCATCGCGCTCTGGACAGGCCAGTCCTTGGGAAGAATCTCTCCCGTCTGATGGGTAAACACTCCACGGACCATCCTGTTGACGACTCGGACCAGTCGGTCCATGCCTACCTGGTCCTGGGTCATCGCTTCACCGGAGCCGAGGTAAAGGCCCGCCTCCGTATGGACCTCGACGGGGATCAATGTCTTCAGGATCGCTTCCTTGAAGCGCTGATGACCGGGTCGGTGAAAGCCCCTCAGCACAGGACCTCTGCCCTGTTCGTCTTCTGGATCTTTCCAGAGCTTCCGAGCCTTCGGCTCCGGGTATGACACGGTGGTGATCTGAAACCGAAAGTACTCGTCGTCTTGCGAGTATCCGCCGTTGCAGGCCTTGTGGGTCGGCAGGATGATGAGGTCGTCTTGGCGATCTTCCTTGTTGAAGAGGCTCCGAGGGAAGACGTGATCTCGGTCTTGCTCGGCGGGTTCTATCACCTCTGCGCAGATGTAACAGGTCTCGGTGGACTTCGGTTCATTGGTCACTCGCTGATTCTACGGGCTGGGAGGGCCGGTGTCTTTGGCAGGTTGGCCCGGCGGCGCAGCCGCCGGCCAAGCTGCCCGTCGTCGGGAGGGGGAGAAGCCAAGGGCGTAGCCTTTGGCGGGGGGCGGTGTTCAGCGGCGCCGCGCGCAGGAGCGGGAAGACCTGGCGCCGGGGCGGGGGCGGTCGGGCGGGGGAAGGCACTCTGGCGGGGCGGGGGGCTGGGAGGAGACGCCAGGGTGCCTCAGCAGTTGGGAGGGACCGGACGGGGAAGGCGACGTCGGCGCTGCTACGCCTCGGAGGCCCGGGGTGGGGCGTGGTGGCCGGAGGCACGAGCCGCTGGCCACCGACCCTGAGAGCCCGCCCCAAGTTGACATAGCGGCCGTTATGTCAAGCCGCCAGGCCGAGCGGCGGGGGTGGCCGAGGGGCAGGTCGGATAAGGCACCTTATCGGACAGCGACGATGCAAGGGGCGTGACGCCGGAGGGCGGCGCGACCCTTGCCCGGAGCGGCTGCCCCGTGCCCGGAGGGACGGACACCCCCGCCGCCGCTTGGGGCGGGCGTCCAAGCGGTACTTGCCTTCACCCGCGAAAAGCCCCACCCCGGGCCGGCGGTGCATCCCCTGGAGTGAGCGGGTTCGCTCGAAGCGAGCCCGGTCCGGGCCCGGGGGCGGGGGGAAGGCTCGGCCGCCATCCCTCGGAGAACGGCGCGACCCGTGCGGGGGTCGGGCGGGCTGCACGGGGCGTGACGGCCGGGCTGCAAGGCACCGGCGGCGCGGTCGGCCTCGGCTCGGTCCAGCCTCAGCCGTCGTCGTCGTCCTCGCCGTCGTCCTCCTCCTCCGCCTCGCCGGCGAAGCTGCGGTACGTCTCTTCCAGCAGCAGCTCCTCCTCGGAAGCGCTGGCCGCTAGGAAAAAAAGAGGGCTCGGGGTATGATCCCCGAGCCCTACTACCTAATCTACTGTGAGTTCCTACGCGACGGCCCGCTATCCCTTCGGAGGATGCGGGTCGTTGCCGTAGGAGTTCTTCTCACGGATCCGGCCGTCGCGACCGTGAATCACGACCTCGGACCGCAAGCGCCGGGCGACCTTCGTCGCCTTTGTGATCGCGGCCTTCTGCGTCCGGTGAGTGCTGCCGGCACGGCTCTTACCCGCGCCCTTGACGGCCCATCCGGTTCCCCGGCGGACCACATGCTGATTGGTCTTCTTCATCGTCTTGTTACCTCTTTGTAGGTGCGAGGCTCAGGCACACCGCGCGACCTGGATGCCAGCGCGGACAGTGCCAGCGCGGCCCTCGAGATCGACGACGACGTGCCAGTTCCCCCGACACGGGGGCGTGAGCCGGACCGGGGTGCGGCTGGACCAGCCTCCCCGGTATCGGAACGAGCGACCACAGCGGTAATGGCTGTAGTTCGTGGAATCGAGCAGGAGCACACGCGCCTGGTGACTGAGCGTCACCACCACGGTGTCCTCCGGACCGATTTGAAAATTTGAGTGGAGGTAGTTCATTCTCCAGCTCCTCCTCATGGGTGCTGCTGAGCTTGCCAGCAGCCGGTTAGCGGTTCTGGACTCTCAAAACATCAGGAGAGCCGCATGGTGGACCACGGGGCCTGCAAGTTGGTTTGGGCATCTAACTCAGCATAACTGGTAGAGGGTCGCTCGTATTCCTGTAGTTGTACTTCTGTGGGAAATTTCCTGTATGCTAGGGCGAAAGGAGGGCACCCCAAGAATGGAAACCTTTGGTGAGCGCCTGCGTAAGTTCCGCGAGCAGAAGGGTTTATCCCTGGACGAGCTTGCGGCCGAGACTGGAATCTCGAAGGCGTATCTGTGGAAGCTGGAGAGGAAACCGGACACCAATCCGTCGATTGAGCTGGTCCAGCGATTGGCGGCTGGGCTGGAAACCACGGTGTCGGCCTTGGTTCCTAGCGAATCAGGGCCCAAGACGGATATCGAAATTCCTCCAGGCTTGCAGAGAGCCCGCGAGCGCTACAGCATGTCTGACGAGGATGTCCAGGATCTGGCTGCGATCAGCTTTCGCGGTCGGCATCCAATGACCGCTGAGGAATGGGGGCTCATCTACCTCCAGCTACAGCAGATCGTGGAGGATGACGAGTAGGTGGGATCGACAGCGCAAGGGGCAAGTGAGGCTCACATTCTTCGCAGGGACCTTGGGATCGAGGGCCGCTACTTCGATCTTTTGGCACTGGTGCAGGAGTTCGAAATCCCAGTCCACTTCCACCCTCTACCAGGAGATGTGGAAGGAATGAGCATGCGATCTAAAGGCCGTGATCGCATTCTGATCGACCCCAGCTATGAGCCTGAGTCCCGGCGTAGATTCACCTTGGCTCATGAGCTTGGACACCAGCTCCTTGGACACGCAAGCGCCTGCGACGCCCACGCAATCCACGGTAGTCCCAGCGACCCCCATGAGCAGGAGGCCAACGGTTTTGCTTCTGGCTTGCTGATGCCCAAGCGACTGTTCTGCAAGGACATCCGCCGGGTGCATCCTCGCTTCGACGAGCTGTCCCAGCTTGCCGAGGACTATGGTGTCTCTCTGACGGCTGCTGCTCTGCGCTACACCCACTTCACCGAGGACTACTGCGCCCTGGTGTGCTTCCGGCCGCCGGAGCGGCCCTGGTTCTCGAAGAGCCCACGCTGTCGCCAGTGGTGGCTCCGGCTCGACCCGCCTGATGACTCGTTGGTCGCTGCTTGCATGCACGGAGACGAGTCACCTGGGCGAATGGCCTGCCCCGCCCGGAGCTGGATCGAAAACTACTCCTGGGAGCAGGAGCATGAAATCCAAGAGGATGTTCTCCTGGTCAGTGAGGGAGTCTGGCTGGTGATGCTAGATGAGTTGCCGGACCCGGAGGACGACCCAGACCTCGAGGAGAGAGAAGCGATGGAAGACCTGGAGCGGCGCAGGATGAGCTTCCGCCGCTACTAGGCCATCTTCGACTTAGTCGAAGAATTGGTAGCTGACGACCTCACTGACACGGCGATTCTCGTCTAGACCGACGATCCGCGCACGGAAGAGACCTTCCCCTCCGGGCTTGCTGTAGTGGAGCGTTTGGTCCGTGGCGGCCGCCTGGTAGGACGGCTCACCCAGCGCCGCAAGGACTTCCTCGCCGGTCATCCCCGGCCTCACCGAGCCCATGTCGTCGCCGGTTGTATCAACGACCTTCCCGGCTCCATCGAAAAGCACGCAACGTGACGGACGAAAGACGTGGTTCACCACGTAGGTTGAGCCACGTCGACTCATCGGCTCCTCTCCGTAGCACCACTTGGCTCTCCCGTCCTCCTGTCGCGTCGCCAGTGGTTCACCGAGGAGCCCATGCACCTCGCCGATCTCCATGCCGGGCTCGAGCTGCCGGAAGGCTTCTTCGTCGAAACCGTCCGCGTAGACCGTGGTGTCGCGGCCACTCCACCAGATGCCGACTCCTACGGCCAGCACGAGGATCAAGAGCACCCCGAGCAGAGCCTTCATGGCTTAGGAACCTCCTACTGCAAACGGGTTCGGCGGCCAGCCTGCCGGAATGTCCGCCGGATTGTCGAAGCACTCCGGTTTACGGCCGAGCAGGTAAAGACCGACGCCCCCAAACAGGCCCTTGGGACGGCATTCCAGCTTCCCTTGCTCGCCAGCCGGCGCCGAGGGATCACACTTCAGAGTGCACTTGAAGTTGTCCGGGATCTTCACCACGCACTTCTTGCTGTAGACGGCATCCGCATCCACGCACTGACCACCGCCCGGAAGCGGTGTGAATGCACCCGAATCCTCACCGAGCACCCGCACCGGCGGCTCGCACTGGCAGCTATCATCTTGGCAGAATTTCCCGGCTCCAAATGGCCAGCGACGAAGCCCTAGCGGGTCGCTGAATCGGAGGGGGTTCGCCATCACGTAGGCGTACGGGTGGGGGTCGAGTTCCGTGATCCCCACTGGGTCGATTCGCGTGTACCTTCCGGTGCCAGGTGTATACCAACGGTGTACATTCTGATACCCCTCCGCCCCCATCATCGCGTTCCGCCAGACTTGGTCGTCCCACTGTCCCGGGAAGCGCAGGAAGATCTCTTGCTCCGACGCGCCACTGGTCGTCCCGGCCATGGGGTCATCGCCGAAGGGGCCGAAGCGGTTGACCCATAGCTCGTCCTGGTTGGAGTCCGTGGCCACCACCGGCGTGCCGAGGTGATCGGCGGTGAAGTACCACCAGCGGTCGCTCTGGCCGCTCTCCAAAGCCACCTGTCCCACCGGCCGGCCGGCAAGGTAGAAGACGTGGTAATTGGTGGTGCCGGTGGGGACGGCGCGTTGCAGGCAGTGAAGCAGGCCGGAGGAGTCGTAGGTGGGGAACACGACGCCCGGGCCGGCGGCGTCGCCGGCCTGGTGCAGGAAGCTCCGGCCGTCGTAGCGGAAGGCGGCGGTGTCGGTGCTGCGGACGGATTGGGCCAGGCGGCCGGCGTGGTCCCAGGTGAAGTCGATGAGGTTGGCGCCGGCGGTGACGGAATCGACGTGTCCGGCGGGGGTGTAGAGGTAGTCGCGGGTGCCGAAGGTCGAAAGGGCGACGGAGGAAAGCTGGGCGGTGTTGCCACCGGCACTGTTGGCCGTGTAGCTGTAGGTGTCGGTGGCGCCGTTGTCGGTCTCGGAGAGGCGGTTGCCGATCTTGTCGTAGGTCCAGGACTGAGCACCCCATGGGCCTGTGGCGGAGGTCAGGAAGTAATCGACATCCTGGTAGGTGTAGGTCTCGGTGACGTCGTCGTCCAGGGTGGGGTCGATACCAGCGGTGAGGGTGCCACCGGCCTCGACGCTGAAGCCGTCCTCGAAGACGATGCTGGTGGCTGCCTGAAGCTCCAGGTCGCCGCCGGTGGCCACGGTGTAGCTCGGCCCGGCGGTGATGCCG
>Ga0102947_1000072_pt1 | contig 34497 bp, 25 predicted proteins | sample SalPon2A_A_D2_MG_FD_78210 | JGI IMG/M metagenome (GOLD analysis project Ga0102947, IMG submission 78210) | Soil microbial communities from South San Francisco under conditions of wetland restoration - Salt Pond MetaG R2A_A_D2_MG | ecosystem: Environmental > Terrestrial > Soil > Wetlands | place... | reverse complement strand
TTGGTGATCTCCACGGACTTACAGACCTGCAACCCCAAAAACAGCTCGAAATTCAGCCATATACCGTAGCCAAACTGGAAACTTTTGAGGCAGAAGAGGGCAATCCATTCAGAGATGGTAATAATAGCGATATCACGGGAGGCCTGGACGCCAAAATTGGCATCACCAATGATCTCACCCTGGATCTCACCATCAACCCTGATTTTGGGCAGGTGGAGGCAGATCCGTCGGCCATTGCGCTGGATGGCTTTCAGATTTTTTTCCAGGAAAGAAGGCCATTTTTTGTGGAAAACAATAATATATTCAATTTTCAGCTTTCCCAGTCCGAAGCCGGCAATACTTTTGGATTTGACAATATCTTCTATTCCCGCCGTATTGGCAGGGCTCCCCAGGGTTTTCCGGATACAATGGATGATGAATATGTTGACCAACCTGATAATACTCCCATCGTAGGCGCTGCCAAGTTTAGCGGTAAAACCAAAGATGGCTGGTCTATCGGGGTACTTGAAAGTGTCACAGCCAGGAGATATGCGACCATCGATACGGATGGCAGCAGGCGCAGAGAAGTTGTTGAACCCCTGACGAATTACCTGGTGGGAAGATTACAGAAAGATATAGATCAAGGCGACACCTATATTGGGGGGATGGTAACAGCGACCCACAGGGATGATCTTACCCGGGAAATAGACTTTCTCCATAAATCGGCCTATACGGGCGGCTTTGACTTCAAACATCAATGGAACGACCGGGACTGGTATATCGGGGGAAACCTTGTATGGAGCCATGTGGAGGGGAGTGAAGATGCCATTCAGGGAACACAGGAATCCATTACCCATCTGTTTCAAAGAATTGGTGCCGACCATGTAGCGGTTGATTCAGCCAGGACTTCCTTAACCGGTACCGGTGGTAATATTCAACTTGGCAAAATTGGTGACGGGCATTGGAAGTTTGAAACCGGTGCTACATGGCGTTCTCCGGAACTGGAACTCAATGATATTGGGTTTCAACGTCAGGCGGATGACATTCGGCACTACACCTGGATAGGCTACCAAACGCTGAAGCCGGATAGTACCTTCAGAAGGGTAGGGATCAATTATAATCATTGGAGTGTCTGGGATTTTGCCGGCAATCACAACCAACTGCAATTTAATACCAATAGCTGGCAGAACTGGAAAAATAATTGGTTTACAAATGCCGGCTTTAACTACAGGCCTGTTTTATATTCAAATTACGCACTGAGAGGCGGCCCCAGGTTACGGCTATCTCCGGAAATTAGCTTCTGGAATAGCATTAATACAGATAATAGAAAAAAATTACGGTTTAGTGCATTTCACAATGGAAGCAGGGCCCTGGATAAATCCAGTTCCTACTATTCAATTGAAGCCGGGCTCTCCTATCAACCCACTAATGCACTCCGGATTTCGGCCTTCCCGTCCTATACCGTGAACGATGACAAGCTCCAGTTTATTGATAATATCGATGTCAATGGGGACACCAGATATCTCAATGGGGAAATAGCCCAGCGTACGTTAAGCATGTCATTTCGGGTAAATTATACGATCAACCCCAACCTCACGATCCAGTATTGGGGGCAGCCTTTTATATCCCGGGGACGATATTCCAATTTTAAGCAGGTGACAGACCCTATGGCGAAAGATTTTGAGGATCGCATAACCTCCTATACCGGAGGCCAGGTTTTACTGGATGAGGTAGAAGGCCAATACTTTATCGATGAAGATATGAATGGAGTCCCCGAATTCGAATTCGCCAATCCCGATTTTTCAACGATACAATTCAGATCCAACCTGGTGCTGCGCTGGGAGTATATTCCAGGTTCCGAGATTTTCCTGGTCTGGTCGCAGGATATATCTCAAACCGGAAACCCTCAGGAGGGGTTGCTAAAGAGTTTGGGTGATCACGTATTTGGCGGCGAGAAGCCCATGAATATATTCCTTTTAAAGGCTACCTACCGCTTTGTCCTATAAATCCCCGTGTGCACAAAATATTATAAGGATATCTACGTTTAACTTCCAAATCCTTAAATCTCAGTTATGAAACTTAAATGGTCTATGGTTGGCCTTCTTGGGGTTTTTATCCTTTCCTGTTCTTCGGACAATGGGAATGGCTCTGAAAATGCATCCATTGTTGGTACCTGGAACATTACTTCTTTCCAGACCTCTCAATCCTATGATCTGAATGACGACGGAGAGTCCTCCAATGATCTGGTCGAGGAATTGGATTGTTTTACCTCTGTGATTTCCTTTACGGATGAAGGTACCTTTACCTTTATGTCTTCCGACATTGATTTCACAGCGCAGGGGGAAAATGATTTTACCATAGAATGCAATGGCTCATCAACGCTTTCCGGCACCTATGTCCTTGATGGAAATACACTTACCACAACGGACGAGGAAGGAACCGAGGAAGTTTCAGTTACGGTGACTAAAGACCGGCTAACGGCTGTCATCCAGGACGAAGACCTCGGGGAGGCTACCCTGATCTTTGAACGGCAATAAGCCGTATTTGTAAAATATTGAAAAACCTTTTGAACGCTGTTTCAAAAGGTTTTTTCCGTTCTGTGGGCCCGGCCTGCTACAGATTTACAAAATATTATCCGATTTTGCGTTTTTGCCCTGACAATCCCCTTTTTAATGCCAAATGTGATGAAAAGCAGGCTGGGACCTCTTTTCTATGGCAGCTTTTATGACTTTCGGCTGATCTTTAGATAAAGAAGACCCAAAGGCCGATGAACATACTATTGAAGGTACCAGGGATGCCCGGGAATTCAAAATCGATCAAAGCACAGCCAGTGATGATGAAAAAAATGGAAGGCATATTCTTAACTTTTTGACTGCCAGGGATTGTTTTATCATTACGCTTACCTTCCATCGGGATCTTAGTATAGTTTCCGAAAATTCCGTTAACTATCTTGAGATCAACGTAAATACCGGTGGATCCGGCCCTGACATTCCGGGTCCAATACAATCCGATACGGAAACAACCACCTATGCGTTCGATGGTAATGTACTGACCTTTGTAGATGCCAAGCCCCAAAGGGTCAATGTGGATGTCACGGTAACCGGCAATACCATGACGGTGGATGCTGCTGATCCGGACATTCCTAATTTCAACGCGGGCGGAGAACTTATTTTTAGGAAGCGATAAATAAAACACTATATAATTGAAAAGCCTTTTGGTTTTCGGAAGGGCTTTTTTTATTTTCCATGATCAGGAAGGATGCTACCTTGGCAAATTCCATCTAAAAGAAGCCCGAATTGACCTTTAAACACCATTCTTCTTATCAAAAATTATGCATTACCTTATTGGCCATCTTTGTATTATGTGATTGTTCAGACCCCGTAACACCGGAGTTCAAATTTAAAGAAGGCCTTGTCTATATCGATGCTCTGGCGTCCACGGCCCCGGGGGCTTCTTATGCTACCCTTACCAGATCAGTCCGGGAGTTTGGTGTCAACAAGAATACTTTTATCAGCGGGGCTGCCGTTACCTTTGTGAATACGACCTCAGGGACTACCGTAATCCTGATCGAAGATGAAGAATTGTATGTTCCTCCCGCCGATTTTGCGGCCGGGTTTGGAGAGACATGGGAACTCAGGGTAATACTCGAAGATGGGACGGAATACCGATCCCTGCCCGAAACTGTTCAAAAAGCCGTGGAAATTTCCGATCTGGAAGTCACCTACAATCCCGAATTGATCTTTAACGAAAGTCTTGGATTTATTCCCGGACATGAAATTTCAGCCAGTTTTGATGACCCGGGAAATGAAGACAATTTTTATTATTGGCGCTACCGCACTTTTGAAAGATTGGTCAATTGCCAGATATGTTTTACCGCATTTTATCGGAATGGTGAATGTGTCAAAGCCAATGTTGAAACCGATAATTCTCCTGTTAATGAATACTATACCTATGGGTGCGAGGAACCTTGCTGGAGAATTCGCTTTAGTGATCAGATCAATATATTTTCCGATGAGTTCTCCGATGGTACCACTACCACCGCTTTGCCGGTTGCCAATATTATCCTTTACAGTAAGCGCAACATCCTGGTGGAATTGCAGCAATTTAATATTACCCCCGCGGCTTACCGCTACTACAAAACATTAAAGGACATCATAGATAACAATACCGGGTTTAACTCACCCTTGCCTGCCGCTTTGGTCGGCAATTTATTTAATCCATCCGATGGGGAAGAATTTGTTTTGGGTAGATTTACGGCAGCTGCTACCACTGTGAAACCCATTTTTATTGAGCGGATTTTTGTTGGGGAAGATCCATTGGAAGATGAGTATATATCACGGGCTGAGGGGCTGGAGGCACCTGCGCCCGTTGTATTAACGGCACCCTGTATCACCAGCAGATTCAGAACATCAACACGTCCCGACGGTTGGATAGATCAGTAATGTCAACTGTACATTTTACGTACTATATTTACTATATTTAGACAAATAAATTGCTTGGAAAAGAAACTTCATTTTCACCTGCCTATTAAATTTCTTCTGTCTTTAGTGATCCCGGCAATGATTTGGGGCTGTATTGATCCGGTAACCCCCGAATATGAATTAAAGGAAGGCCTTTTTTTTGTGGAGGGTTTTGCCTCCACAGAACCCGGGGCCTCTTTTGTGATCATTAAGGAATCCGCATTTGAGTTTGGTTTTTATGTTACAAATTTTGTAAAAGGTGCCCGCGTTTCCTTTATAAATTCAAGTACCAGAGAGGAGGTGGAATTATCGGAACTGATTGGCACCTATATACCTCCTCCGGATTTTCGGGTTGCACCAGGAGCGTCCTGGGAATTGGATATTGTATTGGAGAATGGAACCAACTACCGCTCTGCGCCGGAATTGGTTTTGGAACCGGTGCCAATTGTTGATTTGGAGGTTGTATATGACCCGGAACTTGCTTTTCGCGAGATTAACGGGGGTAAATTTATTCCCGGGCATGAGGTTTTGGTATCTTTTGATGACCCGGCAAACCGGAAGAATTTTTATTATTGGACGTACAGGACCTTTGAGAATCTCGACTTTTGTGAAAAGTGTTACAATGCTGTATTCAGGGACGGCGAATGCCAAAGCCTCCCACTATCATTGCAAAGTGCCCCATACTATGACTACACCTGTGAGAGCGACTGCTGGCGGATACGTTTTCCCGAGGGTATAACCATTTATGATGATGAATTTTCTGATGGGAAAAGTGTTTCTAAATTTTCGATAGGGGAGTTGTTATTGTACACCAAAGAGAATATGGTCGTGGAGGTGCAGCAGTTTACCCTGACACCTTCCGCCCATAAATACTACAAGGTACTTAAGGATATCGTTGATAATAACCGGAGTCTCAATGCGCCGCCACCATCTGCCCTGGTAGGAAATTTATTTAACCCCAATGACCCTGAAGATTTTATCTTTGGAAGATTTACGGCAGCAGCTTCTGCTGTACGATCGATGTTTATTGAAAGGACATTCATTTCAGAACAGCCTCTTGAAACCATGGAAGCAGCAGTTTTAGAGCCAACCCTTAATTCGCCACTTCCCCCGCCTCCCACGACCACAGCGCCATGCAGTGAAACGCGGTTTAGAACCGCGATCATCCCCGATGGGTGGGTGGACTAATAATAATTTAGAACATGAAACTAAAAAAAATAGGAATACTGAGTTTTGTTTTATTTTTTACGTTCGTTTCCCCTGGGCTGGGTCAGGAATTTGGACTGTCTTTCGAAGTTCTGGATAAAGAATCAGGAATTCCCATGGAAAATGCCCAAATCTCCATAACTCCCTGCAACTGCGGAGGCGTCACCAGTGCAGGCGGCCGGTTCTCCATTAGCCTTCCTGAAGACAGCTATCAAATCAATATCAGCTTTATAGGTTATAGGGACGAGGTTCGGACCGTAGTTTTAAATGAAAGCATTATTCTTAAAATTGAGTTGGAAGAAGAACAGGAACAGTTGTCTGAAGTTGTGGTAAGGGCCAAAAAAATTATTGAAACACTGGAGTCACCTCAGATGGGGGCACTTCAGCTAACCAGCCAGGAACTGAAAAAGATACCCGCCGCTATCGGAGAGTTCGATGTCTTGAGGGGAATGACACTTCTGGCCGGGGTGAACAACGCAGGGGAGATCAGCAATGGACTTTCTATAAGGGGTGGGTCCCTGGATCAGAATTTAATCCTGTTGGACTACGCACCCATCTTTAATCCGACGCACCTGTTTGGATTGTTTTCAGTTTTTACCCCGGACCTGGTGTCAACAGTGGATCTTTACAGGGCCAATATCCCTGCGAGGTACGGGGGAAGGACAACTTCGGTCATGGACGTGAAGGTAGAAAATCCCTATTCAGAGAAGATCAAACTTTCCGGTGGTTTGGGCGTGGTTTCAAGCAGGCTTGCTATAGAAACTCCGATCATCAAGGACAAATTGATGCTAACCGCCGGCGGCAGGGCAGGATTAACAGACTTTTTATTACCCCTCGTTTCAGAACGACTTAAAGACACAAAGGCAAATTTTTACGATGCAACCCTGAAAGTCCTGTATTTACCAACCCCGGTGGATCAGATCTCTTTTACAGGGTTCTACAGTAAGGACTTCTACCAATTGGATCTGATCTCCAGAATCCAGGACATCAATGCCAGGATTAACCAGTACGATTTTAAAACGCTGAACGGCACCCTTAACTGGACACATACCTTTAAGAATGGTGCCAATTTGCGGTCCTTGTTCATTGCCAGCGACTATACGCCTAAAACCATTTTCCCTGAAGTGGACAATCCGAACGAGATTGTATATGAATCCAACATCAGCTACCTGAGTCTGGTTTCGGAATACTCAAAGACGATCAACGATAACCTGGATTATTACGCAGGGGTTCAGGCAAACAGGTATCAGATTAGTCCCGGAATGCTGGATCCCGGTAGTGCAATCAGCATCAATCCTGTTACCCTGAAAAGAGAAACGAGTTACGAATTCTCGGGTTACGGTAATTTCAATTACGAGGCTACGGAGCGCCTCTCCCTTTCGGCCGGACTGCGTTTCAATCATTTTGTTTTCGTCGGGCCCTATACCCAGGCGTCCTTTGAGGAGAATAGTGGTATTTTATTGGGAACCACCGAATTTGAAAAGGGAGCTGGTGTCAAAACCTATAACAACCTGGAGCCAAGGCTGGGTGCTTCTTTTAGGATTGGTGAGAATACATCTGTTAAGGCAAGTTATGCCAGGCTAAATCAATACCTTCAGAACGTTTATAACACAACCACCCCCCTGCCTACTTCACGTTGGAAAACAGCAGATCCGAATATCAAACCGCAGCAAAGTAATACTTTTGGACTTGGGTTATATCAAAACCTGAACGACAACAGCATTGAAGTGGCCCTGGAAGGCTATTACAGAGACTCGGAAAATAATCTTACCTACAAGCCCGGGGCGGATTTTTTTCTTGAAGAATTTCTGGAAAGGGATGTGGTCCAGGGCGAGGGAGAAGCCTACGGCATAGAGCTGAGTTTTAAAAAACCAAAGGGTATTGTCAATGGCTGGTTTAATTATACATGGTCCCGGAGTTTTTTGCGGTCAGATAATGAAAAGCTGGCCGATCGGGTCAATAACAATCAATGGTATCCTTCAGATTTTGACAGGCCACATGTCTTTAACGGCACCATAAATTTCGAAGGGGACAGGTACAACACCTGGAGTTTTAACTTTACGGCGCAAACCGGCAGGCCTTACACTGTGGCCAACAGTGTGTTTAAGATTGAAGAGATAGACGTGCCCATTTTCATTGAGCGTAACAATGCGCGCCTGAGACCCTATCACCGGTTAGATTTTTCCTGGAAAGTGAAGTATAGTAAAAAACAAAACAAACGGTGGATAGGGGACTGGACGTTCACGATTTACAATGTATATTCCCGGCGCAACCCCTTCAATCTATATTATGCACAACGTTCAGGCGCACAGGACTCCGATGTTTTTATTGCAAGTCCCCTTGGCACCTATGAACTTGCGGTACTCAATAGCCCCTTATTCGCGATTACCTACAATTTTGTTTTTCAGTAATCCGTGACGGTGAGAAGCTGATCGAAATTGGCGTCAATCTATGCGGTAGATAAAATTGATTTCTCCCATTTTGGTTTTGGTAAGACACAAACTAAGGGACCGCCCGTTTTTAGCGGCGATCTTCCCGATACGACCAATGTCACAGTCCTCTGAAAGGATCATATAGGTGTGATTATTTCGGTCCCCGAAAATCGGGAGTTGTTGAAATAAGTTCTCAAAATACCCAAAATCTTCTCCGCAATACCAGCCCTTTTCTTTAACGTTTACAGCATTTTTCGGATAGTAAGGCGGGTTGATCAGAATAAATTCGAAATGCCGCCCTGCCAGACTTTCAAAAAGGTCGGAATAGCAAACCTCTACGTCGAGGCCATTTTTTTTTGCAGCTGCCTCCAGAAATTCAAGGGCCTTTCTGTTAATGTCGGTCGCGGTAACAAATGCCCCTTTTTTTGCAGCCCAGAGAGACAATATCCCGCAACCGCAACCGAGTTCCAGAACTGATTTTCCCTCCATTTCCAGAGGTGTTATAAAATCCAGTAAAATTTTGGTACTAAAGGTCAGGTGGGGGGGGAAAACATCTGGATGTACAAGTACTTCAAGGCCTTCATAGGTGTATTTTCTGGGTTTTGTGTAGTACAGCTGTAGCCCTTTTTTAAGTACTGGATCCGTAATTTTTTTTAAAAACTTTCTCATTATTCGGCATAAAATCCTTGAACTTCCGGTTGCCGGTATTTCCAGATCTTATGCAATACCTTGATCTCATAAGGATATTTGTATATACCCCTTTTATAGCGCACCCTGGAAATGCTTCTCAACAATTGTTTTTTAAGGCCTTTAATCCTGAAATCAGACACGGTGGGGTAATACCCGTTCAGTACGGTTTCAAAATCCTTGATCTTATCAACCATGGCAGGGGTAAGCCAGGGGGTTAAGGGATTTTTGCGGAGGTCAAAGCTGGCCCAGGCCGGATCTAACCAATCTTCCAGTTTCCGGGGAAAACGGAACCCCGCCTTTTGAATTTGTTCATACAATTCGGAGCCTTCCGTAGCTACCGGGCTGTAGACGTAAATAATGATCTCTGCATCCGGGTTAATGGCCTTTATTTCCTTGATAAACCGAATGTCCCAGTCTATCTGAGCCATCACTTTTTCCGGAGTTGCAGCCGGCATCCCCAACACGAATGAAAATTCCGGGATGATCCCGATAAGGTGCAGCCTTTCCGCAAATTCCTTGATGCCCTGCCCCGTTTGTGTACCTCCCTTGTTCATTTGTCTCAGGATCTCGTCGTTCCCGGTTTCTGCTCCCAGGAATATCATCTTACAGCCCGCATCTTTCATCAGATGCAATTCCTCATCGCTGTATTTATTGATCGTGTCAATTCTTCCTTCACCCCACCAGGTGATGCCGTCATTTTTAATGAGCTCAGAGAATTCAACAACGCGTTTTCTGGAGGTAAAAAAATTGTTATCGTGAAATTCAATGGCATCAATCCCATATTTCTCCTTAAAGTAACGCACATCCCTGTAAACAGTTTGGGCCGATTTAGCCTTCCATCGCCCTTCATAGATCGGTACAACAGCACAAAAGGAACAGGTAAACGGACATCCCAGACTGGAATGATAGGAAAAAGTACGTTTGCCGAGGAACGTCCTGCTCAGATAATGGCTGAGTTCATAGAATTTGTTCAAATGTTGATAAGGTAATGGCGGCAGTGAATCCTGATCGAGCAAGGCTTCCTTAGGGGTCCTTACCAACGCCCCTTCTTCATCCTGAAAAACCAGGTTTTTGATCTTTTTCAGGTCGCCTTTCCGGTTGTTCTCCAGGGCTTCCAACAGCCTTGGAAAGGCAGAATCCCCCGGGCCATCAACGATATAGTCCACATAGGGGGCCTCAATGGAAACCTTAAATTGATTAGAGGCAAAATACCCCCCCCAAACGGTTATGGCATTGGCATAATGTGCTTTGATCCGTTTTGTAAAGGGAATGGCCTGGCGCAATTGAGGTCCGGGCATCACCGTACAGCAGAAATATTTAAACGCCCCTGTATCGAAATAGGATGCGATCTTTTTCCAGGGATCCCTTTCCAGGTTGCCATCCACAAAAACAAAATCATATTTGCCATAAATAGAAGCTCCCACCTGAAGGATCGAATTGGGGATACGATGCTTGGCATTTGCGCTTCGCGGATTAAATATGAGCGCCTTGTCGGGCATGAAAGGACATTGAGTTTACAGGATTAATTTAGCAAAAATATTGCCGTGCAACCGGTTTCTGGATAAAGATAGGATGATTGCCGCCATTTCTTCGGAAGGAATCCAGTTTTTTAGCCTTAGTCTGGATTTTTCATTGGAAGAATAGTTAAAGCGATAGTCCCCGATACCCGACAATCTATCGAGAATTGAGGTGGTCTCCCGGATGAATCCACCGGTATATTCAAACTCAATTAGGGGAATTTGATAGGTTAAAACACCCAATACTTTTTCTTCATAACCCTCAACGTCAATCTTGCAATAATTTGGGAGGCCATACTCTTCTACTAAATTGTTCAGTGTTTTTACCTGCACGGTCTCTTTCTTATTCCAATAAACCTCGGCCGTCCTGAAGTAATCCATAAATTTATTTGATAGGGTGGCAATCTCCGTATGCGTGCCCAGGTGTAATTCTGCAAGGCCCGTTGTATCACCAACTGCAATGTTTCGGTAACTGAAATCCGGATATTTTTTTGCTACCCGGGCCAGAGCTGGAAGGCATGTACTTTGTGGTTCAAATCCGATAACCCGTGCTCCAAGTGAAAGAAAAATGATACTTTTTTTACCGGCGTTCGCCCCAATATCAAAACACAGATCATTTTTTTGGATCAGGGAAGCGTACAACTTTTTTGTATGTATTCTTCTAATAAAACTTTGAATGGGATTCATCAATCAATAAAAGGGTTTGAAGGGCAGGGATTGTTCATCAGGAATTATAAGACCATAGGTCGTTCGTACTATTGCTTAAAGGGCTTTGGCATACCTTTGAAGGGATTCTCCTTGCAACAAGCTACAAATAAAGGCGCAAATCCCAAATATTAATTAAGGAATTAAACTTTAAATTGTTATTATTGGAAGGAGCATGTAATTGGAATGCACATAAAAAAGATGCCATCCGGACCTAGAAAAACATCGATTGATTATTACGATGCAATCGCTGAACACTACGATTCAAAAATGGGTGATGACCAAACGCATCGCACCCGTCTTAGGATCAGCGAATATTTTGTCAATATCCCGAACATTCAGCGTATTCTGGATATGGGTGCGGGAACAGGTGCCGATCTGGAATGGCAATTGGCAGCGGGCTATCGGGTAGTATTTTTTGAGCCTTCGGCCAAAATGGCCGCGGTAGCCAATAAGAAACACCGATTAGAGAGCCATGATCAAATAGAGCCGCTTATTGGAGAACAGGCGACCTATGATGGCCTGAAAAAGTACGAAAGCATAGGTTTAGACGCCGTATTTTCTAATTTTGCGGCGATTAATTCCATTGGAGACCTCGGCGAATTGTTTCAGGTGATTTCCAAAATTCTCAAACCGGGGGGCAGCGTGGTTTGTGTTTTGTACGATAGAACGGGAAGGATGGACAGGTTAAAATCGTTCCTTAGGGCGAACGTCAGAACCAAAACGATCCGGGTGGCGTTGGATGACACCAGCCAGCATATGACGGTGTACCTCCATAGCAGGCATCAATTACTATCAGCAGCCAGAAAGAATCACTTTGAACTCCTTAATGGAGTAGATTTGAATTGGTCGGGATTTAAACTATTTCATTTTATAAAAAAGTAAACAACAGTGTTTCGCAGAATCCTTTCCGCTTATTTAAAGGAGTTTGTACCCATTGGGGTGCCTTCGACCCATATTGAGGAAAAAGTGTTTTGGGGGGATATGAACATCACTTCAAAATGGGTATTGGTCGCCATGGACCCGGTCCTGTACGCTATATCCAGTAAGGGGGAACTACCAAACGAAAATGCGCTCATTAGGATAAAACTAAAATCCCAAACCCTGGTAAGTATTGAAGGGGATGTACAGGAAAAAATTCTTTTCAATAATGAAATGGTGGTGCTTTGGCGGCCTGTTGTTACCAAAATTCACGGGATGACGTTTTATGAAAAATGGATGGAGCTTCCTCAACTATTACGACAATCGAAAAGGAGCAAATTTAAATTTAACCGCAATGGGATTATGCACCTTGCGGCCTCCTACTTTTATCCCCGGAAGATCTTTGTTGTCGTTGTAAGATCTGCGGATTATCTGAATATTTTCCCGATGGATCTGCATGTGCAGCCGCCCACTGGCAAGAACTATTTATTGGCCCTGCAACCGGGGAATGCCGCAGAAAAACAATTAAAAATGAATCTGAAAATGGTCGTCTGCGAGATCCCGGCCGACAAAATAGGATACGCGTATGAGTTGGGGAAGAATCACGGTCAGATCAATTTAAGAGAAAAGCAACTCCCATTTAATTGTACCCTTAGCAGCACTTTTAAGTTTCCACTGCCTGAATTTCAGATCGGGTATAAGGAGATTGAGATTACCCGGTTTCAGGATCTCAATACGCATACTTTGTTCTCAGGGAATATTGTATTTGAGTCGCCTTCACCCCCGGATATAAGGCAACCGTACCATATTCATCGGTTCCGCTACCATTATGGCCTCAAAATTAAGGATGCCTATTCGCTCCAAAGATTAGATATAATTTAGTCGTTGCATGAGTTCACCGTGGGTTCGCAAGATAGCCTGCACATGATCAGGGGATAGTGAATTCTTCCAATCCCCGACAATACCCTTCCTCATATGTTTTACTTTGATTTTCTCTCCCCGTTGATCAAAGGCTTTCTTTTTTATCGGAAATGACTGCAATTTCAGGTCGTTTTCAATATCTTTTTCAGGTTTTTCCATTTGGGCGTACTCCAGTATACATTTGGCGGTCTCCAAACCGGAAAGCAACAGATCCTCATACCTGATCACTAAAATATCCTTGCCTTCCAAATAGGGCATTACATGATCGTTCCAGGACCAGTGGCAGTGCTCTATAAAGCCATCGCCATGTTTTAACATATGCAACATCCGGTTAATTCTGTAGTTTCTGGACTGTGATCTGGCATTTACGGATTTTAACAGGGTAATCATTGGGTGGGGAAATTTTGCCTGCTTGATCAGATGCTCGAGCCAGTGGCTGTAAAATTTAAAGTGGAATATTCCCGAAACTACAATATCCCTGGGGTCCCGCACGATGTATATTACTTTGTCAATTTTAGCTTCACTGGAATTCTGTAGTTCACTTAACATATGGTGAGACTGATAACAAACCAGTTCGGATTCCCTTTGTCCCCCCTCCACCACAAAGGTCTTCCCCTCATAACCCCAATATCCGGCAGAAGGGGCACCGAGGAGCTGTGCAACCAGGCGTGTGGCCCAGGTAGTGCCACTCTTCTGATAGCCACATACAATGACCTTTTTTTTATTTTCCGGCATAAACGGTCGTAGCTTTTAGCAAATACATGCATCTGTACCCGGTAACAATAAGCAGTACAAGATTGCAACATATAATTATTTTTAACAGCAAAGGCAGGGTGAGCTGATCCATGAAGATAAATAGCAGGAATAGAAAAATAAAAAGGTTGAACAATGAAAGTAACGTCAGATCTCTCGACCTTTTAAGAAAACTGAGGTATTCATTAAAAAATCGGATGATCACCCTGATTGAAAATAAAACAAGGGCTAACAAAATGTATTCCTTAATCTCATAATATCTGCTGGAAATATTGAATCGCTCTACGTTTTGAACCAGTATAAAAATGGCAACGGAGGTAATAGTAATAATACCGAGGTAATATAGAAACAAATTTAGTACGGTCTTGCTTATTTCCCCCGACAATGCCTTAAATTCTTTAAAAAGTGTCGGCCTGAAACTTGTAATCATCGATGTGGCAATTACGGACAGGATCATTGCAACATTTAACAATAAGGCATAGATCCCCACTTCAGCAAGCCCTATCAGATTTTCAACGATGATGCGGTCTCCCCTGGCCAAAAACCATTGAACAAGAAGGAAAGGAAGCAGCCAAAGCGAATAGTTTATGGATTTTTTAATGGGGGCAAATCCAATCCTAAACCTGATCCCGGTTCTTGCGAGGACTAAAATAAAAAGGATCAAATTGGAAAGAAGGAGGCCCAGTAAGGCACCTGTAACACCCCATTCCAGGGAGACAATGAAAAAGGACTGTAAGGAAATATTTGAAATGACGCTTATGAGGACAAGTCTGCCGTATTTTTTTAATTCCTCGCTATTTCGCAGTAAAACAAAATATATTTGATTTAATCCGGCCAGGGCGGCACTTGGAATCACTATCAGTCCGTAGGGATAAAAGGAAATATAATTATTTGTAAAAATTGCTTCAAAAATTGCCGGGCCTGCCAGTATAAAGAAAACAGTACCGAAAAAGGCTAATAAAAGTGCAAAGGAAAAAATATGCCGGAAGTACGCTGATAACTGCTCTTTGTCATGATAATAATCGAAATAATATGTTTGAAGGGAAGAATGTATATTACCGGTAATCAGGATTCCCAGAAAAGCGTAAAAAACGATCATCAGGGAAAATATTCCATAGTCGGAAACGGTAAAGGAGGTAACGTAAATCGGGATTAGGATAAAGGCTATGGAGGAATTTAAAAGGCTAATTATTAAATAGAATGAATTATGTTTTAGAATTTTTTTCATTTATTGATGCCACTGCGTTTCAATTTCAAATGGAGCCTAAAAGACAGGAACCCCTGCTGCTCCGGTCAACTTAAAATCCGTGACCACTGATCCCTTTTCTCCCGGGATCTCCTCTTTATCGTCTTATGGAAAGGTATTAAATTTTTAAAGATCGGTAAAAGGGGTAACAAAGGGGGATACGATGTGTCATCGTATTATTTGGGCCGGGCACCAGAAATCCGGACACCATGATCCCTGCAATTTCTAAATTTTTTATTAACCGTTCCTCGGTCCGTCAGGTCAAAATACACGGTAAAATATCCTGGATATCATGAGCATCTTACATAGCTCACCACCTGAACGTCCTGAATTTTTCTAATATACAAGTCTGCTCCATTTCAGTTCACTTAAATGCCCGGGATCAATTCTTCTTGCAAACTCTATCTTTTTATGAAGCGAATCTCCGAATATAATTCTTCCCTGGTTGGTTTCTTCGATATAGATGTCCCCGTTTGGCAATATATTGGATCTACCCTGGCTTACCGTTTTAACCTTTTCATTTAAGAGCAACTGACTGTAGGGAGTTGTAACGGAGTCGCTTTCAAAATGATAGATATAAATCTCGTTATTGCTGCTCAGCAGGTGAGATTTTTCCTTTAGGATGCCTGTTTTGGAGTAGTCATATACTGCATCATTCCCAAATACTGCAAGCTTGTTGTCTCCGTAAAAATCGGGATCATGCTGGGCGATCCACGGGCCCTGTTTTAACCAGATTATTTTGTTCGTGCCCGGCCGGTACAGAAATACTGCGGATAAATTTCTACATGAGACAAGCAGATCCCCTTTTTTCCAATATGGACTGTCGCGGTAGGCCGGTTGTACGTCATTCAGATGAATGGGGTCATGTATAAAATAACCATTGGCATATATTAATGATTGATACCCATTGTCCTGCAAAATATCAATTACGCTCCGTGAATCAAGGATGTTGCCTGTTTCGGAGTCTATTTTTACGATTAAGTCGTCATGCAAACTATTGGGGTACATTTTTGATGGGTCTGGCAGGAAATTGAATGTGCGGCCAGCAAAATTAATTCCACAGGCATAGATATTACCAGCGCTGTCGGGTTCCACTGAGTGGTGAAAAGGAGTTTTATTATTTACCCATTCCACTTCGCTGGCAGCATTGATTTTAACAAGTGAATAGCCGGTTTGAAAGACTACCGAGGAATCCTTCAATAATAAGGGATGCATAAAAGACAGATCGGCACCCTTATCAAAAACCCTGGGATTCGATTCATTATATGAACGCCGGGAGATCAATTTCGCGTCGGGAACCCATTCCTTAATGAGTTTTCCTGTGGCTATGTCCAGTAATTGAATTTTTGAACGGAACCAACCTTCTTTGTAGGTAATCAATAAATTTGGGTAAGAACCAATATCCTTTGAATGATAGGTGAAACCGTCTTGCAGGGAGGTGTTGGCGATTAAATACAAGGGATTGGAAAAGAATTTTTTGATGTTTCTGGAAATGTCGCTGGTTTCTACCACCAACCCCGAAATAAAGGGCCCCACCAAATCTATACCGTTGTTAGGTTCTCTGAATACGGCCCGGGACAAGCCGGTTAACGCAATGGTATATAGAATAAACCCCAGTACAAGAATAATGATATACCTTACTTTCAATTTGGATCGCGCCATAAATTAATTTTTCATCAGGATGTTCAGTTTTTAAATCAGGGAGCTAAATGCTGACCTCTCAAAAGTAGTTATTCGGTGTTAATGGGGATACTCCGCAATTGATAGAAGCCGATGCCCCTCTCTAAATCGGATAGGTAAATCAGGCTATTATCATTGAGGATAGCGGGTTTCATTTTATTGCTCCTGTCAAAGGTCAATTGTTTTTCCCTGTAAAAATATTGATTGTCCCTGAATGAGATGCTGGTTGTGTCCATGGATATAACCTTAATCCGGGTAGGTTGAACTTTTTTCCCTTCCCTGTGCCAGTAAATATAATTTAGCAGTCCATCAACCACCGTATAGTCATATTTTAGGGCATGAAGGTCGTTTGTCAGCGTTTCTACATACCTTGGGGGTTCGCGTTCTGTAAGCACTAAAAAATAACCCATGAGCACCACAAATATGAGTAGGGACCCCATCCTCCATCGCACATATTTCAATGTATCCCGGGTCAAAATCAGGAAGAGAAACAGGTATAGCATTAATCTTGGGTAAGAAAAGGGGACCGGGAGTGTTGAAAAATAGCGGACCGGAACAGTTGCAATGGCAAAAAACAAAAGGATGATCGCATTATTTTTTGAATCAAAATTCCCCTTTCTCATATAAAAAAGGAAAGGAAATAACAGTAAAATACCGCCATAGGTACTGCTTCCCACAGGAGAGAGTAAGGTGTTCAGGATCATCCAGATGGAAAACAGCTTTAACTCTGAGGGTTCATGCCTGGTCGCAAAATAGATGACCAGGAGAAGCAGGAGTTTAAAGAACAGCATCACAAGTGAAAACAACAGGGTATTTGAACCGAAAATGCTTTTAAAAAGCATAAAAAACGATTGGTAGTTTTGTACAATTTCCAGCGAAATTTCCCCATCAGCCGCACGTGGAAGTACGGTTCTGAAATAGAATTCCCATATGGAGGTTCCGCAGACCAGGACAGACAGCGTCATTAACACAAGGCATATGAGGCTCAGATATATCAGGCCTTTGTATTTCTTTTTAAAGAGCAGGAATCCGAACAATAAAACCGGAAATACTTTTAGCATTATGGCAAAGCTCCAATATATCGCCATGTTCAGATACCGGTCCTTTTTATACGCCAGGAAGCCCTCGGTAAGCAGGAAAAAAAGGAGCAAATAGACCTGCCCGAAAAGAAAGCCATTTTTAAGGGGGATTACAAATACAACGGGTATTAAAAAAAGAATTCGGTTATTTATGCGGTAGGCAATAAAGAGATTTCGAAGGCTATACATGAATAGTACAAGACTCAATACATTAAAGATACATTTGGCCACGCCTAATGGAAAAAAAGTGAGCGGCAAAAAGCACAGTGCCAAAAACGGGGTGTTCGGGGTAAAATTTCCATATACATTCAGGTATCCCCTGGCGGCAATTTCGAGATTAAACACATGTGGAAAATAAAGGGAAGACGTAAAATTACCCTCTTTCAGAAAAGTGGCTCCAAAATAGTAATTGGCAAAGTCGTGTGGAATGGCTTTCGTGGCCAATACTATAAATAGCCCGCAAATTATGGCTATAAAAGCAAATCCGGCATAGGGGGACGATATCGTTTTGGAACCTATCACAGATCTTTAAAAAGTTTGAATTTGAATCCCAGCTTTTGTAAAAAATATTGCAGGGAAACCCACAATACCCCAAGTCCGTAAGCGATACTCCTTCTAAAATTTATTGAAGATGAATCCTGCTCATATTTGGCTGGACAGGAGATCTCTCCAATATTGAAACCTTTGTAGCAAATTTGTGCAAGCATTTGATTGTCAAATAAAAAGTCATCCGAATTCTCAGATAGTGGCAGGGCCTTAAGTACATGGATGCCAAAACTTCGATACCCTGTATGGTATTCGGATAGTTTCTGGCCCATTAGTAAATTCTGAACGGCTGTTAATACCCGGTTTGCATAATATTTATAGTGGGGCATGCCTTCTTTTATGGCACTCGTTCCTAAAATTCTGGAACCCAGAACAACATCATAAACCCCATTGGAAATTAAGTCAGACATCGCCGGGATCAATTTAGGGTTGTACTGATAGTCCGGATGAAGCATAACAACAATGTCTGCTTTTAATTCCAGGGCCTTGGCATAACACGTCTTTTGATTGGCTCCATACCCTAAATTGCGATTGTGAGCAATAATGTGCCCAATGCCCAAATTTTTAGCGACCCGTATTGTTTTATCAATGCTAAAATCGTCTGTCAAAATGATCTCGTCAATAAAATCATGGGGAATATCCCTGTATGTTTTCTCCAATGTTTTCTCGGCATTATAGGCCGGCAATATAACCGCTATTCGTTTACCATTGATCATTGAATGACAGGAGAATTAAGTAGATAAGATCTTTCCAAAGATACCATTATAGTACAGGCTTTAAATACAGATTTAATTTTCATGCAAAAAACCTTAAAATCGCCCGGCAGCAATACCCCGGGTAGCGTTGAGAACCCATTTATTTCCGGTCCGAAAAAGCACTAGTCTGTGAGGTGATCCATTTCGTTCGCCGATTTTTCCCTTATACGCTCCGGAACTTCCATTACGCTCCAGGGAGCCAATACATCCACATCTTTTCTGTGGTACAGGTCACCCAGGTAGTTGAACTCATCATGCCGATGGCTTTGCAAGTGACTTACCTTTTTTACTACCTCGGGCACAGGGAGTCCCCACTCCCCGGATAAGCGCTCAACAGAAGGTTCCATAAAGCCGATGTAAGCAATCTCCATCAGCGTATGTAGCCTTCGGTTTTTAATGTTTGCATCTTTCCAAATTGAATCCTGGTACCTTCTGAGCTGGCGACTGTACCTATCCAGCGAATCCCTGAACGCATTGGATGAAAGATGTCCCGGGTAGTTATTCTGTTTTCTGAAGACCGGCTGCAAGACGGATTCATGGCACCACATACATTTTGCCGGTTTTCCAGCCCTGGTGACCATTGGGTCGGCAGCATCTTTAATGACCCCATTTTTGTCATAGATGCCAAATTTTACAAGCCCGTTGGGCATCAATTCTACGGTTTCAAATTCATAGATTTCTTTGGTGTCAGGATCCTTTTCCGAGGAAATAAACGCCTGACTTTTTCCGGAATCGGAAGGTGAAAATGATATCACCCGGTCTACCAGCGATACCCCCGAGTTATCAATATAGCCCGAAATACTATCGAACGTATACCGCGCCTTAAGGGAATCCAGATGATTGGGCGTACCTGTAATTTTATAGTAATGATACGGGCTTCCTATCGTAAGTGCCATATAACGACCCAAGTCAACGGCGTTTGTTTCTTTGTATTCTCCCGTTTGTTTAAGTTGATAATTGAGATGTGCCAGGTGTTCAGAAGCCTTTTTATGAAAACCTAATTTCGCTACATCGAGGAAGATTATAGAATCGCCATGGCTGATTCCGCGCAGCGTTGAATCGGCGGCAATAGAGGAACCTAAAAATAATAAACACCACTTTAAACCAATCACATTTTTTGCCAGGTCGTCTTTTGAATACGCTTTATTCCACTTCAGGGTAATTTCGTAATCAAGCTTTTTCTCGCCAGCCAGGATAAAGGCAAAGAAAAAAACAGATAGTGCTATGGCAAATTTAATAATTCTCATTTTCCTTTTGCGGTGTTTACTCAAATGTACTCCTTGTTATTGCCATGGAATATCTAATTTGTTTTTAAGGGAATAAAGGCATGGTATTTCATCAAAAGTAAGGAGACAAGGCTTTTGAGTTTTAATTTAAAACGCTGTCCTGCAGTATCTGCCCTCGATGAATTAACATCATTGATCACGCGGCTGACAGCGTATTTATAGAATTTTTTTGGGTACGTCCTCTTAAAGTCAATTTCCCGGTCTGTTGAGGTTTCCCAATCTGGCTGTACATTGATCAGGTTTTCTACTTCGTGATACAGGGCAGTGCCCTTGATGGGGTAGGCAATGGTTATTGTGTAATGCGTTGGTCGGGCATCCTTGAGATAAGCAATGGTTTTCCTGATATCTTCTGTAGTTTCTCCCGGATATCCCAACATAATAAAGGTGCCAGATTCCATGCCGAGGGCATTGGTCTTCCGGATCATTTCTTTTACCACATCGATATCAACTCTCCGGTCCATGGCATCGACAATCCGTTGAGACCCGCTTTCGGCACCGATCCAAATGCGATAGCATCCGGCTTCTTTGAGCAACTTCAGGACCTCATCATTTAAGCGTTCGGCCCTTGTAATGCATTCAAAAGGGATTCGGGCGTTTTTCCTTATTACCTCCTCGTGAAAGCTATGGATCCATTTATGACTTACGGTAAAAACGTCGTCTACAAACCACAGGGCATCCGGATGATACCGTGCTTTCAGCATGGCCATTTCCTCTGCAACATCACTGGCCGGCCGCCTTCTGTAACTCTGGCCGTATACCGCCGTACTACACCACTTACAGGTATACGGGCAACCGCGCTGGGTACTTAAGGTGATTGAACTTTTGCCGTGATTATCCTTCCAGGTTTGAAGATATTTCTCCATGGGCACGGCCTCCCTGTTTGGGATGGGTAGTTTGGACAGGTCTTTCATCTTTGCCCTGGGAGATGTTCTGACCACCTGCCCTTCTTCCAGAAAAGCGATCCCGTGAACCTTTGCCACGGCCAACTTCTGAGCGATGGCCCGATAGAGTTCATACATGGATCGCTCGCCCTCGCCAATTACCAGGTAATGGGCACCGGCCTTTAAATATTTCTCGCAATTATAGGTAATGTCCGGGCCGCCGAGTACAATTATTGGAAACCGGTAACGGGCGTTATTCCGCAATTCCCTGATGAGGCGTACCACTTCTATTTTGGTCATGAGGTTGGTGTAAATGGCCACAACATCCGGTTTTTTGTCTTCGATGAATTGCAATTGCCTGCTTTGATCGGAAAATGTGGTATCAAAAACATGGTTCTCTACCCCCTTTTCATTCAAATAGGCGGAGATATACAAGAGTCCCAGGGGAGGATAGGGTTTCATGATCCGCTGTTCCTTCGGATCCTGGTCCAGGTAATACGCATGTGTCAGTAAAAGGCTCATTTTTTTTCCAATACAATGATGAAATGGTCCGCATAAGCGCTAAGGAAATTGAACGGAAAAAGCTTTTTATCAAACCATGCCAGCATTGATAACAGCCCCTTTTTTTTCTTAAAGAATGCATTCAGATAGGAGGGAGGGACCAAGAACCCGATGGGTTTCAACAATTTCCTCCTAAAACTGCTCTTTGCGTAATCTTCTATTTCCTTCGGGTTATAATACCAGGTATCCACCATAATCCCTTCTACCTCCACTTTAACGGCTTTCGTGCTGTTTCTGCGGCGGCTCATTTTTGGTTTTCCCTTCAGCAGGGAATAAAGGCGATTCCAAAGACAATTCTTGGGCATGATCACCGCAATCAGAAGTCCGTTCGCATCTAATTTATTTTCGGCAGCATTCAGGAATTGGCGAAATTGAACCGGCGAAATACAGTTTAATCCCCCAAAATTAGAGAAAATAATATCTGCTTTTTCTTTTAGGGAAACGCTTGCCAGCCGATTGATATCCATTTGCAGAAATGATATATTCTGGTGCTCCGCAGCCTTTGCACGACCCCTGGCCAGCATTTCCAGGGACAGATCTGTTGCAAGAACAGAATGCCCCATTTCTGCCATCAGCAGGGCATCCTCCCCGGTACCGCAATTTATTTCCAGAATGTGCATTCCTTTACTCTTAGACAGGTAAGGTTTCAGGTACCTGTAAACGCTATTCCGTTGCAACATCCCCACTGGTGTATAAGTGAAAGCGTTGTCGTATTCAGTTGCCGAAAGGTCAAATCCGCTAATCATGGGTATGCCGCATTCGTTTAAGCTGGAATAAATTTATAAGGGCTGTTGGTGCGTAATAAAAATAGAGTACCGCTGCACGCATTTTTTTATAGGAAAGATTAAGCGGATTTTTGAACAGGGCTTTTAGCTGCTCTATCCCCTTGCTCTTCCTGTATTCCTTATGCACATACCGATGCAATTTTCTATAGTAGGGAGAATCATACGATCCTCTGAACATCATGGCCAGATCATCCGAGTCTGTCCAGTTCCTTTTTAAGTTCAGGTCATTTTTGACTTTTTCATAGAATTTTGTACCGGGCAGCGGATAAGAAACAGAGATCCCAAGGTCGTCCGGTAACAATTCTTTGATCATGTTTATGGTTTTAGTGATATCTTCCCTGGTCTCTCCCAAATATCCGAATTGAATAAAAAAAGACACCCGAACATTTTGATCCTTCAACAGCCGGGTTGCCTTATAAATCTGCGCTACTGAAGTTCCTTTATCCATGGCATCCAGTATTTTTTGAGAACCGCTTTCAGCGCCTACCCAAACCTCTTCCAGACCTGATTGCACCAGTGCTTCAATGGTATCTTCCTTCAAAAGCAAATCCACCCTGCTTTGAATATAATATTTCAATTGAACTTCTTCTTTTTTCAGCACTTTGTTAAACTGCTGAACCCAGTTGGGTTTAAGCCCGAAAATATCATCACACATCCAAAACCGGTTGACCCCAAATCGTTCCTGGAGCTGTTTGATGTGCTGAACGATATATTCAGGGGAATGTGAATTATACCGGTTGCCGTATATGGGCTTGGCACACCAGTTACATTTAAAAGGGCATCCCCTTGTAGTGGCAATATTAAGCGTAAATTCGCGGTGGTGCTTACGCCATACATCCCTGTAGGAAGTCATGTCCACAAGGTCCCAGGCCGGGAGGGGAAGTTCATCCAGATTTTGCAGGACCGCGCGTTTGACATTAACTACCATACCGTCTTCTCCCTTGTGAATAAGACCCCTGATATCTGTTAAGGGTTTGTTTCTCTCAAGGGACCCGACCAGTTCTTTCAATGTCACCTCGCCTTCACCCTGGATCACGTAATCCGCTCCATGGTCCATGTACTTCTTATAGTGGTCTGTGGAATCTGAACTGCAAACGATGGTAATACAATGATGCTCTTTCCCCAGGGCCAGCATTGTAAAGGCCGCTTCACGCATCGTAGTAAGGCACATTTTGGTAAGGTAATTAAAGCCATCATCGTACAACACCAGATATTTGGGACGTTCCTTCTCCAGAACAGCTGTAATTTCATAAGGATTATCCCGAAGGTTGGTGTCGAACAGATTCACATGATATCCCTCGTTTCGCATCAGGGAGGCTGCATAAAGGGTCCCTAATGGAGGATACGGCTTTCCCATCCTCCACTGTTTTGAATCCAGGGGGTAGTAATAGGAATGTGAAAAAAGGATATTACTTAAAGAAGTTTTCATTGAATACCAGTTCTCTTTCTACAAAAAAGTTTTCCTGATACTTGTCGTACAGGTTCATGATCTTCTTTTGATACGGTTTTCCGTGTAACTTTATAACCCCTTTGTTTATAATAATCTCCCCGGATGCCTGTGTACCGGCATCCGCCTTCCTTTTTAACCGTTTGATGTATTGAAGCCGCAATTTATCGTCTAGATGCATCCCCGGTTTTGTGGAAAGTAAATACTCCAGAAACCCCTGAAACTTTCGCTTTTTGTAGGGAGCAATGTCCGATCTTTGAAATTGGGCGTTTGGGAGAAATCCGCGTATCCATTCCAAATTATCCCGGATAAAAAGGTCGTACAGGTCATCATCAATCAGGGGAATGAGCGTTGCCATTTCAATAGCCGTGTAGAGATTCTGTTTTTTAATGTGCAGGTTGTTCGAATCGATAATAAAATTAATGCAGAAGCTTTTCGGGGCAAAAAAGCGACGGAACAGGCCCATTAAAAATTTGGATATGGCAATGCTGCCGGGTTTCATGATCACAAAAAAATCGATGTCAGAGCTATGGTCCATAAAGCCTTTTGAAAGGGATCCCGATATCATTACGGATCTCACGAAAGGAAAATACGTGAGGATATTTGCCATTTTTCGGGCCTTGCACATTTTTTTTGCAGCCAGTTCGCCCCCATTGATACGTCGCTCTACCCAAAGGGGATAGTTATAGGGGAGGTAGTAGTCATTTATTTTAAACAGTAGCTTTTGCCGAATCAGGGAATCGAGTTCCCGTCGTATTGATGGGGTAGGGTATTGGCAAAAATTTTGTGCTTCTTCTTCCGTAAGCGGGTGCTGGAAAATAGCGAAATACAAAAAAGTTTTGATGAGTTCCATGGAGGCCGGCTTGTGACCGTTCAATTTTCGGGATCCCCGTGTTGCAGGGGAAACGACCTGTTCCAAGCTGTTATTTTTTTTCGTTTTCATAGTGGTCACTAAACTGACGTGCAGGAATAGCTGGGGAGCAATTTTAATTTTAAAAATAGGGATAATAAATTAAAGGAGGGCAGGTATTTTGTTGCACGCCTTATTTTGCCGGAACCCCAGTCACGCTATTGTGTAATATGGCACTGTTAAACAGGGTTCAAAATGACAGCGTCTTTTGGCTGCGCACCCGTCATCGGACCCTCTCTACCCTTAGATGCAAAAACCGGGGATTGGTTACAAAAAAAACAAGCAACCTTCTAATATGGCCAATAACAGGGGCTAATGGGCCTCCAGCCAGTCATTGCCTGTACCGATTTCAACTTCAAGTGGCACGGCAAGGTCATAGGCATTTTCCATTTCCCTTTTGATGATGTCCCGGAGATCCTCCAGTTCGGGTTTGTAAACGTCAAAAACCAATTCGTCGTGAACCTGGAGTAACATCCTGGTCTTGTAATTCCCTTCCTCCAGATTTTTATAGATGTTGATCATGGCAATTTTAATAATATCGGCTGCGCTACCCTGGATAGGCGCATTAACTGCATTGCGTTCCGCGGCACCCCGGACCACCTGATTGCTTCCGTTGATGTCTTTCAGGTATCTCCGCCTTCCCAACACCGTCTGTACATAGCCATGTTCGCGTGCAAATTCAATCTGCTCACTAATAAAGTTGCGCAGTTTAGGATAGGTCTTATAATAGGTCTCGATAAGCTCCCTTGCCTCCGTTCTCGAAAGATCGGTTTGGTTGCTGAGCCCGAAAGCGGAAACCCCATAGATGATCCCGAAATTTATGGTCTTAGCATTCCCCCTTTGTTCCCGGGTCACCTCGTCAATGGGGGTGTTAAAGACTTTGGATGCCGTTGAGGCATGGATGTCCTCGCCTTTTTTAAAGGCTTCGATCATGGTGGTTTCCTCGCTTAATGCAGCGATGATCCGCAATTCTATCTGTGAATAGTCAGCGGCCAGCAGCGTATAGTTTGGGTCCCTGGGAATAAAAGCCTTCCGTACCTGCCGTCCTCGTTCGGTACGTATGGGAATGTTTTGCAGGTTAGGGTTGTTGCTGCTTAAGCGGCCGGTAGCCGCGACCGTTTGCATATAATCCGTGTGCACCCTCCCGGTTGAAGGCTCCACCTGCCCGGGCAGTGCATCCACATAGGTGCTTTTGAGTTTGGTAAGTCCGCGATACTCCAGAACATCCCGGATAATTTTATGGTCTTTCGCCAAATACGACAAGACATCTTCTGAAGTGGAATATTGACCCGTTTTGGTTTTCTTGGGTTTATCAACCAACTTCATCTTGTTAAACAGGATCTCGCCCAGTTGTTTGGGAGATGCAATATTAAATTCCTCTCCGGCTTCCCTATAAATGGTTTGTTCCAATTGTTGTATATCGGCCTCCAGATCTTTTGAAAGCGATTTTAAAAAAGCTCCGTCCAGATTGATGCCTTCCAGTTCCATCGCTGCCAAAACCCGGAGCAACGGTACTTCAATATCATTGAATAGAGGTGCTGTCTTGGCTTCTTCCAATTCGGGCCTGAAATGTTGTGCTAATTGATAAGTGATATCGGCATCTTCAACGGCATATTCCGTTTGTCGTTCTAACGGCACTTCGCGCATGCTTAGTTGATTCTTGCCTTTTTTGCCAATGAGTTCAGTGATAGAGATGGGGGTATAATTCAAATAGGTTTCGGAAAGGACATCCATATTATGGCGCATATCCGGATTGATCAGGTAATGGGCCAGCATGGTATCGAAGAGCTTACCTTTGACTTCTACGCCGTATTTGTGAAGTACCTTGATATCATATTTCAGGTTCTGCCCAATTTTTTCGATCTGTTCGGCCTCAAAAAAAGGCTTAAGCGGTTCAATGAATTCCTGAGCTTCTTCCATGTTTTCCGGAAAGGGGATATAATACCCCTTGCCAGCTTCCCAGGAAAAAGCAATTCCGACCAATTCAGCTACCAAAGGATTGATAGAAGTGGTTTCCGTATCAAAACAGACGGACGGTTGTTTCATCAAATTTTGCAGGAACAATTCCATGGCCATCCCAGGGTTAACGCTTTGGTAAACGTGAGGCACATCGCTGATCGTCCTGCGGCTCGATACTTCCTTTATGGTTGCCGGTGCGGAACCGTCATTTCCAAAGAGGGAGAATTGGCCACTTCCGGCAGCCTGCGATGTTTTTCTGGCAGTTTCGGTACTTGTGACCTGTGTTTGTTGTTCTTCAACTTCTCCGGAAAAGATCTTTATGAACTGTTCCCTGAGCCGTCTGAATTCAAGTTCCTCAAAAATTTCCTGTACCTTATCAGTGTCGGGCATGGAAAGTTCGTAGTCTGCTGCGTTAAAGGCCACGGCGCAGTCAACGCATATCGTGGCCAGTTTTTTTGAAAGCAATCCCAATTCGGCATTTTCTTCCACCCGCTCCTTCATTTTGCCTTTCAATTTATCAGTATTGGCCAGTAACGCTTCCATGGAGCCGAATTCCGCAATAAATTTCTTGGCCGTTTTATCTCCCACCCCGGGTAAACCGGGTATATTGTCACTGGCATCGCCCATCATCCCCAGATAGTCAATAACCTGTTCCGGGTGCTTTACACCAAATCGTTCCTGTACTTCGGGGATACCCCAGATCTCAATGCCATTTCCCAGACGTGCAGGGCGATACATATATATATTTTCTGAAACCAACTGCCCGAAATCCTTATCGGGGGTAACCATGAATACCTTGTAATCCTCTTTTTCCGCCTGCTTGGCCAGGGTGCCGATAATATCATCGGCTTCCCAGCCTTCAAGTACAACAACCGGAATATGCATCGCTTTAAGGATGTCCTGTATATAGGGAACCGCAACGCGGATCGCATCCGGGGTCTCATCCCTGTTTGCCTTGTATTCAGGAAATAATTCGGTGCGTTCCGCACTCCCGCCTTTGTCAAAGCAAACGGCCAGATGATCTGGTTGTTCCCGTTTTATGACATCAAATAAAGAGTTCATAAACCCCATTATGGCTGAGGTATCCATGCCTTTGGAATTGATGCGCGGATTTTTTATCAGGGCATAGTATCCCCTGAAGATCAAAGCATATGCATCCAGTAAAAAGAGTCGTTTCTGTTCTGCCATTTTAGGATTTGTTGGAGGATTTCAAAGCTACGAAGATTAGGTATTTAATAAAAAATTCAGGGGGTAATATAGCTGTCCGAAGGGTTGTTCACGTGTCCATCCCTGGTATAGGTACGATAGGTAAAACCGGGTTGAATGCAATACCCTCCGGTCTCCCCCTGTTTGTTAACGGCGATAAACCCAATTTGGAAATCGAGCTTGTCCCTGTTTTTTGCAATAATACGCCGAACCCCTTCTTCGCAGGCATCCTGTGGCGATTTACCCTGACGCATTAATTCGACGATCAGGAAACTGCCTACGGTGCGTACCACTTCTTCCCCGACACCGGTAGCCGTTGCACCGCCTACTTCGTTGTCAACAAAGAGACCTGCCCCGATGATCGGGGAGTCTCCAACACGGCCTTCGATTTTGTAGGCCATTCCACTGGTAGTACAGGCCCCCGCAATATCCCCATTCTGATCGATCGCCAACATCCCAATGGTATCGTGATTTTCAATATTGATAACAGGCCTGTATTTTGAGGTCTCTTTCCATTCGAGCCATTCCTGTCTCGACTTTTCGGTAAGCAATTCTTCTTTCTCAAAGCCTTTTTCATACGCGAATTTTTCGGCCCCCTTACCCGCCAGCATGACATGGGGTGTATCCTGCATGACTTTACGTGCCACCGAAACGGGATGTACTATATTTTGCAGATAAACCACGGCACCGCAATTGCCGTCCTTGTCCATAATACAGGCATCCAGGGTAACATTTCCGTCCCTGTCGGGCCGCCCGCCTTTTCCAACGGATTGATTCTCCTCATCTGCTTCTTCCATCATCACCCCTTGCTCCACAGCGTCGAGGGAATTACCTCCTTCCTGCAATGTTTCCCAGGCCCTTGCGGTGGCATTCGGGACATTCCAGGTAGCTATGACTATGGGGAACTGAGCTTTTATAGGCCCCGGTGTACCCATCTTTCCGGTATTCTTCTCGTCGGCGGAGGTAACCATGGGGGTCGCTATTAATCCGGCAGTGACCACTCCTGAATTCTTAAGAAAATGTCTTCGTTTCATTTATTTTTGGTTCGAATTAATTGAGGTTGAACGCGTGATCATTAAAAATACATCCTCCCGGGTCGCTTAGTTCTTGGGCGGAAATAGTATCTTCCCGGTTGATGAAGAGGACTCGGATGAATTGGAATTTGTCAATTAAAATCTAGTTTTTAAATATAAGAAAATGCTGGTAGAAGTCTGTGCCAATTCCCTTGAATCTGCGAGGGTCGCTGAAAAGTCAGGGGCTGACCGAATTGAACTTTGCTCCGAGTTAGCCGTAGGGGGCATTACGCCCTCGTTTGGCCTCCTTAAAAAAGTAAAGGAGGCACTGTCTATCCCTGTCCACGTTCTGATCCGTCCCAGAAGCGGTGGCTTTACATATTCAGCCCTGGAATTTGAAATTATGAAAGAGGATATCGGGCTTTGCCGTGATATGGGCTTCCAGGGGATTGTTGCAGGAGTTTTGCATTCCGACTTCACCTTGGATGAGGTACGGACCCGGGAGTTAGTACAGCTGGCAGGAGATCTCGCATTTACCTTCCACCGCGCCATGGACTGGGTGAAAAACCCGTTGTTGACCCTGTCTAAATTAGAGGAAATGGGTGTGGGGTGCATATTGTCGTCAGGGGGCCAGGGCAGGGCAGTGGACGGGTTGCCTGTTTTGGAATCCCTGAACAAAAAAAATTCGCGATGCACCATTATGCCGGGGGGCGGGATTAATGAGCACAACGTGGCCACATTTAAAAACAAGGGATTTAAGGCTGTGCATTTATCCGGAACCAAATTTCACAGGTCGTTGGGCAGGATCCCGCCGGTTCCAATGAACGCCCCGGCATTTTTGCGTGAAGATTCCGTAGCAATCAGCAATCAGGAGGTCCTGCGGAAAATCGTTCAAATCGTTAAATAAAGTGTAAATGGGTCAGGTCGCAGAGTGCTAAAGAATATATTTGTAAAAAAGCAGCTATGCTACGTTGGATCATATTTGTTCTTATCTATTTTATCATGGGTTTCTACACCCTGCAGGCGTTAAAAACGGCAACAAGATATCCCTGGATCTATTATACTATGACCATAATTTCCCTGATCGTTTTGGGAAATTTTATCTACCAGTTTACCTGGGGTGAACAGGCCGGCCGGGTCCTGAGCAGGCCAAAGAGTTATGCCTTTGGCCTGTTGTTGGCGGTCATCACCTTTAAAATCATCACCATCCTCTTTCTGTTTTCCGAAGATATCTTCCGCCTGATCGCTGCCGGTTACCACAAACTATCGGGCAATTCCAGGGAATTCAGTTTGCCCACGCGCAGAAGATTCCTGAGCCTCATTGCACTGGGGATAGCGGCCGTTCCATTCGGAGCATTGCTTTACGGGATGTATAGAGGAAAGTATAATTATAAGGTACTGAAGTATGTCATGGAATTCGATGACCTGCCCGATGCTTTTGAAGGTTACCAGATCACCCAAATATCTGATGTTCACAGCGGAAGTTTTGACAACCGGGAAAAAATTTCTTATGCCGTTGACCTTGTAAACCGTCAAAAGAGCGATGTTATTTTCTTTACCGGGGATATGGTTAATAACAAATCTGAGGAAATGAAGCCCTGGGCAGAGCTATTTTCAACCCTGGAGGCCCCCGATGGCAAGTTTTCCATTTTAGGCAACCATGACTATGGGGATTATATCAGCTGGGGTTCAAACGAGGAAAAACAACAGAACCTTGAGGATTTAAAACAACTGCAAAAGGAGATAGGTTTTGATCTGCTGTTAAATGAACACAGATACCTCACAAAAGGAGGGGACAAAATGGCATTGATCGGGGTTGAAAACTGGGGCCGGGGAGGCTTTAAGAAGGCAGGCGATCTGGAAAAAGCAAAGAAAGGGATCGACAAAAACGATTTTAAAATATTACTGAGCCACGATCCATCACATTGGGAGGATGTAGTGATCCACGACGACTACCATTACCACCTCACCTTAAGTGGTCATACGCACGGGATGCAATTTGGCGTTGAGATTCCCGGGCTGGTGAAGTGGAGCCCGGTAAAATGGCGCTATAAATACTGGGCAGGAGTTTATGAGGAACTGGGACAATTCATTAATGTTAACCGTGGGTTTGGATTCATAGGCTACCCGGGGAGAGTGGGCATCTGGCCAGAAATCACGGTGATTATTTTGAAAAAGAAATCTTTAAGCTGAATTTTACCGGGAAGGTGGCTACAAAATGCCGGCCATCACTAGTTTTTTAACATTTTTTCTTACATTTGACCCCAAACCCAATGATTTACATATGTCTAAATTCGGTGAACTTATAGATCTGAAAATCCCTGTGTTGCTGGATTTCTATGCTGAATGGAATGAACAGTCTACAGCGATGCACCCGGTACTTAGGGATGTGGCGGCAGCCCTGGGTGATAAGGGCAAGGTGATTAAGATTGACGTGGACAAAAACAAGGAACTATCTCAGGCTTTGCGGGTCAAGGGATTGCCTACGCTCATGATCTATAAAAAAGGGGAGATGGTCTGGCGGCAGAGCGGCGAACAGGATGCCAACACGCTCATCGGTATCCTAAACGAATATCTTTAGTATTTCATAAACTTTTTAGGTCGATGGATCAAAGTTGGGTCGTATGATCCCCGGTCCTGCATTTACCATGATGTCTGCTGAATACGTTTATGGGCGGGTTGATAAAACCACCTCATCATCCTGTGTATGGCCTTTTGGTCACCTTCAAAATGAAAAAATACAGGATGTCACTACTCCTGGCCAGGAAGGCTATCCGCTTTTTCCACTGTTTTTGTATTGTCCGTTGCCACGGTATCGGAAACGGGCATGGTATCTGTAAGATCAGGGTCTGGTGCCGGCGCCAACTCATCTTCCTCCAAAAGGTCATCCTTGTAGAAATGGCTGAACTGATCTATGTGCTCATTAAAAATCAACGTTTCCTTTTCAGCCATTTCCCGGTCATTGTTTTCTATGAGAATATCAATATTGCGGCGATACGCTTCCATATCTGAGATGATATCTTCAATATTCTCATATTGCTCATCCAGGGGGGTGCCCGCATAGTATTCGAGCCGATCCTGGTAAATCTTCTTTAACTTGCTGAACAATTCCCTGGCCTTTTTGGTTTCACCAACCTTGTAATACCCGTCCACAAAGGGTTCCACAAAAGTATAGAAGGCAAAATATTCCACGGGCATATTGGTCATGGCAAGATCGATGATGTCCCTTGCCTTATCAATTTTGTTTTCATTGAGGAGCGTTTCCACCAGGCGCGCCAAATTGCTTCTCATTGACAGTCCCTGGGTTCTGGTCTGCGGATCGTGATAGATGTCCGGACTTCCCGAATTGCCCCAATACCAGTTGGTCACCACCTCATACATCAAATCACTGTCTATTCTGCCCATTTCAAAAGCACTGCGGTTTTTTGTCTCGATGGGAACCAGTTTATAGGCCATGCCATCAAGCTGCAGGTAGTCTTTCATCCAGATATACTCCGCCTTGTCAAAACTGCCTCCCGAAAAGTAAATGGGGCGCTTCCAATCGTTATTGGCCATGATGTCCAACATCAATATCCTGTTTTTGGGCAGGGCACTTTGAGGGAGGTCAATATCTATATAATCAACAATGAGGGCACTATCTTTTTCTTTTACCAGCCCGCTTTTCAGTACATTTTCTTTATTTACCGGTATGCGGATCTTGTTGGTGGGATAATAGACCAGGTCGAGCGTACTTTCAGAATATTCACTGAGGTCGGCTTCCTGTTTTTCCAGGATATACCTCAATTTGGTCTGTGGTTTATCGCTGGCCACCCAATTCATAAAATCTTTGATATCCCAGCGTTTTTCACTAATACCGGGAAGTCCCTGGTAATATATAACATCCCTGTTCCCGTATCTGTACAGATCATGGGTTAGTTGGGAAGGTATGGGATCGCTGTCGTAAGCCTTGCGCTTCATTTGGTCAACATACCAGTCCGTAGCGAAGAGACTGGTACAGATGACGCGGACGTCGGTCCTGTGACCCTCTATTTCCTGGACATACCATAAGGGAAAGGTATCGTTGTCTCCAATAGTAAACAACATAGCCCCTGCATCCTTCTGGCAGGAATCAAGGTAGGCCATGGCACTGGCCTTGGCGGTATACCTGTGAGCTCGATTGTGATCGTCCCAGTTCTGGTAAGCCATGACGGTGGGAACGGCCAGCAAACAGACCCCCAGTACCACGGGCGCCAGGACTTTGGGTGTTAGCCATTTCCTGAATTCATCAAAAAGGCCATAGACGCCCAGGCCGATCCAAAGGGCAAATATGTAAAAAGAACCTACGAGAGAATAGTCCCGTTCTCTCGGCTGAAAAATATGGGGGTTCGTATAAAACTGAATGGCAATACCCGTAAATATAAAGAAGACAAAGAGCACCCAAAATTGTTTCGGATTCCTGGAAATCTGGAAGACCAGCCCTACAATCCCTAACAGCAATGGTAAAAAGAAATACGTATTTCTTCCCTTGTTGTCCAGTACGTCACCAGGCAGGTTATCCTGGCTACCCAACCTGAGGCTGTCAATAAATCCTATGCCACTCAGCCATTCCCCGTTGCTGTTGTAATGGCCCTGGATGTCGTTCTGTTTTCCGACAAAATTCCACATGAAATACCGCCAGTACATATAGCCGAACTGAAATTGGAACATATATTTAATATTTTGCCATAGGGAGGGAGGCTCCACTTCCAGATACTCATTAAACTGTTTTAAAAAACTGATATACTGCTCTTCGTCAATCTCTCCATTGGCTAGGCCCGATTTAACCTGGGCTACGGCTTTCCTGAGTTCGTCGTTGGATGTTTTCATCCTAAACTCCAGCGGCCCGAAGTATTTCATGTAGTTTTCGGCATGCTGATCACTCCACATCCTTGGCAGCAACCCTCTGTGATTTTCATTGGGCCCCTGCATGGCATTTTTGTATTTATTGACAATAATATATTTTCCCAGGGCTTTGTCTTTTTCGTACTTGGGTTTGTCGTCCTTGTCCTCACCCGGAGGAGCGAAAAGATCGGAATAATAGGTGCCGTAAATAGGACTGTCCACCCCCGGGTATTGTTCCCGGTTATAATAGGCCAATAATGACCTTGCGTCTGATGGGTTATTTTCATTGATCACCACATTGGCATTGGCGCGGATGGGCAGCATCAGCCAGGAGGAAAAACCCAGGATAAGGAACATGGCACATAAGACCATGGTGTTCATTTTTTTATAATTGTGCTTCCTGGTATATCGCAACCCGAAGTAGAAAGCCGCTGCGAAAAGGAGCCCCATGATAATGGTCCCGGAATTAAAGGGAAGGCCTATGCTATTGATAAAAAACACCTCGCTCCATCCGAACAATTTCAAAACATAGGTCAATGAAAATTTATAGACCAACATTAAGATTGCAATGACCAGCACGTTTGCCAGGAGGAAATTTTTGACGGTCGTGGTTTTGTATTTTTTAAAGTAATAGAGCAGTCCGATGGAGGGGATTGCCAGGAAGCCCATATACTGAATTCCAAAAGTGAGGCCTATGAC
>Ga0102947_1000071_pt1 | contig 35270 bp, 48 predicted proteins | sample SalPon2A_A_D2_MG_FD_78210 | JGI IMG/M metagenome (GOLD analysis project Ga0102947, IMG submission 78210) | Soil microbial communities from South San Francisco under conditions of wetland restoration - Salt Pond MetaG R2A_A_D2_MG | ecosystem: Environmental > Terrestrial > Soil > Wetlands | place... | reverse complement strand
AGTCAACTACCCCCATGACAAGCATGGGGGCTTAAAAGGAGTACAAAAGCCAATTGGAAACAATTAAGACTAAACAGTTGACTAGACTACGGAATGTGTTTGTACAAGTCCAAACTGAATCAACTTCTGGTGGCACAGAAAAAAATGTCTCGGATGCTTCCCAAGTCCGGACCTCTTTGTTGATCAGTGTCGAAGGGAAATATACACAAGGCCCTTACGGGCATTTTTTATAAGAAACATGATACCAGTAATAGATGAAATTTTTCATGTATACGACTCTCAACAACTTCACGACCTATATTACACTGAATCCATAGAGATAATCTCACATATACCAAAGCCGTATTTTTGACTTAATATCCCTTAACTTTAGGTGGATGAGCAACCATAACATAATCTCTTATGGGACTTTCTTCATCTTCACCATTTTCTTTTTTTCTACTTGCTGGATAGGCATCAATATCATCCCAGAAAGTATTTTTAATTGTTTCTTTTATTATGTTTCTTGCCACTAACCTTATTCTAAGTTCATTTAGATTAATTTTACTTCCTGTTTCAAAGTTAATGGCATAAACTGGATGATGATTACTACTATCAGCTACTAAAATATAGGAAATATTTCTCAATTTTGCTTGTTGCTCTGCCTTACCCCTATCAGAAAACCACATCTGCCCCTTTCTAAATTCTTCTAAGTCATCCCCCCAATATTTTTTTGACTTTGTCAGAATAGCAAAGGCTTCTTCAGGTGAGGTTGCACGATATACTACCGATTCTGAAATCCCTACCTTTTTGTTTTGACGATAAAGCTTTTCACCTTCTGGAGTTCTCATTCCACCAATTACTTTTAGATTTTCTTTTTTTGCCCAGCTTTTCAATTCTCTATATATTGCAGAAGCTACTCCAAGTCTTCTATATTCTTCTTTTGTTTCTACCCATTCTACGTGAGCCTGATCACCCACAACACCTATGTCCATATGCCCATATAGCTCATTGGAATCAACGTTTCCTGCCAAAATAACATATTTATGTTCGTCTCTTCCAATCGTATCAACATGACGAACAATAGTATCAATTCTTATTTTTTTATTTTCTTCTTTTAAAGATTTTTTACTTTTTCTATCTATTGATTCTCCAGGTCCTGCAACCATTCCAGCTGGACTTGCTCCTGGAGTTAAGGGGTTTCCCCAACCTAACCCTATTTTTTTCTTCTTTTTCTTCTTTTTTTTCTCTTTTTCTTCAATATCTCCGTAAAAATCTCCCATTCCAGATTTTCTCATAGCATTCTTATCTAATGATATATTGAATATTTTTCTAAGTCCTTTTCTTTTTTTTCCTACCGTTTTTGAAGTAGACCGAACAGAAGAACCTCCAGACGTATGTGAAATCATTGGATCTGAATCATCTGCACCCAAATCAAAAGAACCAATTAAATCATCAATATCCCCACTATGACTATCATCTTCGCCCTCATCACCATCTTCGTCTTCACCTAATAACTCGTATCCCATATAACATTTGCGCAAATTTTTCGCACATAACTTATGCTGATGATTTTTATTATGTGTTTTATTAAAGTTTTTTGTCTTTGACACAATAATAAGTACTAATTATAAAACAGTAATGTCAGTAAAGGTAATCTATGAACCAAACAAAGGTTTATATCAAGTAAAAGATCAAACAGGAGGAATTTCTATTGAAGGTGGAAGATTGTCTGCTGGCGATATATCCGTCAAAAAATCTTTAAATTTATCAATTGTTACAAAAACAAGCAATTATAGCATAGGTGATGAATCAGTTATTTTTGGAGATGCTTCATCTGGAAAAATAACTTTTACACTTCCAAATGCAAATAACCTTCTTTCCGGAACCATGAAAAGAATTAAAAAAATAGATAATACCAATAATTTATTGGTTCTTTCTGGAACGACCGGACAAAACATTGATGGAGTACAAGCTAAAGAGTTTTCTATTCCATATACATCATTAACATTAATAACCTCAGGTAGCAACTGGTTTATTTTATAAGGGAGACAAAATGACATTTTTTCCAGAAATTTACATAAGATCATCAGATTCACCATCAGTAGATGCATTTGGTAGATATAGGATATCTGAACCCGAAACACTATTTGATAGTAAACAATTATTTGATGGTTCTGAATTGTTTTGGACAACCAAATATGAAACAAGTGCTACAGGTACTCATAATGCTAATAGAGCATCAACATTATTATCTGTAACATCTACTAGTGGCTCTCTTGCAATAAGACAATCAAAACAAAGAATTGACTATCAACCTGGGAAATCATTAAAAATAACAAAAACATTTATTATGGACGAAGGAAATACAAATATAAGAAAACGAGTTGGATATTTTGATGACTCAAATGGTATTTTTTTGGAACAAAATGGAAAAAATATAAATTGTGTTCTTAGAAGCAATGTTACTGGAACTCCTGTTGATACGGTAATATCACAAAGTGCTTGGAACAAAGACAAATTAGATGGAACTGGGGCCAGTCAAGTAAATTTAGACTTAACAAAAGCTCAAATAATGATAATTGATTTTCAATGGTTAGGTGCCGGACGAGTAAGAATTAGCTTTGCCAATAATGGCTCTTTAATTAATTGTCATGAATTTCTACATGCAAATAACACCAATTCTGTCTATATGAGCACACCAAATTTACCAATTAGATATGAAATTAAAACAACTGGAAATGCCTCAACTACCGGAACATTAGAACAAATATGTTCATCAGCAGTATCTGAAGGTGGTTATGAGCCTATTGGACAAAAGAGAACAGCGAACAGAGGAACTGGAAGTATTGAAATAGTTTCTGAAAATGAACTGGTACCTCTTATTTCAATAAGAAAAAAGTCAAATTACATAGGGGCAAAGGTTATTCCAACAGGATTTTCAATTATGACAACAACAAGTGCCGATCTTTTGTGGGAACTAACATTAAATCCAACAATAAACGGTTCAGACAATGCAAATTGGCAATCTGTAGTCAGCAGTTCTGTTGAATATGATATATCAAGAGACGTAACAAACAGCCTATCTGGAGGAATTGTAATCCGAAGTGGATATGTTGCTGGTGGAAATGCTCAAACACCTGCACAATTAATATCTGAAGATGAAAGTCCAGGACTTCAATTGGGATCTGATCTCAACAACAATGTTGACGAAATGGTTTTATCTGCACAAGTAATTGGTGGTACAACAGAAAACCTTTTTGCCGCAATTTCTTGGAGAGAAATTACATAAAAAATAAAAAAATGATAATATAAAAATGTGACAAAAAGAACTAAACAAAAAACTTTTAGAAAAAGAACATTAAAGTCAAGTGGCTCAACTTGTCAGCAACCATTTTGCGAAGCAACACTATGTAATCACGCATGCGCCATTGATGCTTGTCACATAAAGCCATATTCAGTTTGTGAAGAATATGAAAAAAACGATCCAAGTAATTCAATTTCTCTATTAACAAGCATTCACAGACTACTCGATAATGGGATTATCTCATTTGATGAACATGGAAAAATTTTAATATCAAAACAATTTCCAAGAGAAGACCTGATTTATTTTGGACTAACAGGAAATGAAAGAATAAAATTAAGAGGAGAACGACCAAAATACCTAAAATATCATAGAGATAATGTTTTCAAAGAATAATTTTTATTTCTCGTTTTTCTTCCACCCATCACAATATTCTGTATTAGCATAATCGCAATATTTGCAATTGTCCCACCCCTGTATTGTTCTTGTTGTTTTTTTAGGTTCTTCCTCTGAAGTCACAGAAGAAACTAGATCTTTTATTACTTTCAGAGCCCCCACCCTCTTACCTCTAGTTGGTTTTATTAATAAAAGTTCACACTTTGGACCTTTTACGTTTTCTCCATAAGACAAAATAACAAATCCACATTTTATGTTATGTCTTTTTAATTTGTTTTTTGCTGACCAGAATTCTCTGTAATAGATTGGTTGATAATTTGTCATCTTATCTCTTTTTTTCCAGTCTTTCCAACCATTTTCAGAACTTTTCCAATCTAAAATATAATAGACCGGCTCATACTCAGGACCAGTTTTAATAACAGCATCAATAAATCCCTTAAAAAACAGTCCATCAAATGATGAGGGCAATTTTTCATATAACCTTTCTTCTGCTGAAACCGTCGTCCACCCAGGAAATGTTAAGTCTAAAAACATTGGAATTTCTTCTAGTACCCTCTTGATCGCCCTTACATACCAATCAACATTTCTAATTTCTAATACTTCTTCATTTTTACCTATTACTTCAAATCCATCAAGATTATACTTTTTCCACCTATCTCTAATTTCTTTTTCTGCCATTTCATAATCCATATCTTGATTCTTTAAAAAACACTCAAGAACAGAATGAACCGAATTTCCAAATTCAGTATGAACAGTTTCTTTATATAATTTTATTTTCTTTATATGTTTCAGATAATGCTTATTGTTGCACTTCTCATGATCTTGCAATTCACTAAATGAAACAAAATCTTTTCCTGTTGGCAAAATCACATAGTAAGTTTATCACTTAACATGATTTATTTTTAATTTTATATTTTCCAGATCACCCTTAAGTTCGTGAAAAGCCTCTATATTTTCTTTTTTATCTTCCCAAATTTCAATTGATTCCAAATTAGAAAAATCCTTAATTAACTCCATTACCTTCTTTAATCATTTGGACTAAACAAAAATTACATCTCTATTTCTAAAGATAACATTTTATTCTTTCTATCAAGAATAGCATTTATTAATTTCTCAATTTGCCCATTTCTTCTTAATGCCTTAAATGCAAGATTTTCTACTGAAAACTCTCCCTCCCGATCCAAACCAGACTGTCTCATTTTTTTTAATTTGTCTTTTATTTTAACCAAATATTTCATGCTACAATCTGTTTTAATCGCATGATCAATTAATCTAGCCATCTCCATAGCTTTATTTTTTATACCGTTTGCATCTATTTTTGGATTTCTCTTTGACGGTTTTGTTATCCACCTATTTGTTAAAACCGAATAGACTCCCGAAGATGTGTGAGGCTCTTCTATGTCTTGTCCATAAATTTCAACATCAAATCCTTTTATTTTAACTTCTCGTTTATTATTCCATACCTGTTTTTTCGCAATAAACAACTCTTTAACCAAATCAACATTACTGTCAATTCTCATAAAGTCAATTATTATATGTAAGTCTATATCGCTATTTTTAGACCAATTATAATTTGCCATTGAACCAGTAATGGTAATGTCAAGAGGGTTTATTTTTATACCCATAAACTCAATAAAGTCAATAGCTGATGCTAATAATCTATCCCGAATCTCGGGTCTCAGCTTCATTTCGTCCCAAATTTCTTGATTTAAAGAGTCTTTAACTTGAAATTGTTTTATGTTTACATTTCTAGGCATAAAATAAAATTAGTCCCTTATAAGACTAATTATTATCCAATCACCATAAAAAACGATTATTCCTTTGTAACTGCTCTACCTTCCATTTCAAGCCAATCTTTATTATTTCTAACCTCTTCATTATAAGATTTGACCGACTTTAATGGATCACACTTTATATTTTGTTTTTCCATTTCATAGATAAGGGATGACAGATCTTTTGGCAAACAATGCCCCCCAAAGCACCTATCCCCATCAGGACCTGGCACTTGCCAATGTGATTCTCCAAGTCTATTATCATATTTTGAAATTCTAATTGTTGTATCATAGTCAATATTCAACGAATTGCACATATCATACACCATATTGGCAAAGACTACCTTTGTAGACAAATAACAATTAGTAATATATTTTACCATTTCAGCTGTAGTAGCATTAGTAGTTAAAATAGGAATTTTTGGAAATACTTCTCTATAAACCAAACTAATCTCAGTCAAAGGATCAAGTTTATTTATTAATTTCTTTCCCAAGTCTCCCCCCAAAACAATTCTGTTCTGATTTTTAAAGTCTTCAATTGGACTTGCTTCTCTAAGGAACTCGGGCTGAAAACATACTTCTATATCGTCATATTTTCTATTCAGTCTTTCAGTCGTACCTGGCGGAACTGTCGAGCGTATTACAACGATATGTCCATTTTGATATTTAGACTGAAGTCTACTGGCTTGTGCTAAGTCTTCAACAACCTCTTCTACAATAGATGTATCACATTCTCCTGTGCTCATTTTCATTGGGGTTGGAACACAAACAAAAATAATTCTTGCACTATAAACAAGATTAAATAAGTTTTCAACTGTTGATTTCTCACTCACGAACTTGTCATAAGTGTGAACAGTATGATGAGACTTTAAACACTCTCTCATAGTTGACCCAACAAAACCCTGTCCAACAATTCCGATATCAGTCATAAAATGATTATATCAGAATTTATATCTAAAATTAATAAAATCTTTTCTAAATATTTTTTGTATTAATTTTTTTTCTCTTTCTGAGAAATCATAATCTCTTTTTCTTTTAAAGGATTGATTTATGTGTGGAAGATCAATTTTTATCCCATTTTTAAGTAAAAAATCCGTTAATTGTTCCTCTAAATATTCAAATCTAATAATTTCATCACACAAAAAAGAGCCGTCTTTGTCAAATAAAAAAGAAGACTGAGGTAAACACACATGTTCATAAACTGAATACTTATCCCATTCTTTAGGGGATTTTGTTTCTTTTAGGTTTTCAACAGTCCAAAAATCATGTGGTTCAGTAAATTTTTTTAATGTATCATACAAAGACATTCCCCACACTGCTTTATGAAAACTATATCCAGATATTACTTTTGTATATGGATTTCTTACTATTGAAAATTTTATGCTTTTCTTCCAAAGATCAGGGTTTTTACTTTTAAAATCAAAAACTCTACTAGGACTTTTTATTGTTATTATTTTTTTACTCTCCCCAATTCCTCTCAATAAAGAGGTTCCTCCAGTCCTGGGGTTTTTAATAAAAATCAACACTACTCTAAATCTACTAATCCAGTTTTAACTCTTTTTATTCCAAGTTGTTTATGTTGTTCTGATAAAACACACAACTCTACGAGAACACCAAAATCATTTCCATATAAAGAACCAACGTTTTCAAGATTATATCCACATTCTCTATAGAACGATTCATCTTGTAATGAATTGTCAGACTTTAAAAACAAATAATTCATCATTAAACTATCGGTTTCGGATTGAACATCGCTCAATTTTTTAGTATTACTATCAAAAATTATTTTTTCTAATTTTTTGTTTCGTTTTTTGATATTTTCATTTCTTCGTTCTACTCTTATATCGCCCAAAACTTTATAACAATACTTTATTTCTTCCGAAGTGATCTCGGGAAATAAAGACGTAGACTCACTTAAATATTTTTTAAGTTTATAGTTATACCACATTACTATAAACCAATTTTTAATTTTATTAAAAAATTTTTTCATTTTAAAACCTCAACCTTTGGATAAACCTCTCCTTTCCTTTTATATTCTTCACCCATCCCTTTCAACATATCCTTTAAGGAAATAGAATTAACAAATTTCATTATAGTAAAGTAGGGAGACAAACTATAGGACCCATTAGAAAAAACAATATAATTTATATCGTCTTTTTTTAATAATTTAAATTTTTTCTTTTGATCAAATATAGTATCCATACAATACCAAAAAGATCCATAGGTTGGAGAGTCCAAAATTGGTTCTGTTATTAGGGATTTCGGACTAAATAAAAATTTCAAATATGTTACAAATGTTTTCATAATATATATTATATCATAACTTAATTGCTCTTTTTAGATCGGACTTAATCATATCACTTATAAGTGATGACAAATCATGTTTTGGGGACCATTTTAACGTTTTTCGTGACTTATAGGCATTTCCACACAATAAATGAACCTCAGATGGTCTGTAAAATTTTGGATTTACCTGCACAATAAGTTTATTATCACAAGATCTATAGGCTTTTTCGTTTTCATTTTCTCCTTCCCACCTTAATTCCCACCCCAATTCTGAAGCGGAAATGTTCACAAATTCTCTAATTGTATGAGTTTTTCCTGTTGCCAAAACATAATCTTGTGGAATTTCCTGCTGAAGCATCCTATACATGCCATCAACATAATCTTCTGCATGACCCCAATCTCTTTTTGCATTTAAATTTCCAAGCTCAAGAATATTTTTTTGTTCCACTTTTATTTGACATAATGTTTTTACTGTTTTTCTCGTAACGAATTCTTCTCCCCTTAAGGGAGATTCATGATTAAACAATATTCCAGAAGAACAATGTAATCCATATGCTTCTCTATAATTTACAACAGACCAATGGGCATACAATTTTGAACAACCATATGGACTACGAGGATAAAAAGGTGTATTTTCATTTTGTGGCGTTTCTTGAGCATGACCAAACATTTCCGAGGTAGATGCTTGATAAAATTTCGCCTTAGGTAAGTTAGTTCTCATTGCTTCTAACATCCTAACAACACCCAATCCATTCACATCTCCCGTGAAAACGGATTGGTTGAATGAATCTCCAACAAAGCTCATTGCTGCCAAATTATAAATCTCATCTGGTCTAACTTCTTTTAGTGTATTTACTATATTACTCTGTTCAAGCAATTCAAATGGAACCACTTTTACTTGATCTAATATACCAAGCTCTTTCAATCTCCAAAATTCATTTGAAGCACTTCTTCTTGCCGCCCCATATACTTCATATCCCTTTTTTAAAAGCAATTTAGATAAATATGCCCCATCTTGTCCACTAATTCCCGTAATTAAAGCCCTGTTTTTCTTTCGCATAAGTCCTCTATAATTTTTCTAAATGGTTTAAATCCATCAGGAATAAAAAGTTTTTTAACTTTATTAAAAACGTACCCAGTTTCCACACTACAATCATATAATGATTTTGGCGTTCTTTCTTTTGATATTGAAAATGGTGGCAATATATGTGAAGCTACTCCAACATCAGTAGAAATAACGGGAGTTTTTGTAGCACCACACTCCAAAAGTGCTTGTGGTCCCCCCTCATACTTTGACGTAACAAAATAACAATCTAAAGAATTATACATAAGATTCAAAGTTTCAAAACTTGGAAGTTCTTTGTAAATATATTTTATTTTTGCTTGCTCTAATCGACGAATAACATATTGGCGCCTCCACCCCCCCAACAAAACAACTGGTTTAACTTTTGAATTATCCCTAATATATTCCATCAAATCACAAAACAACTCAGGACCCTTTTCTATTTTAGGTTTTGGTTCTTTTCCTTCTCCTATTGAATTCCCTTCCGTATCGCGCTGAAATGATCCTATCAGATTTTCATCATCATTAATCTCTAATCCTAATATTTTTCTTGCCTTCTCTTTTGTTATGTCAAACCAAATATTTTGATTTACCCAAAACAATTCTGTTTTTATTGGTTTTTTTGTTCCAATTTTTCTCAAATATTCAGCCGTCTTGTTACAAGATGCATTATAGAGATCGGTTACTAAATCTCTGTGCTCAAAATGAACTCGGGATATATTATTAAACTTTTCAGGAACAATATGAAAATTTGTTGTTATTACTTTCTTTTTTCTTAATAAATCATAAGGCAATTGATTAAAACACCAATCTGCTATTAGCCAAATAACATCAGCCTCATATGGGTTTTTTGTTGAAATATCTGAATTGTACTTATACCATTCGTCCGTAAACCTGTCACAGATCCAATTCTCTCCTGGTGGAAGTAAAAATACTTTATATTTCATAATCTTAATCTTTAAAATTTTACAATAAAAAAGGTGGAATGTAAATTCCACCTTAGGAGTACATATACGATACTATCTTTGTTTTACATATTGTATGATCGTGTTTCTCGTACTCTATTAGTTCCAGCTTCATGAATTCTAACTACTGCTGGAAATGTTCCAACAAGATCTCTTGCTGCTGAAATCGCAGTTTTCTGATTGGGGAAAACCCTAACTGCTCGACCAGAAGAGGTTCTAACGAATCTCCACTGACCAGTTCTTTCGTTTTGTACAATGTCAAATGTTCTAGTTGTTGTTGTCATATTTTTCCTTTCCTTTTAGCCTTGTTTTCTTTTGGCTTGTTTTCAGTATACCACAGATCAGTAGAAGTTTTAACTTTTTTCTACCTCATCACCCCCAAATATCTCCTGGCAATCAATTCAATATTAACATGCTCGTTTTTAACAAAAACTTGATTTTTGGGAATTTTAAATTTGTTAATGTCTATAGGGGGTGGGTTGTCATAGTCTACCAATTCAAAATTATATTTTTTTGTTGATGGAACCTCTATTCCACTTTTGAGAACCAATTCCTTACAACCACCACCGTCAGAAGCATATATTACTGGACACCTTTGCGATAAAGCTTCGCACAAAACATTTGGGCTATGATCGGCAAATGCTAAATGAATCATATACCCGCCACTTTTAGCAACAGCTGAATATAACTCTAAGCATTCTTGATGAGACGCATTTCCAATCCAAGCAATTCTTTCTGGAGAACCTTTAGTCCAAACCTTAATAACTTCTTTAGCTACATTATTGTCATAATTGCCCAAAACCAATAGTGTAGAATCAATATTCTTTGATCGTAAAAATTTTCTTATTCTTTTAAATAGTCTGATGTTGTCAGGTAATCTTTTTTGCCCATGCCAATTAGATGAACAAATAAAATATATATGATTTTCTGGAAAAGGTCCTTCTTTTGAAAAATTTTGAGGTAATTGATATGGTTTATATGATTTTAACTCAATTCCGTTATGAATTACGTGTCCATCTCTTTTTCCAAACCATTTTTCAATCATCTGTCTATCAAAATCAGATTGCCAAATAACCTTATCAAAATTCATATAACATTGTTTTATTGATCTATTGTTTTTTTCAAAATCATTAGGCTTAAACCATATTCCGTCTAATCTCAAAACCGTTTTTGCTCTTGGGTATGGATTACTTGCTGCTTCAATAAATGCCAAAAACACATCATGAGGTCGTTTATAGTCAAGCACTATTTCATGTCCAAGTTTTTCAAATTGATCTGCTAATCTATGCCCAAATGAATTAGGTCCAGTATTACTAGAAAAATTTACGTTTGAAAAATGTATTTTCATAATAATTTAATTCCACTTAAAAACTCTATTGCCTCATTAACACATCCATGACCACCAATATTGTCTAAAATAAGATCGGACTCATCTTTACATAATGTTGCTCCATTTTTAGGGGTCATTCCAAAACCAGAAGCTTTTATTGCTGGTAAATCCCGTTCAGCATCTCCAATATAACATACGTTATTTACATCAATGCCTAATTTTTCACACATATCAACAAGGGCTTTTTCTTTGTTTCTTGCTTTATAAATACAATAGTCACACCCAATAAAATTTACTATAGTTTCTTGAAGAAACCCTCCTCCACCAGTAATGATAGCAAATTTGTTATTTTCTCTCCAAAAATTAATTGCATCACGATCCAAATAGTTAACAGACTTAGAAGCTTTTCCATTGGAATCAATCGTAATTGTTCCGTCCGTTAATACTCCGTCTAAATCCACAGCTAATAAAGTTATATTTTTAATCCGTTCCTCTAAGCTTTCTTCTTGCCGGTTTTTCACTTTCATAAAGTACCTTTCTTCCGTCTCCAAGCATTTCTAGAACATCATCAATGTGTTTTTTTAATTTATACATTCCTGGTAATTCAACACTACTTGATTGATCCGTTCCCCACATTGTTCTGTCAAGGGTAACGTGTCTCTCAATTATTTTTGCCCCCAAAGCTACAGCTGTAGTGCTGGACACTAATCCGTAGTTATGGTCCGAATATCCTACACTACAACCATATCTTTTAATAAAGTTCGGTATGCACTTAAGGTTCAACTCAGAATTTTTTGCTGGATAAGACGAATTACAGTGCATAAGTGCAAAATTTTCTGGTCCTGAAACATCATATAATATATTCACTGTTCTATCTATCTCTTCATGTGTACTCATTCCAGTTGAAACTAAAAGTGGAGCAACTTTAATTGCTCTTTTTATCAAATTATGGTCTGTTAGTTTAGCTGACGGTATCTTCAAAAATGGTACGTCAAAATTACTCTCAATAAAATCAACGCTGGGCTCATCCCAAACAGATACCGTCCAATCAATTTTTTTACTTAAAGAATCATAACAATAATTGTCTATTAACAAATATTGACTAAATCCAAACTCTATTTTCTTTTTATATTCCAAATACGTCATTTCTCCCCAAGGAGTTTTTCTCATAAGAGATTTTTGATGTTCTGGAACACAAATGTCTGGAGTTCTTTTTTGAAACTTAACACAATCCCACCCACACGCCACTGAAGCATCTATAAGTTTCTTGGCAATAGAAACATCTCCATTGTGATTAATTCCAATCTCAGCTATGAGATATGGACTTTCTAACTTAAGAAAATTAAATCTTTTTTGTAATGATTCCATCACTTAAACTATATCAGAAACAAATGTTAATTTTCCATTTTTTGCAAGACCTTCAAGATAATCCATCTCAATTTTCCAATCATGACCAACCCTCCCCTTATCTATAAAGCTTGAATCAAAATAGTGCTTCTTATGTTGATCTCTATCAAATCCATGTAAATAAATTTTGGAATTGGGAAAACGAAAATAAGCCATCTCAACAGTAGATAATCCTGATGACGGCTGTCCCCTCCAATGTTCTTGTACCACACCAGAAGCTTTTAACCAAACCTTTTTTTCTGCCCATACCATTGATTTCAAACTAAATGAATTAGGCAATTTTGTTTTAGCTATAGAGATCCTTTTATCTTCACGCAATCTACAACACCATATATTCTTTATATTGTTTTTTATTATTTCCTCTTTTATATTACCATTAGCTGGAGAAAATGAATAAGAGGCTATGTCAGTTTTAGACCCAACAAATTTGTTGTATTCTTTTTTGGTTTCAAAATCATTTATCCTTATCACATAATCACAAGAGTCAATAAATTCTCCACATTCATTTTCAAACACATTAGGAGAATTTCCAACAATACAAATTTTACTTATCTTTTTTGCTCTATCCCCAATAAACTCTAAACAACTTTCTTTTATTTCCTCAAAAACATCACCTCTTCCATATTCAGAATAATCGCCAACAATATATCCTGGCGATCTGTTTTTGATAATTTTATGTTGCTCAACAACTTTTGTTTGGATATCTCTGTCAAGATTTAAATGCCTCAATATTGCAATTCTATGCGCACCATCTCTAGGTTTTATAATTTTTCCCATCAACAATTCAACATCTATTAAGTGCCTTTGATTAAAGTCTCCACTTTCAACACTTTCTAACAAAGAAATAAATTTTTTATAAGTTTTATTATGTTTTTTCCCACTTCTTTTTTCAATATTTTCTATAAATTTATTATATGTTTCTTTGTCACGATACTTTAAAACATATTCTCTTAAAAATATATCGTGTCTTTCTGAAATATCAATCTTGTTTAGGGGTATCATATCTTTTTACCTCGTTTTTATCAAAATTATATATAATATTAGATATTATTAATGTCTTTTTTATCCCCTTATTTTTGTAACAATAGCAATTCTTACTTTTCCCATTTTTTGTTCCCAACCTTTGTGAACCCCTTTTTGGTTGGAAACAAAAGTAGTTCCGGGAGGACCTAAAAATATTTCTGGACGCAATTCTATATCCTGTCCATGGGTTGTTTTTCCAATTAATTGATTAGATATATTTTTTGAAATATCTTTTCTATGAGTTCCTCGAATGTAACAATAAGGACCATAACTTAATGTAGAAACGTTTGTTACATATGTAAAAAGTTTAAATAAAACCTTATTAGAATCAATCGGACAATCTCTGTGGAATGTTGCAGTATCAACAATACTGTCGTTATAATAAACAGATTGAGAACATTTTGATACGCTATATCCACAATCTTCAATTATTTTTCTAGCTTTGCTTACCATTTCTGCTTTAGGGATTAGGTCAAATAAATCTGAAGCATTGAAAATGTCAAGCATTCCCGTATCATATCCATGGTGACCACGTATTGCTATCGTTGGCGATTTAATGTTTTGAACATTTTCAATTTTTTTTGAATCTATAACTTTATAATTTTCATAATTTCCTATTTTTAAATTGTTATCTTTAATAAAGTCCATTATTTGTTTTTTAATTGCAAAACATTTATTTTTAGTCAAAAATGGTTCAAGATTAGAAAATCCATTTTCTTTCAAATTTTTCTCAATTTCTTCAATATTTTTTGTATTCTTCAAAAAACCCTTTAGAATAATTATTTATTATAAATGGGAACACCATATCTTTTTATCTCATTTTTTTCAAGATCATAAATAACGTCACTTGTTTTTAAAAAAACCTTTTTATCATTTTCAATGATGTAGGCAGACTCAAATCCTGGATGCTCTAAACCTCTAATTTTATTCCAAACATCAAATGCATCATCATTTAATAAATCAACCCTCCCATCAATAGTTCTTTCCGTCAACTACCCCCATGACAAGCATGGGGGCTTGTTTCTGTGTAGTTTAGACACGAAACGTATGGCACATTGACTGGTGCCTGCTCAACATTCAAGTGTTGAGATAAGATGTAATTATTTTTTATATTAATTGCAGCATTACAATCTGCATGATCTGCATATCCACATTTTTTACAAAGAAATTTAGATTTACTTCTATTCTTTTTTTCTCTATGTCCACAGCGTGAACATTTTTGACTTGTGTATCTTGGATCAACTTTTTCAATTAAAATTCCCTGTTCTTCACACTTGTAGTTAAGAAATTGTTCTAATTGAAAAAAACACCAAGATGATAGCCACTTATTTAAAATTTTTCCCTTTCTTTGCTTTCTTATACCCTTAAGATCTTCTAAAACGTAAACTTTTACATTTTTGTCTTGAGAAAGATCTTTTGATATACAGTGATTAATATGTCTGTTGAACCGCTTTTCTCTTCCGCTTAGCGCCCTTAGTCGGCGCTTTGCGGATTGAGTGCCTTTTACAGACAGTTTTTTTCTCAAGTAAAGAAACTTTCTTTGATTTTTTCTTATTTCTTTACCAGAAAAACTTTTACCGTTGGAAGTTGTTATTAAATTGTAAATCCCTCTATCTAGTCCAACAATACAACCATTTATTTTCTTGCTCGGTTTTTCTTTTTTGAAGTTCAAGTGAAGTTGAAATGTGTCTTTCTTTTTCAAGTAAACAAGTTGTGCTCCAACAAGATCCCATTCTTTTGGCTTATTTTCAAAAAATTTTGGAAAGTTAATAAGAAACTTTTTCCTTTTCCCAATACTTGATAAAGATAACAAATTGCCTCTTAAAGATAATGTTCTTTTATCGTATCTTAAAGAAAAGTTTTTGTTTTTAGGTAATGTTTTACACTTTACAGACTTAATAGCTTCGGATGCACAATCTCTTATACTTTGAACAAAAGCAGAAGGAATATTATACTCACTTCTAATTTTTGAATACAAAGCATCATGTGCTTTCTTTTTGCTTGAAGTTTTACTGCTAAAGAACCACTGCACATATTCGTCCCAAATTGAAGAACCTTGAATTAACAATTGGTGAAATTCTTCCATTTCTTGAGAAGAAAATTTCAATTTTATGCAAACAGTTCTAATCATTTTATATATGCAACATATTGAAAAAAATCATGCTATCTGTCAAATAGGATATCATATAATTTGGTGTCCAAAATATCGAAAATGTATACTAGAAGACATTTTAGAAATTGAACTTAAAAAGATCTTATCACAAATTTGTATAGAATACGATTGGAAAATTCAAGCATTGGAAATTATGCCAGATCACGTTCACATATTTGTTCAAACAGACCATATGACAACTCCACTAACAATGCCCAAACATTAAAATCTGTAAGTGCTGTTTATATTTTTGAAAAATTTCCAAAATTAAAAGGAAGAAAATTTTGGGGTTCTGGACTATGGAGTAGGGGAACATATTATGCTACAGTAGGATCAATATCAGAAGAATCAGTAAAGAAATATATTGATAATCAAAAAAGAAAGTAAAATGGAGCCATTCATCCACCAGGACGAGCCTGGTGGTATTCTGGCTCAGAATAATAAGCATTGCTATCGTTGCATTTTCTGCTTTTTTTCTTAATGTCAATGCAGTATCTGAAACCTCTATAGGAAGAAGTCTCTCTGAAAGGATGTTTCCTGTATCAAGATCTTTGTCCATTATGTGAAATGTCGTTCCATAAACGATTTCTCGATTAATAATCGCCCTTGAAAACATGGACCTTCCCTTATATTCCGGCAATTTGGCACAATGCCAATTAACGCACCTACAATTACTTAAGATTTCATCACCAACGATAATGGGATAACTTAAACTAAAAAATACATCAGCTTCTTTAGATTTTTTTATTATTTCTTCTGACGATAATTTCGGTATAGAATTAGTCAAAACCTTCTCGCTATAACCAGTTGAGTACTTTAGATCAATTCCAAGAATATCAACATCATCCAAAAATACATTTAATAATATATTTAATATTTCACTTACAACATATCCATAATTGTCACAGGCACCAATTAAAATTTTAGTCTTTTCCAAAACAAGCCCTCACAATTTCCCCAATTAAAACATTAGCAATATGATATATGTCTTCTTTTTCTAACCACCACCCAACCGGAAGAGATAATTGATGTTTTGAAAAAAAGTCTGTTTTTGGTAAATCAACATATGATTCTTTAAAACAAGAATAGTGATGATTTGGAACGTGAACTAAAGATGCTCCAATCCCTTTCTCGTTCATTTTAGACATAATCATATCTCTATCAATTGATGGATCAAGTAAAACTGTATAAATCCAATAAGACGACGAAGAATTTAGCGTCGCTTCATTATTAATAACTTGTTGTGGAATTATTGATTTATTTCCACAAAATTTTTCATGATAATAAGATGCGTTCATTTGATGTTTTTTTATAATTTGTCCTATATTTTTAATATTAGCTAATCCTATTGATGCTAAAACATTATTCATATGATATTTGAACCCACCCCTTGGTACATCTATACCCCAAGCTTGACCTCGCCAATTTCCAACCTCATCCTTACTTGCTTCTCTATCTATTCCAAACCAACGCAAATTCTTAGCCTCTTTAACATATAAAGGATCTTTACAAACTAAAAGACCACCATCTATTGACGTTAAATGTTTTATAGCCTGTAAACTATAACAAGTAAAATCAGACCAATAATGAATGGGCTGATTATCAAATTTAGCTCCCAAAGAATGTGCTGCATCTTGAATCAATAATATGTTGTTATTTCTTGATATTTCATATAATTTCTTTAGATCAGCTGGAATACCAGCCCAGTTAACAAACATTATGACTTTTGTTTTTGAATTTATTTTTTTCTCTACTTCATAAGGATCAATCATTCCAGTATGATAATCGATATCAGCCCACACAGGCTTTGCACCTACATCTAGAATGGGAGTATTTGTTGCTAAGCAGGTCATAGACGTAGTAATAACTTCGTCTCCTGGACCCACTCCAGCTAATCTAAGCGCCATTGTCAATGCACTAGTACAACTATTTAACAAAACGCCGTTTGTTGTCTCAAGAAATTCATTTAATTTATTTTCAAATTTTTTTGCCCAAGTTCCTTCAGCAACATATCCACTTTCAAGAACCTCTTTAACATTTTTAAGAGACTCTTCAACATCAACAAACACTTTAAACATCGGATATGTCATACTCTAATCTCCTCAACATCTTTTTCGCGGAATTCTTCTAATGGCTTATCAAATATTTCCAACTTAATCGACATTATTTTATAAACATTTATCATTAACAATTTCCCCTTATAAATTTAAAATCATTCAAAACATTTTCGATATATTCCAATTCTTCTTTTCCATATTGCGGTGAACAACCAATAAAAAACACCCTGTCAAGCACAATAGAAGCATTAGGATATTTTTTGTAATCTCCTAAATGCTCATACCCTGGATGTAAAAGTATGTTTCCTGCAAAATAATTTCTTGTTTGAATCTTATTTGTCTCAAGATACTGAACTAATTTTTGTTTTAATTCTTTTGTTTCACAAATAACGGGAGTTCCAAACCAACATGTATCAGACCAAAATTTTTCTTGAATAGTCTTTATTCCATCTATATCATTAATAAAATTTCCTATTTTGTATTTATTAAATTTTCTTTTTTCTTTTATTTCACTAAATTTTTTAAGTTGCTCTAATCCAATAGCCCCTTGGAAGTCTAAAGGCTTCAAATTATATCCTATATTAGAAAATACATATTTGTGATCAACGGGTTCATCATATCCATTAAGCCATTTTGAAAATCTTTTTCCACACGTTCCACACGATAAAAGGTTTGCCGATCCTACACAAAAACAATCTCGACCCCATGTAGCAAAACTACGAGCCTCTGTCACTAAGTCCATATCATTGGACGAAACCATTCCACCTTCTCCACAACAAATATGATGTGAGGCATAAAAGGAACAAGAAGAAACAACATAATAATCAGTAAGATATTTTCCTCTCCATTGACTTCCTAAACTATCACAATTGTCTCCTACAAATTGTATTTTATGCTTCTTGCATAATTCTTTAACATGATCAAAATCATAAGGATTTCCAAGAACTGGAGAAGAAAATAATGCAACTGTTTTGTTCGTTATTTTTTGTTCTATTTGAAATGTATCCCAATTTAAGTCATCAAGAGAAATATCAACAAAAACAGGTTTCAAATTATTTTGAACAATAGGCGCCAAAGTTGTTGGAAACCCAACACAAGAAACAATAATTTCATCTCCATCTTTCCACCCAAAACGTTTCTTAAGTGCTGAAATCATAACGAGATTGGCAGAACTTCCCGAATTCACCATTAGGGACTGTTTATGTCCAAATCTCTTGGAAAATTCACACTCAAATTTATGTACATTCTCTCCAGATGAAAGCCATTTTCCATAACAAAAAGCTTTAAGTGCAGAGCCTATTTCATTTTCGTCCCAATATGGACCCGAATAATATAACCAAGACTTTCCTGGGACAAATTCTTTTTTTCCATAAAGATATCTAAACCCTTTAGGATCTTTAATCTCAGGAATTACAAATTTCTTTAAGTCCGTCATAAATATCAATTTTTTGTTTAAATCCTAATGATTTTAATTTTGTTACATCTAAAAACATGTCTTTTGTTTGTACAATCTTATGAAAATCAGTAGGGTTTACTTTTTTTATTTTTTGTTCCTTTCCCAAATAAGAATAACAATATTCTACCATATCCCTAAAGTTGTGTGCAACCCCTGACCCTACGTTATAAATAGAATTTGGTTCACCACTATCAAGAATTAATTTTATTGCTCTACAAGCGTCTTTTACGTGGATATAGTCCCTTACAAAATTTCCGTCCCAATATAAATCAATTTCTTTATCCTCTTTAATCCTACCTATAAGATATTGTAAGGCATTTTTCTTTTTACTAAAACCTTTATCACTAACACCATATACATTGGACAATCTTATTATTCTATAATCTATACCAAAAGTCTTACAAAAAGAAATAACAAGATCTTCAGCACAACTTTTTGTTATAGAATAAAATCCTTTTGGATATTTATTGTCAGTTTCCTTGGCTGGCAAATTTTTTATATCCCCATATACAAACCAAGAGCTAATAAAATTGAAACATTTATTTTTTTTACTATCTAAACGATTAAAAACCTCTGTCAAAACACCTAAGTTAGTTCTCACATCAAAAGTTGCACTATTAAAAACATGATAATTGTGAGTTGTACTAATAAAATATAGAATTTCACTACTTTTAGGGGTTCTTATATCTCTCGGTATTAAAATGGTGTTATTAGGAAACATATTTACAAAATTTCCTCCAATAAACCCAGTTCCACCAAATATTGAAATTTTTTTTATATTTTCCATTACAGACCTATTAATCTGTTCAATTTTCCTTCTCTTATTATTGGTCCAGAAAGATTTCTTCCTTTTACTTTTTCACCAAAGACTAAATCAACTATTTTATATCCATTCTGTACAAAAATATTTGTAAATTCAATTTCTCCAAAAATCGTATGTGGATAAATTGAATTTGACCAATTTTTTAAATTTAATTTTCCATCATAATATGGAAGTTTTCCAAACATATCAAAAACTTCTCCTAAATATTTGTCTGAAGATAATCCATATCCTCCATTTGCATGGATTTTTTGTTTTCCTTTACTTAATCCCATAACACCAACAAAGGCTATTCCTTTATCGCTATTTAGCAATTTTAAACAATTATAGTAATAACCATCTTCAACGGCGACATTATCATCCTCAAGAAAAAACCAATATTTATATTTGTCTCTAAATTTTTTAAAAGCAAAATTATAAGCACCATATGAAATTCCAACATTTTCTCTATGTAAAACTTTTATTTTTCCCCTATTAGTTTTCATTCCATCAATACTATTAAGATATTCCTCACCAGGACCATAACCAGATTTATTGTTTATTATTATTGTATCTAAATCAACCCCAGGATCAATTTCTACTTCTTTTTGAACAGTAAATTTCATTAATTTAAGAACATCAGAACCGTTTTTAGGAGATCTGTGTCTATTTCCAAAATAAGTGGCGATTATTTTACAACAATTTGTCATTTTAAGTTAATAAATGTTTATACATATGATTTAATAAATAAGGTTCAATTTCTTCCCTAGTTTTATACTTTCTTCCATCAATTTCTATTAATATTATATCATTTTTTTCGCAATATTTCCTTAACCACTGATCTCTTTGTTGTTGCTTTTCAAATCCCTTTTTAGGGTTTTTATGAAAAATTTTATGTTCTTTATAATGTTGTTCTCCATTATATTCAACAAAAATTTGTTTTTCTAAATTTTTTGAAACATAATCTATACGTATTGAATTTTGTATTTTTTCCCCATTTTCATTTGTTATTGGTTTTCTAATCATAAATTCATGTTCAAATATAATATTTTCAAAATTTTCTTTTAATATTTCTCCAGTTATTGTTTGAGACTTATGAAGACATTTAGGACAACCTCTTTTTAAAATTATTTTTAAACTTATTGAAGATTTATACCTATGACCATTTCTACAAATCCACCACACCTTTTTACCAGAACCATAAGTTACCTCTAATGGCGTAATAGAGTTTTTTACATAATCCCAATATTCACAAATTTCAGGATGAGTTGTTTTTAAATCATTATATCCTTTTAAAACTTTTTTGTTTGAACAATATGGACAACCTGATCCGCTAGATCTGCTATTTATAGTCGCTAACCATTCATGCCCTAAATTACAAATCCACCATACTTTTTTGTTGGACCACTCAAAAAATGTTTCAGGACTAAAATCATTTTTTTTATAATTCCAAAATTTACACAATTCTGGATTTTTAGTTAATAAATCATTAAATCCAATTAAAATTTTTCTACTTAAACAATAAGGACATTTGCTATTATTAGATCTATGTCCTATTTTAGATTTCCATTTGTGCCCTAAATTACAAATCCACCAAATTTTTTTACTTGAACCAAAACTAAAATTTTCAGGCATGAAATCATTTTCTTCATAATCCCATTCTTTGCAAATTTCAGGATGAGTTGTTTTTAAATCATTATATCCTTTTAAAACTTTTTTGTTTGAACAATATGGACAATTTAATTTTTTTTGAGTCCTATCTTCTATCCTTGTTTTCCACTCATGTCTAAATTGACATTTCCACCAAACTCTCTTAGCAGATGATTTTTTATAATTTTCAGGTTTTCCATTTTTTTCGTAAAGCCACTCAAATTTTAATGTTTCTTCCCATCTTGGGTGAAAAATTAAACTATTTTTTTTAACAATACTCATCACAAATTATTTTTATACCACTCAATTATCCCTGGTAATTCTTCTTTAAATTTTCTTTTTTGTTTCCACCCAAGCTTTTTCAATTTACAACAATCTAAAGCATATCTAATATCACAACCCGATCGATCATTAGATAAATCTACTACACTATCATAATTTACACTCATTTCATTACAAATCATTAAAACTATTTCTTTAACAGAATATTCTTCATCTGATGATATATGATATACCTCACACTCTTTTCCTTTATCTAGTATTGTAAAAATAGCTGAAATATTGTCTTCTACCGAAATCCAATTACGAACATAGTGCCCCCCTCCATGAACTTGAACTTTCTCATTGTCTAAAATAGATTTTATTGTTTTTGGAATTAATTTTTCATGAAATTGATTTATTCCAAAATTATTTGTTGTTCTAGAAATCAAATATGGAATCTTATATGTTCTTCCCCAAGAAAAACACAATTGTTCTGCCCCTGCTTTTGCACAAGCATATGGATTAGATGCTTTTATTCGATCATCTTCTTTAAAAAATCCTTCTTCAATATCCCCTAATGTCTCATCTGTACTAATCTGAAAAAATAATGGATATTCAAATTCCCAAGATTTTTTCAAATTTTCAAATTTTTTCTTTTTTAATATTTCTAAAAGATTATATGTTCCTAAAAAATTACTTTTTATAAACAAAAAACTATCTTCAATAGAGTTATCAACATGCGACTCAGATGCAAAATTTAAGATAAAATTACAATAAGGAATATCCTCTATTTCAGAGATGTCACATTTTTGATATTTATAATCTCCTAAAGTTTTAAAATAATCATTTAATTTTGGATTAGATGCATAGGTTTCTTTATCAAAATTTATTATAGAATGACCTTCCTTAAGAGCTCTCTCTATAAAGTGAGAACCAATGAATCCTAAGCCACCTGTAACCAATATTGTTTTTGGAGATTTAAGTCTGTTTTTGTAGGAATTCAAAACATTCTCTCCAATCTTTAAATTTAAAAGTGTCTTCATCCTCTGGCTTCCATGCCACATCAGGAAGATTTACTAAAACTCCAATTTCTCTATAAGAACGATTTGTAATTTTAACAGGAATACCAGCCGGGATCTCTATAATGTTTTTTGATTGATCAGTGAAAATATCTTCAATTTGACAAGAGATAATCTTAGAACTTTCCTGTTTCCTTGTTTCAATTACCATATCACCAGATATCCCCGTCATAAACCCACTTCTTTTAAAGTGAAGTATTGGTCCCTTTGTACATAATGGGTTTATAGTTGTAATGTATGCCATTCCTATTTTGTGATTGGGAAATTGCCAATCATTATAAATTGGATACATAACACCTTCTTTTGTTTCGTGACAAGTTAGTTTATGAACTTTAAGTGGTCCCTTCATTATTATTTTTCTCTATTTCTTTAATAACCTTATTATATTTTATCACAGGCAATGAATTATGTCCTCCTGATTCTTTAACCGCCTTCAATCTAGCTGATGTTTTTTCATTAAAAATACCACGATGATCAAATGCACCACCATCTAAAATTCCAACACTTAGTCCTGTTTCAACATATTTTTTCATCATCCCACCCTCAAGAGACTGAAGTGGTCTCGTATCTTTCCTTGGCAAAAGCCTACTCCAAACACCTGTTTTGCACAGCGTTGTAAACAAATAAAAATGCCAATTATTTTTATAAAAAGTATATTTACTGTCAAAGTCAGACTTTTCCCAGACCAAAGGTTCTTTTGTAATACAATTAAAATGTCTTTGCCAATTTGCCCGATCAGCCTGGGGATGAGAAGAATCTTTTACATACCTTTCTTTGTTTGAATATTCATATTTTAGAACTCTAAGACATCCACAATCATTGTTGTTTTCCATAAATTTAATGGAATCTTCCAAGAAATCAGGATTATAACAAAATAAATCATCTTCCATATGCATTACAAATTTTGCATTCATTTTTTTTGCTTTTTCATACAAAAAGTGAACGGCAACTACATCATACAGATTTTCCTCAGACAATATGATTTCATCAAAAAAATCTCTCTCTTGTAGCCACTCTCTAACGTCTGGAGACGATTTATTATCCCAGACATAGATGTACGTATTTTCTTTTTTTAGCTTCTCCAAAGAGATTAGGCACTCTTTCATAACCCTAAATCTTTCAGGAGACTTAGAAGAAATACAATGAGTAAGAACCCCTATTACTACATCTGTTTTATTATTTTGTTCCATAAAGAACTATTCCTTCCAAGCAAATTTTTGTCAACATCACCTTTATGATTTAAACAATATTTTAAATGATGTTTTTTTGAAGGGTTTTTTTCAATTTCATAAAGACGAAATATAAATTCATATTTTGGTGGCAAGATATAATAACTAAAAATTTCTTTTTTTCTATGTTCTAAACACTTTTGAACAATATCTTTTCCACATAAGTCTTTGGTAACATCTATTTGATAATGTAATTTCCCTTCATTTTCAAACCTAACCCTACAATTATTATCTGTTTCTATTATTTTAATAGAAAAAGCATCGTTATATCCGTGGGCAAAATCTAAACTAATATCCATTAATTCTTTATGGTTGGAACTATTGGTTATTACATCTAAATCTTTACCAATCGGATAGACTATTGGAAATGTCTCTCTTGAATATGGGCTTTCTTTAGTTTTAATTAGAAAATATGGAACATTCTCTATTTTTTTCAAAAATTCCGACAAATTAATCTTACAATCTTCCGCATTATCAAGCTCTTTAAATAAATTAAGTGTAAAATCAGTTTGTTCTTTATTGTCGCAACTATGAATAATCGTATCGGGAAAATAGTTAGTCACTCTGCTCTTGTATTTATTTCTTATTAGGCTTTTTAGGCTTTCACCAGTTTGAGATATTGGTTTTCCAGTTATTCTTTTTGTTCTAAATCTTGGCTCTTTAAAATCAACTTCAAGAGATCTGACAACAAACACTTTTGTGTGTATCATATGTTTTATTTTTTTTTCCACTTTATCTGGTGATATGTCGTCACTTTTATAAAGTTGTCTAACAAACAATTTATACTGTTCTAAATCAAAAAAGCTATAGTTTTTAGATTTAATAATTTTATGTTTCAATGAAATATCTTTCTCTATTTCATTGAAAAACTTTCTAACTGGAGACCATAATGTAATAGAAAATATCAAAAATCTTATAAAATCCTCAATTTTATTTTATCAAATCTTCATAATTATGTTTATGAAATGTCCAATTTGTAATTCTTGTTCAAATGTTTTTTCAGAAAAACACCCATTCTTTAAGGGTTTTCCACTATTGATCTGTAAAAACAAACTTTGTGAACATTGTTGGTGCCCAAACCCTGAACCTTATTCCGACGTAGAATTACATCATAAAAGTTTTAAAAAAAAACAAAGACAAAGAGCATCTAATCACGTAAACATTATTAGTGAACATTTCCCTAATCTAAAAAGCATTTTAGAAATGGGACCAACTCAACATTTTTATTTTATAAAAAAAATATCAGAACTTTTTCCCGAATCAGAAAAATACATATATGATATAGCAGATTTATCAGAAAAATGTCCTAAAAATGTTATTTTCTTACAGGAAATAGATACAAATCTTAATGTAGATATAATTTATAGCTCTCATTCTTTAGAGCATGTACCCAATGTAAATTGGATTATGAAAAAATTCTTACAAATTTCTAATAATTTTTTAATTGAAGTTCCAACTAAAAAAAGGGAAGAATTATTTTTCTACAAAAAAGAAAATAAACTTATGGACATTGTTGGAATACACCATCATATTTTTTCAATGAAAAGTGTTGAATTGTTTTTCAATAAATTTAATTTAAATAAAAAAGAAATCTATACAAACAAAATAGGAAATACTTGTTGGATTTTAAAATCTTAAATGCTGTTTTTTAATATGTCATTTTATTGAACAACAAACTTTAAAGTTTTTTTTACCAAAACAAAATACTTTTTTCTTTTTCTTTTTATCAACATAAAATTCTACTTCAATGTAGACATAATTTCCATCTGCCTGAACCACTTTAAAAACAAAGCCATTCTTAATTAAAATTAAAATATCTTCAGGATTAAAAGATTGTAAAAGAGGCTTTGATTTTCCAATGTATCTAACAATATCTCCCTCATTTACCATTTCTTTTCTATATTATTTTTCACTCTTATTATTGATTTCTTTATTTTTAATAATATAGTCAATAACATCAAAATAACGACGAACACATTCATACCAATGAAATGGCTTATATCCTTGTGTATTCGCTGAAAACCTTTTTGAAAGCAATATTTTTTTTATTTCTTCCCAATCTTTATAAACATGATCTTCACCCACCAACTCTAACGAACCACCCCCACCACACCAAGCATAAGTTGGTATTCCTGAAGCTATTGCTTCCATTATTGAGTTTGATGCTGGATCATCCTTACTACTATTAATGCAAACATCATATTTTCTTATTTCGTTCCCCAAATCTTTACCATAAAGTGGTGCAATTATTTTTGTATTCTTTAAACCTTGAGGAGGGCGACCTATATACGTAAATGTATATTCGTCACTATGCCCCCCAACAAATTCGTCAATCTTATGTGTAAAAACATTTTTTAATAAATTGTTAGACCAATGTGCAATTACTATATTTGTTTTTCCATTTTTTATTTTTTCTTCTCCATATCCAGAATAATATATTTCTGGATATACACCGTTGTAAATATAATAATTTTTTCTTATTTTCTCTAATTCTATCTTAATTCCGGGTCTGACCTTTTTATGAATAGGATTGTCTGGCAAAGCAGGAACCAATTCGTCTCTACAGTGCCATCCCTTGGTTTGAAAATAATTCATCATCCACTTAGATACAAATATTGAACAATCAGTATAATAACTGCATCCGATTAAAAGGCTATCAATATCATTAGTGTTCTTCCTAGCGTCACACTCATTTATTCTATGAAATAGTGGTATTTTATTTTTTAACTTACAATCAACTAACTCCTGAGCTGAAATCCCTAAATCGTCATATCTAGGATCTACCATTAAAATAGCGTCTAAATCATCTTCTAATTTATGTGTTACTTCCCACCCAAAATCCTTGGCATAATCACACATTGCAATAACAAATAAATTACCGCCCCCCCAAGCCCGGTTCCTAAGTGGTTTCCTGTTTATTAATAAATTTTTCATAACAACATCATTTTTCTTATACTTCTTCTGTTTTATCATTAATTCTAAAGTTATTATTGTTTTTTTCAAATTTACAACTATTTTTATATTCTTTTATTAAATTGTTAATCTCAAATGTAAAAGTTGTAATAATTTCAATTTTTTCAATTAATTTTTTTTCTTCTTTTGATAAATCTTTCATACTATAACTGCCTCATGATCTGGATACAAAGTCTTCATTTTTCTAAATCTTTCTGCTACATTACTAACCCTATTATACTTCTCTACATTTGTTATGTTTAGAGTCAATTTTTTATTTGCAATATCCTTTTGATATTCAACACTTTCGTAAAAAGAACCATTAGGTTGCATTGCAATTTTACAAATAGACCAATCAAAAGTTAAAAAGATTTGATTAATAAAAGAATTAAGATCTTTTACATCCTTATTAAAGTAATCAACAGTAATTAATTGTATTTTTTCTCCATTCTTTTCAAATTCATGAACAGAACGAGCAAAATTTTTCTTTGTATTATTATATATTTTGTTCAATGGCTTCATTGTTTTTGGTAAAATATTCTGTCTCTGTGGGTCACCAAGCCAATCTCTTGTAGTAAATATATCAAGATCTTTGGCTTTAATTCCCTTATTCCAATTTCTTGGAGCTCCACCAGCTATAATTGAAGAACATCCCATTTTTGTTAATGAAGACATAATCTTTTTAGCAAGGTCTATTTGAAACTTAATCTCCTTAGAAAAATAAGACAAATTTAAAGCAGTAATTTTTGGCTCAAAAAATTTTATGTTTGAAACCTCAACAGTATCCATGTGAAATATGGATTTTCCTTTTTTGTCTATTTTTGTTTTCTTATTTACTGTTTTATTTGTTGCTGGAGGCGTATAATATTCACAACCTTCAGATGTACAACTCCAACCAAAAATTCCTAAATATGCATCTTTAGTAGAACAATTTGGACATTGAGACATTTCTAATTTACCACCCTTTATTTGTATCCATATATACTTGGACCTGTTTTCTTATCTTGTTTCTAAATTTTCTCTTAACACCGTAAGAAAAACGAATAAAAAATCTCCACCCATTTTTTTGAGCAAATGTTCCTCTGTGAAAATGTGTTTGATCAAAAAATACAATATCACCCGATTCTATTTTCTTTCTTTCTTTTTCTGTTGATAAAAGATTTATATATTCATTAGCATAACCATAAAACGATTTATTATATTTGTTTTTGTACTTTGTTTTCCAATTGTTATAAATATTTTCGATTAAAAACTCTGTTCTGTTTGAAACTAAAAACTCAGGCATTGATGTATTCCCAACACAACATAAAATATGAAAAACTTTATCTTTTTCTATATCTGAAACCAATGGTTGTCCACTGTCTAGCCCCCTAGGAACATCATCTAAATGCCAGCCCCCTATACAAGGAAACCAGCCTTGCTTTAACATATGTACCCTACTGTCAATATACCATTCATTTGAATTTAAAGAAGGTTTTCCACAAACCACTTTTTGTATTTCTGGATGATTAAGAAATTCTTTTGTTATTTTACTTTCTTTATAAGAATAAGCGAAGTCTAGACTCGCACAAAAAAACATTGGCTCATTCATAATTTGTTCTTCAGTAAAGTCTATTTCTGTTTTGATAACATTAAATTTCATATAATTTCTACCTCTTCTTTAAAAGAAGCACGGTAACGTTTATAAACTTTAAATTTGAATTCATTTGCTCAATCCCCTTACATTTATGGTCTATAGGATCTTTGTTATCCAATGTTCTTTAATAAAATTTCCTTCTTTCCACCAAGATTTTGTTCCATTTGAATATTCAATCGCTGGTTTGTCGTTTTCTCTATGTAATTTTCCTTCTTTGTACCAATATTTTGAACCGTCTGAATATTCAATAGCTGGTAAATCATTTTCTCTATGTAATTTTCCTTCTTTGTACCAATGTCTTGTTCCATCCGAATCTTCAATTGCTGGCTTACCGTTTTCTCTGTGGAAAATAGCTTTATGCCACTTAAACTTGTTTGGTTGCAATTCTTGAGGGTTCAACACCCAAACTTTACCTCCATTTCCTAATTCCATCATTGTTGATTTTCCTTCAATAATTCCTTTTTTGTTACTTATGTAAAATATATCTAATATTCTCTTTAAAATTTTCATTTTACCCTCTTTCCATTTATCCAGTATTGTTTTGAACCGCTTGAATTTTCAATAGCTGGCTTGTCATTTTCTCTATGTTTTTTTCCTTCTTTATACCACTCTTTTGAACCGTCTGAATGTTCAATAGCTGGTTTGTCGTTTTCTCTGTGTAATTTTCCTTCTTTATACCAAAATTTTGAACCGTCTGAATATTCAATAGCTGGCAAATCATTTTCTCTATGTAATTTTCCTTCTTTGTACCACTCTTTTGAACCGTTTGAATATTCAATAGCTGGTAAATCATTTTCTCTATGGCTCTTGCCTTCTTTATACCACCATTTTGTTCCATCTGAAAATTCAACAGCTGGCAAATCATTTTCTCTATGTAATTTTCCTTCTTTGTACCACTCTTTTGTTCCGTGTCGATATTCAATTGCTGGCTCATCATTTTCTCTATGTAAAATGGCTTTATCCCAATCAAAATTATTTATATCCAATTCTTCAGGATTCAACACCCAAACTTTAGCCCCGTTTGGTAACTCCAACATTGTTTGATGTTCTTTATTGTTTTTTTTGTTGTTTTTTTTGTTTCTATCATTTCTATCATTTCTATCACTATCAAGATCATTTATAACACTAAGAGAGTCAAGAGTGTTTCGATATATAGTATTGTTGCTTCTTGCTAATATCAAACACTCTTCTAGTTTTTTTTGTAATTCTACTTGATTAAACATTTTCATACCACCTTATCTTTTTTCCGAGGCTTTTAGCATACTCAATTTCTTTTTTTGTACTTATGTAAAATATATCTAATATTCTCTTTAAAATTTTCATTTTATCCTTTTCCCGTTTATCCAATATTCTTTTGATCCATTATTCCAAATTATAGCTGGCTTACCATTTTCTCTATGTAATTTATTTTCTTTGTACCAACGTTTTTCACCACTTGGAAATTCAACTGCTGGCTTATTATTTTCTCTATGTAAAATGGCTCTAAGCCAATCAAAATTCTTTGGATCCAATTCCTCAGGGTTCATTACCCAAACCTTAGTTCCGGTTGGCAACTCCAGCATTGTTGACTTTCCTTCAACATTTTTTCTTTCCTTCCATCCACAATAAGTTAAGCATGGACCATTTTCTCTATGTCTTTTACCTTCTTTATACCACTCTTTTGAACCGTCTGAATGTTCAATAGCTGGCTTATCATTTTCTCTATGTATTTTTCCTTCTTTCCACCACTCCTTTGTTCCATCTAGATAAATTACTGCTGGCTTATCATTTTCTCTATGTATTTTACCGTTTTTATACCAATATTTTGTTCCATTTGAATATTCAATAGCTGGCAAATCATTTTCTCTATGTAATTTTCCTTCTTTCCACCACTCCTTTTTTCCATCTGGATAAATTACTGTTGGCTTATCATTTTCTCTGTGTATTTTACCGTTTTTGTACCAACGTTTTTCACCACTTGGAAATTCAACAGCTGGCAAATCATTTTCTCTATGAAATTTAGCTTCATCCCAATCAAAATCATTTGTACACAATTCTTCAGGATTCAACACCCAAACTTTAGCCCCGTTTGGTAACTCCAGCATTGTTTGATGTTCTTTGTTGTTTTTTTTGTTTCTATCATTTCTATCATTATCAAGATCATTTATAACACTAAGAGAGTCAAGAGTGTTTCGATATATAGTATTGTTGCTTCTTGCTAATAGCAAACACTCTTCTAGTTTTTTTTGTAATTCTACTTGATTAAACATTTTCATACCACCTTATCTTTTTTCCGAGGCTTTTAGCATACTCAATTTCTTTTTTTGTACTCTCGCCTATATATCCACCAACGTTAATAATAAAAATTTCATCAGCCATATCAATTTTTCTCATATGGAGTTGGTCTAATTTTTCTTTTTGCTTTTTTGTATACCCAATATTTTCTCCATGAACTTCTTTAGAGGAATGTGGATAAAACCCAACAGAAAGAACTATATTCCCATTCATTGTTTCTTCATAGTTTAGTCTTTGAAATTGTTTATAAAATCTAGTCGAACCACAAAGACATACTATTTTTGAAAGTTTGTCAATATTGTTTTTTTTGTCACTTTCTACTGAAAGTCGACAGTCTACTTTCTTATCCTTTCCTATAAGAATATCTGTTACTTTAACGTCTGACTTTTCTATACAATAAAAAACATAAGCTAATGTATTCCTTGTAAATTCTTGAATAGAAACATTTAGTGTGAATGAATCAATCATCTTAATTTAAATTCTCTTTACCTTCTTGTTTGTGTTTGAGGGCACTTTCATACATTTTCCGTACCTCATTATTGTCTTCGTCAATAATCTCTAATATTTCGCTCCATTCTTTCACATTAATTTTGTCAAAATCCTCTTCAGAAATGTCTGACTTGATTACCTTATGACTTTTTGCTATTCTATTAAAGAGTCCTGAAAAGTTTTCTATCCTCTCAAATATAGTTCCCAATTGATCTCTATCAAAAGCCTTATCAAAATTTTTGAGAGCCAAATACAACAGAGTAAATTCTGCATCCAATTTTGCTTGAATATAACGAAACAACATTAGGCATGATGAAATTGATACTTTAAATTTATTTTCTTCTTTAACAATGCTCTTATTTTCATTAGAATTATCCATAAAAAATTCTCCTTTCCCCTTATATCAAACCTATACTAAAAAATCAACCTAAATTTCATCACCCCAAGCATCCCATCCATTTACCCTTTCCCTGGCGAACAATTCTATTCTAGGTCGATCTCCAAGTAATTCCACTATAAGTTTACGGAAAATGTCTGGTTTTCTACTATGTTCTCCCCTCTTTGCCTTAGGGGCAAACACATGTTGTACCTGTGATTCTGTCAGTAGAGGAAAAGTCCTCCTATTTGGTATTGTAGAATAAGCCAAAAGAAACTCGTCTAATGGCTTAACTAGTCTCGGTCTTGGTCCACTTGCTTTTATGGGACTGCCATCTTGAGTTGTTTTTATCCACGTATAAGCAACCCCTTGGTAATATAATCCGTGCTTTCTTTTCCATTCCTCTCCGCACCTCATAGCCAAATCTAATTTTGGTCCTGTTACCCAACTAAATACGACACATTTTTTTGACATAAATCTTGACCAATCAAAATCTGATATCTCCTCTTCATCCATAAATTTATATGGCAATTTAGCCGTCCCAAAAGAACTATATTGCCACGGAAAATCAGCGTAAATTATTTCGTATTTTTTACTTAAATGTTTTACTGGATAAAAGAGCATTTTTACCAATCCATTAAGTAATCAGAAATGTCAAAATCCGGATGTTTTACTAAAACTTGACCATAATCTATTTGGTCATCTGAATATCCTCTATCATCCATAAAAATTCTTCTATCCATAATAATTAATTCTTTTTCATAATCTTTAATCTCATCAACAACTTTGGATACTTCAATATCTTTTTCTTCCTTATCTCCAAAATTATAGTCGTCAAAAAGAACAAATTTGCTAAATAATTCTTTTGAGTTTTGCCAATCATTCCATACAGACTCAAATCTATGATCTCCATCAATATAAATTAAGTCAAATTTATCTCCTTGTTCCCGCAAAACATCAAAAGCTTGATTAGATGTTCCCTTGAAATAGTCCACAGATTGCAACCATTCTTGTGGAAAGATTTGCCCTAATTGTTTTATAAAATCTTCATTTATGTTTGGATCAACAGTAACGATCTTTTTGTCTGATACGCCCGCATCCATCATTGCCTTTACCGCACAATAGGTACTATAACCCCTCCCAAAACCTATCTCTAAGAATGAGTTTATTTTAAATCTTCTTATTAGTGAATAAATCAATAATCCCCTTTCATAGTTGGGGCGAAAGAAACAACCTACTTTATTATAAAGCTCACTTCCCCTCTCTCTAGCTTTCTTTGCTGTAAACTCTGCAATTTGATCAAAGTCTCCCAACACCAAGTCTTCTACTGGATATTCAATTTCTTCCAATTTTTCCCGGATCATTACTTTTCTCATTCCATTTACTGTTTTATTTTTTTGTTCTGTCATTTTTTATTCTTTCCCGTTTAAAACTATAACATCAACTATTCTACATGCAATATCTTCTGCTTCTCCAAATGTAACATCATCACCCAATACCTCCCACAAAAACAAATTTACTTTTTCCTTTAACGATAAATCAGTAGGAAATTGAGTTTCTTCATTTTTATTATTATCTCCTTGGACACTAATGAGAAACTTCTTTGATTTTTCGAATTCTATTTCTCTCTTCATTTCACGTATCTTTTCAATAGCATCATTTGTTTCATTTACTAAATTTCTAGTAGTTTTACCATTATCATAGGGCATACTATATGGATCATATCCGTCAGACTTTATCATTTTTTACTTCCTTTTTGCAATTTTTTTTATTTTCTTTTTTATTCACAAATCCACGCCCCCTCAGAAAGGAAGCTTCATCAGCCTGAAACTTCGCATCATCTGTTTGATATGTCTCGGGCACATCCTCTATTTCATAATAGTAAACCTGTCTTGGCAAATAAACTGGCATTTTAGATTTATGCAATACCGGCAAATATATAGCCTGATCCCCAGTTCTTTTTATATATTCTCCATCTTTACCTTTAAAATTTTCTTCATCAACATTATTGATGAGTTCTTTTCTAAATGTCTTTAAATGACTTGTTTTCCATTCATTTTTATAAGGGTTTTTTTCTCCATTGCATTTTAATAACAATGATTTTTTTCTTGGATCAAAAACATACCCACCCGGAATTGGTCCAGATATTGACTTTGTAAAATTCCATGACCATCGATGAGAAGTCCAAACAACGTCACAATTAGTGTTTTTATATACTAAATCAATATCCTGAAGAGCACATAAATCCGATAGCGCATCATCACAATCAATTCTACAAATTATATCGTCATCTTTAACAAGATCGCTTCGTATCATCTCAAGAACGTTTTGTACTTCCCATTTTTTTTCATCATTTACCCAAACTACAACTTTGGCACTTTTTTGCTGAGCACCCAAGTCATTGTTATCTGTCTTTACGCACCATTTAATGTTGAATTTATCACAAACTTTTACAATTTTCCAAACAGTATCATCTGTGCTCAAATCATCCTTTATTAGAACTTTCCAATTTGTCCATGACTGCAAAAAAATGGAGGACAACATCCTCTCTACGGTCCCTTCAGCATTGTAAGCGGGCGCTATAAATACAAATCTATTATCCATGTTGGTCTTAACTCTACCACATCTTCTGAAGATTTTTCTTTTCTCTTCAAAAATTAGCTTATTCCCTTCTTATTTTTTTAACCTTCTGCTCTAAAGAAGAAAGATCTTCGTCAAGATAATCAACAACGCTCTTCAATCTAGAAATATCTTCAATGAAATCATTAATAAAAAATCTTTGTAAAGCCTTTCTAAAAAGTCTATCCGATATATTTTTCATGTCCAAAAACATATCTCTGTCATATTCAAATTTTATTTTTTCGTTTATTGGTCTAAACTCTAAATTGTTTGAATAGTATCCCAATTCTAATCGCTCTCCACATGGATAAATTCCAGTCAAAACCTTTATAATCTCAGCACAGTATAAAGTCCCGACCCTATAAGTTTCTTCGTCTGTAAAATTTGCATGTCTTTTGTCGTCAGACATTTTTTTATTGTTATAAATATATTGAATTTCATTATGAATTGAAACTAATTCTTTTATTTTTGAAATGTTTGACATAATGACTTATTTTAACCTAAACCTTCAAAAAATGTCAATGCTTTTTTAATTCCATAAATCAAGAAAATATTTTCCAAAAAATTCAAGTCCATTAGAAAGTCTTGTTTCCTTAATCTCAAGCCAGGATACCCACAGGCTCGTCCTGTGGGAGGAATGGCTTCCTCCTTATCTGGAAACTATTATAGCTCAAAAATTTCAAATCTTCAATTTTAGAATTTTGACAAAGTCTTTT
>Ga0102947_1000070_pt1 | contig 35441 bp, 32 predicted proteins | sample SalPon2A_A_D2_MG_FD_78210 | JGI IMG/M metagenome (GOLD analysis project Ga0102947, IMG submission 78210) | Soil microbial communities from South San Francisco under conditions of wetland restoration - Salt Pond MetaG R2A_A_D2_MG | ecosystem: Environmental > Terrestrial > Soil > Wetlands | place... | reverse complement strand
TTAGAGAGGGCAAGGGAACGGCCTGGGAGGGCGGCCATCGGGAACCCTTTATCATACAATATCCCAAAAAGCTGGATGGCGGGCGGGTCATGGATATTCCGGTGATGGCCATAGATATTTTACCCACCGTCGCAGAACTTACCGGGGCAAAACTTCCTGAATTGATCCTGGATGGAAAAAGTGTCTGGAAAGTATTAACGGGGGAAAGTAAGGACAGCCCGCAGGAAGCCTATTTCTTTTACTACAAGGTAAACGAACTTCACGGAGTTCGCTACGGCAAGTGGAAATTGTATTTTCCCCATAATTACAGAACGATGAACGGACAGGAACCTGGTAAGGACGGGCAACCCGGAGAATACGCCTATATTGATATGGAAGCGATAGAATTGTACGACCTTTCAAACGACATGAGCGAGACCACAAATGTTGCCGCACAATATCCCGAAGTAGTGGCCGAGATTAAAACACTGGCCGATAAAATGCGCTCCAGGCTCGGGGATTCTCTTACCGGAACAGAAGGAAGTGAAACCAGGGCCCCTGGCACTGTAGATAAGGAAGAATGAGCAAATATCAATGAGCAGTATACAGTAAATGAGCAGTATACAATAAGAACGGCGAACAAACCTGAACCCAAATACCCACCATCCTTTAAAAACCAGTTTTGTCAAAACCCTTCAAATTTAAACAGTTCACAATCCAACAGGAACGTTGTGCTATGAAAGTGGGCACGGATGGTGTTTTGCTGGGTGCCTGGGCACCCCTGGAACATCAGCCCGGTGCTATTTTGGATATCGGTGCCGGAACGGGGCTTATTGCCTTAATGATGGCGCAGAGATCCGGAGCTAAAACCATCGATGCTATTGAGATTGACAATGATGCCTATGAGCAGTGTGTGGAAAATTTTGAGGCTTCAAGCTGGGCAGACCGACTCTTTTGTTATCACGCCGGCCTGGAAGAATTCGCGGGAGAAATGGAAATTCAATACGATCTGATAGTATCCAATCCCCCGTATTTCTCCTCGCCGCGGAGTGATGCCACAGGCGGAGGAGCACGTCCTACGTCGAATTCAAGAATAATGGCGCGATCCAGGGAATCGCTTCCGTTCGGTCAGCTATTAAAGTCGGTTGCCACCCTCCTCTCTCCACAGGGAAGATTTGCAACCATTATTCCCTATCCGGAAGAGGAGCCCTTTTTACATGTAGCAGCGATGAATCACATCTTTCCTGCCAGCCTGTGCAGGGTAAGGGGAAATACAGACTCCCCGTGGAAGCGAAGCCTTATGGTTTTAAGCCCACTTAAGAGGGATGTCACGCATGGTGCATTGACTATTGAAATTAAAAGGCACCAATACACCGAGGCCTATATCGGCCTTACCAAAGAATTCTACCTGGATATGTAGCTATTTGCGTTTCATCCACACGTAAAAGGGGATCCCCGTGAGGAGGAGGAGAAAACCCCAGAATACCGCTTTCTCACCCGCACCGAATATGGCCCACATGGAATATATAAAAGCAAGCCCGCCTAATATTAGTCCGGAAAAATGGTTTTTTTCACCTGTTTTTCGCTGCCATAATATCAGAAGATAGGAAGCAGAAGAAAACAAATAAGGGATGAGTACACAGAGCGCCGTCAGGAGGATCATGAATTTAAACTGTGCTACAAGGCCTTCAGCATAATTCATAACCATGATCACCGAGGTTAAAACACTCCCAATGATGATGCCTGAAATGGGGACTCCCTGTTTATTTTCTCTTTTAAAAATAGCAGGGAACAAATGGTCAACCGCCGTGGCCCGGGCTATTTGCCCCTGTACCAGTATCCATCCGTTTAACCCGCCGAAAGCAGCGATTGCAGCCCCGGCAGCCACCACTTTTTCGCCTATTTCACCGCTCATAACAGCCATGGCTTCTGCGTAAGGTGCCGGGGACTGTGCCAGTTCTTCAAGGGGGATCATTCCCATGACTACCACAGTCCCCAGAATATATATCAAGGTGGTGGTCACGGTACCCAGCATGGTCGCTTTTGGAACTGTTTTTTCCGGGTTTTCAACATTTGCCGCAGGGATGGTGGCACTTTCAACCCCCATAAAAGCATACAACGTCATGGACGCCGTAATGGCAATAGCCGTGAAGGTAGTTTCTCCACTGATATTGAATGGGGTGAAGTTTTGGAGATCAATAAAGAAAAACCCTCCCAGGATAACAATGAGTAGAGGACATAGTTTTAAAATGGTAGTGACCAGTTGCATTTTACCGGATTCCCTTACACCCCGCGAGTTGACCCAGGTTAGACTCCAGATGGCAGCCAGGCCGGTGACCACCGCCAAAGCAGAATGATGCTCCAAAACGGGAAAAAAGATGCTCAGGGCACTTACGAAGGCAATGGCTATAGCGGCGTTGCTCACCCAGATGGAGATCCAATATCCCCAGGCCACCAGGAAAGCAGCAAAATCCCCGAAACCTTCCCGGGTATAAACGTAAGGACCGCCACTTTTAAAAGGGACTAACACACTTAATTTACTGAATACTCTGGCGAGCAATAAAGCGCCGGCAGCAGAAAAGAGCCAACCAAAAATACTAATCCCTCCAAACGCCGCCAATGCAGCCGGCATCAGGAAGATCCCGGCACCAATCATATTGCCAATGACAAGGGAGGTAGTCATCCACAGCCCTAATTTTTTGGTGGTGGTTTGGTTCATTAATGACTTCTATTGTCAAAAGAAATACATATTTTTAAATGTACAAATTAATTCCCTGGTGAGTCAGAAGTTTCATATTGATGCAGATATTTTAAGGGCCGAGACTTTACCACCCTCATTTTACAGGGATCAGGAAACCTTCGACGCGCTAAGGCAAAAGGTTTTTTACAGGACCTGGCAGTGGGTAGGACATGAGAATCTCGTACCCGGGGCACGTGATGTATACCCTTTTACCCTGCTCGATGACTTTCTCACAGAACCCATGGTGCTTACACGCGATCTTCATAACAACCTCCACTGCCTGAGTAATGTCTGCACTCATAGGGGAAATATTGTAGTGCAGAAGGAAGGCAAAACCAAAAAACTGATTTGTGGTTATCACGGCCGGCGATTTACGCTGGACGGAAGTTTTGAGTATATGCCCGAATTCACGGACGCGGTGGACTTCCCAAGAGCTTGTGATCACCTGCATCAATTTCCCTTACGGCATTGGGGACCTTTTTTATTTGCCGGCCTTGAACCCATGTTTGATTTTCAGGAGGTCATTGGGATCATGAATGAGCGGATCGGGTTCTTGCCATTGCACGATTTTAAGTTAAACATGCAAAGGTCGAGGGACTATAAGATTAAGGCCCATTGGGCGTTGTACTGCGATAATTATCTCGAGGGATTTCATATCCCTTTTGTCCATGACGACCTGGATGCCGTATTGGACTATGGAAATTACGATACCGTGCTGTACCCCTCTATGAACCTGCAGATTGGGTATGCGGATGGCACGGAGGAGGTTTTTGACCTGCCTGAAGGCCATTTAGATTACGGTAAAAAAGTAGCGGCCTACTACTACTGGGTATTTCCCAATATGATGTTTAATTTTTATCCCTGGGGATTATCAGTGAATATCGTTAAACCTCAGGCCATTGACCACACAAAAGTATCTTTCTATAGCTACGTCCTGGATGCTTCTAAATTGGATAAGGGGGCAGGATCCCTGTTAGATAAGGTAGAATTGGAAGATGAGGCCGTTGTAGAAGGGGTGCAAAAAGGGATCCGGTCGCACTTTTATAAAGCAGGTCGGTTTTCTCCGACCCGGGAAAAAGGGGTGCATCATTTTCACCTCTTGCTGGCGCAGTTTTTAAATCGCTAAGGCTTCTCATGGGCCTTCAAAATATAACATTTGCCATTTGTAATGTTATATAACCTTGTTACCTTTGGTGAAAACAAAATCCCATATGAAGCCCGATCAGTTTGAAGCTCCCGATTATTACCAACTTGATGATCTCCTGAGTGAGGAACATAAACTGGTTCGTGATGCAGCGCGCCTGTGGGTAAAGCGGGATGTCTCTCCCATCATAGAGGAGTATGCGCAAAAAGCCGAATTTCCTAAGGAAATTATCGGGGGTTTGGCTGAAATAGGTGCCTTCGGACCCTATATTCCCCCGGAATACGGAGGTGCCGGCCTGGATCAGATCAGCTATGGGCTCATCATGCAGGAAATTGAACGGGGGGACAGCGGAATTCGATCAACAGCATCCGTGCAATCATCCCTGGTAATGTACCCAATCTATGCCTATGGGACGGATGCTCAGCGCAAAAAATACCTGCCTAAACTGGCGACAGGTGAATTAATGGGTTGCTTTGGCCTCACAGAACCGGATCATGGTTCCAACCCCGCCGGAATGGTTTCCAACTTCAAGGACAAGGGGGATCATTTTTTATTGAACGGCGCCAAATTATGGATATCGAATTCGCCCTTTGCAGACATTGCAATCGTTTGGGCGAAAAATGAAGAGGGCCGCATTCACGGATTAATTGTGGAACGGGGTATGGAAGGATTTTCCACTCCCGAAACACACAATAAATGGTCCCTGCGTGCCTCGGCAACCGGAGAGCTCATTTTTGATAATGTAAAAGTACCGAAGGATCATCTCCTCCCCGGAAAAAGTGGTTTGGGGGCACCTTTGGGTTGTTTGGATTCTGCAAGGTTTGGTATTGCCTGGGGAGCCATTGGCGCGGCCATGGATTGCTATGATACGGCCCTTAGATATGCCAGGGAACGCATTCAGTTTGGGAAACCCATAGGAGCAACTCAGTTGCAACAAAAAAAACTTGCCGAGATGATCACCGAGATTACCAAGGCACAGTTGCTGGCCTTTCGCCTCGGACAATTAAAGAATGAAGGTAGGGCAACCACGGCTCAAATTTCTATGGCCAAACGCAACAACGTATCCATGGCTGTTACGATTGCCCGTGAAGCCCGCCAGATACTGGGAGGGATGGGCATCACAGGGGAGTATAGCATTATGCGGCATATGATGAATCTGGAATCAGTCCTTACCTATGAAGGCACCCACGACATTCATTTACTCATTACAGGCGCTGATATCACAGGCCTGAGTGCCTTTAAATAAAAAAGATATCTTTGGGATAACAATCCAAACCAAACCCACTATGAGATCAGTTCTTCTCTTATTCATTGTAGTTCTATCAGCTTGTAAGACGGAAGTAGGTAATAAAGCCATAGCCACCAATCTTCCGGTATCCCGGGAACTAATAACACCCGATGAACTGCTTGGGGATTTGTTTGTCGAGGTACAGTTACAAGAAGTCTTCCCGGATGGGAAAACCTTTGTGGACTGCCGGGCGAAAATTGCATATGACAGTATTGTATCTCATTACAAGGCTCAAAAAGACCGGGCAGATTTTAACCTGAAGGAGTTTGTGATGGAACATTTTGAAGTTCCGGCATCCATATCATCAGATTTCAAATCGGACCCGGGCAGGTCGGCAAAGGAGCATGTGGAAGCGCTGTGGCCCGTCCTGGTAAGAGCGTCTGACGAATTTGTCGATGGGAGCACGCTCATTCCGCTGCCTAATCCCTATATCGTTCCGGGCGGACGTTTCCGGGAGGTGTATTACTGGGACAGTTATTTTACGATGCTTGGCCTGGCGGAAAGCGGGGAATATGAACTTATTGAGCATATGCTCGATAATTTTGCCCATCTGATCAATACGGTTGGCCATATTCCGAACGGCAACCGGACCTACTATATTACCCGGTCTCAACCACCTTTCTTTGCACAAATGGTTAGGTTACTGGCCACCGAAAAAGGGCCTCATATTTATGAGAAATACAGGGGCGCCCTTAAAAAGGAATATGAATTCTGGATGAATGACACCACTATTGGGGACGCTCCTGTAAAGCGCTGCGTGGCTACCCCTGTTGGGATTATGAACCGGTACTACGATGAGGGCACTACCCCAAGACAGGAATCTTATAGGGAAGACTATACCCAGGTGCAGGAATTGGATGGTGGCATTGCCATGTACAAAGACCTCAGGGCAGGGGCAGAATCGGGATGGGATTTTTGCTCCCGCTGGTTTGCCGATCGAATGTCCATAGAGGAAATAGAAACAACAGACATCCTGCCAATAGATCTGAACGCTTTGCTCTACGGGCTTGAGGATGTTTTAACCCTCTGTTTTAAAGAGGATCACGCCTATGTGGCTGCACTTAAAACGAGTATGGAAAACCGAAAGGCCTTTTTGCAAGAGTACTGCTGGAATTCAAAGGAGGGGGTATTTGAAGACTACAATTGGGTGGATCAAAAACAAACAACAGTGAAATCCCTGGCCATGGCATATCCCTTGTTCTTTAAAATGGTGCCCCAGGAACAGGCAGATAAGGTAGCTTTGTATTTGGAAGCGAACTTCCTGCAACCCGGTGGCGTGGTTAGCACGCTCCATCATACAGGACAGCAATGGGATGCCCCGAACGGATGGGCCCCGTTGCAGTGGATGACCATTATTGGGCTGGATAATTACGGGCACCGGGACCTGGCAAGGACGATTGCTGAAAGGTGGGTGGCCCTCAACGAAAAAGTGTATGCCAACACCGGGAAATTTGTGGAGAAATACAATGTAGAAGATATGACCCTTGAAGCCGGCGGGGGTGAGTATCCTGTTCAGGATGGTTTTGGTTGGAGTAACGGCGTTTACCTGGCCCTGAAAGCCTATTTGGATACCCCGTAGCTGAAAGGGCGCAATGGGAGGGCCAGGCCCACATGGACCCCCGTTATAAAGGGTCGTTACCATGCTTCCCAATAGCCGGGAATGAGCAGGGAAAGGAACAAGAGCCAGTTACAACTTCAGCAGTTTAACTTTGTGCTGATGACATCCCTCATATAATCCAGCTGTTCCATTACCTTTGTGGTAAAGCTAAAGAGGCTGAGGCAGCGGTCCAGGTTCTGGTCTTCGTAGGCTACTTTGTAATAGACATCCCCGTTGAGGTAGTCTGTCAGTGCCCTGAGGCCATGGAGGAAAGGCAGGAGCACCGCCCCAAAAGGCAGAACTTCTTTTTCCTGTTGTGTTAAAAATCCGGCACTTGTGCCGAGCCCTGTGACGAAGGCTTCAAACAATTCCTTGTCAAAAATGATATTATCATGTTCTTTTTCGTCTTCGGGAGCCGTATTGACAATGGTCCTGACGGCATCTCCGAAATCAAAGTGAAAATATCCTTTCATCAGGGTGTCCAGATCCAGGAGGCAAATCGCTTTATGGGAGTCCTTTGAAAACAGGATGTTATTGAGCTTGGTGTCATTATGGCAAATGCGCGATGGAAGATCTTCGGGATCCCATCTTTTTAATTTCATCAGCATTCCATTTGCAAATTGAATCGCCTGGGTGGCAGTGTCCCTGCGCAACAATGCGCAATCTGAAAAGGCCTTGTTAAACTGCTGTTCGCGGAATGCCAGATCGTGGAATCTGGGGATGGTATCCACAAAATCATCCGGGTTCGCTTCTTCAAGCAATTCATGAAACTTTCCAATAATCCGTCCGGCCTCAAATGCCACTTCTTTTTTTGTAGTTGTATCGTAGACAATACTATGATCTATATAGGTCATTAGCCGCCAGCAATGTCCGGAAGCGGATTCATAATAAGTTCCCCCGGAACTGGTTCTTACTAAACGAAAAGATCTATACCCATTGTGTTTTAGAAAGGCGAGTGCCTTTTCCATGTTACCCATAAGTCCGGGAACATTTGCAAAAACATCCGTATTAATGCGTTGTAGGATGTATTGCGGCTTTGCTCCCTCAAAAACCAGAAAAGTGTCGTTTATAAATCCCTGGGTAATAGGATGTAAGGTATAGCCCTTTTTTTCAACCCTAAAATGATGCACTACTGCAACAAGGCCTTTTTTATCCATCTGGGTTACATTAGGCAACAGGTAAGGACCAGAGCGGAGCAGGGTACGATCCCGATTGGGTCATCTTTTGAAGTGCCTCCATCGCTTTTTCCTTATCATCAGCGTAGGTTACTCCAAACCATTTGCTATCCGATGGAATTACGGTGACCGTGGTTTTGTCTTCTTCCAGCATTTTTTGGATCACAAAGGGGATATACACCTCGCCCTTGGCGATATTCTCATCAATCCCGAGAAAGATCCTTAGGTCCTCTTCAATCTGCTGAAAAATGGAAGGTTTGCAAACCCAAAAATTCATGCTGACAAGTTCAGCACCGGTATAATTCTGTCCTGAATCCAAATCTACAATGCCGCCATTACTTCGGGTTAATTCCAGAGTCTCTACCACAGATACCAGTTGATCACCGTCTTGTTCACACATCCCCCTGGATACGGAGCCGTGCTCCGAAAGGGTGTCTTTAAGCGTATAGGCCACCAGGCCATAGGTGCTATTTTCCCTGTTTCCGGAAATAAATTCAGCAGCATTTTTATAGGCTCCTTTTCCGTAATAATCATCGGCATTAATTACGGCAAAGGGTTGGCTAATGACATTTCTGGCAGACCATACGGCGTGTGCGGTACCCCAGGGTTTTTGACGTTCTCCACGATACGTCGTTCCCTCAGGAAGATCTGAAAGTTCCTGGGCAATGACATCGAGCTCAATAAATTCCGGAAGTCGTAAACTCAGATGATCTCTTAAAAATTTCACGTTGTCCTTTTGGGTGATCACTACAATATGATCAAACCCATTTTCGATGGCATCATACATGCTGAACTCCATTAAAAATTCTTCATGGGGTCCTAAGCCATCAAATTGTTTTAGTTTTCCATATCTGCTTCCCCTGCCGGCTGCCATTAAGAGTAAGGTCATAACATTCGATTCTGGCGGCAAAAATAAGTTTTTATCCCTGAAAATGCATTGTATCCTTGAGATTTTCCTATTTTAAACCCCCGGTAACAAGGCACGGGAAGGGATGGTGAAGAAAATGAAGTAGCTGTTTTTTCGCCCTGGTCATGGCTCTACGGTCACCTGATGATAACCGCCAGAGCGAGATGGGGGGCAGATAGAATGGGAATGGCCAGGGAATTATCCGGACCCGCCCCCACTGGCTTCCGCCGTTTTGATATGTTGATTTCTGATTATTTGTCAGCCGTTAACGAATTTTAATCTAGACCTATAAAGCTTACTTTTAACCAACCATTTGATTAAATATGAAGGGACTCGATGTACTGGACTGGGTAGTAGTTGTTGCCTATTTTGTGATCCTGCTGGGAGTGGCCTGGTGGGTCATCATGCAAAAGCAAAAGAATACCGAAGATTACTTCCTGGCAGGGCGTAATATAGGATGGTTTATGGTTGGGGCCTCCATTTTTGCTTCCAACATAGGTTCAGAACACGTCGTGGGTTTAGCGGGGAACGGGGCCGGGGATAAGATGCCGTTGCTCATCTATGAATTGCATGCCTGGATTGTCCTTATGCTGGGGTGGGTCTTTCTTCCTTTTTATGCAAGAAGCGGGGTATTTACTATGCCTGAATTCCTTGAAAAACGCTTTGATGCGAGGTCCCGCTGGGTCCTTTCCGTAGTTTCCTTAATTGCCTATATCCTAACCAAGGTTTCCGTGACCATCTATGCAGGTGGAGTAGTGGTCTCCGCCCTCCTGGGGATCCCTTTTTGGATTGGTGCCGTCGCCACCGTCATCCTTACGGGGTTGTATACAGTTCTCGGTGGAATGCGGGCCGTGGTTTATACGGAAACCATCCAGGCCATTGTCCTCGTTTTGGGTGCCGGAGTACTCACTTTTATGGGGTTGGAAGCTGTTGGGGGCTGGGATGAACTTAAAAATACCATCGGAACCGACTATTTTAATATGTGGCGACCTAACAGCGACCCGGATTATCCCTGGCTTCCGCTGTTTATCACTAGCACGATTGTCGGGATCTGGTATTGGTGCACGGATCAGGTAATTGTGCAACGGGTGCTGACCGCCAAAAATATTAAAGAGGGGAGGCGGGGGAGTATCTTTGGGGCCATACTGAAATTAATGCCTGTCTTTTTATTCCTGATCCCGGGGGTTGTGGCGCTGGGGTTGAAGATGCAGGGGAAGCTGGAATGGTCCAACCCGGATGAGGCATTTCCGATTCTTATGAGCAACCTGCTTCCATCCGGTCTCAGGGGGCTGGTGGCGGCTGGACTTCTGGCTGCCCTCATGAGTTCTTTGGCCTCTGTTTTCAACTCGTGCTCCACCCTTTTCACCCTGGATATATACAAAAAATTGCGACCGGACAAACCTGAGGAAAAACTGGTGAGAACGGGTCGTATTGCCACCTTTTTTGTGGTCGGCCTCGGCCTCCTGTGGATCCCCATTATTACCAGACTTTCCGATGGGTTGTACGAATACCTCCAGAATGTTCAGGCGTATATATCCCCACCAATAGCAGCCGTATTTTTACTCGGCATATTCTACAGGCGTATCAACGCAAACGGAGCCATAGCTACCCTGATCGGAGGATTTATCATTGGTTTTTCAAAGCTGACCCTGGAAATCACAAAAACCAGTTTTTCCGAGGGGAGTTTTATGTTCAGCATTGCAGATATTAACTGGCTTGTTTTTGGCGCATATTTCTTTGCGATATGCATTGCCATCGCGGTCACTGTTAGCATGTTCTACCCGGCACCCTCTGAAATACAGCTTAAGGGATTAACTTTTGGTTCGGTGACGGCGGAACAAAAGGCAGCCAATAAATCGAGCTATAACCTGGTCGATATCACGGCCTCTGTCCTGGTGGTGATCATTGTGGTATATATTATGATTTCCTTTAGTACCCTCTCACTTTAAACGGTATGCACGGTGTTATCATCTCAATCCGTTCGGCTGATGAATTTCAAAATTTCGGGCTCCCTGATTGTTTTGGTGGTTTTGCGCTATAAGTTGCATTCCTGACATTTATCATTTTTTGGGGAGGAGGCTCTTCCTATTTTTGAAGTCTAATTCGGGAATTATGAAAACAATTATTGTGCCTATTGATTTCTCGGAACAATCCGAGTACGCCTTAAAGGTCGCAGCGTCCCTGGCAAAGAAACACAGCTCAGAAATCCTGGTGTTGCATATGTTGGAACTCAATGAGGCTGTGCTGACCTCGTCTGAAGGATTTCATCCGGAGCAAACGGTCTTCTTTATCAAATTGGCGGAAAAGAGGATGAGGGAGTTTTTAGATAAGGATTACCTGAAAGATGTCAGGATTACACCTATTATAAAGCACTTTAAAGTATTCGGGGAGGTAAATGACGTGGCAGGGAAACACGGGGCAGAATTGGTTGTGATGGGTTCCCACGGTACGGATGGCCTAAAGGAGATCTTTGTTGGTTCCAATGCCGAAAAGGTGGTTCGGCACGCGGAAATCCCGGTCCTGGTAATTAAAAGTGAAATGGAGGATTTTAAAGTGGAAGATTTTGTGTTTGCCTGCGATTTCAGGACTGAAAACCTGGTAGCATTCCAGAGAGCAATGGATTTTTGCGAAAAGCTGTCCGCAAAACTTCACCTGGTTTACATCAATACACCCGGTGATGATTTTCTTAGCAACGAGGATATTTATATGAAAGTGACGGAATTTCTTCAAAAGTCCGGTGTTGGTAAGGAGGTGGAAATCTATAATGATTACAGTGTTGAAAGGGGGGTATTAAATTACAGTGAAAGCATTAAAGCTGATGTTATTGGTATTCCAACCCACGGCCGCAAAGGACTTTCCCATTTTTTTATGGGTAGCATTGGTGAGGATATTGCCAATCACTCAAAAATCCCGGTGATCACGTTTAAAATTTAGGATGGGGCATGTACCGGCCAGTTCGTTATAGTTGGGCCTAAGGGAAGGCCTGGCAGATCGTTTACTGTAGTATTATTCATTGAATTCACCTTTTTGCCATCAATCGTTCCCAAGCATGGGAAAAAGTTGCCTCAACTCTTCATCCGTAGGTTGTTTGCCATACTCACATATCTGAAATCCTTCTGCGTGCTTAGCCATGGCTCCTTTTTCGCCATACCATTTTTTTAAGGACCTTCTCAAGGCTTCATCGGGTTCAAAAGTCCGCCAATTGGCCAGGAACTCGAGTCTTGCCTTTTCTTCTTTGGGTACTTTGTGCAGATTTCCCGAAGTCCATGGAAGCCAGTCAAAATATTGGGATTCGTGGGCGGCCATGGCATAAATTTTCTGGTCGAAAACGGCATCAATGTTCACGGCAACATAGGGATCAAAGGGAGAGGGTTCCTGAAACCCATCTTCCGAATACAAGAAAACCGGATTTTTTTGCAATGGGGGTACCTCGGGAGCCACATTGGGTACGATGACCATATAAGCTGCATCCTGAACCAGCACACCGGTATATCGGTGATCGGGATGATAGTCATTTGGTCTTGGGGCAATGACAATATCAGCCTTCCATTTTCTGATTTCACGGATCACCTTCAATCTATTGGCCAAAGTGGGCATAAGTTCACCATCATGGTTATCCAGGACAGTGTAGCTCACGCCAAATCGCCTTCCGGCCTCCCGGGCTTCTGCAATTCTGATCCTGGCCAACTCGCCTCCGCCCATGGCATAATGCCCGGCATCTCCATTGGTCATTGAAACAAACTTTACGTTATGGCCCATTTGGGCGAAAAGTATGGCCGTGCCCCCTGCATCATTGTCGCAATCATCCGGGTGGGCTCCAAACACTATAACATTTACTTTCTCATCTTGTGAGCTCAGGGTTGTCAAACTCAATAAAAAACAGCCCAGAATGATTAGTTTATTCATGATAACATGGTGTTAAACTAATTGCATGGCCCCCGGATCCCAAGCCACGGTTTTTTTTTGGTAATAGCTCTCGTTGGCAAGTAGTGCCGCACCGGCGGCCCGAAGACCAAATGTTGGATCCTGTATTATTTTCATATTCCCCCTGATTGCTTCGGCAAAATTTTTAAGATGATCATAATGTGAACCCAAATAGTCCCTGGGCGCTTCATAAATAGTCTCTCCGGTACTTAGTGCCGATGCTCTGCTTTCCAATTCCATGGAAGCATAGGCGGCTCTGATCTTATCCTGCGTAGCCTCCGTATAAGCAACCATAGAGTAGCCTCCCGGTACCATATCCAATTTGGAGCGTTTAAGGGTAACGGAATTACTCTCAACCTCCATTGCACCCTCCGTCCCCACAAGTTTAAAGCCACCACCCCCGCCAGATCCGGCAATAAAATTAATCCGGAATGCCGCATTGAATGCGGGATGAGTTTCTGCCTTTGGATAATCATACAGGGTCATGGTCACATCGGGCACATCCCTGCCGTCTTTCCAATACCGGAGTCCACCGGTAGAAAGTGCCCGGACCGGCCCAATAGAATCAGTAATATAATGAAGGGTAGAGAAGGCATGAACAAAAAGGTCCCCTGCCACCCCAGTTCCGTAGTCTTTATAATTGCGCCACCTGAAAAACCGGGTATTATCATATGGTATTTTTGGAGCACTTCCCAGAAAAGTATCGAAGTCTACCGTATCAGGGCTGGCATCCGGGGGAATGGGATATTGCCAGGCACCTTCCGCCGAATAACGATCATTGTACATGTCTAAAAGCACCAGCTCCCCTATGGCTCCTTCCTGATAAAGCTGCTTCGCCTTTTCATTTCCCAGGGAAGACATCCCGTTGCTTCCAATCTGGCATAGCGCCCCCGTTTCTTTCTGGACTTTGATGATCTCGTGCCCCTCGTCAAAGGTCTGTATCATAGGTTTTTCACAATACACAGCTTTGCCAGCCTTCAGTGCATCAATGGTAATTTTCTTATGCCAGTGATCTGGGGTGGCTACAATCACTGCATCAATATCATTTCTGTTTAATAGCTCCCTGTAATCACGTGTTGTGAAAATGTCATTGCCCCAAAGTTCTTTGGCCCGGTCCAGTCTTCCCGTATATAAATCGCACGCTGCGACCAGGGTTACGCCAGGCCCCTTCAGTGCAGCCATGGTATCGTAAATACCCTGGATTCCCGAACCTATAAGGGCCAGCTGAATCTGGTCATTTTTGGAATACGATACCGCCTCGTACTGCCTGTTGAGAAGCACTTTTTGGCGATGTGATGATGCCATAATATGAGGGGCGGCGGACAGGGCAGCGGAGCCAAGGGCAGCTTTCTTTAAGAACACCCTTCTCGATTCGTCTTTTTGCATGGATGGGTCATTTATTTAGAACGAACTAAAAAACGCATTGAAAGTACACTTTTTTACTTTTCATCGCAAGGATTTAGTCAAAGCGGAAGAAAGGTTTTTTTACTTTTCAGATCTATTGCAAGAGAACGGATCGTTTCATTTTCAAGGCTTTTAAGGAGTTTTGTCCTTGAAGAGCTAATGAGGTGGTGTAAAGGGCAGGGTTTACCTTCAGAGCAGTCTTCCAGGCTGAGCATGCAGGATTCCATTTTACTTTTCCCGTCAATGACAGCAATTATGGCCATCAACGGCATATTGATGTTTTCAGCACTCAGGTAGAATCCACCCCCCGGCCCGCGTGTAGATGAGACAATTTGATGCCGCGATAAGTCATGAAGCAATTTCGCCAGATAGGCACGGGGAACATTTATGGGTGTGCATATATCCTTGACCGCCAACTTGTTGTCTTCATCGCTGTGAAGTGCAAGATACAAGACAGCTTTTATGGCATATTTTGAAGAGTTGGAGAACATTTATCACTGTTTTGACGGTAAATATAATAAAAAGATATTTTTATCATTAATATGACAATTGTCATATTTATTCTTTCCACCCTCCTCTATTTTTGACCCAAAATCTAAATAACTGCACAGAAATGAAACTATTTTTTAGGAGTATTGCGCTGCTTATCACCCTTATCCTGGTGGGCTGCGGTGGAAAGGAAAAGAAGAAAGACGAGGGCTTTAGTGTGGAAAGGCAGAAATCCCCGACCGAACAATCTCAGGTCCCAATCGCAACGGAAACCTCCAAGGCTTCTGAGCGAATTGACTTAAACAACAAGGGGGTAGGTCCCATTACCTCCCTTACACTAGACGATGAGATTGACGAGGCACTCGCCAAAACAGGAGAAGAAATATACAATCAAATGTGCCTTGCCTGTCATAGGGTAGGGAAAAAGTTCATTGGCCCCGCTCCCAACAATATCCTGGAAAGACGTTCCCCGGAATGGGTCATGAATATGATATTAAACCCCGAAGTAATGGTTGCGGAGGACCCCCTGGCAAAAGAGCTTATGCAGGAGTTTAACGGGGCGCCCATGGCCAACCAGGGGCTGACTGAAGATCAGGCCCGGGCCGTATTGGAATTTTTCAGAACCCTTAAATAAATAAATATGAAAGCAACTTTCAACCCCAGGCTCCTGGCAGGTACTGTTTGCATCCTGATTTTCCTATATGGCTGTAAAACAGAAACCAAAAATGAAGCTAATACGGCTGTTCCTGAAGCACAGGAAGCAACTAAAAGACAGGGCCAGGCATTTATCAAGGATGATAATTCTACCCCAAATGTACTTGACATTGCCATAGGCTCCCCTGATCATACAACGCTGGTTGCGGCAGTACAGGCAGCCGAGCTTGAGAATGTACTGGTCAATGCAGGCCCGTTAATGGTATTTGCTCCTACCAATGCAGCTTTTGACGCACTGCCCGAAGGCACCGTGGATGATTTACTGAAACCTGAAAACAAAGATGCTTTGGCCAACATTCTCAAACACCATGTAACCCCTGGAAACTATAGCAAGGATTTTTTAAAGAAGTTTAAAAAACTGGGGCAGGCCAATGACCAGAATACAACAATAGAAACCATAGGAGATGACGTCTATGTGGGTGGTGCCAAAATCATTGCCAGTATTCCGGCCGGCAATGGTATTGTCCATGTCGTAGACAAGGTAATATTACCCCCGTCAGAAGAATAACAACATAAATTTAAATTGGAAGGAATGAAAAAATTACGCTTTTTAGTGATGATGATTGCCGGATTTGCGGTGGTCCTTACGGCTTGTAACAACATAGGTAAAGGTTCTTCAAACGGAGCTTTAACATCCAACGCCGCAGAACGGGTCTACGTAGCCCCCGGAGAGCATGACGAATTTTATGCCTTTATATCGGGCGGCTTTAGCGGGCAATTGTCCGTTTACGGGCTTCCTTCGGGGAGGCTTTTTAAGGTGATCCCGGTGTTTTCCCAGGATGCGGAAAAGGCCTGGGGATACAACGAAGAAACCAAACCCATGCTGAATACTTCCCACGGTTTTATTCCCTGGGACGATGCTCACCACCCGGATATTTCACAGACGAATGGGGAACTCGACGGTCGTTATGTTTTTATAAATGGAAATAATACGCCCCGTATTGCAAAAGTGGATTTGAGCGTTTTTGAAACCACCGAAATTATTGAGATCCCCAACAGTGCCGGAAACCACAGTTCGGCATTTGTGACTGAAAATACGGAGTATGTGGTAGCCGGAACGCGGTTTTCAGTTCCGGTACCGCAACAGGATATAGCCATTAAAGACTACAAAGGAAATTTTAAAGGCGCCCTTACTTTTATCAATGTTGATCCCGAAGATGGCAACATGGATATTAAATTTCAGTTGTTAATGCCTGGGTTCGATTACGACCTTTCCCATCCGGGGCGGGGTAAATCCCACGGATGGTTCTTCTTTACAACCTATAATACAGAAGAGGCAAATTCCCTACTTGAAGTAAATGCTTCTCAGAATGATAAGGATTTTATAGCCGCTGTAAACTGGAAGAAAATTGAGGAATATGTGAACGGAGGGGGAGGTACCCGGATGCCCGCGAATTACGCACACAATGTATATGATGACGCTACCCATAGTGCTACGTCTACCATGAAAAAAGAAGTTTTGGTGGTTGACCCTGCCGAGGTTCCCGGAGCTGTCTACTTCTTACCCACTCCAAAATCACCCCATGGTTGTGATGTAGATCCTTCCGGGGAGTATATTGTTGGCAATGGTAAATTGTCGGCCGACCTAACAGTGCACTCCTTTTCCAAAATGTTAAGTGCTATTGAAGGCAAAAAATTTGATGGTGAGGCCTACGGTATCCCCATTCTCAATTTTGAGGATGTGCTCGCAGGAACCGTGAAAAGTGGTGGTTTAGGACCCTTACATACAGAATTCGATGCAAATGGAAACGGGTACACTTCATTTTTCATATCTTCAGAAGTGGTTAAATGGAAGCTGGGGACATGGGAGGTAGTAGATAAGAAACCATGTTATTATTCTGTAGGTCACGTCATGATTCCCGGGGGAAATTCCAGAAAACCTTTTGGGAAGTACGTGTTGGCCATGAACAAAATCACAAAGGACAGGTACTTGCCAACAGGTCCCGAAGTTACACAATCGGCCCAATTATATGACATTTCCGGAGAAAAGATGGAATTACTCCTCGACTTTCCGACCATCGGGGAACCCCATTATGCAGCCGGTATAGCCGCCGACATCGTTAAAGAACATTCCAAAAAAATCTTCGAACTAAGCGAAAACAAGCATAAATATGCCACCACTTCAGATGCCAATGTGAAAGTGGAGCGTAATGGCAAAGAGGTGCATGTATATATGACGACGATCCGAAGTCATTTTAACCCGGATAACATTGAAGGGATCAAGGTGGGCGACAAGGTATATTTTCACGTGACCAATCTGGAACAGGACTATGACGTACCTCATGGTGTAAGTATGATCGGCGCGAATACTTCGGAGCTTCTAATAATGCCGGGGCAGACCGAAACTTTTGTCTGGGAACCTAAACAGGTGGGCGTATGGCCGTTCTATTGTACGGATTTTTGTTCGGCTTTACACCAGGAAATGCAGGGATATGTTAGGGTGTCCCCTGCTGATTCGAACATTGACCTTTCCTGGTCTTTGGGCGACTAGTTAAACCCTGAGAGTACTTTTTTCAAACGAAAGGCGGGCTGCGGGCAACCCCTTCCCGCCTTTTAAAAATCGTCAATAATGAAAAAATCACGAATCATAATGGTCATAGGGGCATTGTTGCCTTTAATGCTCTTTCTGTTTCCACTTTGGAATATAACGCTGGAGGCTCCACAATATCCTATTCCCCTGGGGATGGATATTTATATCAATGACTTTGCGGACACCAATCCACACGATATAAAGAACATCAATCTTATGAACCATTATGTGGGCATGAAGTATATTCCGGATGCTATTCCTGAATTTAAAATATTTCCTATCGGCATTATCATCACCACCCTCATAGGACTGATTATTGGAATAAAGGCTAATTATAAATGGTTCCTATATTGGTTTATCATGATGGTCCTGGTAAGCGCGGCAGGCCTGTATGATTTTTACTTGTGGGAACACGATTATGGCCATAATTTGGACCCCAGGGCCATCATGAAATTTACAAATCCGGATGGCAGTGTAATGGGATTTCAACCTCCGTTGTTTGGGTCCAAGGCTATATTGAATTTTAAAGCACATTCCTATCCGCAACCAGGGGCATATTGTTTGGCCTTAGGAATGGCCCTGGGGCTGATCTCCTATTTTGTGGGTAAAAAAGAAAACAATACGGAAAAATCAAAAACTTCGGAATGAAACGACGCCTGTATTTCCCAATACTTGTCTTGATGTTGATGGGGATCAATGGGTGTAATGTGGGTCCAAAACCGGTTCAATACGGTACGGATGGATGCCATTATTGCAGCATGACCATCGTTGACCGGCAACATGCTGCACAGTTGGTCACCACCAAAGGCAAAGCCTTCAAATTTGATGCCATCGAATGTATGATGCATCACCTGCAGGAGTTGGATCAGGAAGATGTGGCCATGTTCCTGGTTACCGATTACGATAAGCCCGGAGAGCTGATCGATGCCACTGCGGCTATCTACCTAATTAGCAGCGGAATACCCAGTCCAATGGGGGAATATCTCACGGCTTTCGCCGACCAGAAGGCAGCACAACAAGCCCAATCTGCGCATGAGGGCGAATTGCTAGGATGGCAGGAATTATTGTTGAGGTTTCCGTAATGGATCCTCATGCATTGAATAACGACTTGTATGTACCTGGTTAGCGATAAGATCATCTCACTGAATTACAACGGACTACAGACTCAAAAACTGGTAAAGACCGATAAGCTGGAGATCCTGAGCATCAGTCTGGAAAAGGATGCAACCTTCCCTGAACACAAGTCCCCGAAGGATGCACAGCTGATCGTATTGGAGGGTGCTGTGGAATTCTATATCGGGCAACGAGTTTATCATCTCAAAAAACATCAGCATTTTAGTTTTCCAAAAGACAAGCTGCATTGGGTAAAGGCCAATGAAAATTCAAAGTTTTTAATCATCAGATAAACCGAACAATGAAACCAATTATAATAGTTTTTGTACTCTTTCTATGTCTTGTTTTAACACAAAAGTCAAGGGCAGTCCAACCGATGTGCCCAATGCAGGATGGATATTAAGAATGACGCCTTCGAGCCAAAAGCAAAAACCATGTCGGCTAAACCCCTTTACTTTGATACCGGTATCGCAATACTTTATTTTAAAACCACCCATCATGAAATACACAGGTTCACTTTTGCTGATGCTACATCTTTTTACGGGATTTGCGCAGATGCCAAAGGCCATTGAAGTTTGCAAGGCATGCCATGTAAAATCCATTCAAGAGGGGGTGAACCTGGCCTCAGATCACGATACACTATTGATAAAAAAAGGAACCTACGAAGAATTTAATATAGTGATCGACAAACCCCTGACGCTATTAGGCGAGGATTACCCGGTTGTTGACGGGAAAGACAAGGGGGAGGTCTTAACGATAACCTCGGACAACGTTACGATAGACGGACTTTTTATTATAAATGTCGGAACAAGTTATACAACGGACTACGCCGCAATCCGTGTGGTAAAAAGCAAACACTTTGTCATTCAAAATGTGGTCCTGGAACGGCTATTTTTTGGAATTTACCTGGAAAAGGCAGAGAACGGAAGGATATACAACAATAAAATCAAAGGAGATGCCGTGGAAGAGTTTAATTCGGGGAATGGCATTCAATTATGGTATTGCCGGAACATTGAAGTGGCACAGAATACCGTGCAACATGTCCGTGACGGTATTTACCTGGAATTCTCAGATCATATCAATATTCATAACAATACGAGCTCCAACAATGTGCGTTACGGACTTCATTTTATGTTTTCCAATGACGATATATATGAGGACAACACCTTTGAAAACAACGGGGCCGGTGTTGCCGTAATGTTCTCTAAAAAAATAAAGATGAACCGCAATACCTTTAGAAAGAATTGGGGCACCTCTTCGTACGGCCTTCTATTGAAAGAGATCAATGATGCGGAGATCAGGGGAAATACCTTTGAAGCCAATACTACGGCCATCACGGTGGAAGGTACCAACCGGATCGATTATAAAAACAATGATTTTATAAATAACGGCTGGGCCATAAAAGTCCGGGGGGCGTGTTACGGTAATTCTTTTGTAAATAACAATTTCCTCTATAATTCCTTTGATGTCTCGTATAACAGCAAACTGAATGACAATGTCTTTCAGGGGAATTACTGGAGCAGCTATACCGGGTATGACCTGGATAATAACGGGATAGGGGATGTGCCTTACCGACCGGTAAAATTATTTTCATACATTGTAAACCGTACCCCTGAAACCATAATTTTACTGAGAAGCCTTTTTATGGATCTTATTGATTTTTCGGAAAAAGTTTCCCCGGTATTTACCCCGGATAATCTGGTGGATACCGAACCACTCATGAAACCATCGCGATGATCAGGATTGAAAATCTTCATAAAAAGTTTGGTAAAAACCCGGTGCTCTCCGGGGTAGATCTCACCATCAACGGGGGCGGGATTTTTGCTGTCCTCGGCCCGAATGGATCCGGGAAAACCACGCTCATTAAGTGTATATTGGGAATGGTGGTGCCTAACAAAGGGAATATTTCAGTGGCGGAAAGCAATATTAAGAATGCCTGGCGATACCGGCAGGATATTGATTACCTGCCACAAATAGCTAATTTCCCGGGCAACCTCAGAGTGGAGGAACTCATCCGGATGATCAAAGACCTTCGGCAAAAAACTTGTAATGAAGAACATCTGATCTCCCAGTTTGGGTTGGAACCTTTTCTGGATAAAAAATTGAGTACCCTCTCCGGAGGTACTAAACAAAAGGTCAATATCGTATTAACCTTTATGTTCAACAGTCCATTGATGATCCTCGATGAGCCCACGACCGGACTCGATCCTGCGTCGCTTATTCAGTTAAAGGATCTTATTCGGAAGGAAAAGTCCACTGGTAAGATACTGTTGATTACGTCTCATATCATGCAATTTGTAGAGGAAGTAGCGGATGAAATCATCTATCTCCTGGAAGGGAGAATCTATTTTAAGGGGAGCATAGCTGAATTGAAAACCAAGACCGGGCAGACCGATTTTGAACGCGCCATAGCCGATATAGCCCGCACAGAGAATGTTTAAGATATTAAAATACAGTTTTTACGACCTTATCCGCAGCCGGTGGAGTTATGTATATTTACTGTTCTATCTGGCCCTGGGCTTTGTACTGTTATTTCTCAACAATGATCTTTCGAAAGCAGTGATTACCATGATGAATGTCATCATTGTCCTGGTCCCTCTCATCGGAACTATATTTGGGGTCATGTACTTTTATAATTCCAAGGAATTTACCGAATTATTGTTGGCACAGCCTTTAAAACGGTCAGCCATATTTTTAGGACAATATTTTGGCGTCGCAGGATCATTGACATTGAGTTTGGTGCTGGGATTGGGCATTCCATTTATATTATACGGACTTCTAAGGAGTGAAGCCATTTGGGATTTTACACTATTGTTGGTTACCGGGGCCTTTTTAACCTTTATTTTCACCGCCCTTGCTTTTAATATTGCGCTCTCCAATGAAAATAAGATCAAGGGGTTTGGTTACGCCGTGCTTTTATGGTTGTTCCTTGCGGTCATCTATGACGGACTGTTTTTGCTGTCGCTGATCGTTTTTGAATCCTATCCGCTGGATATGTTCTCCCTGGTGGCAAGCATGTTTAATCCCATCGATCTTTCAAGGACCCTCATCCTGTTGAAATTAGACATTTCAGCCCTTCTGGGGTATACAGGAGCGGTCTTTAAACAATTCTTTGGCACTCAAATTGGGTTATTGATTTCCATTGGGGTATTGTTTTTATGGACCATCCTACCCATCTGGAGATTGGTTTCCAAAGCCAAAAGAAAAGATTTCTAAGACTTTTTACGCGCCTGGTACATCTCCAGATACAGCATGGTGCTCATTTTTTGTGCCCGGTTCCTGGCGATCCATGCAACCTCTCCTTCAAACAGATCATCAATGGTTTCAAACCACAGATTTATCCAGTATCCAAAATGTTCCGGCGTGATGGAATAATTCATTTTGGCATCTACCTCCCGATGCACGGTAACCGGATTTCCGGAGTATTTTCGCTTCAGGAAAAGCTGGGTTTCCCAAAAATCGGTAAGTAATTCCAGGTGCTCTTCCCAATCTGTTACAATGCTGTTGAATACAGGCCCCAATGCCTCATCCTTCCTGACTTTTCGATAGAAAGTCCCGACAAGAAGCCTTATATCCGCCCTGTTCTGAATATCCGTTTTTTTCATTTGATAGCGTTCTTAAATGAAGTGTGTATATTCTGCCTGCCCTGTAAAATTCGGGGGATTTTTTCGTATTTGTAAATCGGATTCTGACGATAAAACCACGTTCGGTTGCCAACGTTAAACCTGGTCAATTTCTGTTGGTGAACTTGTAGATGATACAATTACTCCAGTTAGAAATATACCTGATACTAAAAGAGGAATATCAAAATCTGACATCCCTTTTATCTTTATTGTCCGGCTTAGAGTTTTAATGGGGTGCGTTGCCCAAATGCTTATTGTAAAATTTCCATACTTCCCCGGCCACATCCCGACCTAATTGTAGTCCGGCAACGTTGTCGGCCTGAATATGATATCCGCCCATTACCCTTGATATTCCGGCCATATTGGCGGTTTCCGTAAATGTCGGGAATTTAAGGGTCACGGGATTCCCGTAATAAGTACTGTCTAATTCGGTGAGGGAACCCGGCAACAGATCCACTTCTTCCCCGAAATAATCATTCCCGGTAAAAAGCCTTAAGGCCTCGCTACAACCACCGCTGATTGTACTGTGTCCGGAGACATAGCTGGGGAAGGGAGGACATAAAAAAGTGTCGGGGGAATAGGGCCGCCATTGTTCCCCATCCATCTCCAGAATTCCTTCCCCGGGGCCACCCCAGGCCTTGATCACCTGGTCCTGATAATAGTCATGCACCAATGCATATGGCCTTGCAGAGTCGTAATACATTTTGGCATCCCAGGAGGCAATAAATGCATCCATGGCAGTTACCTCAGTTAAAAAATACATTTTTACATCCTCATCCAGGGTGTGGTTGTCCCTGATAGAAACATCCTGTGCAAATTTAAGCCAATGTCCTGCCTGCTGAACCGATTGTGGGCCGTCCCGCATAAACTCCACAAGTGCCTTTTCTTCGTCCGAAAGATTTGCCTGCAAATCAATCACTTCTTTTACTTCCTTTTCCATCTGCTCTGAGCCAACCATGGGCGGGGGCCCGGGCCTGAACTGATCCGCCGATTTCAGGGCGAGGGGATTAACAAGCTGCCAAAAGGGAGTTAAACATCCCGGGGCAAATTTGCCTCCCTTGCCATCCGAAAAATATTTGGGCTGCCAGCGGTCAATGTCCACGATTTTATCCACGGGATTTACCGGTTGGTAATGCGTATAATCATAATACGGTTCACCATTGGAGCCTTCCTGCGTTCCATATTGGTTGGAGCCGTCATTCCTGCGGGCTTTTATCACTGCCCTGGCGGCCAGGTTCCCTATTCCTTCAGGCGTGCCTGGATCCAATGAATTGTTATCGGGATCAAACCCCAGTTCCTGCATGAATTTTTTGAATATCTCCGTATCAGAATAGTAGTATTCTTTCATCGCTCCAAAGGCAGCATAGCTAATCGCTATTTCCTTATTCTTTACATTTTGTTCCTGGTCTGGCCTTCTTTCCACGTTTTTAAGGTAGACCGGGATCGCATTTGCGTCGTACCGGGACCACGCATCGAACATTGAAGTAAAGATCAGTCCCAAATAACGGGAGGTTATGGTTGGCCTGGGTTTGAAACGCTCTGTGTCATAGGCCGTAGCGTCCAATGCCATTTTTCCCCATTTAAAAGCAACGTTCTCGCTTCCTTTCAATTCTTCACCCCCGGGCATCTCGGTTTGTGCCCTGGAAATGGTACACGTCATATATCCAACGAAAAATAATAACAACAGCCTTTTCATCCTACATATAGTTATTTTGTTTACAAGAGTGCAAAAGTAAAAATTATAATAGATCTATCCAATCATCAATGCTGACAATCAATATCAGCAGACACAACCTCAGCAACGGGTTTTGGGGAGAGGTATGGAATTCCCAATCCCAACCCCCGAAGGATGAAGAGCGCACCTATAACAATGACAAAAATGGGAACAAGCCGACGAATCCTCTGCTTCATCGAAGTTTTGATGACTTCTCCGAAATAGACGGCGAGTGTCATCAGTGGAACCGTACCCAAACCAAACAACACCATATAAGAAGCACCCTTTATGGCATTCCCCATGGCCACTGCACCAAAAAGTGCCATATATACCAATCCGCAGGGAAGAAACCCATTTAAGAATCCAATGGTCAGGAAGGTATCCGGATTTTTCTTTTTAAGCGCTGCACCTAAGTGATGCTTTACTCTGGAAATGAATTTAGATACGGGCCTTGACAAATTATAGCGGCTAAGGGTTTTGTACGGGATCAGGACAAGTAGTATCATAAGTGATCCAATGAGGATGGAAAGCTTTTGTTGCATTCCAAAAATATAGAGTCCCCTGCCGAGCAGTCCAAAAACCAAACCGATGCTCGCATATGCCAGTAGCCTTCCAAAATGATATAAAAAAATCTGGGCGAACTTTTTGTAATGATTGTTCCTGTTTACCGGCAACATAAAGGCTATGGGGCCACACATCCCTATACAGTGCAGACTACCCAGAAACCCTAATAGTATGGCAGACAGTAACATATGTTATAATTAGCGATATTAAACGTTGAATGACAAACCTTGACGATCGGGCATTTCTGTCCAATATTTTTTTAATAGGTTATACTTTCCTTATGTAAATAGGGTTTCCCCTGGTATTCCCAGAATATTTTGATGTCCCAGCGACCACCCAATAAGCGCTTGTCAGGTATGAGCAAATGTGTATTGGACAAACTTAAAGCTAAGTCAAAATCCAATTGCTTATCAGATGGTCTGTACAGGGACACTTTTCCTTTCGTATTTTCATAGTCCATAGCCGGGGGAAATTGGATTTTCAATCCCCCCTCGGTTTTGGAGATCTTTATTCCCGGCTTTAGGCCTAATGCATTTGAGCGGGCATCGATTTCGTCCTGATACGCCAATTCTGCCTTATAGTATTCTTCAGTTACCAGATCGTGCCCGGCCCTGTCACCAGTACTGGCCAATACTACAAAATACAGAATGAAGGCAATGAATGCGGCAAATGCCAGGACAATGCCTGTTCCCCAGTTTATTTTCATAATGCGTTTTTAAATTTGTTCCATATATCATTGGCATTACCCCACTTAAGTACAAAATACTTTGCAACAGGTACTCCGTACTACCTATAACTTCTCGGCGCCAAAAACCGGGCCGTGGTTGTCTCAATTAATTGCTGGCCGCTATATACGCCTATCTTTAATTTGTCTTTTTCTCCGTTCAAAGCTGCATTGCTGATCTCAATAAAAAGCGTTCCTTCCGCCAGGTCCTGGGCCGGGACCAGAAAATTTTTATGGGTTACCAATTCAACGGTGCCTTTGTGGGAGATTAATTTAAAATATACATCCGGGATATCCTCCGTGGTTTTATTTATCAATTTATAGGTGAATACATTGCTGATAATATTCCCCTCTTTACGCTCGTATAGTTGGCCGGGCAATCTCAGAATATTGGCCTCGAGATCGTTTCGCAGAAACAACATTCCGGCCAGGACCCCGATCAGGATGGCAAGTACGGCTGTATATCCCCTGAGCCTTGGTGTAAAGCTGAATTTCGCGTTTTTTACAATATTGTCCTCACTGGCGTAGCGGATCAGCCCTTTGGGAAGGTTTACCTTTTCCATGATAGTATCGCATTCATCGATACATGCGGTGCAGTTTACGCATTCCAGCTGAGTGCCATTGCGAATATCAATGCCGGTGGGACAGACATGAACACACTGGAAACAGTCAATGCAATCCCCATGCCCTAACGCAGTCCTGTCCTCATTCTTCCTGAATTTCTTACGTCCGTTTTTGCCTTCTCCCCTTTTGTGGTCATAAGCGACCACGATCGATTTATTATCCAACAATACACCTTGCATCCGGCCATAGGGACATGCTATGATACACACCTGCTCCCTGAACCAGGCAAATACAAAATAGAATACCGCCGTAAATATCAGCAGGGAAACCAGCGTGCTAACATGGCTCAGAGGCCCCTGAATAATATAGCTGAGCAATCGGTCGCTTCCGATAAGATAGGCAAGAAATACATTGGCGATCCCAAATGAGATGATAAAAAAGAGGGCCCATTTAAGGATGCGTTTCCTGATTTTTTCCCCGTTCCACGCCTGCCTGTCCAGGCGCAACTGCGCCCCCCGGTCCCCATCTATCCAATATTCAATACGCCGGAAAACCATTTCCAAAAAAATGGTCTGCGGACACATCCATCCGCAGAAAATACGTCCAAAAGCTACAGTGAACAGGGCAACGAAAATTACACCAATGATCATGGAGATGACAAACAGGTGAAAATCCTGTGGCCAAAACGGGAAGCCAAAGATGTTAAACCGTCGCTCAAGGACATTGAACATCAGAAACTGGTTACCGTTTACGGTAATAAAGGGAGCCGAAATCAGAAACAGTAAAAGAAGGTAGCTCACCCATTTCCGGTAGTCGTAATACCTGCCGCTTGGTTTTTTTGGAAATACCCAGGCCCTCTTCCCCTCTTTACTGATGGTGCCTATTGCATCCCTGAAGTTTTCATCGTTCGCCATGCTGCCAGCTTCTCATTTGAATTAAAAGACCCATATTGAAACAGCATAACACGCATCTGTTTCCCGATCCGTGTATCGTTCTATTCCGGGTTTGCCTGGGAAGGATTATCCTCATCCACCCAGATTTCACCCTCTGCCGCTTTGGGGTTGGCAGGAATGGTCCCCTGCATTGTTAAAAGGTAACTTGCTACCTGCGCTATTTCCAAAGGCTTGAGCGTTTGCTTCCAGGCAATCATTCCTTTCCCATCCCTGCCGCCTTCCGAAATGGTGGTAAATACATTTTTTATGCCACCCCCCAGGATCCAATAGTCATCCGTAAGGTTGGGGCCAATGCCCCCTCCGCCGTCAGCCATATGACAAGCCACACAATTTACTTCAAAAATAGATCTCCCGGCACTGAGATCGGGGCCTTCTGTCAATAATTCCACCGTGCCCGCATCCACCAGGTCCTTGGCGGTCTTTTTATAGGCCTCTATGGCAACCTGGGCTTCCGCCACCTCTTGTTCGTATTCCAAATCCTGATCATAACCTCCGAAAATATGGAATCTTGCCATGTAAACGACCCCAAAAATGATGGTTGCATAGAACATATAAACCCACCAGGGAGGGAGTTTGTTATCGAGTTCCCTGATACCGTCATAATTATGATCCAGGATGATCTCCCCTTCCTCTTCAATAGGTTTGGAACCCAATAACCGGGTATATATTTTTTTGCCCCATTTCCATTCCCACCATCCTGGCCTGGAAGCCAGGTAGCGTTTTTTCGCTTCCTCCGATAGCGTCTGGAACATGACATTTTCAATGGAATGTAAAATGAGTTCAATCGCAATTAAAATCAAAATCACCAACAATAAAAACAGCTGTGTAATAGGGTATTCAAGCAAGGCGGGTTTTTCACCGGAATCAATAAAATATTCCATCAGTCCTAAGATGATGAAGAATAACACTGGGATCCTGATCCACCACGGGGTTATATTTTTCATAGTTGCTCGTTATTTGGTTCGTTATCATCTAAGGGAAGTTCACTTACCTCTTTTATATGTTCTTTGGAAGCGGTCAATACCCACCAGAAGAGCAGCGAAAAAAAGACAAAGAATATTAGTAATGAGATCATCGGATAGGTGGCGATGCCATCTATGCTTTCCATGTGGTTTTTTACAAATTTTAGCATAACTTATTTGTTTTCTGAAACCAGTTCGTTAGATTCCTTGGCGCGGATGTCTGTTCCCAACCGCTGCAAATAGGCGATCAGGGCTACAATTTCCCTGTTCCGCATTTCAATAAATTCCTCCCCGTTCTCGGTGGCCGACTTTTTGTCATCTTCATATCCTTTCGCAAAGTCGGGATCTGAATAAAGATTTTTTTCGATCTGCAATGCCTGCTCGGCCATTGATTCGTTCGCCCCCGCAATCTCTTCTTCTGTATATGGTACGCCCAATTGCACCATGGTTCTCATCTTATCCTGTACCTGGCTTCTATCGTGTTCGTCGCGCACCACCCACTGATATGCCGGCATAATGGAGCCAGACGAGGTACTCTGCGGATCATACATATGGTTGAGGTGCCAGTTATCTGAGTACTTGCCGCCAATCCGCAACAGGTCCGGGCCGGTCCTTTTGCTTCCCCATAGAAAAGGATGATCATAGACAAATTCACCCGCTTTGGCATATTCGCCATAGCGCTCAACCTCACTCCTGAAGGGCCGTATCATTTGAGAATGGCAACCTACACAACCTTCCCTGATATAGAGGTCCCTGCCCTCTAATTCCAGAGGTGTATAGGGCCTGACACTGGTGATGGTAGGGATGTTCGACTTTACCAGAATGGTGGGTACGATCTGGATAATACCGCCGATCAGTATCGCAATGGTCGCCAGGATGGTCAACTGAATGGGTTTGCGTTCCAGCCATGTATGGTAGGTTTCCCCCATAGTCCTCTTCTTTGATACCCTGGTCAGGGCGGGGGCTTCGGCCAGTTCATCCTCCACCTTACTTCCTGAACGAATGGTCTTAACCACATTGTATAACATCACAAAAACCCCAATGATAAACAGACTACCGCCAATGGCGCGCATCCAGTACATAGGGATGATTTCATTGACCGTTTCCAGGAAGTTCCCGTAAACCAAAGTGCCATCCGGGTTAAAATCGTCCCACATCAGGGCCTGTGTAAATCCGGCAACGTACATCGGTAGTGCATATAATATGATACCCAGTGTACCTATCCAAAAATGGAAGTTGGCCAGGGGCCTGGAAAACAACCTGGTTTTAAACATCTTTGGAACCAGCCAATAGATCATCCCGAAGGTCAGGAACCCGTTCCATGCCAATGCGCCAACATGGACGTGCGCTATGATCCAGTCGCTGAAATGTGCGATGGCATTTACATTTTTCAGCGACAGCATGGGTCCTTCAAAGGTAGCCATGCCATACCCGGTAATGGCCACGACCATAAATTTAAGGGTGGGATCTGTCCGCACTTTGTCCCAGGCTCCGCGAAGCGTTAAAAGCCCGTTGATCATACCACCCCACGAGGGTGCGATCAGCATCACTGAAAATGCAACTCCAAGGTTCTGAGCCCAGTCAGGTAAGGAAGAATACAACAAATGATGGGGTCCGGCCCAAATGTAGATAAAGATCAGGGACCAGAAGTGCACGATCGACAACCTGTACGAATAAATAGGTCGGTTCGCCGCCTTGGGCACAAAGTAATACATCAGTCCCAGAAAGGGGGTGGTCAGAAAAAATGCAACGGCATTATGTCCATACCACCACTGCACCAGGGCATCCTGTACACCTGCATAAACGGAGTAACTTTTTAAGGCAGAAACGGGAAGTTCCAGGCTGTTAAAAATATGGAGTACGGCAACCGTAACAAAAGTGGCCAGATAGAACCAGATTGCGACATACAGGTGACGTTGCCTTCTTTTTAGCATGGTACCGATAAGGTTCCAGCCAAAAGCCACCCAAACCAGGGCTATGGCAATGTCTATAGGCCATTCCAGCTCAGCATATTCCTTCGACGTTGTATACCCCAGGGGGAGCGTTATGGCCGCAGCAACAATGATGGCCTGCCATCCCCAGAAATTAAAATTACTAAGGGCATCACTGAACATCCTTGCTTTTAAAAGGCGTTGCGTGGAATAGTAAACTCCTGCATAAATAGCGTTCCCCACAAAGGCAAAAATCACTGCGTTTGTATGCAGCGGTCGCAATCGGCCAAAACTCAGCCATGAAATACCATCGGTAACATTGGGAAACAAAAACATAAACGCCAGCAAGAGTCCCACCAGCATCCCGACAATACCCCAAAACATGGTGGCATAAAGGAAATTTTTAACGATCTTGTTGTCATAATGAAATTGTTGCACTTCCATAATTACTCCTTTAGTTGGTTTGATTTTTCTTTTTTTGATGGGTTATCAACCGATTTTTTTTGGACCAGTTCATCCTCAAAGAGCATGCGAATAGCAGGCGTGTATGAATCGTCATATTGCCCACTTCTAACGGAAAAAATAAAAGCTGCAAAAAAGATGACGGCTACAAGGATGCTTATAGCCAGCAACACATAGATTACACTCATACCTTCCTGAATAAAGGGTTAAAACTACGGTCGAAGCGAATTATAAAACATGACATATATCAGGTTTTTAAATTGATGGGCAATTTATAGGCCCTTTGGCTGTAAACCCTGTTGCCTCATTGCAATTTCCTTCCAACCACACTGGTCATCACCGTTGTAAATACCACAATGCTGATAGAACTCAAAGGCATTAATATCGCGGCAATAATGGGTTGTAATTGCCCGGTAACTGCAAAATAGAGACCAATAATATTGTATACCAGCGAGAGTATAAAACTCAACCGGATAATCGTCATTGATTTTTTGGAGGCCCGCATATAGACATTCAATTGTTTAAATTTTGTTGCATCCAAAATGGCGTCACAGGCCGGTGAAAAAACATTGATATTTTCGGATATGGCAATGCCTACATCACTTTGGGCAAAGGCCCCCGCATCATTTAAACCATCTCCCAACATGAGGACTCGTTTGCCCTTGCGCTGAAGGTCTTTAATAAATTCCAGTTTGTCTTCAGGACCCTGCCCGAAGTACAGGGGCGTTCCCCGGGGCAGGATTTTTTTCAGTATCCGTTTTTCACCCTCATTGTCGCCAGAAAGCACCGCCAGATCCATTGTCTTTTTTATGGCATTGGCCAGTTCAGGAAGACCTTCCCTATAGGCATTGTGGAAAGAAAACCGCCCCTTGTACGCGTCGTTTGAACTGATATGAACGGCGGTTTCATACGTCGCTGATTTGGCTTTATTTTGAACAAAACTGGCGGAACCAACCCGAATCTGACATTGATCCTTACGGGCTTTTAGTCCCAGTCCGGGGTATTCGTGAAAGTCATCCAGGGTCGTGATATGATGTTCGGCAAGCAATTCGTACAGGGCGCGGCTCAGCGGATGATTGGAGGCGCGCAGGGTATTTTTTAACAGTGACTCCTCGGCCGGGGTAAGTTCCATGCCCTCATAGGTAATGTCGTTTTTTGCAGCAGAGGTGATCGTGCCGGTCTTATCGAAAATCACCGTGTCTATTTGTGAAAGCCGCTCCAAAGTATGGGTGTCTTTTACATAAAATTTCAATCGACCAAAAATCCGGAGCATATTACCCAGGGTAAAGGGAGCTGCCAGGGCGATCGCACAGGGACAGGCAATGATCAATACCGAGGTAACTACATTCAATACCTTTGTACTGTCTGCAAAGAACCAGAAACCTGCTGCCATGGCTGCAATGGTAAGGACGCTGGCAGTAAAGTGTTTCGAGATTCCGTCGGTCAAGGTCAGGAATTGACTTGTCTTTTCTTTTTTAAAAGCGGCATTGCTCCAGAGTTGGGTGAGATAGCTCTGGGATACACTTTTTAAAACCTCCATTTCAATCGCCCCGCTGATCTGCTTACCCCCCGAAAAAATAGTGTCCCCTGCAACTTTACCAACTGGTTTGGCTTCACCGGTAACGAAACTATAATCAACATTGGCACTCCGCGATATAAGGACGCCATCAACGGGGATCAACTCTCCATTTCTGATGAGCAATCGATCCCCTTTCATAATTTTATATACCTGTACAGATTCCTCTTCACCGTCCCCGGATATTCTGGTTACGGAGATAGGGAAATAGGATTTATAATCATGTTCGAAGGAGAAAAAGGAGTACGTCTTTTGCTGAAAGAACTTCCCGAGGAGTAAAAAAAAGATAAGCCCGCTAAGGCTGTCAAAAAAACCACTGCCAAGATCAAAAAAAATGTCGGCCGTACTTCGCAAAAAGAGGACGATGATCCCAAGGGCGATGGGCACGTCGATGTTCAACAGTTTGGAACGGATCCCCTTATAAGCCGATGTGAGATATCCCCAACCGGAATAGAAAACCACCGGCAGTGAAAATAAGAAGATCAACCAGCGGAAGGTGCCTTTAAACTGTTCAAGCCAAAACTCACCTACTTCAAAATACTCCGGGAAGGAAAGGAACATAATATTGCCGAAGGCAAATCCGGCCACTCCAAGTTTATACAGCGAGCTTCGATCCGGGGAGGCAGGGATCTTATCATAATCCTTCAGTGACAGATTGGGATCATATCCTATTTTAGCCAGTAAGATAACGACTTCCTTAAGCGTGACCTGATCTCTTTGATAGGTGATCTGTACAGTTTTCTTTGGAAAATCTACCTGGGAACTTTTAATTCCGGGGTGCAGTTTACGGAGATTTTCAAGGATCCAGATACAGGAACTGCAATGAATATGGGCTATATGCAATTGAATTACCTGAATGGTCTCGTCCTGAAAGGCAAGGAGTTTATCAATGATGTCCTTCGAATTTAGAAAGTCATAATTCCTATCTCCCGGTTCAGGGCTCGCACCCGGATTCGCCTGAAGTTCATAGTAGTAGGTAAGTCCGCTCTCCTGAAAAATGTCGAACACGGTCTTGCAACCGGTACAACAGAAGTATTTGTCCATAGATATCACGGAATCCGACCCACATGGATCACCACAGTGGTAACACTGATTTGTATGATCTGACATTTGCATATACCCCGTGGCAAAAATGTTAAAGTTGACCGGATAAAAATATGACAATTGTCAGTTTTTGTAAGTTTGATTCTAAGTATTTTTGTCCTGCAGGTATAATTTACAGGAGATGACTAGCAAATGTGATCAGTGCATCATTAGGAAATTCAATTCGTTGCGGGCCATGAGCAAGGAAGAATTGAAAAAAGTATCTGATACCAAAACCACAAAATTTGTTAAGAAGGGCGAAATTATTTTTAATGAAGGCGCCAAACTCAATGGCGTCTATTGTGTTAGAAATGGGGTGTCCAAACTGTCAAAGCTGAGCGCTAATGGAAAGGACCAGATTGTAAAGCTGGCGACCAAGGGAGAGGTCTTGGGGCAACGGTCTGTCATTGCAGAAGAGTCCGCCAATTTAAGTGCTGTGGCGGTGAATGATATGGAGGTATGTTTTATACCCAAAGAGGTCATTGTGAATACCTTGCACAAGAACCCTGATTTTACGTATGAGGTGTTGCGGCATATGGCACACGACCTCAGGGAAGCGGATGATGTGGTTGTTAATATGTCTCAAAAGACGGTGAAACAACGTATTGCAGAGGCCTTCCTCTATTTAGGTAAAAACTTTGGTGAAGATGATGAGGGCTTTTTAACACTTACCCTTTCAAGGGAGGATATTGCAAACGTGGTAGGTACTGCTACAGAATCCTGTATAAGGATCATTTCTGAATTTAAAAAGAAAGGATGGATCAAAACTTCAGGAAAAAGGATCGGGATTGCAGATAAAAAAAAGCTGAATGATCTGGTAGAGGGCTTTTGATCCGGGAATACTTAAACCGCAAACGGGGCCACTGACCTTCAAACAGAACCTGACAAAAATCATATTTTTAGCATTGGGGTTCTCCTAAATTTACTTCGTCCTTTTAAATGTCCAAATGAGATGAAGAACGTATTGCTGCCTACAGATTTTTCTGAAAATTCATGGAATGCCATTGTATACGCCATACAACTGTTTAAAGGTGACGCCTGTGTTTTCCACCTGCTGAATACATACACCCCGGCCATTGTTCATAGTCGTTTTATGGCGGTTAGTACCGAAGGAAGGCTCCTGGAGGATGCCGTGCATATGGATTCTGAAAACGAGCTGAAACGATTGCTAAAACGAATATCAGGATTGAATGGCAATCCCAATCACAGTTTTAAAACCATATCATCGTTTAGCCTCCTGACCGAAGAAATTAAGCAGTCGGCGGAAAGATTGGGGATTGATTTGATCATAACCGGAACCAAAGGGGCATCGGGTTTAAAGGAAGTTTTTTTAGGCAGTAATACGGTCCGGATTATCAAGGCGATCAGGTCCTGCCCGGTTTTGGCGATACCTGCTTCTTATCCCTTTAAAAAGCCAGGGGAAATAGCCCTTGTGACAGATTTTAAAAGAAATTATGATGCGGCTATGATTGAACCATTAAGGCAAATTGCACAACATCTGGATGCTGCCGTTCGCATTATGCACATTAATGAGGAAAAACACCTGAACAAATATCAGTCCTCCAACCTTGATATCCTGAAGGAATATCTATCTGATGTCGCTACCTCGGTTCATTGGATGCCTTACTTTGCCGGTAAAGCCAAAGTAATAAAGGAGTTTTCCGAAGAATTTGAGATAGATATGCTGGCCATGGTGAATTACAAGCATAGTTTTCTGGAAGAGGTGACCAGGGAAGCCGTAATTAAAAAGGTCGGATTTCACACACAAATACCCTTGCTCACACTCCCTGAATAATAACCTTCATGTTCCTGTGGAGATTGATTTTAGCGTTCGATGTTGGAATTGACCCTCCGGATTTTTATGGAGATCATCCTAAAATCCTTCGGGAAGTGGTACCCTGACGTGCTGTATTTTCGATGGTGCCAATAGAGGTATTCAGGCTTTGTACCCTTTAGATTTTTCTTTTGGGCCGATCTATAATTGCAAATAGCAACTTCGGGCCAGGGAAACCAATCCGAAATTCGTTTTGATTAAAAAGAATTACACCAAAAAAGATATTGCAAAACTTGCAGCTGTTTCCATGGGAACGGTGGATAGGGTCCTCCATCGAACCCTATTGCCAGGAACCTGAAAAACAATCGGCATATAATAATGGCGTACTACGGCAGGATTCTGCATTGGATCCGTACCGGGCTCCGGCCCACGAGGGTGTCCTGGTATCGGCAAAAACGGGGTTTTGGATGAAGAATTTAATTACCACCCGGACGACGGCGCATCATT